>Ga0209342_10000248_pt1 | contig 60627 bp, 58 predicted proteins | sample RifCSP16_2_FD_184023 | JGI IMG/M metagenome (GOLD analysis project Ga0209342, IMG submission 184023) | Soil microbial communities from Rifle, Colorado - Rifle CSP2_sed 16_2 (SPAdes) (version 2) | ecosystem: Environmental > Terrestrial > Deep subsurface > Rock core/Sediment | place: Rifle... | reverse complement strand
CTGGATGTCCTCGCGGAGGTCACGGACCAGGGCGTCGCCACCTACCTTCGGACCCTGACCATTGACGAGCCGCTGGCCCGCAACGGGATGGAGTTTTACACGGCGGACGCCCTCGGCTCCGCGCTGATGCTGACGGACTCGGCCGGCGCTCTGGCCACGCGCTACACCTACGCGCCGTTCGGGCGGACGGCGGCGGAGGGCGTGAGCTCGGGGAACCCGTTCCAGTACACCGGGCGGGAGAACGACGGCCTCGCGGGCCTCTACTACTACCGGGCGCGGTACTACTATCCCGGGCTCGGCCGCTTCATTAGCGAGGATCCGTTCCAGCTGGCAGCTGGCAACCTCTACGCGTACGTGGAGAACTCGCCCCTCAGATTCAGGGACCCGTTCGGGCTTGAGAAGTGCTCCGAGACCTCCGGCACCGTGTTGCGAGACCCGCTAAAGTACCTCGGCCGATTCCCCGACTACGTCACGTTGTCGATCTTCCCCAGGCAACTCCGGCGTTTTGGATTTTCGATATCCATCGATCAGCGTGGCAACGTCTTTGTGGGTGGTGGGGCATCGTTCGAACGAAACTATAGCCTTATGGCGGGGTGGGTGGCTCGGTCGGACTACAGGGAAAGGTCGGTCGAAGACTTGCTCACAGGCGTTACGGTGACCGGCACGATCGCGAGGCGCGGACTCGGTGGCGGCGTGAGTGCATCGAGCAGCTGCGCTGCCGTAGAACTCGGTGTCTCGAGTGGGAGCGGGGTTTCCGCCACCTACGGCAAGAAGACCGTGAACATCCTTGATTGGTTGGGACTGTGAGCGGGCGCGTCGTCGCCGCGCTGGGCCTGGCGGCTTCGGTCGCGATCGTGGCGGCCGACCTGATCCGCATGTCCGTTCTGGCGGGGCAACATCTCGAGGTGCTCCAGCTCGAACTCGACAAGGTTCCGCCGTTCTCGAAAGCGGAGCGGGCCGGCGTCATGCGAAGCCGGAAGAGTCGCATCGCCGCCGTCACAGAACAGTACGTGGGTCCCGCGCCCCGACCACAGATCTTCGACCACTATCGGAAGGTGTTCGAGGCTGCTGGCTGGCAGCAGTGCGGCCATTCAATCGCACAGGACAAGTATTGCCGCGGCGAGTACGAGGCGATTGTCTCGCTCCCTTCGGCGCTTGGCTCGGGCTCATACAGCATCACGCTCCAGTGGAATCGGCTCACTTGGCCCGTGTGGCTCACGGCCAGCGCGCTCATCTTCGTTGCGTGTTGGAGTATTGCCGTGCTGACGAGACGCGGCCCGCCAGTCCACCGGCGCAGCGGGCCGTCGTCGGTGCAGCTTCGTACCCAGCTGACCCCTGGAGAGTGTGTGAGGCGAATGGAGACCGCCGGAGGACATGACATTGTCTTTCACCCCGGGAGAACGATCGACGATGGAACGATCACCTTCCGGCTGGAGAGACGACTGGGCCGGTTGACGTCCAGTGTCATGGCGCCACACTTCCATGGGGCGCTTCGGGCCGAACCGGCGACCGCGGGCACGATCATCGTCGGCGCGTTCGGCTTTCATCCGGCAGTGCGAGCTGGCGCGGTTACCGTCGGCGTCATCGTATTGCTCGCCCTCGGTCTTACGCTTCATCGAGGCGGATGGGAAGACGTCGAATGGATGATGTTGGCCATCGCTGTCGGCATCGCTGGCCTGATCCTCACGCGCTGGACACGCCGTAAGGACAGGCGCGAGATCGCGACATTCCTCACGGTGACGCTCCAGGCACAGCCGATCGATTCAGGGTCGAATGTTGCTCCGTAGGTGTTCTGGACGGGTCCTTCGATGCTGTGTGCGCCAGTTAACCGTTCGGCGCCACAACGGCGACGAACCCCGGGTTTGCGAATCCATTCCAGTTCGCCGGGCGGGAAAACGACGGCCTCGCGGGCATCTATTACTACCGGGCGCGGTACTACCATCCCGGCCTGCAGCGGTTTATCAGCGAGGATCCGCTTGGGAACGAGACGGGAGAGGTCAACTTCTACGTGTACGTGGGCAACGACCCCATCAACTACGTCGATCCGCTCGGGCTCGACAAAGAAAACGCGTGCACCTTCAGCAAGAGATTTCGAAACAATCTTCGAATCATTCACGACCCCATAGTTCGGCGGCCGATCTCGTTTGCATCAGGACTCCTGGTTTCGGGAGAGGTCGCGAGACTCACTGGCGTCCCCACCATACTTCAGTTTGCTCGGTCGGGATTCGCGCCCATCCGCGGCTATGTACCGATAGCGCAGACAATAGGGCTCGTGGGAGCGACCGCGGCCAGCCTCACAGTGACGCAGTCGGCGATGAGAGGATACAGCTTTAAGACTCATCGTCGCGGCCTTCGACCCGAACGGCAAGCTCACGACCATCACGGAGCCCGGCGGCACGACCACGTTCACCTGGGATGCGCGCGATCGGCTGATCGGCGTGGAGCAACCCGGGACCTTCGCGAGCTTCGCCTACGCCTTCGGGCGGCGCCTCGCCAAGACGGTGAACGGCGCCAGTACGCAGTTCCTCTACGACGGGCTCGACCTCGCGCAGCAGCTCACGACGGGCTTCTTTCGCGGCACCAGTCGTGGCGTTCGGATCGGGTCGGTAGGCTTCGCGATCACCGCTGCCGGCGCCCTGGCCGCCGTCGCGGGCACGCTGACGGATCGGTCGTGGCTTCACTGGGCGGCGTTGGTGGTGGCGTGCGTCGGCATCCTGGTCGGCTTCGTCGGGATCCGTTATCACACGGTTGAATTCTTCGCCCGCATGCGATCGAAATGATCCGCATGCGTGCACTTCTTGGCCTTACGCTCGTCTCGCTCTTCGGAGCCGGCTGTGGCGACAGGCTAGCGGGTGCGACCGAACGCGCGCAGGCAGTCCTCGAGGCTCGGAAGGCGAATGACATCGATCGATCACTCACGGCGTATGGCCCGACGTTCTACACCCATGTATCACGTGACGCGTGGCGCGCGAAGCTAATCGAAACCGGAAGAGCGGCCGGACAGATCGAGGAGTACGAGCTCGCCGCATGGAGCTCTCACTACGGCGTCGGCTGGGGCCGTACCGGTGGGGTCGTCCAGCTGAAATACCGCGTCCGCTATGCACTGCGCGCTGGCGACGAGGTCTTCGTGATCTTCAGGCCGTGGTTCATCGGCGATGCCCAACTGGCCGGGCACCATATCGTCGTCCCTCCCGAGCGTGAGAGCGGCGCACCAAAGTCGGTGAAGTGAACAAGACGCGTTCACTTCGCGCGATCGTCTTCCTCGACGCCGACTTCGGCGGCAGGTGAGGTAACTGTTTATCTTGCGCTCCCTCCTTCGCTCTCCGCCCGGTCGAGTCGAGGCCACGAGATCGACGAGGGCGGATTTCGTCAATCTCTTCATGGAGTCGACTGCCTCTTCAAGGCGCGTACATACTCGGGAAGCTTCGTGCGCGGCAGACTCCATTCCGGAGGACGATCGCAGGCGGAACGATGACGAGACTCGACTGCCTGTCCGCCCAGAGCACCATCCTCGGGCGCGGCGCCGCGCTCGATCGGGCGTTCTGCCCGAGCTCCGCGAGCGTCCGCGTCGCCGGCGCGCCGATCGCGCGCGGAATCGTTGGGCGAGCGCGCGGGCCCGGCGTGGCACGAGCCTTGCTCACTGCTCTGGCGGAGGATCGCGACATGACCCGTTTCCTGATGATCGATGGAGACCGCGCGGCCACCCAGGCGCTCGGCCTGGCCTGCCTCGCCGAGGGCGTGGGCGTCGTGATGGCCGAGAACCTGTGCGAGGGCGTCCGGGCGCTCCTCGGCACGAGCGTCTCGCTCGTCGTCGTGGACGCCGCCGAGCTCCGGCTCGGCCCGCGCGAGCACGCGACGCTCTTCGAGCGCGTCGCGCCGGGCGTCCCCGTGGTCGTCGTCGTGCGGCCGGAGGCGTCGCTCGACGCCCGCGTCGGCTTCGAGCTGGCGGGGTTCCACGTCCTCACGCGCCCCGTGGCCGTCGAGGACCTCCTCGCCAAGACGCTGGCCCTCGGAGCGGAGGCGGGCCGGTGATCGTCCGCGTCCTCGTCATCGGGTTGCTCGCGCTCGTGCTCACCGGGTCGCTCGTCGAGCTGTCGTGCCTGGCCGGCGAGGCGCGCGTCCGCACGCCGGGCCCCAGCCTGTTCACGGAGGCGCCAGAGCCCGAGCTGCCGATCGCCTCCGAGTTCGGCGACCTGGACGCCGTGCCGGGCGCCGCGCTCACCCGCTGAGCTTGCGCGGCCCGGCCGGGCGTGTACACTCAAGGTGTCGCCCGGATAGGCCGGACTCGCCTCCGATGAAAGGTTCCTTCCGCGTTCGCGGGGCGTGACAGGCAGCGGAAGAGAAGTCCGAGGGAGATTCCCACATGGCAGCCAAACTGTACGTCGGCGGGCTCGCATACTCCACCACGAGCGAGGGGCTCAGGGAGTTCTTCACCCAGTGCGGCAACGTCGTGTCCGCGACCGTGATCACGGACCGGTTCTCCGGGCAGTCGCGCGGCTTCGGCTTCGTCGAGATGGGCACCACCGAGGAGGCCCAGAGCGCGATCTCGCAGCTCAACGGGCGGGAGCTGGACGGGCGCCGCATCTCGGTGGAGATGTCGAACCCCCAGGCGCCCCGCGCGGGCGGCGGCCGGCCGGGCGGCGGGCGCCCGGGCGGCGGGCGGCCGGGCGGGCCCGGACGCGGCCCGGGCGGCGGGCGCGAGAGCGGCTACGCCCACCGCCCCTCCAAGCCGGTCAAGTGGTAGGAGCCTCGGACAGCCCGACGCTGAAATGATCTAGGAGCACCCGGGGGGTCAGCCGGCGACGGCTGGCCCCCGGCGCGTTTCTAGCCGGCGCCGGGGGCGGCCGGCTCCGCCCCCTCGAAGATCCGCTCGTACCGGCCGTACTCGTGCGCGGCGTCCATGAACCACTGCACGATCTCGGGGCTCGACCGCGGCGGGATCTCGCACGACGTGGAGAGGATGAAGCCCGAGTGGCGCGCCGCCGCGTCCACGCACCGCCGGACGTCGGCGTCCATCGCCTCCCGCGTCGTCTTCTCGAACTTCGTCGCGTCCACGTTGCCGATCGCGACCGCGCGCCCGCGCGCGACAGCCATGAACCGCTCGAGCTGGTCCACGTGGAGCGTGGGGTCCGCCTGCTGGTCGAGGTCGAACGAGAACGTGCTGAAGCCGCAGCCGATGACGTCCTCGAAGATCGGGTACGTCGTGCCGCAGATGTGCGTGGTCACGCCGACCTTCTTCGCCTTGAAGTGCTCGACCAGCTCCTTGTGGTAGGGCGCGACGAACTCGCGGTAGTTGTCGGGCGAGATCAGGCTGATCGACGCGGTCGGCTCCGAGAACGAGAGCCCGATGCCGGTCTTGGCGATCGCGTCGCCCCAGCGCGTGCAGAAGTCGGTGGTGACCCGCATGACGTCGTGGATGAAGCGCGGGTCCTCGAACGTGTCGAGGAGCATGGTCTCGGGGTTCCGCAGCAGCATCGCGATCGTCCAGGGGCCGACCGCGACCGCGCCGATCGCGGCCGGCGGCTTGGCGCGCACGAGCGCCTCGCACTGCTCGAGGAAGCCCGGGAGGCGCGCCGTCTTGTACGGATCGGGCATGGCGAGGCGCGCGAGCTTCTTCTTGTCGTCCTGCAGGAGGTGGGCGTCGATCGAGGGCACCACGTAGTCGGAGTACTTGACCCGGCACCCGAAGGCCTCGGCCTCCTTGGCGAGGTCGTTGTAGGCCAGCACGACGTCGGGCTGGTACCGCTCGTAGTAGTTGAGCATCGCCGTGATCGCCTTCGGGACGTTCGTGCAGTACTCCTCGATCGAGAGCCCGTCGAGGGTGCCGGCGAACGAGGCGACGATCGGGTAGACGGGCACGCGGTCGGCGAACGACCGCTTGTAGGCGGCGACGACGCGGTCGCGGTTCGTGAACTGGGCGCGCCCGTGCTGCACGTCCCAGACGCGATTCGCCTCCATGTACTTCGGCGGCAGCTTGGCCTCGTACTCCATGAACTGGGTGATCGGGTAGCGGATCCCGCCGGCGTGCGTGCCCTGGAGCCCCTCGACGATCTCCTCCATCCGGCTCCAGGGGATCGTGAACGCCATCTCGTGGTCCTGGGTCTGGCCGAAGATCCGGTCGCCCGAGCAGGGCAGGATCACCTGGGGCTCCCCGGTGCGCATCGTCGTCACGACGATCTCGGAGCAGTCGATGCGGCCGCCGAACGACGACGTGAGCTTGCCGCCGCGCTTCCAGAGCGCCGCCTGCGTGAGGCGCATGACCTGCGCGGGCGTCGCGTAGATGCAGACCAGGTCGGGCTCGAACGTCGCCCGGTCGAGCGGCGCCACGAGCAGGCCCGCGTACTCGCCCGGCCGGAACGCGTCCACGGCGGCCTCGGAGCGCCGCCCCGCCTCCTTGGTCTCCGTGTACATGCCCTCGCAGAGGGTGCCGGAGTGGTGCAGGTGGGTCGGCTTCTCGAGCCCGAGCGCGGCGATGCCGAGCGAGCAGATGCTGTCCTCGCGGGTGAGCGCGATGGTCCAGCCGTAGCGCCGGGACATGTCGATGACCTGGCAGTTCATGCTGAGCTTCTTGAAGTCCCGCGCCGGGCGCTTCGCCCGCTCGGGGATCGCCTCGCCGGGCCGGAGCATGCGGATCGCCACCGGGAAGGTCTGCGGCCTCACGTAGGTCGTGAGCTCCCGGTCGGCCGTCTTGACGTCGATCATGGGGCCTCCCGCGGGTCGTGGGTTGGGCACGAGCGTACTCCCGCGCGCACCGCGCCGCAACGCGGCGGGCGAGGTCCTGGACGGTGCCGTCCGAGAGCTCGACCTTCGCCGCGCTCTCGGAGGTCCCGGTGCCGGTGCCGCTCGAGAAGTTGTAGAATATCGGCCACTCGCGTGACGAACGGGCGGACGTCGGGGGACTGGGGCCGCTTCACCAGTCCGGGCGCCGCCGGAGGAGGCACCATCATGCAGGCTCCGAGTGCCAGTTACAGCGTGACCGTCCGGCTCGAGATCCAGAACAAGCCGGGGATGCTCGGGCGGGTCACGTCGGCCATCGGCAAGGCGGGCGGCGACATCGGCGCGATCGACCTCGTCGAGGTCGGCAGGTCGACGATCACGCGGGACCTCACGTTCAAGGCGCGCGACGAGCGCCACGGCCAGCAGGTCGTCGAGCGGATCCGGGCCGTCACGGGCGTGAAGGTCGTCAACGTCTCGGACCGCACCTTCCTCATGCACCTCGGCGGCAAGATCGAGGTGCGGGGCAAGATGAGCGTCAAGACGCGCGACGACCTGTCGATGGCGTACACGCCGGGCGTGGCCCGGGTCTGCATGGCCATCCACCACGACCCGGAGAAGGCCTACGCGCTCACGATCAAGCAGAACTGCGTGGCGGTCGTGACCGACGGCACCGCCGTGCTCGGGCTCGGCGACATCGGCCCCAGCGCGGCCCAGCCGGTCATGGAGGGCAAGGCCCTCATCTTCAAGGAGTTCGCCGGCGTGGACGCCTTCCCGCTGTGCCTGGCCACGAAGGACGTGGACGAGATCGTCATGATCGTCAAGGCGATCGCGCCGGTCTTCGGCGGCATCAACCTCGAGGACATCTCGGCGCCGCGCTGCTTCGAGATCGAGCAGCGGCTCCAGAAGGACCTCGACATCCCGGTCTTCCACGACGACCAGCACGGCACGGCGGTGGTGGTGCTGGCGGCGGTGCTCAACGCGTTGAGGATCGTCAAGAAGCGGATCGGGGACGTCCACGTGGTGTTTACCGGCGCCGGCGCGGCCGGCATCGCGACGGCCAGGCTGCTGATGCGGGCCGGCGCCAAGCACATCGTCGCGTGCGACCGCGCGGGCACCCTCTGGCGCGGGCGCACGGACAACATGAACCCGATGAAGGAGTGGTTCGCGAAGCACACCAACGAGAAGCGGCTCCGGGGCACGGTGTCCGACGCGCTCGCCGGCGCGGACCTCTTCATCGGCCTGTCGAGCCCCGGCGTGGTCGCGCTCAAGGACATCAAGTCCATGGCCCGCGACCCGATCGTGTTCGCGATGGCCAACCCGATCCCCGAGATCCTCCCCGAGGAGGTCGGGTCCGCCGCGCGGGTCATGGCCACGGGCCGCTCCGACTACCCGAACCAGATCAACAACTCCTGCTGCTTCCCGGGCTTCTTCCGCGGCATGCTCGACGTGCGCGCGCGCCGCGCGAACGACGAGATGAAGCTGGCGGCCGCGCACGCGCTCGCCGACATCGTGGCGAAGGAGGAGCTGTCGGACGAGTACATCACGCCGTCGATGTTCGACGGCCGGGTCGTGCCCGCCGTGGCCGCCGCGGTCGCGCAGGCGGCGATCCGCACGGGCGTGGCGCGCCGGCGGCCGCGGGGCACCAAGCCCTAGTGTTCCGTCCACGAACTCATGTCAACGGTCGCGGCGCGATCGGCCGCCCGGCGCGGGCGGCAGGGGTCGACAGGACCACGCGGCCCGCGTCCGCTTGGCCCGTCGCGGCGGGGCTCCCTCCGGGCGCTTGGGGCCCGCCGCCGACGTGGCGGGAACGGATCCTGTCGACCCCCCCCGCCCGCGCCGGGCGGCCCCACGCGCGACGGGGCCCAACATGACTTCGAGAACGGAACACTCGCGGATGCGATCGAATGAGATGCCGGCGAGCGGCACCGCGGCCGTCGAGGTCGTCTCGTGGGTCACCAGGTTCGTCGGCGGCGACGGCACGGGGCGCCGCGTGTTCGAGGAGCCGCTCCCCGCCGGCGCCACGGTCCGCTCGGTCCTCGCCGGCCTCTCGGCGCGCTACCCCGAGCTGCACGCCGCGCTGTGGCACGGGGAGGCGCTGGGCGAGCACATCGAGGTCCTCGTGAACGACGCGGTGCTCGACCTGCACCACACGCTCGACTCGCCGCTCGCCCCCGGCGACCGTCTCACCCTGCTCGGACAGTTCATGGGAGGCTAGCCCCAGCCGGTACAATCGGGGGGACATGCCACCGCCCGCCCCGGCTGCCGCGAGCCTCGTCGCCCGGTTCCCGCGCGAGCGCACGTGGCTCCTGCCCGCCCTCGACGCCGTGCAGCGCGCCGAGGGCTCGGTCTCACCCGAGGCGCTGGCCGCGCTCGCCGCCCACCTGCGCGTGCCCGCGAGCGAGGTCTGGGGCGTCGCGACGCACTACCCCGAGATCCGCCTGGCGCCGCCCGGGCGGCGCCTCGTGCGCGTGTGCGCGGGCGTGAGCTGCCGGGTCGCCGGGGGCGCCGAGCTCCTGCGCGCGTGCGAGGCGCGCCTGGGCGTCCGCGCGGGCGGGACGACGCCGGACGGCGCGGTGACGCTCGAGGCGCTGGACTGCGCCTTCGCGTGCGGGGTGGCGCCCGTCGTCGAGGTCGGCCACCGGCGCGCGGGGCGGGTGACCCCCGCGGACCTCGAGCGCCTCCTCGGCGCGCCCGCGGCTCACGGCGCGCGCGACGCGGCCCCGCCGGCGGCCTCCACCCCGCCGCCGGCCGTCGCCGCGCGCGGGCCGCTCGCGCGCTTCGAGGCGCTGCGCGCGGAGGCCGCGGGGCGGCGCCGCGGCCTCACGCTCGCCGTGGGGCTCGGCTCGTGCGGTGAGGCGGTCGGCGCGCGCGAGACGCTCGAGGCGCTCCGGGCCGAGGCGGCGCGCCGCGGCCTCGACGCCGCCGTCGTCGCCGCGGGCTGCGACGGGATGTGCTGGGCCGCGCCCGTCGTGCAGGCGCTCGGCGACGGGCCGCCGGCGCGGGCGTGGACGGTGCCGGCGGCTCGGGTGCCCGCGTTCGTCGAGCACGTCGTCTCCGGCGCGCCCTATCCCCGGCCCGACGGCGCCGCCGACTTCCTGGCGGGCCAGCGGCGCGTGCTGCTCGAGCGCTGCGGCACGAGCGACCCCGCCGACGTTGCCGACGCGATCCGCGGCGGCGCGTACGCGGCGCTCGCACAGGCACTCGACGCGGGCGCCCCCGAGCGCGTCCTCGCGGAGGTGCGCGGCTCGGGGCTCCAGGGGCGCGGCGGCGCGTACTTCCAGGCGGCCGTGAAGTGGGCGGCGTGCCGCGCCGCGCCCGGCGCGCCGAAGTACGTCGTCGTCAACGGCGAGGAGGGCGAGCCCGGGATCTTCAAGGACCGTCACCTGATGGAGGGTGACCCGCACGCCCTGCTCGAGGGGATGCTGCTGGCCGCCTTCGCCGTCGGCGCCGCGCGGGCGGTCGTCTACGTCCACGGCGAGGCCGACCTCGCGGCGGCGCGCGTCGCGACGGCGCTCGCCGGGGCGCGCGCGTGGGGCCTGCTCGGCGAGCGGATCCTCGGCAGCGACTTCTCGCTCGAGGTCGAGCTCCGCCGCGGCCTCGGCGGCTTCGTGCTCGGCGAGGAGACCGCGCTGCTCGAGTCGATCGAGGGCCGGCGCGCGATGCCGCGCACGCGCCCGCCGTTCCCCGTGGAGGCGGGGCTCTGGGGGCGGCCGACCGTGGTCCAGAACGTCGAGACGCTCTGCGCGGTGCCGCGCATCGTCGGGCGCGGCGGGGCCTGGTTCGCGACGCTTGGCCGCGGCCACGGCACCAAGCTCTTCGGGCTCTCGGGCCACGTGCGCCGGCCCGGCGTCGTCGAGGTCGAGGCCGGCGCGACGCTCCGGACGCTGCTCGAGGCGCTCGGCGGCGGCTCGCCGACCGGCCGGCCGATCCGCGCCGCCCTCGTGGGCGGGCCGTCGGGGAGCCTGGTCCACCCGCGGAGCTTCGAGGAGCCGCTCGTCCCGCGGGGGCCCGTGAGCCCGGGCACCGGGGGCGTCGTCGCGCTCGACGCCGGGGCCTCGGTCCGCGACGTGGTCCGGACGCTGCTCGCGTTCAACGCGCGCGAGTCGTGCGGCAAGTGCACGCCGTGCCGCGAGGGCACCGCGCGGCTCGCCGCGATGCTCGACGGGCCCGTGGACGCCGCGGGGGCGCGGGCGCTGGCCGAGGTCGTCCAGGTCGCCTCGCTCTGCGGGCTCGGCCAGGCGGCGCCCTTTGCGGTGCTGTCGGGGCTCGCGGAGTTCCCGGAGGAGCTCACGCGGTGAGCCTGCTCTCGCTCACGATCGACGGACGGCGGGTGGCGCTGCCGGCGGGCGCGAGCGTCCTCGACGGCGTCAACCGCCTCGGCCTGCCGCTGCCGCAGCTCTGCAAGGACCCGGACCAGGCGCCGCTCGGCGCGTGCCGCACGTGCCTCGTCCACGTCGAGGGGCTGCGCGGGCTGGCGGCCGCGTGCCACCTGCCGGCGCGCGAGGGCATGGTGGTGTCGACCGTGCACCCCGACGCGGCGCGCGTGCGCCGCGGCGTCCTCGACCTCACGCTCTCGATGCTGACGCCCGGCGCCGGGCGCGACCGGTTCGGCGAGCTCGGCGAGGCGGCGGCGCGCCACGGGCTCGCCGCACCGGGGCACGCGCCCCTCCACCGCTTCGCGCCGGACGCGAGCCAGTCGTTCTTCGTGCTCGAGCGCGACGCGTGCATCCTCTGCGGGCGCTGCGCGGTCGCCTGCGACGACGTCCAGCGGATCGGCGCGCTCGCCCTCCTGGGCCGCGGCCACGTCACGAAGGTCGGCGTCGCGGGCGACGGCCCGCTGGCGTCCTCGGTCTGCACCTCCTGCGGCCAGTGCGTCGCGACGTGCCCGACCGGCGCGCTCCGGCCGAAGGAGGCGCCGGCGCCGCGCGTCCGCACGGTCGAGACCACGTGCCCGTACTGCGGCGTCGGCTGCGGCCTCGCGCTCGACGTGCGCGCGGACGGGCGCCTCGCGCTGATGGCCGGCGACGCGCCGCGGAACGCGTCGAGCGAGGGCATGCTCTGCGTCAAGGGCCGGTTCGGCACCGGCTTCGTCCACGCGCCCGACCGCGTGACGACCCCGCTCGTACGCCGCGACGGCCGCTGGCAGCCGGTCTCGTGGGACGAGGCCCTGGACGCCGCCGCCGAGGGGCTCGTGCGCCACCGCGGGCGCTTCGGCAGCCTCGCCTCCGCGAAGGCGACGAACGAGGACGCGTACGTGATCCAGAAGTTCGTGCGCGTGGTGATGGGCACGAACAACGTGGACCACTGCACGCGCCTCTGCCACTCGCCGTCGGTGGAGGCGATGCTCGTCTCGATGGGCTCGGGCGCGACCTCGAACTCGTACGTCGACTACGAGGAGGCCGGCTGCCTCCTGATCGTCGGCTCCGACGCCTCGGCGAACCACCCGGTCATCGCCGTGCGCTTCCGCCGCGCGATGGGCCGGGGCGCGCGCGTCGTCGTCGTCAACCCCAAGCGCATCGAGCTCTGCGACCAGGCCGACCTCTGGCTCAGGCCGCGCCCCGGCACCGACGTGATGCTGTTCAACGCGATGGCCCGCGTCGTCCTCGACGAAGGGCTCGCGAACCTCGACTTCGTCCGCGCGCGGACCGAGGGCTTCGAGGCCTGGCGCGCCTCGCTCGCGGAGACCACGCTCGAGCGGGCGGCGGCCGTCACCGGCGTGCCCGCCGAGGCGATCGCACAGGCGGCGCGCTGGTACGCGCGGCCGCCGTTCGCGGGCTCGTGCCTCGTCTGGGGCATGGGGATCACCCAGCACGTCACCGGCACCGCCAACGCCCACGCGCTCCTGAACCTGGCGCTGGTGACGGGCCAGCTCGGCTTCCCGGGCAGCGGGATCTCGCCGCTGCGCGGCCAGAACAACGTGCAGGGCTGCGGCGACGCCGGCTGCATCCCGACGAACCTGCCCGGCTACCAGGCCTACGACCCGGGGACGCTCGCCCGCTTCGAGGTCGCGTGGGGCGTCCGGCCGCCCGCGGAGACGGGGATGGTCGTGACCGAGATGGTCGAGGCCTGCCTCTCGGGCGCGGTGCGGGCGATGTACGTGGTCGGGGAGAACCCGCTCCTGTCCGAGCCCGACCTCCACCACGCGGAGAAGGCGCTGGGCCAGCTCGATGTCCTCGTCGTGCAGGACCTCTTCCTGCACGAGACCGCCGAGCGCGCCCACGTCTTCCTGCCGGCCGCGGCGTTCGCGGAACAGGAGGGCACGTTCACGAACTCCGAGCGTCGCGTCCAGCGGGTGCGCCGGGCGCTCGAGCCGCCGGGCCTCGCGCGCCCCGACTGGTGGATCACGTGCGAGCTCGCCCGGCGCGTCGCCGCGCGGCTCGGCCACGACGTGCGCGGGCAGTTCGAGTACCCGGACGCGGCGGCGATCTTCGACGAGCTGGCGCGCCTCACGCCGTTCCTCGGGGGCCTGTCGCACGCGCGGCTCGACCGCGAGGGGGGCCTGCAGTGGCCGTGCCCGACCCCCGGCCACCCGGGCACACGCGTTCTCCACGCCGAGACGTTTCCGCGTGGCCGGGCGCGCTTCGTGCCCGCGCGCGCGGCGGTCGAGGCGGCCGAGCTGCCGGACGCCGACTACCCGTTCCTGCTCAACACCGGCCGGCTCCTCTACCACTGGCACGGCGGCACGCTCACGCGGCGCGTGCAGGGCCTGCTCGAGCTGGCGCCGCGGCTCGAGGTGGCGATCCACCCGAGCGACGCGCGCCGCCTCGGCATCGCGCCGGGCGCGCCGATCCGCGTCGCGTCGCGGCGGGGCGAGCTGACGGGCTTCGCCCACGTGACCGAGGCCGTGCGGGCCGGCGCGGTCTTCGTGCCGTTCGTCAGGCTCGCGGACTCGGCGGCGAACTTCCTGACCCACGCCGCGTTGGACCCCGTGTCGAAGATCCCCGAGTACAAGGTGTGCGCGGTGCGGCTCGAGCCGCTCCGCGGCTGAGCCGGTGGCCCGGGACGACCTCGCGATCGCGCGCGCGGTGACCCTCCGGCCGATCCGGGCGATCGCCGAGGGGCTCGGCCTCGGCGACGACGACCTGGAGCCGTACGGCGCCCACAAGGCCAAGGTGCGCCTCGAGGCGCTCGAGCGCCTCGGCGCGGCGCCGGACGGCGCGCTCGTGCTCGTGACCGCGATGACGCCGACGGCCGCGGGCGAGGGCAAGTCCGTGACGACCGTCGGGCTCGGCGACGCGCTCCGCCGGCTCGGCCGCCGCGCGGTCATCGCGCTCCGTGAGCCCTCGCTCGGCCCGTGCTTCGGCATGAAGGGCGGCGCCGCCGGCGGCGGCCGCGCCCAGGTGGCGCCGATGGAGGACATCAACCTGCACTTCACCGGCGACTTCCACGCGCTCACGGCCGCCCACAACCTGCTCGCGGCGCTCGTGGACAACCACCTCTTCCACGGCAACCGGCTCGGGCTCGACGCGCGCCGGATCGTGTGGACGCGCGTGCTCGACGTGAACGACCGGGCGCTCCGCCGGGTCGTGCTGGGGCTCGGGGGGCCGGCCGACGGCGTGCCGCGCGAGTCGGGCTTCGAGATCACCGCGGCGTCCGAGCTCATGGCGATCCTGTGTCTCGCGCGCGATCTCGCGGACCTCCGGGCGCGCCTGGCGCGCGTCGTCGTCGGCGCGCGGCCGGACGGGAGCCCCGTGAGCGCCGGCGACCTGCGGGCCGCGGGCGCCCTGGCCGTGCTCCTGCGGGACGCGCTCAAGCCCAACCTCGTGCAGACGCTCGAGGGCACGCCCGCCTTCGTGCACGGCGGCCCGTTTGGCAACATCGCCCACGGCTGCAACAGCCTCGTGGCCACGCGCCTGGCGCTCAAGCTCGGCGAGGTCGTCGTGACCGAGGCGGGCTTCGCCACCGAGCTCGGCGCCGAGAAGTTCTTCGACATCAAGTGCCGGCTCGGCGGGCTCCGGCCCGCCGCCGCCGTCGTCGTCGCCACGGTGCGGGCGCTCAAGCTGCACGGGGGCGTCGCCCGGGCGGCGCTCGACCGGGAGAACGTCGCGGCGGTCCGCGCCGGGCTCGCGAACCTCGCCCAGCACGTCGAGAACGTCGGCCGCTTCGGCGTGCCGGCGGTCGTCGCGCTCAATCACTTCACGGCCGACACCGAGGCGGAGGTGGCGGCCGTGCTCGAGGCGTGCCGCGCGCTCGGCGTCCCGGCGCGGCTCTCGCGGGTCTGGGAGCGCGGCGGGGAGGGCGGGGCGGAGCTCGCCCGGGCCGTGCTCGATGCGGCGGCGGGCGGCGGGACGACGTTCCACCCGCTGTACGCGGACGACCTGCCGCTCGCCGCCAAGCTCGAGACGATCGCGACGACGCTCTACGGCGCCGCCGGCGTGGACGTGCTGCCGGCGGCGGCCGCCGAGCTCGCGCGGCTCGAGGCGGAGGGCTTCGGCCGCCTGCCGGTGTGCATCGCCAAGACGCAGAGCTCGCTCTCCGACGACCCGCGGAAGCTCGGCCGGCCGCGCGGCTTCACGGTCACGGTCCGGGAGGTGCGCCTGGCGGCCGGGGCGGGTTTCGTCGTCGCGTACACGGGCGCCGTGCTGACGATGCCGGGCCTGCCGCGGACCCCGGCCGCCGAGTCGATGGACCTCGACGAGCAGGGCCGGATCGTCGGGCTCTTCTGAGAACATGGGGGGCCTCGACGGGCCCCCCATGCCCCCCGACGCTCGGAGCGCCGCGGCGAAGCCGTGGCGCTCCTCGACCAGGCGATTCGTTCACGCCCTCTGAGTCCATGGGGGCTCCGGGCGCCCCCGGCCCGGTCGCGCCATCGCCGGGCGCGCGCAATGCGCGCTGATCCGACTAGCCCGGCGCGGCGCCCGCTCCGGCGGCCCGTGCGCGCCCGGCCGGCGGCACGCGCTCGAGGCCCCACGCGCACCAGGTCGCGACCAGGCCGCCGAGCCCGAGCGTCGAAAACGCCCAGCCCCAGACGGTGGGCGTCAGGTCGGGCGGGTTCGTGAGGTCGAGCACCGCCCCGAACGCGAGCGGCGCGAGCGCGCCCGCGCCGAAGCCCACCAGCGAGCGGAGCGCGAGCGCCGAGCCGAGGTACGCCGGGTGCACCGCCTCGGTCAGCGCCGTCGAGAGCACGGGGGAGTCGCCGAGCGCCGTGAAGCCGTAGAGCGCGCCGACGGCGACGACCACGGCGGCGGGCCACGCGACCAGCCAGCCGAACGCGAAGGAGCACGCGGTGCTCACCGCGGCGAGCCCGAGCAGGACCGCCCGGCGTCCCAGCCGGTCCGAGAGCCCGCCCATGGACGACGAGGCGACGAGCCCCATCAGGTGGAAGCCGGCGGCGAGGTAGGCGCCGAGCTCCACGGCCCGCAGCGCGGCCGATCCCGACACGCGGAAACTTGCCGTCAGGAACGCCGGGATCCAGGACCACATGCCGAGCAGCTCGAAGCTGTGGGCCGTGTAGCCGGCGATCAGCCGCATTGCCCGGGCGTTGCCCAGCACCTCCGTGCCGAACCGGACGCCCGCGCGGCGGGCGTGCACGACGTTCGGCGTCCCGCGCAGGGTCGGCCATGCGAGCGCGGCGCCGGCGAGCGGCCCGCCCGCCGCCGCCAGGAACGCCAGCGGGTAGCCGCCGCGCGGCAGTGCCAGGCCGGTGACGACGAGCGACAGCGCGTAGCCGAGCGAGGAGCTCGCGATGAGCCAGCCGACGGCGCGCCCGCGGCGCTCGGACGGGTAGCGGTCGGCGAGCAGCATGATCGCGGTCGTGTACGTGCCGCCCTGCGAGACCGCGACCAGCGTCCAGAGCGCGACGCCGGAGGCGTACGAGCGGGCGCCCGCCGCGAACGCGAGCGCCGCGAGGGCCGAGAGGGCGCTCGAGCCGAGGAAGACCCGGCGCGCGCCGACGCGGTCCGCGAGCCACGAGAAGAACAGCAGCGAGAACGCGTAGCCGAGCTGGAAGGCGGTCGAGATCGAGCCGGCCGCGGTCGCGGACATCGCCCACTCGCCGCGGAGGACCGGCAGGCACGCGGCGTACGTCATGAAGATGGACGTCATGAGCGTGCGCGAGAGGCAGAGCGACGTGAGCCAGCCGTCACCGCTCGGATCGCGGGGCATGGAGTCGACCGCGCCCATCATTTCACGCCACGCCGTAGCCGGCAACCCGGGGAGCACTGTCGACCAACGCGGGGGCGGCCCCTGGCCCGCTCTAGCTGCGCGCCACCCGAGGTCGCGCTCTGGCTGGCTGAAGCTGAGCCAGCCATATGGACGGAAATGCCCCACCAGACATACCAGAAGTGTCACTTTCCGGGCATTCTGCCCGCCAGAGCGCCCAGCCACCAGAGGTCTGACAGTAGCGATTTCAATGAATTAATTGCCCTCAGGGGCCGTCTGAAGCTCGGCACAGGGGTTGCATGCCCCTGGGCGGCAGAAGAACCCGGGAGGGGTTACATGGACATCAGGAAGCGGCTCGAGAACGACCTGAACACGGCAGTCAGCCGGCTCCGCCAGATGGGCGGCGCCGTGGCGGTTGAGGAGCTGCCCGGGGCGATCGGCGACAACTCGCCGTTCGCCGACGAGGTGGACGGGATCCAGGCCTGCGGGGACCGCGAGATCGGGTTCGCGACGCGCGAGCTCCTGGTCGAGCGCGTCAACCGGCTCTCCGCGGCGCTCGAGCGCCTCAACGACGGCGAGTACGGCATCTGCGTGGAGTGCGAGGAGCCCATCTCCCCGGCGCGCCTGCGCGCGATGCCCGAGGTCCAGACCTGCGTGCGCTGCCAGGACCGGATCGAGCGGCTCGGGCGCCAGTTCGAGCCGGTCGGGGTCGACGCACTCGGCGACGACGACTGACGCCGCGCCCACCAGCGCGGCGACCCGCGGGGCCGGACACCTCCGGCCCCGTGTTTTTGTGTAGGCTAGGGGCGTGCGCACGCCCGTCCTCGACGCGGTCCGGCCCGCCGTCCACGCGCTGGGCCGGGCCTGGCTCGGCCTCGACCTGGTGGGGGTCGAGCACATCCCGCCGAGCGGCCCGCTGATCGTCACGCCCAACCACCAGACCTACGCGGATCCGCCCCTGGTCACGATCCCGATCCGCCGGCGTGTCTATTACATGGCCTGGAACCGGCTCTTCGACGTGCCAGGGCTCGCCTGGATGATCCGGCGCCTGCGGGCGTTCCCCGTCGAGATCGAGTCGAGCGACGCGCGGGCGACGCGGGAGGCGGTCCGGCTGCTCCAGGCGGGCCACGTGCTGATGATCTTCCCCGAGGGCGAGCGCAGCCGCGATGGCGCGATCGGACGCTTCAAGCCGGGGGCCTTCCGCCTGGCGGCGTCGCTCGGCGTGCCCGTGCTCCCGGTGACGATCCGCGGCGGCCACGAGTCGTGGCCGCCGGGTCGGATGCTGCCGCGCGCCGGGCGGGTCACGATCACCTACCACCGCCCGCTGCAGCCGGCTGCCGGCGTCGAGCCGCGCCAGGCTGCACGCGAGCTCTCCGAGCGCGCGTGGACCGTCATCCGGAGCGCGCTCGAGCAGCCGCTCGCACAGACGCGGGCGCTCCGGTCCCCGGGCCGCTAGCCCGGCTCGTGCGCGGGATCGGGCCGTCCTGGCCGCGGCCCTCGCCGCGGACGACGAGCGTCGGCACGCGCGGTGGCGGCATGGGCTCGACCGTGTCACACTCGGGCCGGCGTGAAGAGCACCCTCGCTCGGCTCGGCGCCCGCATCGTTGCCTGCCGCGCGTGCCCACGGCTCGTCGCCCACCGCGAGGCGAGCGCGGCGGCGCCGCCGCGCCGGTACCGCGGCGAGCGCTACTGGGCGCGGCCGCTCCCCGGCTTCGGCGACCCGCGCGCGCGCCTGCTGCTCGTCGGGCTCGCGCCCGCGGCCCACGGCGGCAACCGCACGGGGCGGATGTTCACGGGCGACCGGAGCGGCGACTGGCTCTTCGACGCGCTCCACCACGCGGGCTTCGCCAACCAGCCGACCTCGCGGCAGCGCGCCGACGGCCTCCGCCTGCGGGACGCCTGGATCACGGCGACGATCCGCTGCGCGCCGCCGGCCAACCGGCCGACGCGGGCCGAGCTGGCGGCGTGCGAGCCCTACCTCCTCGAGGAGCTGCGACTGCTCCGGCGCGTACGCGTCGTGGTCGGGCTCGGCCGGATCGGCTGGCAGGCGTATCTCCGCGCGCGCCGGGCGCTCGGGCGGCCGCGGCCCTCCCGCGCGCCCGCGTTCGCCCACGGCGCGCCGACGACCTTCCCCGACGGCGTGACGCTGATCGCCTCGTACCACCCGAGCCAGCAGAACACGTTCACCGGCAAGCTGACGCGCCCGATGCTGCGCGGCGTGTTCAGGAAGGCGCGTCGGCTGCTGGACCGGCAGCCCCGTTCGCGGGTCGGGAGCGGCGGTCCCTCCCCCCGACGTCGCGTCGCCGTCAGTCGACCAGGTCGGAGGGCAGGCGCGGGCGCTCGGCGACGGTGAGCGTGAGCTCGCGCGTGTGCCCCTCGCGCACGAGCGTGATGCGCACGCGCTGGCCGGGGCGGAGCGTCTTGAGCCGGTCCAGGTAATCCTGGTGGGTCCGGATCGGTACGCTCTGGATCGTGGTGAGGATGTCGCCGCCCAGCAGGTACTCCTCGCCCTGGACGACGACCGACAGGCTGCCCCCGCGCACCCCCGCGCGCTCGGCGGGGCTGCCGTCGTACACGACCTCGACCAGGTAGCCCGGCGGCAGCGGCAGCCTCAACAGCGCGCCCAGGCGCGCGTCCACCTCGCGCCCCTGGATGCCGAGCCACGGGCGCACGACGCGCCCGACCTCGCGCAGGTCGCGCAGCACGGCCTTCGCCGCGTTGATCGGCACCGCGAAGCCGATGCCCTGGGCGTCCTCGGAGATGAACGTGTTGATGCCGACGACGCTGCCGCACCGGTCCACGAGCGGCCCGCCGGAGTTCCCCGGGTTGATCGGCGCGTCGGTCTGGATCATCGGCTGCTCGGCCACGCCGGGCAGCAGCCGGTTGAGCCCGCTCACGATTCCGCGCGTCATCGTGTGGTCGAGGCCGATCGGGTTGCCGATGGCCACGACCTCGTCGCCCACGCGCAGCGCCGCGGAGTCGCCGAGGCGCGCCGCGGGCAGGGGCGCCGCGGCCTCGAGGCGGACGAGCGCCAGGTCGAGCACCGTGTCCATCCCGACGAGCCGCGCGGGTGCCTTGACGCCGGAGTCGAACGTGACCAGGAGCGAGGCGGCGCCGTCCACGACGTGCGCGTTGGTGAGCACCTGGCCGTCGCGCTCGATCACGAAGCCGGAGCCCACGATCGTCTCGAAGCGGCGCTGGGGCCGCGCCTTGTTGATCTTCGTCGCCTGGATCGAGACCACCGCGGGCGCGACGCGGGCGAAGATCGCCGCGAACGGCTCGGCGCACGGTGCCCCGACGGCCGCCGCGGGCCACGCGAGGAGCAGGAGGAGGGCGAGCCGGAGCCGCACGTCCCGATCATACACCACCGCCCGGGGGCTTCCGGCGCGGGCCCGGCGTCGCGCGCGGGCTATAATGACGGCGATGCGCAACGTCCGCACGCTCGCGCTCCTGCTGCCGCTCCTGCTCCTGCCCGCCACGGCGGCGCGGGCGGGGGACGGGGTCCTCGCCGCGACGCTCGACAACGGCCTGCGCGTGCTCCTCCTCGAGGACCACCGGAGCCCGATCGTCTCGTTCCAGGTGTGGTACCGCGTGGGCTCGCGCAACGAGGCGCGTGGCGCGACAGGGATCGCGCACCTCCTCGAGCACATGATGTTCAAGGGCACGCCGGCCCACGGGCCCCGGCAGTTCGCCCGCATCGTCGAGCAGAACGGCGGCCACGACAACGCGTTCACGTCACAGGACGTCACCGCGTACTACGTGGACATCGCCGCCGACCGGATCGACCTCGTGCTCGAGCTCGAGGCCGACCGGATGCACAATCTCCTGCTCGACCCCAAGGACATCGACTCCGAGCGCCAGGTGGTGATCGAGGAGCGCCGGACGCGGACCGAGGACGACCCGGGGGGCTTCCTCGGCGAGGAGGTCGGCTCGATCGCGTTCAAGGCGCCCCCCTATGGCTATCCGATCATCGGGTGGGTGGAGGACCTCAAGCGGATCACGCCCGCCGAGATCCGGGCCTTCTACCGGGCGTACTACGTGCCGAACAACGCGATCGTCGTCGCGGTCGGCGACTTCCACGCGCCGGAGCTGCTCGAGAAGATCACGCGGCGGTTCGGCCCGATCCCGCGCGGGCCCGCGCCGCCGCCGGTGCTGGCCGTCGAGCCGCCGCAGAACGGCGAGCGGCGGGTCGTCGTGCGGAAACAGGCCCAGCTGCCGATCGTCTACCTCGCCTGGCACGCGCCGAGCCAGCGCTCGGCGGACGCGCCGGCGCTCGAGGTGCTCTCGACGGTCCTCTCGGGCGGCCGGGCCTCGCGCCTGTACCGCCACCTCGTCTACGAGCGTCAGCTCGCGCTCGAGGCCGGCGGTGACTACAACTACTTCTCGCTCGACCCGAACCTGTTCTGGTTCTGGGCGACCCCGATGCCGGGGAAGACGCCCGAGGAGCTCGAGCGCGCGCTGCTCGCCGAGATGGACCGGCTCAAGACGGAGCCGGTGCGCGACGAGGAGCTCGACCGGGCGAAGAACCAGACCGAGGCCTCGTTCGTGTTCCAGGCGGACTCCGTGCACCGCCGCGCGTCGCTGCTGGCGCGCTTCGAGCTGATCGGCGACCACGCGCTCATGGACTCGTTCGTCGGCCGGATCCGTACCGTGACCGCGGCGGACCTGATGCGCGTGGCGCGCACCTGGTTCCCGCCGGACCGGAAGACCGTCGGCGTCCTCCTGCCCACGCCCTGATGCCGGTCCCCCGCCTGTCGCGGAGGTCGCTGACGCTCGTCGCGGCCGGCGCGGCGATCCTGCTGGTCGGCGTCGCCGCGTCATGGCTCGTGCGCCGTCTGGACGGCGGCGGCGGGATCGCGGTCACCGGGACGATCGAGGCGCTCCAGGTGGACGTGAGCGCCAGGATCACGGGGCGGATCGTCGAGCGCACGGTGGACGAGGGACAGCCGGTCGAGCGCGGGCAGCTGCTGGTGCGCCTCGACGCGCGCGAGCTCGAGGCCGAGGCGCGGCGCGCCGAGGCGGCCGTGGGCGCGGCGTCGGCGCGGCTCCGCGACCTGCTCGCCGGCTCGCGGCGCGAGGAGATCGACGAGGCGGAGGCCCGGGCGGCGCGGGCGAAGGCGCAGCTCGACGACCTGCTCGCCGGCTCGCGCGAGCAGGAGCTCGAGCAGGCGCGCGCCGCGCTGCGCAACGCGAGCGCGGTGCGCGAGTGGAGCCAGCGCGAGCTGGCCCGGGCGCGCGAGCTGTACGCGAAGGAGCTGATCTCCTTCCAGGAGGTCGACCGGACCCGCAACGCCTACGACGTCGCGGCCGCGAACGAGGCCGCCGCCCGCGAGAAGCTGGCCCTGCTCGAGGCGGGCGCGCGGCGGAACGAGATCGAGGCGGCCCGCGCCGAGCTCAAGGCCGCGCAGGAGCGCGTCCGGCTGCTGCGCGCGGGCCCCCGGTCCGACGCGGTCGCCGCGGCGCGGGCGCAGGTCATGGAGGCGCGGGCCGCGCTGGCGGTCGCGCAGGCGCGGCTCGCGGAGACGCGGCTCTTCTCGCCGCTCGCCGGGCTCGTGCTCCGCAAGAACCTCGAGGTCGGCGAGACCGCGAACCCCGGCGTCGCGATCCTCACGCTGCTGGACCCGAAGGACATGTGGCTCCGCGCGTACGTGTCGGAGACCGACCTCGGACGCATCCGCCTGGGGCAGCCGGCCACGATCAGCGTGGACGCGTTCCCGGGCCGCACGTTCGCCGGCACGCTCAGCGAGATCGCCTCCGAGGCGGAGTTCACCCCGAAGAACGTGCAGACCAAGAAGGAGCGGGTGAACCTCGTGTTCCGGGTGAAGATCGCCGTGCGCGACGCCGAGGGCGTGCTGAAACCCGGCATGCCGGCCGATGCCCAGCTGGGCTCCTGACGCCGGCCGGCTCGCGGTCGTCACGCGGGGGCTGACCAAGCGCTTCGGGCGGCTGCTCGCCGTGGACCACCTCGACCTCGAGGTCCGGCGGGGCGAGCTGTACGGCTTCCTCGGACCGAACGGCGCCGGCAAGTCCACGACGCTGCGCATGCTGTGCGGCATCCTCGAGCCGAGCGAGGGCGACGGGCACGTGCTCGGCATCGACCTGCGGCGCCACCCCGAGCGCGTCAAATCGTCCATCGGCTACATGTCGCAACGGTTCTCGCTGTACGACGACCTCACCGTGGAGGAGAACCTCACCTTCTACGCGCGCGTGTACATGGTGCCGCGCGCGGGGCGGGCGGCGCGCCTCCAGCAGATGCTCCGCCTCGGCGACCTCGTGGGGCGCGAGCGGCAGCTCGCCGGCCAGCTGTCGGGCGGCTACCGCCAGCGCCTCGCGCTCACGTGCGCGCTCGTCCACGGCCCCGAGATGGTCTTCCTGGACGAGCCGACTGCCGGCGTGGACCCGGTCTCGCGCCGCACGTTCTGGGCGCTGGTGCGGCGCCTCGCGGACCAGGGCACGACGATCCTGATCACGACCCACTACATGGACGAGGCCGAGCTCTGCGACACGCTCGGCTTCATCTACCAGGGGCGGCTCATCGCCCACGGCCCGCCGGCGCGGATCAAGGCCGAGGCGTTCGCGCGCCCGGTGCTCGAGCTCCAGGCGCCGGACCCGCGCCTCGCCGCCGAGGCGCTCGCCGAGTGGGACGCGGTCGAGGAGGTGGTCCGCGCGGGCGCGCGCGTGCGCGTCATCGGCGCGCGCCAGGATCTGGACGCCGCGGCGCTCACCGCGTACCTGCGCGCCCACGGCGTCGCCGCGGAGTGGGTCACCGCGGTGGAGCCCACCGTCGAGGACCTCTTCGTCTCGTTCGTGGACCGCGAGCGGAAGGCGCGCGTCCGCGAGCAGCTCCAGGCCCTCGGGGCGCCGCCGGCCTGAGGCGATGGGCAGCCGCCTCCACGGGATCATCGCCAAGGAGTTCATCCAGCTCGGACGCGACCGCCTCGCGCTCACGCTGATGCTGTTCGTGCCGGTGGTGATGCTCTTCATCTTCGGCTGGGCGATCAACACGGACGTCAAGCACGTGCCCACCGTGGTCCTCGAGCAGTCGGGCAGCGTCGAGGCGCAGCAGCTCCTCGAGGCGCTCGAGAACAGCCAGTACTTCGACCTGCGCTACCGGGTCCGGAGCCAGCGCGAGATGACGCGGATGATCGACGACGGCACGGCGAAGGTCGGCGTCGTGATCCCGCCCGACTACGCGCGCCAGCTCGCGCGCCGCCGGGCGCGGGTGCAGGTGATCGTGGACGCGTCCGACCCGCAGGTGGCCACCTCCGCGATGAACACCGCCACGGCGCTCGCGGCCGCCCGCTCGCTCGCGGTGCTCGCGCAGACCAGCGGCGGGACCGTCGTGCGGGACGAGGCGCCGCCGCTCGACTTCCGCGTGCGCGCCTGGTACAACCCCGACCTGGTCTCCGCGATCTTCATCGTGCCGGGGCTCATCGGGGCGCTGCTGATGCAGACGACCGTGAGCGTCATGGCGATCGCGATCGTCCGCGAGCGGGAGCGGGGGACGCTCGAGGCGCTCGTCGTGAGCCCGATCCGGCGCTGGGAGCTGCTGCTCGGCAAGATCATCCCGAACCTGCTCGTCGCGTACGGCCAGATGACGATGGCGCTGCTCGTGGCGCACTTCGTCTTCGACGTGCCGGTCCGGGGGAGCCTGCCGCTGCTGTACGGGCTGTCGGCGGTCTTCATGTGGGGCACCCTCGGCATCGGCATCTTCGTCTCGGCGGCCTCGCGGACCGTCCCGCAGGCGATGCAGCTCTCGTTCATGACGTTCCTGCCGTCCATCTACCTGTCCGGCCTGCTGTTCCCGATCGAGGGGATGCCGCGCGGCGCGCAGTACCTCGCCGCGGTGATCCCGCTCACGTACTATCTGCGCATCGTGCGGGGCATCGTGCTCAAAGGGATCGGCTTCGAGTACCTCTGGCCGCACGTGCTCCCGCTGCTGGTTTTCGGCGCGGTGGTGTTCACCCTGTCCGTGCTGCGGTTCCGCAAGCAGCTGGACTGAGCGATACAATGGAGGCCATGCCGACGAACCGCTTCCTGGTCCTGCCGCTGCTCCTGACCCTGGCCGCGCCCGCGGCGGCCGCGCCCGTCGCGCGCCGCGAGGTGCTGCCGAACGGGATCGTGCTCCTCGTCGCCGAGCGTCCCGCGATCCCGATCGTCGCCGTGCGGGTGCTCACGCGGGCGGGCGCGGCGTTCGACCCGTCCGGCCGCGCCGGGCTGGCCACCCTCACGGGCGCCGTGCTCACGCGCGGCACGGCCAAGCGCACGGGACCCGAGCTCGACGCCGCGATCGAGTTCGTGGGCGGGAGCCTGGAGGCGGGCGCCGGCCGTGACAACCTGAGCGTCTCCCTCCGCGTGCTCAAGAAGGACCTCGGGCTCGGGCTCGACCTGCTCGCGGAGGTGCTCCTCACGCCGGCCTTCTCGCAAGACGAGGTCGCGCGGAAGGTCGCCGAGATCAAGGCCGGGATCAAGCGCTCCGAGGAGGATCCGGCGACGGTCGCGTCGCGGGCGCTGGCCCGGCTGGTCTGGCCGGGCCACCCGTACGGGCTGCCCGTCGAGGGCACGCTCGAGTCCATGGACCGGCTCACGCGCGACGACGTCGTGGGCTTCTGGCGCGCGCACGCGCGGCCGGACACGACCGTCGTCGCCGTCGTCGGCCAGGTCACGGTGGACGAGGCGCGCCGCGAGGTCCTGGCTCGCCTCGGCGGCTGGCGGCGCCCCGCGGCGGCGCCCGGACGGGTGCCGGCGGCGCACCCCGCGCCCGCGCCCCGCGAGGAGACGGTCGCGCGCGAGCTGACCCAGGCGACGATCATGCTCGGCCGCCAGGCGATCCGCCAGACGGACCCCGACTACTTCCCGCTCGTCGTCGCCTCCTACGTGCTCGGCGGCGGCTCGACCTCCCGGCTCTACACGCGGGTGCGCGACGAGGCCGGGCTGGCGTACTCGATCTACAGCTTCGTGTCGCCGTCCCGCTACGGCGCGTCGTTCGTCGCGGCCGCGCAGACGCGCACGGCCGAGGTCCCGCGCGTGCTCGGGATGGTACGCGACGAGCTCGGGCGCATGGGCCGCGAGCCGGTGACCGCGCGCGAGCTCGACCTGGCGAAGGCCTACCTGATCGGCAGCTTCCCGCTGCGGCTCGACACCTCGGGCAAGGTCGCCGACTTCGCCGCGGCGGTGGAGGAGCTCGGGCTCGGCCTCGACTACGCCGACCGGTACAGGGCGCGGATCGCGCGGGTGACCGCGGCCGACGTCCAGCGCGTGGCGCAGAAGTACTTCGCGCCGGGGACCCTCGACCGCGTGGTGGTCGGCCGGGTGCCGTGAGCGCGGCGCGCGCGGGCTTCCTGGCCGCGCTCCTCCTGCTCGGGCCGGCGCCGGTCCGGGCGGCGTCGCTCGCGCCCGGGGCCGCCGAGCGGGCGGAGGCGCTGCGGGTGGGCGCCCGCTCCGTGACGCAGGAGACCTTCGACCGCGAGTGGCGCGTCCGCAACGCGTCGGGCGACCGCCTGACGGTGATCACGCCCTTCCACCGCCTGGTGCTGGCCGCGCGGCACGCCGCGTTCAAGAACGAGAAGCTCAAGCCGGGCGAGCCCGACCGGATCCTGCGCGAGCAGGGCGAGCGCGTCGTGATCTGGGCGAGCCTGCACGGACCGCGCCCCGACTTCGCCCGCTACTACGCCCCCCGGCTCGTCGCGGGCGACCGCGAGATCGAGCCGAGCTTCGTCCAGAACGAGCGCACGGCGATGCGCCAGGACACCGGCCGCTACCTCGCGCGCTCCGTGTACGGCTTCCCGGTCCGCGACCTCGACGGGAAGTCACGCCTCGAGCTCGTGATTCGCGACCCCGACGGCCGCGACGTCGGCCGCTTCACGATCGACCTCGCCGCGATGCGCTGAGGGCGGCGGCGTGAGGCGCCACGGCTGGCTGGGCCTCGGCGTCATCGCCGGCGCCGAGGCGCTGCTGCTCGCGGGGGAGCCGACGGTCGGGCGGTGGTTCACGCCCCTGGTGTGGACGGGCTACGTGCTCCTCGTGGACGCCCTCGTCGCCGGGCGCACCGGCCGCTCGTACCTCACGACCGACCGGCTCGAGGGCGTGCTCGTCGCGCTCGCCTCGGTGGGCGGCTGGTGGCTCTTCGAGTGGTACAACGCGCCGCGCTTCTGGCGCGGCGGCGACGACCTCCGGGGCCTCTGGTGGCAGTACCACGCGATGGAGCCGAGCCTCCTGCTCCGGCGCGTGGGCTACGATTGGGCCTTCGCGACGATCTTCCCCGCGCTCTTCCTGACGGCCGCGGCCCTGCGGGCGACGCTGCTCGCGCGGGTGCGCGTGCCGCCGTGGCGCCCGCCCGCCGCGCTGCTCGACGGCGCGGTCGCGACGGGCGCGGTCGCGGTCGTGCTGCCGCTCCTGATGCCCTCGGCGTGGCTGGTCCCGCTCGTCTGGACGGGCCTCGTCCTGCTCCTCGAGCCGCTCAACTACCGGCGCGGCCGCCCGTCCTGGCTCGCCGCCCTCGAGCGCGGCGACGCCTCGCTGCTCTGCGCCCTGCTCGCCGCGGGCGCGCTGTGCGGCGTGCTCTGGGAGTTCTGGAACTACTGGGCGGTGACGCGCTGGACCTACACGGTGCCGTACGGGGGCGGTGTGAAGGTCTTCGAGATGCCGGTGCTGGGCTACCTCGGGTTCCCGCCCTTCGCGCTCGAGTGCTTCGCGCTGTACCACTGGGCGCGCGGGCTCCTGGGCGCGCGGGAGGCGCCGGCCGTGCTCTAGTGCCCCGACCACGAACTCCTGTTCACGGTCGCCGCGCGACGGGCCGCCGGGCGCGCGCGGGTCCGCCGCTGCCGTGGTGGGAACAGGGTCCCGTCGACCCCTCCCGCGCGCGCCCGGCGGCCCGGACTCCACGTGCGACGGGGCTGGACATGACTTCGAGAACCGCGCACCAGGGCGCACGAGTCACGAGTGGCGAGGGCGCGAGCGGGCGGGTGCCGCAGGGGGCGACGCCCTGCGACGCGGCGCGGTGCTATAATCCGCGCGCGCACGAACCGATTCCCAGGAGGTCTCGCCGATGAAAGCCGTTCGCGTCCACACGCCCGGTGGCCCCGAGGTGCTCACGTACGAGGACGTCCCCGCGCCGACGCCGAAGGCCGGCGAGGCGGTCGTCAAGATCGACGCCGCCGGGCTCAACTACATCGATGTCTACTTCCGGACCGGGCAGTACAAGGCGGAGCTGCCTGTCACGCTCGGCATGGAGGCGGGCGGCACGGTCACGGCCGTCGGCCCGAACGTCACCGAGGTCAAGGTGGGCGACAAGGTCGCCTACACGGGCGTGCCGGGCGCGTACGCGGAGCTCGCCGCGGTGCCGGCCCAGCGGCTCGTGGTGCTCCCGGCCGGTGTCGCCACGAGGCAGGGCGCGGCGGCGATGCTCCAGGGCATGACCGCCCAGTACCTCGCGTGCTCGACCTGGCCGCTCAAGAGCGGCGACACGTGCCTGGTCCACGCGGCGGCGGGCGGCGTCGGGCTGCTCCTCTGCCAGATCGCGCGGATGCGCGGCGCGCGGGTGCTCGGCACCGTGTCCACCGAGGACAAGGCCGGGCTCGCGCGCGAGGCCGGCGCGCACGAGGTGATCCTCTACACGAAGCAGGACTTCGAGGCGGAGGTGAAGCGGCTCACGGACGGCAAGGGCGTGCAGGTCGTCTACGACTCGGTCGGCAAGACGACGTTCGACAAGGGGTTCAACTGCCTGGCGCCGCGCGGGATGATGGTGCTCTACGGTCAGTCGAGCGGGCCCGTCGGTATGTTCGACCCCCAGGTCCTGAACCAGAAGGGCTCGGTCTTCCTCACGCGCCCGAGCCTCTTCCACTACATCGCGACGCGGGCCGACCTGCTCGCGCGCGCCGGCGAGGTGCTCGGCTGGATCCGCGACGGCAAGCTCAAGCTCCGGACCGAGTTCGAGTTCCCGCTGAAGGACGCGGCCGAGGCGCACCGGGCCCTCGAGGGGCGCCGGACGACGGGCAAGGTGCTGCTGAAGCCGTGAACGTCGCGCAGCTTCTCGAGGCCTCCGCGCGCTACCACGCGGAGCGGCCGGCGGTGGTCGCCGGGGAACGCCACTTCACCTACCGCGAGCTCGACGACGCCTGCTCGGTCCTCGCGGGCCGCCTCCGGAAGCTCGGCCTCCGGCCGGGCGACCGGCTCGGCCTGCACCTGCCGAACTCGGCCGAGTTCGTGCAGGTCTACTACGCCGCGCAGAAGCTCGGCGTGGTGCCGCTCTCGCTCAACGTCACCTACGCCGCCGAGGAGATCGCCTACATCGTCGGCGACGCGACCCCGCAGGCGATCGTCACCGCGGCGGCCGTCGCGGGGAGCCTCCCGCCGCGCGACCGGATGCCCTCCGTGCGCCACGTCCTCCACGCCGCCGAGCTCGCGGCGCTGGCGGGCGGCGAGCCCGTCCGCGCGCTCGACCTCGACCGCGAGGCGACGGCGGCGATCCTCTACACCTCGGCGACGACCGGGCGTCCCAAGGGCGTGATGCTGAGCCACGCCAACGTCGTCTCCAACGCGTACGCCACCGTGCACCACCTCCGCATGACGCCCGACGATCGCGGGCTCTGCGCGGTGCCGATGTTCCACTGCTTCGGCCAGAACTTCGTCATGAACGCGCTCGTGTGCGGCGGCGGCGTGCTCGTCGTCCAGGAGCGGTTCGTGCCCGACGCGTTCGTCGAGGCGATCGCGCGCCACCGGATCACGCTCTTCTACGGCGTGCCGGCGATGTACATCCTGTTCCTCGCGATGGACCGGACGCTCGACTTCGGCTCGGTGCGGATCTTCTTCTCCGCGGCCGCGACGCTGCCGACCGACGTCGAGCGCCGCTGGGCCGAGCGCTACGGGCGCCCCGTCGCCCAGGGCTACGGGCTCACCGAGTGCTCGCCGTTCGCGGCGTGGAACCACGACTACGCGATCCGCCCGGGCTCGGTCGGCACGCCGATCGAGGGCGTCGAGATGCGGGTCGTGGACGGCGAGGGGCGGGAGGTGCCCGACGGCGAGCTCGGCGAGATCCTGATCAAGGGCCCGAACGTCATGAAGGGCTACTTCGGCAACCCCGCGGCGACGGCCGAGGCGATCCGGGACGGCTGGCTCCACTCGGGCGACATCGGCTACCGCGACGCCGGCGGCTACTACTACCTGGTCGACCGCGTGAAGGACATGATCAACGTGGCGGGCTTCAAGGTGTTCCCGCGCGAGGTCGAGGAGGTGCTCTACCGCCACGAGGCCGTCAAGGAGGCCGCGGTCGTGGGCGTGCCCGACCCGGTCCGCGGCGAGGCGGTGAAGGCCTTCGTCGTGCTCCGGGAGGGCCGCGCCGTGACCCCCGAGGCGCTCCAGGAGATCTGCCGTGGCGCCGTCGCCTCGTACAAGGTTCCGGAGAAGGTCGAGTTCATCGCCGCGCTCCCGAAGAACCCCACCGGCAAGATCTTGAAGAAGGAGCTCCGCCGCCTCGGCTAGCTGGGAAGTTCCTGGCCAGTCCGGCGCAGCCTGCCGTATCCGGATACGCCGCCGGCCGGCCGGGGACGCTCCTAAAGTTCTGTTTTCTCTGCCCTGGGATCCTGGCCCCGCAATTGCTGCTCCCACGAGTGAGCTGTCAGGTGACGACGCCGGCTCAGGGGGTGGACCATGAAGCGTGTGGCCTCGCTCGCACTCGTCGCCCTCACGATGACGGCCTGGCTCGCCGTCGAGGCCGATCCGGCCTGGGCCGCCGTCCGCGGGTCCAGCGGTGGCGGGACGGGCTCCGACTCGGCGCCCGCCCGTCCCTCGAGCTCGTCGCATCTCGACGCGTCGTCGCACTACGCCCCGCCCCCCGCCCGCCTCTGGAGCGGCGTCGGCGGGGTCGTGGCCGGCGGGCTCCTGGGCCGGATGCTCTTCGGCGAGGGCGGCACCGGCGTCGGCCTCGGCCTCGTCGAGCTCCTGCTCGGCGCCGGCGGGCTCTACCTGGTCCTGTCGTTCTTCCGCCACGCGCGGGCGACGACGCCCGAGCCCGCGTACGCGACGGCGGGCGCGCCGGCGGATGCGCGCGCGGCCGCGCCGGTCGCGCCGAGCCCGCGCGTCGCGCGCCCGGGCACGCGGCGGGAGGAGATCCCGGCGCTCGACCGTGCGGGCCTCGCCGACGCCGCGCGCGCGCTGTTCGTGGGCGTGCAGAGCGCGCTCGTGCTGAGGGACATGGGCATGTTCCGGAACCGGCTGACGCCCGAGATGCACGCGGCGCTCCAGGCGCGGTGCGACCGGCTGCGCGCCGCCCGGCAGTCGAACCACATCGAGAAGATCGACATCACGGACGCCCGGGTGGAGGACGCGTGGCGGGAGCGGAAGCAGGAGTTCGCCACCGTGCGGCTCCGCGGCACGCTCTTCGACTACACGCTGGAGGACGCCAGCGGCACGGTGCTCGAGGGCTCCAGGACCGACGCGCAGAGCTTCGAGGAGCGCTGGACGTTCACGCGGCCAGCCGGCACGAGGCCGTGGCGGCTCGCGGAGATCGACGCGCCGGTGAGCTAGAATACCAGCGTGAAATGGCTCATCGGCGTCGCCGCGGCCCTCGTGGTCCTCGTCGTCGCCGCGGTGCTCGCGCTCCCGCTCCTCGTCGACACGCCGCGCGTCCAGGGGCTGATCGCCACCAGCGCCGCGCAGGCGCTCGGCCGCCCCGTCAGGTTCGCCTCGGTGTCGGTCGCGCTGTTGCCGCTGCCCGCCATCGAGCTCAGGGGGCTCGAGGTCGCCGAGGACCCGGCGTTCGGCACGACACCCTTCCTCAAGCTCGAGCGCGGGCGCGTGCGGCTGCGCCTGCGCGCGCTGCTCACGGGGCACGTGGAGTTCGGCGAGCTGCTCCTCGACCGGCCGGCGATCGCGCTCGTCCAGGGCGCGGACGGACGGTTCAACGTCGCGAGCCTCGGCGGCGGCGCCGCTGAGGTGCGCGGCCCCGCGCGTCCCGGGCGGGGCAACGGCGGCGCGGGCGGCCCGCAGGGCCCCGGCGCGGCGGCGCTCGGCTCGCGCCTCCGGATCACGCGCGGCGTCGTGACCTACACCTCGCGGGCGGCCCGAGGGCCGGCGGCACGCTGGCGGATCGAGGACCTCGACCTGACCCTCGCCAACGGAGGCCCTGCGCTCACCTTCGAGGGCGACGCGCGGCTCGCGCCCGGCGACGTGACGGCGAAGATCCGCGACGGCCGGCTGGCGCTCGACGGGCGGGGCCTGCTCGAGGCGCCGCTCGCCGCGCGCGTGACGCTCGCGGGCAAGGACGTGAGCGCGCTCGCCGCGGCCCTCGCGGGCCCGGCGACGGGGGTCGGGGGGCCGGTGCGGGGGACGCTCGCCGTCACGGGCACCCTCGGCGCGCCGCGCGCCACGGGCGACCTCGAGTTCGCGAGCCTGCGCGTCGCGCGCGTGAACGCCGCGTGCCCCGAGCCCAGGCGGCGCACGCTCGTGCTCGACGGCCTCACGCTCGCCGCCGCGTGGCAGGACGGGCGGTTCACGGGCCGGCCCGTCACGGCGCGCCTCGCCGGCGGCACGCTCACCGCGAACCTCACTGCGGCCCTCGAGCGGGGCGGGCGCGTGCGGGTCGCCGCCCTCGCGATCAAGGCGCTCCCGATCGAGCGCGTGCTCGTCGACTTCCTGTGCCAGGGTTACGCGGTGGCGGGCCCGCTCGACCTCACGGGCGCGCTCGCGTTCAGCGCCGCGGACCCGTGGGGCACGCTCTCCGGGCCCGGCCAGCTCCGCGTCGGGCCCGGGCGCGTCGTCGGCGCGCAGGCGCTCCGCCTGATGGACGGCGTCGTGCGGGTGGGCGGCGCCGTGTCGGCGCTCCTCAGCGCCGACGTGCCCACGTCGCTCTTCGCCTCGCCGCTCGAGTTCGACTCGATCGCGGGCACCTACCAGATCGCGAACGGCGTGGCGACGACGCGCGACCTGCTCTACACGAGCCGCGCCATGAAGGTCGCCGTCGCGGGCGACTACGCGCTCGGCACCGGCCGGATGAACCTCACGCTGCTCGTGAACCACGGACGCGGGGAGGTCAAGGCGATCGTCACCGGCACGGCCGCCGCGCCCTCGATCCGCGTCGTGCCCACCTCGCTCCTCCGCGACGTCAGCCCCCAGCAGGTCGAGAGCGGACTGCAAGACCTGCTCCGCCGCTTCCGCCGCTAGTCCTCCTCGGCGGAACTCGCCGGCCCCCGGGCCCGCCCCTCCGCGGGCGTCAGCGGGTCGCGGTGAAGCGGCCGCCGCCCAGCTTGCCCGCCTCGACGAGGTCGACGAAGAAGGCGTAGAGCCGGTCGTACTCGCCGAAGCGCGCTTCGCCGAGCCGCGCCACGGTGTCCGCGCGCATCGCGCGGAACATCGCCAGCCGCGCGCGGAGGATGGGCCGCCACGCGTCGGACAGGTCCTCGGCCTCGACCGCGCCGAACCCGGCGCGGCCCAGCAGCGCGCGGTAGCCATCGAGCGTCTGGAGCGTGGTCGCGGCCATCCAGGCCCAGAGCTGCTCGCGCTCGCGGTCGCCGAGGCCCGGCCGGGCGACCCAGTCGGTGAACGCGAGTCGGCCGCCCGGCACGAGCACGCGGTGGCACTCCGCGAGGACCGCGAGCTTGGGCTCGACGTGCAGGAGGGCTTCCTGGCTGAGGCACGCGTCGAACGCGCCGGCGGCGAAGGGCAGGGCCGTCGCGTCGCCGCGAATCGCCGCCACGCGCCCGGCCAGGCCCACGAGGCGGGTCAGACGGGCGCCGCCGGCGGCGCGCCCGGGGTGGAGCTCGAGGCCGACCACGCGGCAGCCGCGGCGGCTCGCGAGGAAGCGCGCGGGGCCGCCGAGGCCCGCGCACACGTCGAGCACCCGGCTGCGCGCGGTGACCCCGGCGCACCGGGCGAGCGCGTCCACCGCGTCGAGCCCGCCGTAGTGGTCCTGGTCGAAGTCGAAGAGCTCGTCGGCCGTGAGCGCGCCGTCGACGCCGCCGCGGCGCCGGGCGACGGCGGCCAGCACCTGCGCCTCGCTGATCGGGTGGCGGTCGTAGAAGTCGACGACGCGGTCGGGCATCCCTTGAAGCGTCTCCCCGCGTATGATAAAAGCAAACCCGGCCGTCACACCATCGCGGCGAGGGAAGCCCATGAGCGGCGAGCACAAGGGGGGTCTCGAGGACGTCGTCGTCTCGACGTCGGACGTCTGCTTCATCGACGGCGACGAAGGCCGCCTGGTCTACCGCGGCTACGACGTCAACGAGCTCGTCGAGCACTCGAGCTTCGAGGAGGTCGTCTACCTCCTCTGGCACGGCGGCCTGCCGAGCCGCAAGGAGCTCGACGCTCACCGGAAGGCGCTCGCGGCCACCGCCAACCGGAAGCTGCCGCCCAAGCTCCTCGGCATCCTGCGCGCGCTGCCGAAGCGGACGTCGCCGATGGAGGTGCTGCGCACCGGCGTGTCCGCGCTCTCGGCGTTCGACCCCGACGCGGCCGACAACTCGCGGGAGGCCACGCTGCGCAAGTCGATCCGGCTGACCGCGCGGCTCCCGACGCTGGTCGCCGCCTGGGAGCGGATCCGCCGCGGCAAGGCGCCGGTGGCGCCGAACCCGCGCCTCGGGCTCGCGGCGAACTTCCTCGCCACGCTGAGCGGCACCCGGCCGAGCCCGCTCGCCGTGAAGACGTTCGACGTCGGGCTCATCCTGCACGCCGACCACGAGTTCAACGCCTCGACGTTCGCCGCACGCGTGACCGCCGCGACGATGTCCGACGTGCACTCCGCGATCACCTCCGCGATCGGCGCCCTCAAGGGCCCGCTCCACGGCGGGGCCAACGAGCAGGTCATGCGCATGGTCGAGCGGATCGGGACGCCCGCGCGGGCCGAGGGCTGGATCCGGCAGGCGCTCGCGGACAAGGCGCGCATCATGGGCTTCGGTCACCGCGTGTACCGCGTCGAGGATCCGCGCGCCAAGCACCTGCGCCGGCTGGCGACGGAGCTGGGCCGGCAGACCGGCGACACGAGCGACGTCGAGATCCTCGACATCGTCGCGCGCATCGTCTCCGGCGACAAGCGCCTCTTCCCGAACGTCGACTTCTACTCGGGCGCCGCGTACGCGTCGATGGGCATCCCGACCGACCAGTTCACGCCGGTCTTCGCCATGAGCCGGGTCGCGGGCTGGACCGCGCACGTCCTGGAGCAGCACGCGAACAACCGGCTGATCCGGCCGCGCTCGGACTACACGGGGCCGACGCACCTCGCCTACGTCCCGCTCGACCGGCGCTAGGGCGGCCGGCGCGCCGCGCGGCGCATGGGCGCGCGAGTCACGGTGGTGATGGTGGTGTTCGACGGGCTCGCGTTGACCCGCGCGTGCCTCGACAGCCTGCGCGCGACGGCCGAGCCGTTCCGCCTCGCCGTCGTGGACAACGGCTCGACCGACGGCACCGCCGAGCTCTTCGAGCGCTTCGCGTACCCGTTCCCGCTCGCGTTCGAGCGCCGCCCGGCGGGCGGCTCGGTCATCGCGGCGCTCAACCGCGCCTGGCGCCTGGCGGACACCGAGGTCCTCTGTTTCCTGCACAACGACACGGAGGCGGTCGAGCCGCGCTGGCTCGCGCGGCTGCTCGCGGGGCTCGACGCGCCCGGCGCCGGCCTCGCCGGCCTCTACGGCGCCAAGCGGCTGCGGCGCGACGGCCGCGCCGTCGGCCGGACGATCGTCCACAGCCTCGCCGAGGGGCCGACCGTGCGCGCGCCGTGGGAGGAGGTGGCCTTCGTGGACTCGGTCTGCATGTGCCTGCCGCGGAGCCTCCTGGAGGACGTCGGCGGCTTCGACGAGGGCTACGGGTTCTACCACGGGCACGACCGCGACCTCTCGCTCGCCGTCCGCGAGCGGCGGCGGCGCTGCCTCGTCGTCCACGCCCCCTTCGTCCACCGCGGCGGCGGCACGCGCGCGCGGGACTTCGCGCGCGAGCCCGCACGCGAGCGCGACGACCTCCGGCTGCGCGACGCCGCGCTGGCGCGCTTCGCGGCCAAGTGGCGCCACCGGCTGCCGTGCGACGTGCGGTCCCCCGGGGCGCGCGTGCGCGAGTGGGTGAAGGCGAGGCTCGGGTGAGGCCGCTCGGCGTCGGGCTCGTGGGCGCGCGCTTCGCCGCGGACCTGCACGCGGTCAACTACCGGCCGCTGCGGGGCGCGAAGGTGGAGCTGGCGGCCGTCTGCGCGCGAACGCGCGCCGACGCGGAGGCCTTCGCCGCGCGCCACGGCATCCCGCGCGTCTTCACGGACTACCGGGCGCTCGTCGAGGCCCCGGACGTCGAGCTCGTGGACGTCTGCTCGACGACCGACACGCACCACGCGATCGCCATCGCCGCGGCCCGCGCCGGCAAGCACGTGATCGTCGAGAAGCCGCTGACCGGCGCGTTCTGCGAGGGGACGGAGCCGCGGGAGGCGATGCTCGCGCAGGCGCTCGCGAACGCCGACGCCGTCCTCGAGGCCGTGGCGCGGGCCGGCGTGACGCTCTGCTATGCGGAGGACTTCGTCTACGCGCCGCCCGTCGCGAAGCTCCGGCGGCTCGTGGAGGCGAGCGACGGCGGGATCCTCGAGCTCCGGGCCGAGGAGAGCCACTCGGGCTCGCACGCCGCGTACGCCGCGCGCTGGCGGACGTCGGGCGGCGGCTCCCTGCTGCGGATGGGCTCGCACCCGGTCGGCGCGGTGCTGCACCTCAAGCACTGGGAGGGCCGGCGGCGCCACGGCCGGCCGATCCGAGCGCGCGCGGTCACCGCCGAGGTGGCGGGCCTCACGCGGCTGCCGTCGGTCGCGGGGCTGCGCCGGTACATGTCCACGCGGGCGGAGGACGTCGAGGACTGGGCGGTCGCCGTGATCACGTTCGAGGACGGCACGCTCGCGACGGTCCACTCGAACGACGTCACGCTCGGCGGCGTGCGCAACGTGGTGACCGCGTACCTCACGAACGCGGTCGTCCACGCGAACATCACCCCCAACACCACCGTCACCGCGTACGCGCCCGACGCCGCCGTGTGGGGCGACGAGTACATCAGCGAGAAGGTCGAGACGAAGGCCGGCTGGCAGTTTCCGAGCCCCGAGGAGGACTGGATGCGCGGCTACCCCCAGGAGCTGGAGGACTTCGTCGACGCCGTCCGCGAGCGGCGCGAGCCCCTGTCCGGGGCGCTGCTGGCCCGCGAGGTGGTCGAGGTGATCTACGCGGGCTACCTCTCCGCGGCGACGGGCCGGCGGATCGAGCTCGCGCGGCCATGATCCCCTTCGCGAAAGGGCACGGCCTCGGCAACGACTACATCGTGCTGCGCGAGGCGGATCTGTCCGGGCCTCTGTCCACGCCGGCGATCGTGAGGATCTGCGACCGCAACCGGGGCGTCGGCTCCGACGGGATCCTGCTGCTCGTGCGGAGCGCGCGTGCGGACTTCGGGCTCCGCATCTTCAACCCCGACGGGAGCGAGGCGGAGAAGTCCGGCAACGGCCTCCGGATCTTCGCGAAGTACCTCTGGGACCACGGCCACACGAAGACGGCGACCTTTACGGTGGACACCAAGGGGGGCGTCGTCGAGTGCCGGTGCCACGTCCACGACGGCCGCGTCGGCTTCGTCACCGTGGAGATGGGCCGGGCGACGTTCCGCGCGCCGGAGATCCCGATGAGCGGCGCCGACCGGGAGGTCGTCGGCGTCCCGCTCCAGCTCGCCGACGGCACCGCGCTCTCGGTGACGGCGGTCTCGGTGGGGAACCCCCACTGTGTCGTGTTCGTGGACCGGCTCGACGAGGCGGAGTGCCGCCGGCTCGGCCCGCTCGTGGAGCGCCACCCGGCGTTCCCCAACCGGACCAACGTCCAGTTCGCGCGCGTGCACGCGCGCGACGCGCTCGACATCCTCATCTGGGAGCGCGGCGCCGGGTACACGCTGGCGTCGGGCTCCTCGTCCTGCGCCGCGGCGGCGGCGGCGGTCCGGAACGGCCTGTGCGACCACGGCCGCGTCCGCGTCCGCATGCCGGGCGGCGAGCTCGTCATCGAGGTCCGCCCCGACTGGTCGCTCCGCCTCGCGGGGCCCGTCGAGGAGGTCTACCGCGGGACGCTCTCGGCGGAGTTCGTCGCGGCGCACCTGGCGTGAGGCGCGTCTGCGTCTTCGCGGGCTCCTCGGCCGGCGCGCGGCCCACGTACGCCGCCGCGGCGCGCGCGCTCGGCGCGGCGCTCTGCCGGCGCGGGCTCGGCGTCGTGTACGGCGGCGGCTCGGTCGGGCTGATGGGGGTGCTGGCCGACGCGATGCTCGCCGGCGGCGGCGAGGTGATCGGTGTGATCCCCGACGGGCTGGCGACGCGCGAGCTCGCGCACCCGGGCGTCACCGAGATGCGCGTCGTCGGCTCCATGCACGAGCGCAAGGCCACGATGGCCGCGCTCGCCGACGCGTTCGTCGCGCTGCCGGGCGGGCTCGGCACGCTCGAGGAGACGCTCGAGATCCTCACGTGGGCGCAGCTCGGGATCCACGACAAGCCGATCGGCGCGCTCGACGTGGAGGGCTACTGGAACGGCCTCCAGCGCCTGCTCGCGCACGCGGTCGAGGAGGGCTTCGTGCGCCCCGAGCACGCCGCGCTCCTGCTCTTCGGCTCGGCGCCCGACGAGCTGCTGGACCGCCTCGCGGCGTGGCGCCCGCCGGGCTTCCGGCGCGCCTGGCTCGGTCCGGCTCAGACCTGAGTGGACGGCGGGGGGAGCGACCGCCGCTCCTGACGTGCGAAGGGGGCTGACGCCCCCCTCGCGCTCCCCCGGCCGACACCCGCCTGTACGGGATCCCGCGAGCCCGATTCGTTCACGGGCTCTGAGCCGGCGTCGGGCCGGCATGCCCGAGGCGCGCGGCGAGACGCACCGCGGCCGCGCCGCCCGCGAGCGCGGCCGCGAGCGTGAGGACGAGCGCGAGCGCGGTGTCGGCCGGCGCGGGCAGCGCGTGGGCGAGCGCGGGCGCCCGGCCGAGCGCGCCGCCCGAGGCGGCGAGGAGCGTGGCGCCGAAGGCGACGGCGGCCAGGCGCCAGCGCCGCCGCGCGTCCACGAGGACCATCAGCGCCGCGGGCAGCACCGGGACGAGGCGCAGCGTGAGCGAGCGTCCGGGCACGGTGCCGTTGCGCCGCGCCATCTCGTGGGCGAGCGCGATCGGCGAACCCGGATCCGCGGCGATCGCCTCCGCGATGGCGGGCGTCGGCCGGGTCAGCGCGAAGCCCAGGTCGCCGACGACGACGATCGACCCCTGCACGAGCACGGCGCCCAGCGCGAGCACGAGCGGGGCGCTCCGCCGCCCGCCGAGCCGCGCGAGCAGCACGAGCGTGAACGTGAAGGCGAGGCCGCCCAGGATCGCGTGCGTGAAGAAGAAGACGCCGCCCCGGCGGAACGCGGTCTGCACGGCCGGATCGGCGAGGATCCCGAACGTGCCGAGGACGAAGATGCCGCCGAGCGCCAGCGCCGTGGCACGCGCGCGCCCCGGGGGGTAGACCTCGCGCGCGATCATGAGGCCGCCGAGGCCGGCCACCTGGGAGCCGGCGAAGCCGAGCAGGTGCGGCGGGCTCCAGAGGGTGACGTCGAGACCGAACAGCCGGTGCCAGAGGTCGTCGACGGGGGCGGCCAGGATGATGAGCGCGGTGCCCCACCAGGCCACGTGGAAGCCCGGCGTGCCCACGAGCCCGGCCGCGCGCAGCGTGTCCGGACCGCCGGCCCCGCGCCGCGCCCGCCAGGTCTCGAGCAGGAGGACGCCGAGCGAGAGCGCGGCGCCCGCCGCGACGGAGGCGTAGGTGAGCAGGTGCGGCGCGATCCAGAACGAGTCGCGGCCGATCAGGAGGTGCCAGCGGATGTCCCAGCCGACGCCCCAGCCGCCGGCGAGCCGCGTTGCGAGCAACGCCCAGAGCGCGGCGCGTCGCAGGGCCACCGGCGCGGGCTCGGGCGCGCTCACCGGCCCATGATACACTCGCGCCGCAGTGATCGCCGCCTGGTGCTGGGAGCTGATCGAGCCGTACCTCGCGCGCAACCTTTGCAACCGGGGCGTCGGGCGGCCGACGCGCCGGCAGGTCCTGGAGGAGTTCGCCCGCGTGTGGCCGGACCTCACCGCCACGATCGGGGTGCAGGCGCCGTTCGCCGGGACGATCCGCTTCAAGTGGCTCGCGCGGCTCGGCGCCGGCGAGCTGGAGCCGTTCCTCGAGGACCCGGCGGGTTGGCTCGCCGCGCGCTGGGGCGGCGGCAAGTTCAAGATGAACCTGCACCACGGCCTGCACTTCGTCAGCACGAAGAACTTCAAGCCCGAGGGCGCGCCGCGCTGGCAGGACGCGCCCGAGCTGCCGGGGGACTGAGGAGCGACGAGATGCCGAGTGACGAGACGCGGCGGGTGCTCAAGGTGTTCGGCGTGGCGGTGACGAACCTCGAGGACACCATCGAGCGGAAGGCGCCGTTCGAGGAGATCATGAAGTGGGACGCGGAGGTCGCCGAGCGCCTGCGCGAGACGATCGCGCTCGTCGACCGCCTGCGGAGCCGCCGCATCGGGTGATGGCCGCGAGAATCGACGCCTCCGGCGCCGCGCTCGCGCTCACCCGCCCGCCGCGGCGCATCGTCTCGCTCCTGCCCTCCACGACCGAGACCGTCTGCGCGCTCGGCCTGGCGGACGCGCTCGTCGGGATCACGAGCTACTGCGTCGAGCCGCGCGCGGCGGTGCGCGGCAAGCTCCGCGTCGGCGGCACGAAGGATCCCGACCTCGACCGGATCCGCGCGCTCGCCCCCGACCTCGTCGTCGCGAACGTCGAGGAGAACGTGCGCGAGCACGTCGAGCGCCTGCGCGCCTGGGGGATCCCGGTCTGGGTGACCTACCCGCGAACCGTCGCCGAGGGCCTCCGGATGGTCCGGGAGCTCGGCGAGCTGACCGGCACGGAGGCGCGGGCCGACGACCTGCTGGCGGAGCTCGAACCCCTCCTCGCGCGCGTGCGCGCCGAGTGCGCGCGCCGTCCGCCCGTCGCGGTCTTCTATCCGATCTGGCGCGAGCCGTACATGACGATCGGCGCCGACACGTACATCCATGACGTGCTGGCGGTCTGCGGGGGGCGCAACGTCTTCGGCGCCCGCCCCGGGCGCTACCCGACGGTCACGCTCGAGGAGGTCGCCGCGGCGCGGCCGGAGGTCGTCCTGCTCCCCGACGAGCCGTTCCGCTTCCGCCGGGCGCACGTGCGTGACTTCGCGGGGGTCGGCGCGCGGCGGATCGAGCTGGTGGACGGCAAGCGCTTCTCCTGGTACGGGCCGCGCGTCGGCGAGGCGCTCCGGACGGTCCCCGCGCTGCTCGGCGCGGCCGGCGGGCGCTAGCGGCGCGGCGTGCGGGCGGGCAGGATCCGGTCGAGCCAGGGCGCCGCCGCGGCCATGAACAGGCCGGGAATCGCGACGCCGCCGATGACCCCCAGGATCCCGAGGAAGACGAGGGAGACCAGCGTGATGTAGGTGTCGAAGATGAGCGTGATCACTCGACCTCGAGCACCATCTCGATCTCCACGGGGATGCCCATCGGCAGCTCGGCCATGCCGACGGCGGAGCGTGCGTGCTTGCCGGCGGTCTCGCCGAACACCTCGACCATCAGGTCCGAGAAGCCGTTGATGACCTTCGGCTGGTCGCCGAACCCCTCCGCCGAGTTCACCATGCCGAGCACCTTCACGACCCGCTTGACCCGGTCGAGGCTGCCGAGCGCCGCGCGCGTCGTCGCCAGCAGCGAGAGGCCGACCTCGCGCGCCACCTGGTAACCCTGCTCGACCGTGAGGTCGCGCCCGAGCTTGCCGCGGGCGGAGGGCTTGCCGTCGGTGCGCAGCGGGCCGTGGCCCGAGACGAAGAGCAGGGTGCCCGTGCGGACGGCGCCCACGTAGTTGGCCACGGGCGTCGACGGCTGCGGCAGCGTGAGGTTCTTGTCCTTGAGTCGCGCCTCTGCGCCCATGCGGCGGTGTCCTCCTCGAGGTGGTGACAGCGGCCCGCACATCGTGTCACACTACGTCGTGCCCGTCAAACCACCGCCGGCGACGCCGGCGCCCGCCGCCACGCTCGCCCTGCTCCGCGACCGCCCCGGCGCCGCCGCGTTCGAGGTCCTCCTGATCCGGCGTCACGGTGCGAGCAAGTTCGCCGCCGGCGACTTCGTGTTCCCGGGGGGCAAGATCGAGCCCGACGACAATCCGGACGACGCGGCCGCCTGGTGCGCAGGCCTCGATCCCGCGCGGGCGGCGCGGGTGCTCGGCCTCGAGACGGCGCCGCGCGCGGCGCTCGGCTACTGGATCGGCGCGATCCGCGAGACGTTCGAGGAGGTGGGCCTCCTGCTGGCGTACGGGCCCGACGGCGGCCCGGCGCGCGTCGATCCCGCGCGCCTCGGCGACCACCGGCGCGCCTGCCAGGCGGAGAACCGCGCGTTCTGGGACATGGTGCGCGCCGAGCGGCTCACACTCGCGACCGACCGGCTCGTCCACTTCGCCCACTGGATCACGCCCGAGACCCAGCCCCTGCGCTTCGACACGCGCTTCTTCGCCACGCCAGCGCCCGCGGGGCAGGACGCGGTCGCGGACGCGCACGAGATCACCGAGGTCCGCTGGCTCGCGCCGCGCGAGGCGCTCGAGGCGAACCGGCGCGGGGAGCTGCCGCTGCGCGTCCCGACGATCAAGAACCTCGGGCTGCTCGACGGCACCGCGTCGGCCGCCGAGGCGCTCCGGCGCCTCGAGGGGCGGGCGGTGCCCACGATCATGCCGCGCGTGATCGTCGAGGGCGGGACGCGGAGGGTGCTGCTGCCGGGGGAGCCGGGCTACGCCTAGGCGGGGCGGCCCACGAGCGGGCCGAAGCGCTCGACGAGCTCGCGCTCGTCGAGGTTGCCCGCCCGGGCGAGCGCGGCGCGCGTCGCCGGGTCGTCGAAGTCCTCGGGCTTGAGCCGGATCATGTACGCCCAGAGCGTCTGGTACATCTCCGAGTCTACGTCCACGTAGCGCACGCGGACCTTGCCCGTCTTCGGGTCGAGCATCAGGCCGAACGGGATCGGCACGAGACGTCCGGCCTGGATCGTGACCATCGCGTTGCTCCCGCCGTCGAGCAGGAAGCGGGTGGCCCAGTAGCCGAGGCTCCGGCAGTACTGGATGTCGTGGGCGCCCGGCGCCGCGCACCGGAGCTCGTAGCCGAGGTCCTTGGCGACGATCGTCACGTCCACCTGCCGCGCGCGCAGGCGGGCGGCCACGCGGTCCTTGAGCACGCGCCCGAGGTCGAGCTCGCCCAGCCGCACGTTGCCGTACTGGTCGCGCTCGACCGGCGCGAGCGGGTCGAGCTCGAGCTTCTCCGCCAGGCCCTCGGAGAGGATCGCCACGCCGTGCTCGCGCCCCTGCATCCGCCGCTTGATGATCGCGCCCTCCAGGACGTCGGCGACCCGATCGAGCGAGACCTTCGGCTCGGCGAACTCCACGGCGATGACGGTCAGCGTCGCGCCGGCCGAGCCGCCGATGCCGAGCGCCAGGTGGCCAGCGCGGCGGCCCATGACCGTCACGAAGAACCAGCGCTCGGTCGTGGAGGCGTCCTGCATGAGGTTGCGGACCAGCTCCTTGCCGAGGTTGCAGGCGGTCGTGTAGCCGAACGTCACGATGTCGCCGGGCAGGGGAAGGTCGTTGTCGATCGTCTTCGGCACGTGCGCGACGGTGAGCCCCGGCATCGCCCGCGCGACGCGCGAGGACGCGTACGCGGTGTCGTCGCCGCCGATCGTGATGAGGTGCTCGACGCCGAGCCGCTTGAGCGTCTCGGCGACCCGGGCCACGCCCTCCGGCGAGCGCGCGGGGTTCGTGCGCGAGGTGCGGATGATCGACCCGCCGTCGAAGTGGATGCGCGAGAGGTCGTCGATCGTGAGCTCGACGACGTGCTCGCCGTCGCCCTCGACGAGCCACTTGAAGCCGTCGTAGCAGCCGAGCACCCGGCAGCCGTGGTTGCGGGCCTCGATCGTCGCCGCGGCGATGACCGCGTTGATGCCGGGGGCGGGGCCCCCGCCGACCAGGATCGCGAGTGTCTTCATGGGTACACGCCCTTAGGTCTCATCATAAGGGAATCGTCAACGCATAAACAGGAGCCTGTCTGAGGCAGGAAGGATGACTCGCCCGCTGGTTCTACGATCCCGAGCAGCGAGCTATTCTCGACGTCAACCGATTTGTCGTGTGCTTTCCGCGACATCCCGAGGACGGGCCGTTACTGGCCATCGGTCCGGAGGCGGTCGAGGCTCTGATTCATTTTGTCGACGAGTGGGATGCCAGCACTTCTGAAGGCGATCGTCTGCGGACCGCGGAAGCGTTCGCACGTTCGGCGCGATCAATCGCGGCGCAGCCCGGGGAGCACGTAAACGAGGGAAACCGAAAAACCAGAAGGATTCGATGGAACATTCGCGGGCGGGCACGGTGGTGACTGGATGCCCGCCGGCCTCGCCGAGCGCGAGCGCCCTCAGGCGCCGGCGCCCTGCCCGGGCTCCCGCGCGTTGACGAGGACGCCCATGTTCCCGTACGGGTGCCGGTTCTCGAGCATGAGCTGGTGGCACGCGGGGATGTCGTCGAAGGCGTAGGTCTTCGACAGGCACGGGTCCACCTTGCCCTCGGCCACGAGCCGGGTCACCGCGGCCGCCTGCGGGTCGTTCGAGAGGTGGCTGCCCTGGAAGCGCTTCTGGCGCATCCAGTGGTAGCGCAGGTCGAGGGTCACGTTGTAGCCGGTCGTGCCCGCGCAGATGACGATCATGCCCCCGGTGGCGCAGACGAACTCGGACGTCGGCAGCGTCGCCTCGCCGGGATGCTCGAAGACGATCCGCGGGCTCGTGCGCTCGCCCAGGGCGTCCCAGACCGCCTTGCCGAAGGCGCGGGCCCCCTTGGCCCACTCGCCGTAGGCCCTGGCGTCCTTCGTGTCGGGCATGGGCCCCCAGTGCGTGAACTGGCTCCGGTTGACGACGCCGACCGCGCCGTGCTCGAGGCAGAACTTCTTCTTGGCGTCGTCGGAGACGACCGCGATCGGGCGGCCGCCGAGGGCGCGCGTGATCTCGAGCGCCATGCTCCCGAGCCCGCCCGCGGCGCCCCACACGAGCACGACGTCGCCGGGCTCGACCACGTGGGGCGGCCAGCCCATCAGCATCCGGTACGCGGTCGAGGCGCAGAGCAGGAAGCAGCCCGCCTGCTCCCAGCTCAGCCGCTTCGGCTTGGGCACGCACTGATGCGCCTGCGCGCGCGCGAACTGGCAGTAGCTGCCGTAGTTGGTCTGGTAGCCCCAGATGCGCGTGCTCTCGGCGAGCATGGGGTCCTTGCCCGAGCGCACCCAGGGGTCGTCCGGCCGCCACCAGCCACTGTGGACGATCACCTCGTCGCCGACCCGCACGTTCCGCACATCGCGGCCGACCGCCCACACGATGCCCGAGCAGTCGCTGCCGCCGGCGTGGAAGTCCTCGGGCTCGCCGAGCTTCTGGCGCTCGCCGATGACGTCGAGCGGGTAGCCGAGCGCGGCCCACACGTTGTTGTAGTTGATGCCCGACGCCATCACGTAGATCAGCACCTCGTCGGGGCCGATCGCCGGCGTCGGGATGACCTCACGCTGCCAGGCCTCCCGCGGCTGGCCGAAGCGGCTCTGCCGCACCAGGTACGCGTGCATCCGCGCCGGCACCTCGCCGAGCGGGGGCTTGTCTCCGAGCTCGTACAGGTCCGCCATCAGCTGAGCTCCTCCTGGATTCGCCGTCGGGGCGTCACCCGTTGAACTCCTTGACGAGCTTCGGCAGGCGCGGGTCGTCGAGCCCGGGCTGCCACGGCTGGTAGAGCGAGGTGCGGTCGAGCAGCCCCGCGTAGCGCTCCTTGATCTTTCCGCCGATCGTCGCGTACGTGCCGGTCACCGCGAACGCGTCCACCATCTCGTCGGTGACGAGGTCGGCCATGCCCTTCCAGTCGCCCTCGACCGACTTTCGGTGGAGCGCCGGCGTGAGGTCCTGCCAGCCGTGGGCGGCGAGCACGGGCTCGTAGGTGCGCGTCGAGGCGTAGAAGGCGATCTGCTGCCGCACCGACTGCCGGGCCTGGCGGAGCTCCTGCTCGGTGTCGCCGACGACGGCGAAGGTCGACGTGGCGTAGGCGAAGTCGGCGCGCGCGCGCCCGGAGGCGCGCAGGCCCTCCTCGACGGCGGGGTGGACGTACTCGCGCAGGTACTTCGGGCTGTTGAAGGGGTGGACGTGCAGCCCGTCACACACCTCGCCCGCGATGCGGCACATGTGCTGGTTGACGCCCGCGATGTAGACGGGGATCCGCGGATGCGCGACGGGCCCGGGGTTGAAGAACGGCGTCATCAGGTCGAACCGGTAGAACCGGCCCTTGAAGTTGAGCTTGGTGCCGTTCTGCCAGCAGTCCCAGATCGCGCGGAGCGCCTGGACGATCTCCCGCATCTTCGGGCCCGGCGACTCGAACTTCACCGAGAACCGCCGCTCGTTATGGCCCTTGACCTGGGTGCCGAGGCCGAGGATGAACCGCCCGTCGGAGGCCTTCGCGAGGTCCCAGGCGATGTGCGCCAGGATCATCGGGCTCCGCGGGAACGCCACCGCGATCGCCGTGCCGAGCCTGACCCGCGAGGTCACGGTCGCGGCCACCGCCAGCGGCAGGAACGGGTCGTGCTGCGTCTCCGAGGACCAGAGGCAGTCGAAGCCGAGCGCCTCGACCCGGCGCGCGTAGTCGGGGATCGACTTCAGGTCGTGGGTGAGCATGCCGACGTCGAATTTCACGGGCCGTCTCCTTTGCCGGGGGTGCGGCTATTGTAGCGAGCCGCGCGCGGCCAGAACAGCCAGCCGTTCGGCCTAGGTCTGCGCCAGGTCTGGCGGGTGCGGCGCGGGAGCGCGGCGAGCGCGTCGCGCCTCATCGCGCGCTCGACCCGAAGTCGACGAGCGCCTGCGCGACGTCGGGGTGCGACATCAGGAACGCCTCGATCTCGCCCGGCGCGACCGCGTCGAGCATCGAGGCGACGGTGGCGTGGGCGAACGGGTTCGCGCCCATCGGCGCTACTCGAGGCGGAAGAGCGCCGCCGCGTTCCGCCAGGCCACCCGCTCGGCGACGTCCGGGCGGAGCTCGCCCAGGATGCGCCGCGTCCACGCGAGGAGCCGGTCGAGCGTCGCCGGCTCGAACAGCCGCGGCGCCCAGACGTCCACGCCCATGAGGAAGCGGTCCGGCAGCTTCTCGATCAGCGCCTTCCAGGCCGGGTCGAGCGGCCCCGTCTCGGTGGCGAGCGCCGGCCGGCGCTGGAAGTGCATCCCGGAGAGGTCGACGAGCAGGTTCGGGTTGCGCGCGAGCAGCCCCTCGACGCGTGCCGGCGGTCCCTCGCCGGCGTGGGCGAGGACGACCGTCGCCCGGCGGTGCGCCGCGAGCGCGCCCTCGAGCGCGGCCGCGGCCGGGTCGGTGAGCTCGTAGTGGATCACGACCGGGACCCCGTGCCGGGCCAGGACGTCGAGGATCCGCCCGAACGCGGGATCGCCCGGGTCGCGGTCGATCGTGCGGCGGCCGACCTGCCGCAGGTGGACCTCGCCGACGACGCGCACGCCGCCCTGGCCGAGCGCCGCGTCCAGGCGGGCCGCGGCCGCGGGGTCGGTCGGGTCGGGGAGCGGCAGGCCGGCGACGACGCGGTCGGGATGGCGCCGCGCCGCCGCGGCGAGCCACGCGGGGTCGTCCTTCTGCACGCCGCCCACGCCGAGGAGGACCACCCGGGTGACGCCGTGGCGCGGCATCGCCTCCACGTACCCGCCGATCGCGCGGGCGCTCGGCAGGTGGGAGTGGGCGTCGATCAGCGGTCCCGCGTACGACGCCGCCCGCGCGGGGGCCGGCGCGGCGGCGGCGAGCGCGGCGGCGAGCGCGACGGCGAGGAGCCGCACGGGGCGGGCGGCCCGGTCGGCCACGCTAGACGACGCCCTCGCGGGCGAGGGCGTCGAGCTCGGCGTCGCCGACGCCGACGGACGCGTAGACCTCGCGGTTGTGCGCGCCGAGCGGCGGTCCCACCCAGCGGATCGCCGCCGGCGTCCCGCCGAGGCGCGGCGTCGGCGCGGTCATGCGCACGGCGCCGAGGGCCGGGTCGGGCACGTCCAGCAGGATCCCGCGCGCGAGCACGTGCGGGTCCTTGCTGATGTCGGCGGCGTCGTAGACGGGGGAGGCGGTGAGGTCCACCTTCTCGAACAGCTCGAGCATCTCGGCGAGCGTGCGCGCGCCGATCGCGCGCGCGAGCGCGGCATCCACCAGGTCGTTGTGGGCGACCCGCGCGTCGTTGGTCGCGAAGCGGGGGTCGGCGAGCATCGCCTCGAGGCCGAGGCTCTTGAAGAGCGCCGCCGCCGAGGCCGGTGTGGACGCCGAGAGCGCCACCCACTGACCCTCGCGCGTGCGGTAGGTGCCGCGCGGGCTCGCGTTGTCGGACTGGTTGCCGTGCCGCATCCGGATCCGGCCGTCGAGCGCGTACTCCGCGACCGCGGGCCCGAGCACCGCGAGGAGCGGCTCGTAGAGCGAGATGTCGATCTGCTGGCCGCGTCCGGAGACCTGGTCGCGGTGGCGGAGCGCCGCCAGGACGGCGGTCGCCCCGGCGAGGGCCGCGACCATGTCGGCCATCGGGAACGCGGGCAGCGTCGGCGGGCCGTCCGCGAGTCCCGTCGCGGCGGCGAAACCGCTCATCGCCTCGACCATCGTGCCGAAGCCGGGCCGGTTGCGGTAGGGGCCGTCCTGGCCCCAGCCCGACACGCGCGCAAACACCAGGCGCGGGTTCTCGGCTGACAGCACATCCCAGCCGAGCCCCCATTTCTCGAAGGTCCCGGGGACGAAGTTCTCGACGAGGACGTCGGCGTCGCGCACGAGCCGACGGAGGAGGTCCTGCCCGCGCGGGTGGGTGAGGTTGAGCGTGATCGAGCGCTTGCCGCGCGCGTAGATCTTCCACCACAGCTCGCCGCGCTCGCGGAGCCAGGTGCGCAGCGGGTCGCCGCCGCGCGGGTTCTCCACCTTGATCACGTCGGCGCCGTGGTCGGCCAGCGTCGTCGCGAGCACGCCGCCCGCGATCAGGCGCGAGCAGTCGATGACGCGGAGCCCGGCGAGCGCGCCGCTCATGCGCCCGCGGTCTTCTTGAAGTGCCTCGCGAGGGCGTCCAGGATCAGGGCCAGCGCTTCCTTCTCGGTGCGGCCCGTGACCGTGACGCCCCAGGCGACGGCGGTCGCCACCCACTCCCCGGCCTCGTTCTGGTAGACCTCGACCTCGAACTTCACCGGGCGCTAGCTTACCCCAGAACGCGCCGGTGGGGGCGGGGCTCGTGGGTCAGAGCGTCGCGACGCGGTTACGGCCGTGCAGCTTCGCCTCGTTGAGGGCGCGGTCCGCGGCGGCGATCAGATCCTCCGCGGAGGCCGCGTCGGCGGGCAGCGAGGCGATCCCGAAGCTGGCCGTGACCCGCCCGTGGGCGAACTCGTGGTCCTCGAGCACGCCGCGGATCCGCTGGGCGTAGCTGACCGCGCCCGCCTTGGGCGTGTTGGCCAGGATCGCCCCGAAGTCGTCGCCCTCCCGGCGCGTGATGACCGTGAAGCTCCGCGAGTGCCGGACGAGCAGTCGCGCGACCTCCTTCAGCGTCTCGTCGCCCGCCGGGCGGCCCTTGGCGTCGTTGAGCGCCTTGAAGTTGTCGACATCGAGGAAGACGAGCGAGAGCGGGTGCCCGAACCGGGCGCTGCGCTTGGCCTCCTCGTCGATGCGCAACGCGAAGTAGCGCCGGTTGTAGAGGTCGGTCAGGTTGTCCTTGAACGACAGGTCCTCGAGGCGGGCGTTGCGGATCGCGACCGCGGCCTGGGAGGCGAGGGCGCGCAGCAGCTTCTCGTAGTCGGGGTCGAACGGGACGATCGCGTTGTTGTCGTCGAGCGCGTTGATGAGCTCGAGGACCCCGACGATGTTGCCCGCGAGGTCCTGGAGCGGCACGACGAAGACCGACCGGGTGCCGTAGTCGTTGCTGCCGTCCACGGCCTGGTTGAAGGCGAGCGTCTGCCGGATGCCGACCGCGTAGGCGTCGGCCACGTTGATGATCTCGCCGGTCTTCGCGACGTGGCCCGCGAGGCTCGCCTCCGAGAGCGGGACCGGCGCGGCCTGCAGGCGGCGCTGCGTCTCGCGCCGGCCGAGCTTCGCCGTGAGGAAGTCGTTCTGGACGACCGCGAACCGCAGGTGGTCGCCCTCCCGGAGGAAGAGCGTGCCCGCCTCGGCCCGCGTGAAGCGCCGCGCGTTGTCGAGGATGCGCTCGAGCAGGGCGTAGAGGTCCCGCTCGCTCGTCAGAGCGATCCCGATCTCGAGCAGCTCCTCGAGCAGGTGCGTTCGGTCCATCGTGGTCGTGAGGCTCATGGGGCGGCCACCCGGTTGCGCCCCAGCCGCTTGGCATCGTATAGCGCGCGGTCGGCCGCGGCAATCAGATCGTCGGCGCTCGTCCCGTCGTCGGGCAGGCAGGCGACGCCGAGGCTCACGGTGACGCGCCCGTGGCCGAACGCGTGCTGCTCGACGACGGCGCGGATGCGCTCGCCGTACGTGAGGGCGCCGAGCCTGCCCGTGTTCACGAGGATGATCGCGAACTCGTCGCCGCCATAGCGGGTCACGACGCTGAAGCTCCGCGAGTGCTTGAGCAGGAGCCGCGCGACGTCGCGCAGGGCCTCGTCGCCCGTCCGGTGGCCGAACCGGTCGTTGACGTCCTTGAAGTGGTCCAGGTCCACGAGCGCGAGCGCGAGGGGCTCGACGAAGCGCGTGTGGCGCTTGAACTCCTCCTCCATCCGGACCATGAAGTAGCGCCGGTTGTAGACGTCGGTGAGGGCGTCCTTGAACGAGAGGTCCTCGAGGCGCGCGTTGCGGATCGCGACGGCCGCCTGGGAGGCGAGGGACCGGACGAGGCCCTCGTACTGGGCGTCGAACGGCACGATCGCGCCGTTGCGTCCCAGCGCGTTGAGCAGCTCGAGCACGCCCAGGATGTTGCCCGCCGGGTCCTGCAGCGGCACGACGAGGATCGACTGCGTCCGGTAGTCGAGGCGCGCATCGACGCGGGGATCGAAGCTGTACGGCCGGTCCGGCGGGATCGCGTACGTGTCGTGGAGGTTGAGGATGTCGCCGGTCAGCGCGACGTGCCCGGCGAGGCTCAGCTCGCGGAGCTGCAGGGGCTCCTCCTGGAGCCGGCGGCGCATCTCGTCCTCGCCGAGCTCGCGGGCCAGCCGCTCGTTCTGGACGACCGCGAACCGGAGCAGGTCGCCCTCCCGGAGGAAGAGGGTACCGGCCTCGGCGTGCGTGAACCGCCGCCCCTCGCTCAGGATGCGCTCGAGGAGCGTCGCGAGATTGCGCTCGCTGGTGAGCGTGATGCCGATCTGCACCAGGTCGCGGAACGCCTGCGTCATGTTCAGCGCCGGAAGCTCTGGATGTCGCACGGCGCCTCCCGGTCCCTAGAGGACCGCCACTCGATTCCGGCCGAGGCGTTTGGCCTCGTACATCGCCCTGTCGGCGCCGACGACGAGATCGTCGCCGGCCGCCACGTCCTCCGGCAGCGATGCGACGCCGAGGCTCACGGTGACCGAGCCGTGCGCGAACTCGTGCGCCTCGATGACCTCGCGGATCCGGTGGGCGTACGTCACGGCGCCGGCCTTCGGCGTGTTCACCAGGAGCACGGCGAACTCGTCGCCCCCGAACCGGGTCACGACCGTGAAGTTCCGCGAGTGCTTGAGCAGCAGCCGCGCGACCTCCCGGAGGGCCTCGTCGCCCGTCTGGTGCCCGAAGCGGTCGTTCACGGCCTTGAAGTGGTCGAGGTCGAGGAGCACGAGCGAGACCGGCTCGGCGAAGCGCGCGTGCCGCCGCGCCTCCTCCTCGATCCGGACGCTGAAGTACCGGCGGTTGTAGACGTCGGTGAGGGCGTCCTTGAACGAGAGGTCCTCGAGGCGGGCGTTGCGGATCGCGACGGCCGCCTGCGAGGCCAGCGAGCGCACGAGGTCCTCGTACTCGGGGTCGAAGGCGACGACGTCGCCGGCCTCGTCGAGCGGGTTGATCAGCTCGAGCACGCCCAGGACGTTGCCGGCGGGATCCTGCATCGGCGCGACCAGGGCCGCGCGCGTCCGGTACTCGCACCGCGCGTCGAACAGCGGGTTGAGCGCGTACGGGGTGTCGGGCGGGATCGCCGCCGTGTCCGCGATGTTGACGACCTGGCCGGTCAGCGCCACGTAGCCCGCCAGGCTCATCTCGCTGAGCTTGAGCGGCTCGGCCTGGAGCCGGCTCCTCATCTCCGTGTCGCCGAACTGCCGGACCAGCCGGTCGTTCTGGACGACCGCGAAGTGGAGCGCGGTGTCCTCTCTGAGAAACAGGGTGCCCGCCTCGGCCCGCGTGAACCGCCGCGCCTCCGTGAGGATCAGCTCGAGGAGGTCCCCCAGGTCGCGCTCGCTCGTCAGGGCGATGCCGATGTGCACGAGATCCCTGAAGACCTCGGTCAGATTCATGGGCAGACGCATAGACTCCACCGAAAGCATGGCGAATTTGTTTCAGCAATCACGGTGCCACCCCCTGGGCTCCCAAGGTCTCCGCCGAACATGTTATCTATCGCTAGCTTCCGCGACGCTCGACCGCGAGGCCAGCCACCGCCGAGAAACTTCTGACCAGCTGTTTCCTGAGCAGTGACACATTGCTGGCCACATCCGTGACCAGCTGGCGATCCGTTACCGTTTCCGTGACAGATCGTCTTCCAACGACGTGTCAGGGTGGCGGGCTCGCGGATGCGAGTAGGCGGCGAGATCCCACCTAAGTTGTTGATTTTACAGTTATGAGCCCTGTGCTTTCCCTGGCATAGCGGTTGCTCATCGCTACGGGGAGACGAGCATGAAGCTGACATTCCGCAAGCGCGAAGTCAAGAACCTCAGCGAGCTGCAGTCGCTGGTGACGGACAACGCCGACGCGATCGAGCCTGGGCTGCGAGTCGTCGCGACCAGCGTGAGCCTCGGGCGCTCGTCGGTCGATCTGGCCGGGCTCGACGTCTCGCGCCGGCCCGTCCTGATCGCGCTCGACCTGACGGCCGACGACGCGATGATCTTCAAGATGGTCGAGGCGTACGCGTGGTGCCTGGAGTACCCGGAGTCGGTGCAGCGGCTCGTGCCCCGCGACGCCGGCCCGTGCGACTGGCCGCCGCGCGTCGCGTTCGTCGCCGAGCGGCTGCTCGAGTCGTTCCTCAGGAAGATCCGGCTGCTGAAGTTCCCGCAGATGGACTGCTTCGAGTACCGCTACGTCGAGGTCAACGGCTCCACCGGCTTCTACCTCGATCCCGTGGACTGGACGCGCGGCGCGCCCGCGCGGCCCGTGTCCCCGCCCCCGGATGCCCCGCCGCCGCCCGCGCCGCCGGGCCCCGAGCCGGAGGCGCGCGAGGAGCGCCGCGTGCCGAGCGCGACGCCGACCAACGGCCACCGCACCGCCGTCACACGGCCGCGCTCGCCAGACTGGAGCGAGCTCCTCGGCGGACGTGCCGAGGCCGCCGAGCGCGTCCGGGACGCCGCGCAGGTGACCGACGCGCCCGCGCCGGAGAACGCCGCGCCGGACGACCGGGTCGAGGCCCCCGGGGCCGACGCGGCGCAGCCCGGCCTCGACGAGCTCGACCTCGGCGCGACGCGCGAGCTGACGCCGACGTGGCGCAAGTTCCTCGACAAGCTCACGGGCGGCTTCGACAGCCGGCCCGCACCGGCGCTCGAGGACGTCGAGCCCGTCGAGCCCGTGGCGGACGCCGCGCCGGCGCCGATCGCGGAGGCCGAGCCGCCCGCGCCCGCCGAGCCGGAGATCGCCCTGCCGCCCCGGCCAATGTCGCCCGCGCCGCGCGGCGGGGCCGAGGCACGGCGCTCGGCCGACGCCCTGCTCGACCCGCAGCGCCTCCTGCTCGAGGGACTCAAGCTCCCGTCCAACGGCGAGCTCGCCCCGCAGTGGCGAAAGTTCCTCGAACGGCCGACCGCGCTCGACGACGCCAAGACCGGCGTGGTGCGCGAGTACCTGCAGCGCGAGTTCCCGATGAGCACGGTGTACGACTTCCACGACTTCCAGCGCAACGCGCAGGTGTTCCAGCTCCAGGACAACCACGGCAAGGTCATGCAGCTCGCCACGCTCACGGCCGAGTTCTTCGACGAGCACAGGGAGTCGGAGCTCCGCGCCTGGGTCGAGCAGCACCGGCTCGCCCAGGCGCTGCGTCAGGCCGGGCAGGCGGGCGTGCTCGTGACGAAGGCCGGCCTGCAGGTCGACCACCGCTAGGAGAAGCTCCAGGCCAGGAGGCGCTCGGGCGCGATCCGGATCACGGCCTCGAAGCGGTCCGCGAGCGCGAGCGCGTCGTACTGCGGGTACTTGGCGACGAGCAGCGCGACGGCCCGGGCCAGCACCGGCCCCGCGTGCACGAGGTCGGCGCGTCCCTCCACGATGACCCAGCGGAGCCCGGCCCAGTCTTCGTCCCAGCGGTCGACCAGCAGCGAGACCCGGGGGTTCTCCTCGATGTTCCGGACGCGCCTGAGCGTCCGCCCCGGGCTGCGCTTGGGCTTGGCGTCGATCGGGGCGTAGCAACGCTCGCCATCGAAGACGTAACAGACGGGGACCACCAGCGGCCTGCCCGCGGCGTCCGCCGTGCCCAGCCGGGCCACGCGCCCCTCGCGCAGGAGCGCGGCAGCCCAGCCGGGGACCGGCGCGGTCACCGGATGAGCTTCGCGTAGCGGTCGAGCAGGGGCAGGATCGCGTCGCGCGGCTCCGAGGGCAGCCGGAGGATCGCGCGCGTCACGCCCGCCTCGGCGAAGCGGTCGAGCACGGGCGGCTCGACCGGCGCGCCGAAGACGGAGACGGAGATCGTCCTCATGTCCCGGCCCGCCCGCGCCGCCCGCGCCTTGAGATCCGCGAGGCCCGCGAGGATCACCTCGCTCGCGCGCCCGCGCGGGAACCAGCCGTCGCAGCAGTCGACGACGCGCTGGAGCGTGTGCCCGCTCTCGCCGCCGAGGAGCACGGGCGGGTGCGGCTTCTGGACCGGCTTCGGGTGCATCCAGATCGGGTCGAAGCGGACGTACTCGCCGTGGAAGGACGCCGCCTCCTTGGTCCAGATCTCCTTCATCGCCCGGATCTGCTCGGCGAGGCGCTTGAAGCGCGTCTTCGCGTCGGTCCCGTGGTTCTCCATCTCCTCGATGTTCCAGCCGCCGCCGACGCCGAAGAGGAAGCGCCCGTTGGAGACGAAGTCGAGGCTCGCGACCTCCTTGGCGGTCGTGATCGTGTCACGCTCGATCAGGAGGCAGATGCCGGTGCCGAGCTTGAGCCGGGTCGTGACCGCGGCGGCGTAGGCCAGGGCGACGAACGGGTCGAGCGTGTGGGAGTACTCACGCGGGATCTCGCCGCCGCTCGGGAACGGCGTGCGCCGGCTCGCGGGGATGTGCGTGTGCTCCGGGACGAACAGCGACTCGAAGGCGCGCTCCTCGGCCGCGCGCGCCAGCTCCTCGATGCGGATCGCATAGTCCGTGTTGAACATGCAGACGCCGATGTGCATTCCTGTCTCCTCGTCGGGTGCTGGGTGAGCGTGGCCCTCGCGCGCCGAAGACGGACTCGGGCAGCGCCGTCGGCCGCGTCGCGCGGGTCGAAGACCACGGTGTCGCCGGGCTCGATCTCGAGGCGCGGCGGCGCGTCGTCCCACTCGCAGTGGGCACAGCCCGCGTCGAGACGCTGCGTCTGCGCCATGCTCACGGCAGGTGGGGCCGCCGGCGCGTCGCGCGCGCGCGGTCCACGGACCAGGCGCCCGCCCCGAGCAGGGCCACGGCGAGCGTCGCCGCGAGGACGAGCAGCGAATGCTCCCAGCCGGCCGCGATCGCGCGCCCGGCCGCCGGGTCCACGATGATCCCGCGCATGAAGAAGCCCTCCGGGAGGTGGAGGAGGAAGACCGCCGACGCCATGATCGGAACCTGGGCGAGCGCGGCCCAGCGCGTCCAGAGGCCGACGACCAGGAGCGCGCCGCCGGCGGCGTGGGCGAGGATGAGGTACCAGGCGAGCAGGCCGGCGAGTCCGGCAGGATACGCGAGCCGCATGACCAGCGCCGCCACGCCGGCGGGGCCGAGCACGGTGAAGGCGTAGGCGCCGTGCATGACGAAGACCGCGCCGAGCACCACCCTGAGCAGCGCGGCTCCCGCAGCCTCGGGCGCGCTCATCGGCTCGTTTCCCTGCTCGCAGTGGCCATTGGCGCCTCCCCCATGCGACGCGCGCGCTTAGTGTACCCGCTATCACCCGGGCGTCAGATGGCTTCGCCGCGATGGCGTCCTGGCGTTGCCATCGGCGTTGAAAGGGAGCGATAGGTAATGGATATGGTCTAAGTGCTTGATCCAAAAGGCGAACACGTTTCACGTTTCACGTGAAGAATTCTATGCTATGAAGGGCTCCGATGAATGGTTTTCCGGGCGTTTGTATTCGGATCCAGGCGCGACTCAAGGCGCTCGGTTACAGCAAGAACGGTCGTCCCGACATCCTGCGCTTCTGCCAGGAACGAGCCTATCGTCCCCAATACCTTTATGCCTGGCTGCGCGGCCGCCTGCCGGCCTGGGAGAACCTGGTGCGGCTCGCCCGCGACCTCGACGTCTCCCCGGAGTGGGTGATGTTCGGCACCGGGGAGGGGCCCGTGGCGGCCCGGCGGCGGGCGGCGCCCGAGGCCGCGCCGGGCGCGCGCCAGGCCAAGATCATCGACTTCGCGCGGCTGCGCGAGGTCACGAGCCGGCTCGTGCGGCTCGAGACCGAGCTCGAGGCGATCTTCCGCGCCTTCCCCGACCTCCACTTCTGGCTGGACGCCGACGGGACCTTTCTCGCCTACCAGGCCGGGCGTAGCTCGAGCTTCCACGTCGCCCCCGAGACCGTGGTCGGCAAGCGGCTCGGCGACGCCTTCCCGCCCGAGCTCGCCCCGACGCTCGAGTCGGCGGCACGGGACGCGCTCGCCGCGTCGGCGCCGGCCTCGGTCGAGTTCACGCTGCCGTCACGCGCGGGCGACGGCCGGGAGCCCGTCGTCCGGAGCTACGAGGCCCGCTTCGTGCCGCTCGCCGAGCGCGCGCCGGCCCCGCCCCGGCTCCTGATGATCGTGCGCGACATCACCGAGCGCAAGCGCGCCGAGGACGCGACGCGCGCCCTCGTCGGCGCCGGGCGCGAGCTGGCCTCCACGCTCGATCCCGCGCAGGCGACCGAGCGCGTGGTGTCCACGGTCCTCGGCATCTTCCGCGTGCGCACGGCGTCGCTGTTTCGGCTCGATCCCGCCGCGGGCGTCCTCGTGTGCGCGGCGGTCGCCGGCGTGCGTGACCCGGCGAAGTGGATCGGCCAGCGCCTGCCGGTGGGGGCGGGCGTCTCCGGCCGGGCGGTGCGGGACAAGCGGCCGGCGTGGTCGAGCGACGCCGCCCGGGATCCGGCGCTCGTGATGCCCGACTGGATCCGGCGGCTCGGGGCGGAGGAGGGGCACGGCGCGGTCGTCAGCGTGCCGCTCGTGTCGCGGGGCGAGATCCTCGGCACCCTCGCGCTGGCCGACGCCCCGGGACGCGTGTTCGCCGCCGACGAGCTCGCCGTCCTCTCGGGCTTCGCCGACCAGGCGGCGCTCGCCCTGCAGAACGCGCGCCTGTTCGAGGACGCCGAGCGGCGGCGGCGCGAGGCGGAGGTCATCGCCGAGCTCGCGCGCACGCTCAACGCCTCGCTGGACCTCGCGACGGTGCTGCCGTCCGTCGTCGAGGGCGCGCGGGAGCTCTGTGGCTCGGACCTCGCGATGATCGCCCTCCGGGAGCCCGGCGGCGAGGTCGCGTTGATGCGCTACTGGGCCGGCTCCACGGGCTCGCTGAGCCAGGTGCCGATCGAGCCGGGCAAGGGGCTCGGCGGCCAGGTGCTCGTGACCGGCCGCCCGCTCCGGACGCACGACTATCGCGACGATCCCCGCTTCACGAAGGAGTACCTGCCGTTGCTCGAGGCGGACGGCATCCTGACGGGCCTGGTCGTCCCGATCTCGATCGACGGACGGGTGGAGGGGCTGCTCTACGTCCACAACCGCTCGCCGCGGCCGTTCACGGACCACGACGAGTCGATCCTGGCGCGGCTCGCCGACCAGGCCGCGATCGCGCTCCGCAACGCCCGCGTCTACGAGCGCAGCGAGCACCGCCGCCGCGCCGCCGAGGGCCTGGCCGACGTCGGCCGGCTCATCTCGCAGTCGCTCGACCCCGAGGTCGTCGCCCAGCGGATCGCCGACAGCGTCCTCGGGCTGTTCCAGGCGAACGCCTCGGCGCTCGTCCTGGTGGCGCCGGACACCGGCGCCTCGGTGACCGCCGCCGCCTCCGGGCATCCCTCGCCGCTCGCCCTGAGCCGCGCGGTCCTGCCCCCGGGCCTGGGAACCGTCGGGGTCGCCATCCGCGAGCGGAGCGCCGTGGCGTCACCCGACATCCTGGCCGACCCGCGCATCACGCTCACGCCGGAGCTGCGCGCGCGGTTCGAGCAGGCGGGCTTCCAGGCGGCGCTCGCCGCGCCGCTGCTCGTGCAGGGCCGCGCGCTCGGCGCCCTCGTCGTCAAGGACCGCACCGGACGGCGCTTCGACGACGAGGACGCGCGGCTCCTCCAGGCCTTCGCCGACCAGGCGGCGCTCGCGCTGGAGAACGCGCGGCTCTACCGCGAGGCCGAGCGGGCCCGGGCGCGGGCGCAGGCGGCGGCGGCGCGTTCGGAGCAGCGCTTCGCGAGCCTCGTGCGCGGGCTGACGGGCATCGTGTGGGAGGCCGACGCCGCGACCTGGCGGATGCTGTCGATGAGCCCGGCCGTCGAGCGCGTCCTCGGCTACCCCGTGGAGCGCTGGCTCGGCGAGCCGGACTTCTGGCTCGCCCACCTGCACCCCGACGATCGCGCGCGCTTCGAGGCGATGCGGCGGAGGCCCGCGTTCGGGCGGGCGGGCGACGAGCTCGAGTACCGGATGGTCGCCGCGGACGGGCGGCTGGTCTGGGTGAGCGACCGCGTGCGCGTGCTTGGCGACGAGCCGGGCCACACGCGGCGACTCCACGGCGTCATGGTGGACGTCACCGAGAGCAAGCTGGCCACGGGCGCGGCGCGGGCGCTCAGCGAGATCGGGCGCCTCCACGCCCAGTCGCTCGACCGCGACGCGGTCTCGCGGCGGATCGCGGAGAGCGTGCGCCGGCTCTTCAGCGCGCGGGTCACGGTCCTCTCGCGCGTCGAGCCCGGCGTCGGCAGCATGCTGGTCCTGGCCCGGGCGAGCGCCGAGCCGCTGCCGCCCGAGCGCCGGCGGCTCCTGTCGGCGGACATGGGCGTCACGGGGATGGTGGTGCGCGAGGGGCGGACCATCTTCTCGGCCGACGTGCTCGAGGACCCGCGGATCGAGTACCCGCCGGCGGTGCGGGAGTGGATCGCCGGCAGCCGGATGCGCGCCGTGCTCGCGGTGCCGCTCGCCGTGAAGGGCGCGGTGCTCGGCGCGCTCGCGATCGGCGACGTCGCCGGCCGGACGTTCGACGGGCGCGAGGTCCGGCTGGCGGAGGCGTTCGCCGACTACGCGGCGGTCGTGCTCGCGGGCACGCCGCCGGCGCCGCGGGCCTAGCGGCAGACCTCGAGCGACGCGCCGACGATCGCGCCGCGCCAGGCCGCCTCGGACACCCGGTACCAGCGTCCCCCGCCGTCCTTCACCCAGAACTCGTCCACGACGACGTCGCGGCGCCGCTCCACCACGCGGCCGGTCGGGTCGGTCGTGACGCCGCGGAACTCGCTCTCGAGCCGCGTGCGCCGCTCCCGGCCCGCGACGACGATCGTGACCGGCCGGCACGCGAGCTCCGCGCAGCCGGCGAGGGCGAGGCCGGCGGCCAGGAGCCAGGGCGCGAGCCGGCGGGTCCGCATGCCGCCATTCTAGCGTCTTGACTTCTCCCGTGTTTGATCTGACAGTGCCGACGGAGGACGCCTTCCGCGCCCATGCCGACTCTCATCCGCAACATCGGGCAGCTCGTGAGCGGTGACATCCGGCGCCCGCTGCTGGACGCCGACTCGCTCGTGCTCGCGGACGGCCGGATCGCCGCGATCGGCCGCGGCCTCGACCCGGACGCCGACACCGTGGTCGACGCCAAGGGCACCACCGTCATGCCGGGCCTCATCGACTCCCACGTCCATCCCGTCTTCGGGGACTTCACGCCGCGCCAGCGGACCGTCGACTTCCTCGAGTCCGCGATGCACGGCGGCGTGACGAGCGCGATCTCCGCCGGCGAGGTGCACCTGCCGGGCCGGCCCAAGGACATCGTGGGACTCAAGGCACTCGCCATCGTCGCGGCGAAGGCCTACGCGAACTTCCGGCCGGGCGGGGTCAAGGTCCGGGCGGGCGCGCCGATCCTCGAGCTCGGGATGGTCGAGGCCGACTTCGCCGAGATGGCCGCGGCGGGCGTCACGCTCGTCGGCGAGATCGGTCTGGGCTCGGTCCGGACCGGCAAGGACGCGGCGCCGATGGTGCGCTGGGCGAAGCGGTACGGGATGACCGTGACGATCCACACCGGCGGGCCGTCGATCGCCGGCTCGAGCCCGATCAACGCCGACGTCGTCCTGGAGGCGGACCCGGACGTCGTCGGCCACATCAACGGCGGGACCACGTCGATGGCGCCCGCGGAGATCGACCGGCTGGTCGCGACCGAGATGGCGCTCGAGATCGTCCAGTGCGGCAACCTGAAGACCGCGCTGCACACGCTGCGCGCGGCGACCGACGCGCGGGCGACGCACCGGCTCATCGTCGGCAACGACGCGCCCTCGGGCACCGGCGTGATCCCGCTCGGCGTGCTGCGGACGCTCAGCCTGCTCGCCGGGCTCGGGGGCATGCCGCCCGAGCCCGGCGAGCA
>Ga0209342_10000247_pt1 | contig 60754 bp, 55 predicted proteins | sample RifCSP16_2_FD_184023 | JGI IMG/M metagenome (GOLD analysis project Ga0209342, IMG submission 184023) | Soil microbial communities from Rifle, Colorado - Rifle CSP2_sed 16_2 (SPAdes) (version 2) | ecosystem: Environmental > Terrestrial > Deep subsurface > Rock core/Sediment | place: Rifle... | reverse complement strand
CACGGACACGGGTTTTACGTCCGTCGTCCCGATCCCTTCGTTCGAGGGTTGATCGCACCCGTCATACACGAGGACTCTGAAGTAGTATGGCGTGTCGGGCTGCAGGCCCAGCACCGCATACCATGTCATCTCTTGGTTTGTCACCCTCGAGACAAAAGTACTGGCCATCGGTGAGAAACCCGTGTCCGTGGACTTGTGGACCTCGTAGAACTCGAACGTCGCGGGATCGGCTGTGCTCTCACCCCAGTAAAGCGTGACCTCGGTGTCAGACTTGACTTGGGGTGAATAGAGAGGTACTCGCTCGTGCGGTACGTCACAGGGAACCGGGTCCCGGGCGCAAACCCGCCGCCCGATCTCCTCGCCTGTTAGGGCCCGACCATAGATGCGCAGCTCATCCAGGGCCCCATGGAAGGGCGTCGTCACCCACCCGGCCCGGCCGATGTCCAGTGGCGCCGTGCCCTGCGGGATTGGACCGGAGCTCACCATGTTCTCCGCAGCGAGCGCCCCGTCGACGTAGATCCGCGACAGCGAAGTCGCCGCGTCGTACGTGGCATCGACGCAGTACCAGCGAGTCAAGGAGATGGCTTGGGAAGGTGTTGTCGAGACGCCGGCGCCGTCCGTCACGGGCCGGAACTGAAGAACCCCAGTACCAACGCCGGGATCGCCGTACAACAGGAACTGGCTCCATGCGGGACCCCCTGGAACCGAGAAGTCTTTCTGGATCAAGCGGACCGCGTTGGGTGGATAGCTCGCCACCTTCAACCAAAACTCGAAGGTGATCGCAGCCGTCGTATGGAGGGTCGGGTCGTCCGTGACCCGGACGAGGTCATCGCTCCCGTCGAACGCAAGCGCGGATCCAGCCCGGCCAGGGACGAAGCCGGCGCCGCCGAGAATCGTACCGTCGTTTCCGTTCCCCGAGCGGTCGAACGCGACCGTCCCCGCCCCTTCGTCGAACGGGAGGTAGAGAATCAGATCGCCCCCTTCGGCTGCAGCAGGGGGGATCACGAAGGGGCTGGCGACCAGAAGAATCCCGAGGATCGCTGTGACCGAGTGTCGGGAATGGGTGTTTGAGCGGGGGTGACTCGCATCCGGGGGTCGGGAGTTTCCACCTCGGCGGTCCTTCCGGTTTCGGCCGGCAAGAGAACCGTTCGCAATCGCCATCCGCAAACCCAGATACTCCTTCCAGCTCATGGGAATCCGCTCTCCGCAAGGGACTCTTCCCGGTCTATAAGAAGAACGGGGGTGGCAAATCTGCGTGGGCGTGGACTCCGCCGCAAGCCCCCCCTTCGTTGGAACGGAAGCTCTCGCCGTCTCTATATACCGACGACGACTCAGTGCATGCGTGCCTATCGAAGGAGAGAAAGGCTTGATGGCGTCCGCTGCGGGGAGGAGGCGGCAGCAGGTCGTGGACTACATCGTTCGGACCTACGCTGCCGGATTTCCCCAAGATGCAGAACTGCTGGAGAAGCGAGCCGTCGTCGAGGCGGTCGGTTCGAAGAAGAGGGCGCTGGAGTCGCACCTGCGACCCTGGTGAGCCAGGGGCGCGTCAGAAGGGCGGCGCTCCAGGGGGCGCCTGCGTACCTGCCCGACGGCCCGCTCACCCGGGAGTTCGAATCGACATTCCGTGCCTACGCGATGACCCCCGGGGCCACCGACGGAACGTCATTGGCTCGCGCTCTTGGTGATGAGCTGAGAGGCGCTAGGGGCCAGGGGAGGGATGGCCGCGTACGACTGTTCATGGCTTTGCTCGCGTCTTCTCTGACTTCGCCGCATCTGAGCGGGGAGGGGAGAGGGTACGTTCGGGATTTCGTGAAGGCCCACCTCGCCCGGGAGCCCGGGTCCCGCCCCCTCGAGCAACGCGAACCGCTGAGGAGCTTCGAGTTCTCTGCCATGCTGCATTCCGTCGGGATCCGATCGGTAGCGCAGCAAGAGCCACCCGCCTTTCTCACCCTCTCCCCTTGGAATGCGAGGTCATACGACCTGCCACGGCTGGAGCCCCAGAACGCGTCCCTGCGCAACCTCCTCCACCGAGTGTGGGATGCGGAGGGGAGGGCCGGGCGACAGGGAGATTGGACCGAGGTCGAATCCGAATGCCTCGCAGCTCTCGCCCGTCTTCCCGCAAGGAAGCCCACGGCCGGTCTGGCGGCGGGAAAAGCGGAACTACTCTACAGGCTGGGGAGCGCGTACTTGAACAAGGCGGCGTGGCGAATGGCGGGCGACGCGCTTGAGAAAGCCACCCAGGCGGTCGATCGCGCACCGCAGGGAGTCAAGATGTCCCTCCTGGCCCGAGCCCACAACCAGCTGGGACTCGTGTGCACCCGCGATCGCAGGTTCCGGAACGCAAGCCACTGGCTGAAGCGATCCCTCCGGGAGCACGAATCCCTCGGCGACGGGAGGGGCATCGCCATCGCCCGGACGAACCTGGGTGTCCTCGCCGACGAACAGGGCCAATTCGGGGACGCCGCGGAGTGGCACCGAAAGAGCCTTCAGGCCAAGCTTGACCGCGGCGACGTCCCGGGATGTGCCGCTTCGCTCACGAATTGGGGCGTGACGCTCCTGCGTTCCGGGCGGGTGGAGGAGGCCCTGTCGTTGTTCGAGCGAAGCTTGGCGGTCGCGTGCATCTCCGGGAATGTCCGGAACCTGGCCCATGCATGTCTGAACTTGGCCGAGGCGCATGTCATGCTCAGACAGGAGGCGCTCGCTATGGAGTTTTCCGACGTCGCCGCAGAGTTAGCGAGGGACGACCAACGACTTCGAATCAGGTCGACGATAGTCTCTTGCGAGGTTCTCAGCCTGAGGAACGAGGACTTGACACGCTACGTGTCACTCCTTCGGCACATTCGCGACGGTTGGGGGTCTGGGTACCCGAGAGAATCGGGTTGGGCCAGTGGTCTGCTGTGGCTCCACAATCTCCGTCACAACGCTTCCTCGCTGTCCGCTCGGGAAATGGAATTTATGTTCGACCTGGGGAGGTTCCATCCAGCCCCCACTCTGTTGGACGAGCATGAGCTCGTGAAGCTCAGGTTTTTCGTAGCCTACTGGCTCGCTCGTCATCGGCGAAGTAGACAGGCGGTCGAGCACCGACGAAGGGCTCAGGCGGCGCTGAACCAACATCGTTTTGCACGGTCTTCAATGCAACCGTACGTCTAGGAATTCTGTCCCGGCCGATGAGGGGCGCGTACCACTGCTCCTCTGTAGGGGACGTCCCGTCAAAGCGTGGGGGTTTAAGCCGAATCTCTCGTTAGGGACCAGGTGACCCGCAGGTAGGGTCTCAACACTCGGGGAGGTCGACAATGCGGATCATGGTCACAGGGAGCAGCGGTTTCATCGGGACGAGCTTCTAAGGACCCAGCTGATCATGACGCTGGTGGAGTCGAACTTCCGGCAGCTCCCCGAGATGGTACGCTTCGCGGCCCGCCACCGCGTCGGCGGCGTCATCGCCAACATGGTCAAAGGTGGGGACGGATCGTGGAAGGTCCGCCACCACGACGAGCTCGCGGCCGCGTTCAGGGCCTCACATCAAGAGGCGAACAGGCTTGGAATGCTTCTGTTGCTCCCCGACCAAATCGAGGGGCGTCCGGTTCCGGAGGACTTCGGCACGGAGAGCAATGACCGGGGCTGCCCCACATACCTTGTGGAAGCCTTTGTTCGGTACAACGGGGACGTCTGCCCGTGCAACATGATGAACCCCTACACGTACGGGAACCTACGACGGAACACCATGGACGAGATTCTCAGGGGGGTGCTCAGCCGCCTGTTTGACTACCTGATGGCATCGGAGGCCAAGCACCCGTACTGCCGCCATTGCTACTTCCTGCGGAGGCGGACGCTGGAGGACGGCGTAGCAGCGCCCCGGGCGCAAGAGGTGTTCTTCGCGGGGAGCTCCTCCCCAAGGTTGCCATCGCTGCGGGAGATGTGAGGATGTTCCGGTGGCTGGACTTCAAGATCACGAACCGGTGTAACCGGAGGTGCACTTACTGTGGAGTGTCCCACGACACGCCGTCTTCGCCTGAGATCCTCGGTGTCGACGTGGTCCAAGCCGCCTTGGGCGACGCTCTCCGGCTCGGTTTCGCGCACTTCGCTCTCCTCGGAGGGGAGCCGTCACTCCGGCATAACATCGCAGACGTGTTCGAACCGTTCCGCGGTCAGATCCGGGCGCGTTCCCTCATCGTGATCACGAACGGGGTTGTCTTCAACGAAGCGCTCTATCGGGGTCTCTTCTCCACGAACGCCGAGGCAGCGACGCTGGTCTTCTCGCTCGACTCCCTCAGGGCTCCGAACTACAAGTCCCAGAACCCCGAGACCTCGCTCGACCACCTGAGAGCCATCCAGGCGGTCGCGCGGGAGTACGACGGAGTCAATGGTAGGCGGGAGGTGTCCGTGCATGCGGTAATCTCGCGCGAGAATCTGTGGGATGTCGAGTCCCATGTGGAGACGCTCCTCAATCTGGGCATCGATGTCTCGCTCGCACTCGTGTGCCCTGCCTGCTTCTTGGACACGGAGACTGCCAAAGCGTTCAACGAGTTTTCCCATGCCGAACTTGGGGGGATCCTCAGGCAGCTCGAGTCGCTCGACCGTCGAGGTCGACTGAACTTCGCCAACCGCACTCTCCTCTCGTACCTCCGCGCGGATGGATACGGGAAGATGCGGCTCTCCGGCTCCTGCAGGGCAGGCCGCCAGGTCGTCATCATCAACTCCGACGGGGAGGTGTACCCATGCATTCCCGAGAGCTACGGCGGCGGAGGGAGTTTCGGGAACATCTCGCGTGAGCACTTCTCGGCCATCTTCCCCAGGATGGCGTCATTCAAGTGCCGCTCCTCCGTCTCGCAGGCGTGCTGGGACCACTTCATGTGGGACAACTTGGCCGCCAACCATGAGGACCCGGTGGGAGATGCGGGCACGGTCATGAGTGGGCGCGCCGGAGGGTCCTGACCGTGGCGGAGACCTCGAGACCCTACGGCTAGGAAATGCTTGACTCAAGTAGGCTCGGGAGATGTCACCAACCCTGGTGAGGGATCTGGACCATAGGGGGCCGGGAGACAAGACGGGAGACCGGGGAACAGAGAACAAGGACAATGCTTTTCTACTGGTTCGCCGGATGACCGAGTCACGTGGTGAGGAGGAGAACATGAGTCAGAACTTACGGGTCGCCAGGTTCAGCAGGAGGTTGTCAGCGGGCCTTTTCGCCCTAGTCTTGGCTCTCACAGCCTTGACACCGCCAGTGGCCGCTGTCCCCAACCCCGCCATCACCTCCGTGAACTACCCCTCCTCCGTCCAGGTCGGGAACCCCATCCAGGTCACGGTCACCGGGACGAACGCCGGCACCCAGGCCGTGGAGGGCGACCTCCAGATCAACTTCCCCTCGATCGCGTCCGCCGCCGCCGTCACCGTGGACTCCTACACGACGCCCAACCTCCAGACGAGGAGCGCGGGGGACACGATCTGGTACAACTACGGGACCTCCCAGACGACGGCCTCCTACGCCTTCGTGAACGCTTACGCCGCGCCCTGGAACGGCGGGTCGACCTACTCCCTCACCGTCACCGTGACCGCCCCCTCCAGCCCGGGGACCTTCACCTTCCACGTGAAGCTGAACATGTGCACGGCGAACCCCTGCTCCGGACCCGGCGACTGGGCCAAGGACCCCGCCTCGGGCACGACCGACCAGCAGGCGGAGTACGTGTACGTGTACACAATGCAGGTGGTCGCGGCGGGGGCCTTGGTTGCATCTGCGGCGGCTACTCCCCTTGTCGGCGACGTGCCCCTTATTGTTGCCTTCTCATGTTCAGCCGTCGGTGGAACCTCGCCCTACGCCTTCTCCTGGGAGTTCGGTGACGGGGCCTTGGGTCTTGGTGCGACCCCCACTCACACTTACGAGCCCAGCGTCAGTACGAGCTTCTTCGCCAGATGCCTAGTCAGAGACTCGTCCGGCGGTGAGGCCATCGCCAACGCTCCGGCAATCGCAGTCACTGTCGCTCCGGGCGCCGATTCAGACGCAGACGGACTTTCGGACGCATGGGAGAACCAGGAGTTTGGGAACTTGGCCCAGGGTTCAGGTGATGATTTCGATGGAGATGGACTCTCCAATGGTGACGAACTGAATCTGAACACCAGCCCCATCGCTAGGGATACCGATGGAGACGGGATTTGGGACGGGGTCGAGGTTCATCAGAGGCGGTTTGATCTCAGCTATTCGAACCCGGCGGTGATCGACCTTGACTTGAACGATGACGGCGCTAGCGACGCGACTCCACTCCGGAGGGACCTCTTCCTCGAGGCTGACTGGATGGCGGACAACTGGGACCTCGTGAGCTGGAACTCCCTCTACTCCGCCTTTGATCGGCACTTTGTTTTCCTGCATGTCCTGAGGAGTGAACGCCTGGCGCCTGTGGCCCTTGCAGACCGCGCACAACGTGTCGCCTACTACAACGACAACTTCTCCTCCTCTCAGAAGGGAGTCTTTCACTACGCCGTCTTGGGCGATGGCCTTGACTTGGGGAGCTTCGGAAGAGATCGGTCCGGTGTGAGCAGCGGCATTCCGGGAGATTCGGTGTTCGTGGCCGCAGGTCTGCTCTCCCGACTTGGATACGGATCGCAGGCAATTACAGGCACCCTCTTACACGAGGTCGGCCACAATCTGGGGCTGCAGCACTTTGGTGACGTGGCCTCCCCAGAAGATTCCCAGGCCTATATCAGCGTGATGAGCTACCACTACCAGCTTAGACCTGACCGCTGGCCGGTCGGGTGGAATGGGTTGCCGAACCTCGGGAACAAAACAGGATGGGATGACTGGGAGAGGTTGGTGTTCCCCATCACTCAGAACGGGGACAACCCTCTGTTGGGAGGGCATGTCGTCGACGCGAGAGTCGAACCCTTCTTGACGATATCCCACGTGGCCTACAGGGGACGGATGACCAACGGAACCTACGCGATCGAGTCCACCATCACATTCCTCGTCCCTGGAACGGAAGTGACCAGCGCCTACGTCTACTACAGGGTGCAGGACGAAGCCCAGTGGTCTCGGGTCCCGCTCACAAACGCAACCTACGGTGGTCCCGCGGTGGGTTTCATCCCCGAGGTCGTGCCTGAGACCGCCATTGACTACTATGTCGAGGTCCTGGATAACCAAGGTCACGGAGCGTTGTATCCCGGAGGTGCCCCGAATGACTACCTTACTTTCGTGAGCCCGCCCCCGAGTCCGGGCCATGATGGTGGAGGTATCTGGTCGAGTCCCGTCGTCTATCTTGGGATTGCGGTGGTTGCCGGACTCATGATTCTCTTCGCGGTGCTCTGGAGGCGGCGGAATCGCGGGGAAGAAGAAGAGCCGGACAGCGAGTTGTGAGGGTTCGCATCCAGTCGCTGCACACAGTCAGGTTTCCCACGCACTGAGTTCACCACGAGGGCGGCCACATGGCGGAACGGGACAAAAGCTCGACGAAACGGACACCCTGAAGGGGTGTTCGTCCTGAGGTCGAATCCGGGCGCGGCAACGTCTCGGGGCTGATGAGGCATGCGGCCTGTTCCGAGGGCGAATCCCGTCCCTGCGGCGAAAGGAAAGAACGGGAGGCCCTCAAGGCCCCCCGCACGCCACGCGCCGCTCGATGATCGCACTGCGGTTCCCGTCATTGTCCAAGATCAGGGAATGTCCCGTCGCGCTCACGAAGTCCCTCGACTCCAGAACCACCCACCCGCCGGCTTCGGCTTCCTCCACGGTGTTGTAGGTGAGGTCATCATAGAACCCGCAGTTCCCTGCGGCCGCGAGCGCCCAGTCGACCTCCGAAGTCGTGATCCAGCCTGGCCGCAGCTGGATTGCCTGGAGCGTCGTCACGGGCCGCTGCGGCGTGTATGTCTTCACCGTGACCCCGTCGAGGATGAGGTGGATTGTCCCGCCGCGGGCCGCCATGCCGAACGTGTGCCAGTCCGTGTCCCCATTGTCCCACGACCCGAACCACTCCACGTAAAACCGCTGGCTGTAGTTCTCGTCCCACTCGTCCAGGAACAGGTTGCTGTAATACCCGTCCGAGCCCCAGCGGTAGATCGCGTTCTCCGTCCTCGCCTGGAGGACCACGGAGCTGTACTGCCGCCCGACGAACCGCATGTTCGCGCTAACGAACCAGTCCCCGTCGCATGGGTCTTCGTTCCCCTGCGGCTGGCACTCCCCGAGTTCGTAGTCCTCGCCCCAGACCAAGACCGCACGCGTGGTCCGCAGCGTGTACAGGCTCGCCGTGACGTTCATGATCTGCCCCGGCTGGAGGGTGAAGGAGGTGTTCCGCGGCGTGAGGAACATGCCGTCCCGCACCGAGAACGTGAGCGCCCCGTCGAAGAAGATGTCGAGCTCCGGGACCGTCTCCAGGCCGTGGCTCTGGTCCCCGAGATATGTCCATGTGACCTCGGCGCAAAACGTCGTCATGATGTTCCGCACGGAGAGCCAGAAGAAGCTGATCCGCGATCCCTCCGTGAGATCGACGTCCGCGGTGACGTCCGTCCCGACCTCGCTGTAGTGAACACGCACGTCGTTCCGGAAGTTCGCCTGGCCGCCCTGGGCGTCCGTGTTGGCGACGCCGGCGTAGCCGCGGAGGTTCAAGGTCTTCTCGGCGAACACGTCCCCCTGCAGGGGATTCGACCCGTCCGTCCCGCGGAGGGCGTCCCCGTCCGTGCCCGCGCCCTGAAGTTCGTTCCCCCCTTCTACCGTCACTAGCGTCTGCCCCACCGCGAGGCCAGATACAATGACGGCGCACAGGACCGCTCCGATCGCGACCGTGGCGTTCATCGAGAGAGGAACCGCGAGGCCCCGATGAAACTCGCAGCCGTGTTTTCGGGCGACGGTTCAAATAGCCCCCCGCGGCGCCCGAGGATTCGGAAGAGCCTTGAAGAACGCCTCGGCGATGGAGATTCGAGGACCATGGCGGGCCCGGCGGACCTCTCCGACGACGCGAAGTTCGCGCTCGTGATGCACTACCTCAAGGAGCACCCCGTGGCGGCGTGGGGAGACACACCGAGGTCCGAGGGGGTGGGCCCCGGCCCGGATTGCGCTATGGGCGACTGCCCTGTCTTGGCTACCTTGGAGGAAGAGGGTGGCCACCAGCGGATGATCCTGATGACCAAGGAGGTCGTGGCATGGCTCCTTGATGTCCGAGACCGCCTCCGGGTCTTCACCTTGGAGAGCCCCGGGACCGTCGAAACCGCCCTGGCCTTTTGCCGCCGCTGGCTGATCACACGCGTCTGGCACGACATTACCCAGCCGACGAGAATCTGGCTCTCCGAGGGGAACTTCAGAACCGGGCTGGCGGTCCTGAACACTCTTCTCGAGAGGGAGGGCCCGCACTCCGTCTCGGACCTCGCGCGGCATGTGGGCCGCACCGTCCCCACGCTCTTCGAGGTCGTCGAGGACTGGTGGAGCCACGAGTACCGAGTCCTCCACGACAAGACCCTGCCTTTCGTCCGCGAGTGGCAGGATGGCCGTGTCGTCCGCTACCGCTACAACCCGGAGTTCGAGTACCGCCACCCCGCAGTGGAGAAGGTGCCGGTCCCAGCGGATCTGCACCTACAGGTGTTCCTCACCCGGAACCTGTGGGTCGGGGGTACCTTCGCGCCCGTCCTCCTCGGCCTTCTCCCGCGGGAGTCGGTGCGCTTCCTCCCGGAGTGGCCTGAGGAGATGCCGGCGCTCTCGGGGTCGAGGGCCCTCGTCCTCGCTTACGACGCCTATTTTGCCCGGAAGCAGCCCTGGTCCCCGGAGTTCGCGAAACTCTGGCTCGACCATCGCGAGCGGCCGCCGGAGAGCACCGTCGGCCTGATCGAGGAGTTCGTGCGTGGGGGTGGGCGGTTCCTTGGCCTCCACGACGGCGGGATGGCCGTGGCGGCGAGGCTGGCGGGGTGCGCGACGAAGACGCTCCTCGTCGACTGGAGCCGTGAGGTGGCGGTGCAGGAGCGGCCCGCGGGGACGCTCCGGCGGCTCGGCCGGGCGAGGAACAACTACCTGACCCTGGTCCCTCTGGACAATGCGGCCCCGGGGGAGGCTGAGAGTGCCGTGGAGCCTTGGGCGGAGCTCGTGCTGACCGAGGACGACCGCACCCGCCTCAAGAACGGTCCGAGCTTCCTGGCGGGATTTGGGCGGCGTGTCGGATCGGGGTTCGTCGCGGGGTGGACGTTTCTCGCAGGTCCCCCGGGTGCGAACCCGGAGGACCTGGGCAGCCCGGAGGATGCCCATGCCATGCTCCGTGACGTCCTCGCCCGTTTCCTCGATGCCCGGCGGTAGACGACGAGATCCCAAGGGTCTCTCTGGTGGCGCGAGGTTCGCGGTCTGTCGAGGCGCGCGCCCCAAGAGATGTCGGTCTACCGCCTGTCACCTGGGAGATTGCGGTTGAACGACTCGCCATACGGAGGGTGCGCCGGGTCATCCCCCCGAACTGATTCATGATTCTCTCCCGATGTTTGTCTCTCGTATGAAAGGGAACCTTCTTGGGGGGATAGAGGCATAGGCCGACAACGGAGCTGAAGCAATGGTGCTGCTGAAGGACTATGAGGTCGCTACGCTCAGGTGGGTCTCCGAGAAGTACCCCGTAGGGAGCAGATGGACGATGACCAATTGGCCTACGCTCGTCAAAGTGATGCGCGAGAGCTTGGGTGTCCCTGACGAAGAAGCCTGTCGCTCTACGGTGAAATTGCTCGAGGACATGCACGCCATAGAAACCCTACCGGCTGCTAATCAGGTGCTAGCCCTACGCGCGACCACCCTAGGCCTTCAGTACGTTAGGGAGTCCGACGCGTCGACTGAAAGGGCCAGGGCTCACGAGTCGATTGAAATTGACCTCGAGCCTTTCCCCCTTAGAGCGGACCTCCCCGATCCCATCACAATTTTCATCAGCTGTGGATCCCAGGCCTCCGAACGAGAATCGGGGAAGTGGCTATACTCGGCTCTTAGCCAGACTCGAAACGCGAAGCCTTTCTATTGGGAGGAAGAATCTCCGGGGTCAGACGCGGCGAAGAGCCTCCAACAGCGTCTCCTTGAACGGGCGCGTTCCTCAGATGCATTTGTCGCGTTCCTCCATTTCCGAGGGAGGGAGGACCTCATCCCATTCTCTCTTGCGTGTTACGACGAAATCTCCTCAGCAGTGCGAGGAGGGATTCCGTCGATTATTTTCCGTACGTCCAGCGTACCACTAGTCGGAATGATTCTACCTCAGACAGAGGCCCCCTCCGTGCGTAGTATTTCGGAAGTCGCCAAGAGGATGGAGAGTTGGCTGCCAACAATTCATCCCCGGCTCCAGCCAACGCCTCCATCCCTGGGTTGGGGGACCGTAAGCGTGAATTCAGTCCCGAGAGCGCTGGGTCCTGAGGGATTCAGTGTTGTGGGCTCCGCCTTGAAAGACCAAACGAGGCACGTCACCGTCGCTTCCGTCGTGAACGATGGGAATGGAACCGCGCACGGAGTCCGCGCGTGGATTGAGATTGATGGGCGTTGGCTACAGCTCCCTTGGACGATCCCCAATTCAGACAAGACCCGGCAGGAGAAGGACATCCACGAAACGGAGGAGCAGTACTTCGATGTCTGTGGATGGAACGTCTGGGACCAGCATCGTGTCCTGCCTCATGAGAGGGGATGGGACAATCCTCGTGACCTGGGCGACCCCCTGACGAACGGGATCATTCCCGTCCGTCTGAAAGTGACCATGGCGGACCGACCAACGCTCGGCCCGCGCAACGCCAATCTTCTACGACTGACTGACATCTCAAGCGATGGTACTGCCCCTCTTATTAGATGGCTGTGAGCGGAAACCGAGAGGACCACCGGTTCACCGCTTGGGAACGACAACGCACGGGTTCAGCCACCGCGGAGGCTCACCCACCTCCCGCCAGAAGCTGCGCGGCCGTTCGCCGAGGACGTCCGCGATGGCCTTCCGGGTGAGGAGGTTCGCCCCGGACAGGACGAGCGCGAACCGCGTTCGCACAATCGGGTCCTTACGTGCCTCCCGCCGGGTCGCCCCTTGCTGGACCCGGTTCGGGTAGTTGACGATGAGAAACCCTCCCGGCCTCAGCATTCGGTGGAGCTTGAGGAGCGCCCGACGGGGGTCCGCCACGTAGTGGATTGTGGCGATGCAGAGGACGAGGTCGTACCGACCTTCGATCCCCAGATCGGGCAGTTCTGCCCGATGGAAACGGAGGTTGCGGACTCTCTCTCGGCGGGCCTTCCTGCGGTCAAGGCGCAGCACTATCCGCGACGAGTCGAACCCGTCGAACGTACACGTAGGCAGTCGCGGCGCGAGGGCGAACAGGGTGACCGCGGGACCGCAGCCCACGTCTGCGCATCGGCGGACGTCGAGCCCCTTGGACCGGATGAAGCGACGGATCCGGCGCGCCATCCGCCGCCCGGCGAGCACCTGCTCCCTGGGCGCGGGGTTCGCCGCCCAGTAGGCGTCCCAGTCCCAGGTGTCCTCTCCTCCCGGGGCATGCATGGAGACCGCGCCCTGGGAAGGGTTAAGCGGGCTTCAAGGTTTGGCTCGTACCTGCCGCCGCGATCCGTCCGGGACTACTACGGCGCGGAAGGCGAGGAGGAGTGGCGCCGGCTCGAGAAGGACCCCTACCATCGACTGGAGCTCCTCACCCATCTCCGTTTTCTGGAGCGGTTCCTGCCCGCGGAGGGAGCGGTGCTAGACGCTGGCGGCGGGCCGGGCCGCTATGCCATCCACTTGGCCCGGAAGGGGTATCGCGTCGTCCTCCTCGACCTCTCCCCCGTCCAGCTCGGGATCGCGAAGCGCAAGGCTGCGGCAGGGGAGGTTCCCCGCCGGCTCCATCGCGTTCGTCGAGGGGGGCCTGCCCGACCTCTCCGGTTTCCCCGCCGGCTCGTTCGACGCGGTGATCTGCTTCGGTGCGCTGTCGCACCTCGTCGACGCAGGGGTGCGCGACCGCGCGGTGCAGGAACTCGTGCGCGTGGCGAAGGACCGGGCGCCCCTCTTCATCTCCGTGATCAATCGCTTTGGGGTGATCCGCGTCGCCCTCCAAAGGCCGGACCTGCGCAAGGAACTGGTGGACCCGGCCTTCCAGGCCACGATGGAGCAGGGGGTCCACCGCCCGCACCCTGAGGGGTCGGAGGGGTTCCCTGACGCCGCTGGGCACGCGGCAGCGTCCTAGACATCGGATGCGGCCCGGGTCGCGTCGCCTTGCACCTCCAACGGAGAGGCTTCCCCGTTACGGCCATCGACGCCGCTCCTGAGGGCGTCGAGTGCGCGCGACGCCGCGGTGTTCGGGATGACCGCCTGATGGATGGCCGGCGGCTCGACTTCCCGCAACACAGGTTTGACACCCTGGTGATGTTCGGGAACAACTTCGGGATCTGCGGGGGACCGGTGGCCACCCGGCGGTTCTTGGTCAGGGCCCACGGGATCGCGCGCCGCAAGGGGCGGCTCTTGGCCTCGACGCGGACGCCCGGTTCCTGGAAGAAGCCTCACGCTGCGTACGTCAAGAGCAACGTGCGCGAGGGACGGGCGGCAGGACTTATCCGTCTGCGCGTCGTGTACGGGGGCCGGACCGGAGATTGGTTCCGGCTCCTCTTCGTGAGCCCGGACGATCTCCTGCGACTGTGTGAGGCCACGGGATGGGATGTGTTGAGGATTCTTCCCGGACGTGAGGGAATAGACCAAGTACGCCTTCGTCACCCAGAGGATGTAGAACGGCCCTTCTCCGAGAGGGCTGAGCTCGGAGCATGGGACTGGCGGCACGCCGACAGTCCTCCAATGCTCTCAAGATAGAGGTTCGACCGTCGTTGCCCCTTGACTCGCCGGTACGTGCGTCCGCGGCGGTTTCATGGCGCGAGCACCATTCACAACGAGTCATGCCTAAGCCGCCGGTCTTCTACATGTGCTGCGGCTCTCGGCGACGGAACTCCCGCCCCGAGAGGGTCACATTTAGTGGATGGGCAAGAAGGGCCAGAATAACCACACGACGAATATGGCCACTCCTGTCATCAATGAGATGTAGCCGCCGAGAAGCACCTTCCCCCCATCACTCGCTTCAGCAAGCTCAATGTCGCCCAAGAAGCGGACCACTGACCTCCCTATGAACATCAGGATTCCCAGCCACAGTAGCGTTATTCCAACGGGGAACAAGGACTGGGTGAAGACCGAGATCGCGAGCAACGCGATGCCACTTGTCGCCAATAGGCCCGGGACGCCGGACTTCAGTTCGACGGACACCGGAGAATTCACCTCGCTCACCTCGACTCCCCTGGACGAGGGTCAAAGGGTGCCGTCTCCATGCGCGAGGGGGTCGTCCGGGAAAGGGTCGGGGCAGGAGTTCCGGACCGCAGGTAGCGGTAATGGAGTTCCATTACCATAGCCCAGAAGTTCGTCCCCAACCGTAAGGGCCTAGAATTCGGCCCCCTCGTGGCTGGGGCCGCCGCCGTGGTCTCCGAAAGGGGGCCGAGTGCGGAGTCGAATGTGTAGGGTCCTCGGGCGAGAATCCCGGTGCCGTCGCATTTCCAGCACGCGAACCAGTGGCCCGGCATCTTCGGAGGCGCCTTCCCGAATGGCGGGAAAAGTATAACGCTGGCAGAAGACAAAGCGCCGGGAAACGTCTTCTTGATCTCGATGCTGACGAGTGCGGCCTTCTTCGCGGGCACTAGCAGCGGCGCGCCACTAGGAGGCTCGTGTTCAGAGAGGCGCTCCTCGCATGGCTCGCCGCGCTCCGCGCGGATGCGCCGGTCTTGCTCGATGAGGACCGCCTTCCAGGTCCAAGCCTCGATGCGCCCGAGCGGGGACTTAAGAACGCGACGGGGGCGGACTTCCCAATGCCCAGTGCCGTCGCAGTCCTCGCAAACGACACGGGGCGGGTCCGTGGATGGCCTTCTTTTCCTGTCGGCTCTCCGTCCCCGAATCCCCCTTCGGTGGAAGGTCTCCTCGTTACCGCGCATGACCTCCTGCGCCTCAGCGAAGGCTTTCTCCTCAGCCTCTTCGACGAGGATGTGTTGGTAGAGCACGCGGTGCCTCCGGTCCCCTGTTGGGGGTGGCTCGAGCCTCACCTCGACTAGTTTGGCGGCCCTCACGGCTTTCGTGGGCTCCCGCCGAGGAAACCTCCCTGGGTTGCCCACGCGTCGTTTCTTGCGGGGCCGCCCGCCTCTCGCCCGCCTTTGGGCCGCCTCCTGCTCCCGGTGGCGGCGTAGGTGACCCTCTCGCAGGAAATCGAGCTGGCTCTTGCCCTCCCGATTCCGAGAGATTGGTTGTTCATCCGCGGGGTCTGGGACTGAGAACCCATCGCGATCGACAAGTTTCAGACCCGTCAAGACGGCCCCGCACTCCGGACATCGGTGGCGTTCCTCGATGCCCGAGATCGGGAGGGCGCGGGGAAATGCCATTGGGGTTTCGAGAAGGATTCTTCCGCCATAAGGTGTTGCATGAGGAAGGTAGGCCGGCAGATAAGGCGATCCCGACGTCCCCAGTCGCACGCTACGCTTCTGACCATCACGTTGGAGCTCTCGTTCATCCCTCCTGGCTACACGGTGATGCTCGCACTCGGGTTGGTTCTTGCAGGATCGGTCGGGTTCATTCCGGTCCCACTGGCCGTATCCCTAGCCACAATCCTGACCGGACTCCTGGGAGTCAATCGTCTGCGGCTCGTGCTAAGGAGGGGAACCCAGAAGAAGCCAGCCAGGCAGCGTGGTTGACAGTCGGCTGGGCGACCGACAACGACTTCGCCCTGGCAGACACGGCGGCAGCGGCCCCGAACCGCTCACCGGAAAAGCAAAGACCGACGCCGGGGTTGGGGGCGGCGATGGCCAAGCGCGGACGGGGACGGCCCCGGGTGAAAGGGCTCACCGAAGAGGAGGAACGCATAGTGGAGACCGTGCGGAAGGGCGCCCGGACCACCCAGGAGATCGCGGATTCCCTGAAGATGAGCCGCAACGTCGTCCTCTACCACGTGATCAAGAAGCGCACCGGGGCGGACCGGCCGGGCTGGGGCCGCCCCTCCCTGGTCCAGCGGGGGATCCTCGCCGTGGACCTCGTCCCCCCGCGGCAGGGGCGGGGCGGGAATGTCGCGGAGTACGCTATCCGCTTGGGGAAGAAGAAGCCCGGGCCGCCGTGACAGGCGGACGGGGGAACGGGTCGGAGACCCGCCTCAAACGCCACAGGTGTACTACCCCCCTCCATGGGTAATGTTCGTTTTCTGATTGCGAACATTGATATACAGCATCCCCCCTCCGCCTCGACGGTGCGCTGAATGGCCGGGACGAAGGCGACGGTGAGCCTGGGCGGGATCGTGACGCTGGCGGTGCGGATGGTACGGGCGCGTCGTCCCGCGGGGATCGACCCGAAGACCCTGTGCGGGTGCGGGTCCGTGTGCCGGAGGCCCTTCCTCTGCTCGAACCCCGCGTGCGGGAAGTCCTATCCCTCCCACCACACGATCCCCCTGCGCGCCCTGGTGGACGGGCAGGGGGCCGTCCTGGCGACGGCGACGCGGGAGGAGGTCGAGGAGGCCCGCGCCGGTCGGACGTACGAGGCCATGACCGTCGAGGCCGTGGTGCCGCTGAAGTGGCTCCTGATGCACTACGGGCTGGGGGAGCCCGAGGACCTGGAGCCCGCGCCGGGGCCGATGGAGCACGCCTACGCGATCCTGGCCGCCGCGCTCAACGAGGGCGGCGGGGAGGGCGGCTCCTGGGCCGCGCTCACGCGGTTCACGAAGATCACGCGGACCTACCGCTACGCGCTCGTCTCGGACGGCGGCCTGATCTCCGCCCAGGAGGTCTTCGACACGCGGCGGTCGGGCTACCGCGCCGCCGCCGTCGCCCCGCCCGAGGTCCAGGCGGCCAAGACGTTCCTCGCGGGCCTGCTGCGGCCCGAATACGCCTTCGACGCGGACCCCGATCCCGTCGCGGCGCTCTTCGAGGCGAAGCTGCGGGCGGCGGGGAAGACCTTCGAGGCCGCGATGCCCACCCTGGACCCCGTGGAGGCGTAGGCCATGGACGAAGACGCCGCCGTGGACCTGCTGCTCCGGAAAGTCGAGGCCGCCCTGGAACGGCGGGACACCAGTTGCGCGGCCAGCCTGCTGCGACTGGTGTATGGCCTGCTGGACCTCGAAGATGAGGACGGGGACGGCGGGATGGCGGACGCCGCCCCTGTCCCCGCGGAGGCGTAGGCCATGACGGACTTCCAGCTCGCGGCGGAGGAGGGGGCGTTCCCCGCCGAAGGAGTGGTCGAGGTGAAGTACGACGGGATGATGGTCCGCTCGGACCGGGGGCGGCTCCTCGCGCGCCCCCAGAGGGAGAACCCAGTCGGGGAGGACGTGACGGACCGGTTCTCCTTCTGCGTCCCGCCGGAGATCGAGGTCGTCGGGGAGGTCGTGTGCTTCACGAAGGACGGGGGCCTGTCGGGGGACTTCGATGCCATCCTCCACTACAAGACGGACAACCCCGCCAAGCTCGCCCTGGCGCGGCAGCTCTACCCGCCGACGCTCCTGGTCTTCGACGTGACCGCCTGGGATTGCGTGAGCCTGACCCGGCTACCCCTGCGGGACCGCCTGACCTACGTGGCGAGGGCCGTGGAACTGTGCGCGGACCCCCATGTGGTCCAGCCCCTGCGATGGACGCTGCGCCCCGGCCTCGTGGACTCCCTGATGGCGCGGGTGCGCGAGAGGCACGGGGAGGGGCTGATCGTGAAGGACCTGGACGCCCCCTACGCCCCCGGCAAGCGGAGCGCCGCCTGGGTGAAGGTGAAGGCCTGGGAGGTCGCCGATCTGCCCTACCTCCGTCACGGCATCACCGCGAAGGGCGGGTTCGTCGTGGTCGTCCGGAGCGGGGAGCGCGAGCAGGAGGTCGTGGTGAACGACCTGGCCCTCCAGCAGCGGATCGCCCGCGGGGTGCGCACGGTCCAGGTCCGCTACCTCCGGGAGCGGCACGGGGCGCTCCGGCAGGGGCATGTCACCGGGGGGGTGGGCTGAGCGTGTGGACGGAGAAGTACCGCCCCCGGCGGCTGGACGAGGTGGTCGGGCAGGAGGAGACCGTCGCGGAGCTGCGCGCGTACCTCCGCGCCGGGGAGATTCCCCACCTGATGTTCGTCGGCCCCCCCGCTACGGGGAAGACCACCCTCGCCTACGTCCTTGCCCGCGAGCTGAACGGGGAGGGGTGGGAGGCGGACTTCCTGGAGCTGAACGCGAGCAACGACCGGGGGATCGAGACGATCCGGGGGCGCCTCCTCACGTTCCTGCGGGCGCGGCCCTGGGGCCGGTTCCGCATCCTCCTGCTGGACGAGGCGGAGGGCCTGACGGGGGAGGCGCAGCAGGCGCTCCGGCGGCCCCTGGAGACCGCCGCGGCGGGACGGTGCCGGTTCATCTTCACGGCGAACGACGTGTGGGGGTTCCAGCAGTGGCACCCCGCCCTCCAGTCCCGGTGCCGGACGTTCCGGTTCCACCCCCTGGAGGCCGAGGCCATGCTGACGCGTCTCCGGCAGATCGTCCAAGCGGAGGGGCTCCCCCTGGACGAGCGCGTGCTCCGCGCCGCCGCCGTGACCGCGAAGGGGGACCTGCGGCAGGCGATGATGCGCCTGGAGGCCGTCGCTGCGGAAGGCGCCCTGGCGTGAGGAAGGAGGCGACACCATGGACAAGGAGATGAAGGACCTGATCGCCCACCTGACCGAAGCCGCCGCGTCGAAAGCGGAGGCAGCGATCCAGGACGAGTCCGCGGTGCGGGCCCTTCGGGCGATGGACCTGATCCAGAAGAACCGGGACTACCTCCCGCTCCTGGAGTGCATCGTCGCCGTGGAGGAGGCGGTGGGCGCGGCGAAGGGATGGGGAGATCCGTCCGTCGCGGACGGCAAGCCCTGGGGCTGGACGATGGACGACATCCGCGGCCTCACCGGGGGCCACCTCCACCAGTTGGAGACGACGGGCTTGGTGCGCCGCGCCTACAGCTCCAACAACCACCTCTACCTGCGGGCCGCCGACGTGGACGCGCTGAAGAAGGCCGTGGAGGCCGCGCGCGAGCGGAAGGCGGAGCAGGAGGCGTGGGACCGCCTGGAGGGCGGCTCGGGGTTCCTGAAGGCGTTCCAGCCGTCCGAGCAGGAGGCGCTGGCGTACCGGGAAGTCTTGGCGGACCACGACGGCCTCGACTACTGGGCCGACGCGGTCGCCCCGAAGGTCGTGGGCCTGGAGCGGTGCAAGAAGGCCGTGCTCCTCGCGCTCGCCAGCACGACGGACCGTCACGAGTCGAAGAACCGCGTCCATGTCCTCCTGTGGGGGCCGCCGGAGACGGGGAAGACCGCCGTCGCCCGCGTGGCGGCGCGGCTCGGCGGGGGGTGGTCCTCCGGGGCGGGGCGGCGCACGTCGAAGGTCGGCCTGACCGCCGACGCCTCCGGGCAGGACCTGACCCCCGGCATCCTCCCCCGCCACCATCAGGGCGCGGTCGGCGTGGACGAGCTGGACAAGTTCGCGGGGGAGGACCAGAGCGGCCTCCTCGAAGCGATGGAAGAGGGGGTCGTCACGATCAACCTGGGCAAGTTCTCGACGCAGCTCGACGCGGAGGTCATCGTCGTCGCGACGGCGAACCACGTCGCCCCCCTCTCCCCGGAGCTCGTGAGCCGGTTCGACCTGGTCGTCCACACGGCGCTGCCGAGCGTGGAGCAGGCCCAGGCCATCGCCCAGGACGTGATCACCTGGTGGGACCGCCCGAAGGCCAGGCAGACGGTCAACTTGGGCGCGTTCCTCGCGTGGGTGCGGGAGTACGAGCCGGAGATCCCCGACACCGTGCGGGGGGAGGCCGTGCGGAACGTGAACCGCTACATCCGCATGGGGCGGGAGACGCGGCCGCGGCGGATCGAGTCCATCCTCCGCGTGGCGAAGTCCGTCGCCCGCCTGAACCACCGCGACGTGGCGAGGGAGGACGTGGACCGGGCCATCGACCTCATCGCGGAGATGAACGACCGGGAGGAGGGGTCGGAGAGCTGAGGTTGCTCCCACGGCCTGGAGTGCACCCTCCAAACAGATTGGATGGGCCTGCCCGACCTCGGCTTCTGGAAGGTCGGCGGGAGCGAGAGTCAGAGTCAAACAGACAAGTGTCCGACTTCTTGATAGCCCGAAAGGGCATCCCCCTGTCAGAACAATGAAACTACCGGCGTGGACGACTATCCGAGGTAGCATCCTCGGGCTTTCCGTTCTGGCATGCTTTCTTGGTCGCGCTTGAGACGGTGTGGGTGCTTCTCAAGACGGGGACGATCTCTTCAGAGGGAGCCACGCTTGCTCTGATCGAGATCGGGGGGTTCGGGGGACTCATCACCGCCGAGGTGTCACATCTCTTCCTGGCGAAATGGGCCGAGGAGCGGAAGGTCCACCGCGACACCATCCTGAAGGTTCTCCGTAGGTGGTGTGACGCCGGTCACGTCCGCGCAGGGACGGACCTCTTCGTGTCTCTGGGATGGAACCCCGGGGATGTTCGTTACGGGCAGTACGCGCAGGAGCATCTTGAGAGCGGATATGCTGCGCTCTGGAAGGCATGGCAGGGAGCAAAAGGGTTTGTCGACGAACGGAACACACTCGTCCCCGGAGTAAACCAGCTTAGCCGTGACACTCTGTTGCGCGAGGCGCGAAGGGTGTTCCCGCAAATCACCCGTATGGAGTCCTACGACTCTGATGCCCGTGAGGCCTATTTCGAGGTACAGTTTCATCGGTTCATACAAGATGCCATTAGTGAAGCGCTTCGAGGACGAAGAGATCCCACCTGGCATGTTGGCCCCTTCGGTGGGCCTGAGGGCACGATTGGAGTGGCCGGAACTGCGGTGCTTCATGTGTCCGGTGCCACGCCCGACGAAGTGCGGCGCATCTTGGAGAGCACGGTAACGGACACCGCCCTCCTGGAAGCTCGGCGTAGAATCTTCCACTTGTACGGCAAAGCAGAGGAGCATCTAAGCCAGTTCAGGAGCGACCTCGATCAAGAGCTGCAGAAGGTCGAGTTGGGCGAGGGCCTTAAGGGGAAGTGTACGCTTGGCCTCTGATAACTGATCATCGGTGCACCGGGCAATGAGGACGTCAGCGCGAGAACCAATCGGGAGAGACCTTAGTCTTAGTCCTCAGCCTCGGCTTGCTTCTGTTGGCCCGCCATCACCGTCCTTCCCCCTTCTTCGACGCACATTGACTTCGGTGGTGGAGAACGGGTCTTTCTCGGGATTGAGCGACTCGCCCCGGAGGGTCGGCCGGAACCCCCCCAGTGGTGGCCAGGTCGACTTGGACTTCTGAGGCCTGCGGTCTCCTAGCTAGACGAAGAGCTGGCCAACTGGTTCTAGGACAGCGTCTCCTTGGAGTTCCTGGAAGACAGCTGGTATTCCGCTCCACGTCGTGACACCTGCCTTGACTTCGCGGCGCGCGACCCCGATCGACGCAAGTTGAACCAGATACCGCGGGAGCTTGAGCCGCTTGTCAGCAGCATAGCTGCGGGAGAAGCCCTTCTCGATCTCCCCCCAAGATAGAGGGACTAGTTTGTCCATCTCGACAGCTTTCTCGTAGAGTATTCCAGAGAGAGCAAGGTGTGGTCCAAGAACCTGCCTGATGCTATCGAGGAAGTTGTATCCCTCCCGGAAGAAGTGGGCGAGAGCCTTCGCAAGCTGGGTTGGGGTATCGTCACGATACCGTTGCTCCAACCCGATCAGGATTGGACCGGGGACCACGGTGTTCGCCTCGATGTCGATGAGCCCTACCTTACTCAGGGGCTCCAAGGCGGAGATAAGCTTTTGCGCAGGCTCCTCGGGTGCCTCCGCGACCTCTTCCAGGGAAAGGCGGTCTTTGGTAAGGAGCCAGCAGAGAACGTCCACAAACGGCGTGTGTAGATGCAGGGGAAACGGCAGCGCGGAGAACTCGTCGGCAGCGACTTTCACCAGCGCCTTCTCCACGGTTTGAGAGATGAATCCGAGCTTGTCCCTGATCGCCTGTTGGACGTCGAAATACCTCGGACGTTGGATGACTCTCGCACTGAACCGGTCCACCTGTATCTCCCCGACGTTCCCAATTCGAAGGAACCGTGTCTTCTGGGGCTCACCCGTCTCGTCAGTAATCACACGTGGGAACGCGACCTCGAGGTCGAACGTAAAGGACTCTTTCGTCTCCCGCACCCTAGCCAATGTCGGCGTCGTTCCGATGAACTCAAGGAGGGCATCCTCCGCGATTCGCTCCGCTGCCCTTCTGTTCAGGGGGAGATCGTCAACGACGAGGTTGGCTTGCTTCGTGCTGTCCGGCATCAGGTAGCCTCGGTAAGTGCGGTCTGGGTGTCGACCTCGAACACTACCGCCCGGTTCGACTTTCTTTCCCACGCTGCCTGGAATCGGATTCGGTCCGCCGGGTAGTAGGGTCCGAACCAAGGGTTCTGCAGGATAGGGTCACCGTCCTTTGCTCGTCCAACGTAGACGCCCGCGTGATAACTCCCGGGCAGCTCTGTCAGTAGATACCTGCCGTCGTAGATGAGGATTGTGGGCAGGCCCTTGTCCCACAGCCGCGCCACCTCGTCCAAAGTGAAGTCCCGCTTCATCGATGGAACCAGGACCTTGAGTCGCTGGCCGATTCTCCCCATGAGTTCATCGCTGAGCCTCGTTCCACTTTCCTCGCTTGCCGCACAGAGGGACACGACGTCATCATAGCTCAACCTCGGTAGACCGGACCTCACCGCGGGGCTGAGGTGAAATGAGGAGAAGTAGCCGACAACCATGTGGAGAGAGCTGGGGAAACAGAGCGCGTCGGTCGGATGCTGGGGTGTCCAAGGGACCATCAGTACTTCGGCTACTTCCCCGTTCTTGGTGGGAAGGCTGACCTTCCTCTTGTCCTGGACCTGACGCCTGCCCTCTATCGTGGGCGCTGGCAGCTACTCACCCTCTAATAGCCTTTCGCGTGGGTAGCGAACTCGAACCGGTGCCTCAGCCGCCACCCCCCGCCAGGGGGGGTGTTTTGAACCGGAACCGGCCTGGACCCGGTCGAGCCCATTCTCCCCCGGACGGCGGGCGCCTCCTCCTCACCGCCGAACCGGAGACCCGCGCCACCACGTCGTGGGACCTGCGACGGCGCGGGATTGTCACTCTACCGGGGGCCGCTGCGGCGCGGACTCCACCCCATCCACCTCGTCGCCGGAGGCTGGCAACTCCTCCGCCTCGGGCGTGGGCTGGGACGATGGGGCCTGCTCGGGTACCGCCTCCTTTCGTCTCCGGCGCATCCACAGGACGAGGAGAAGGATGAGGGCCACGGCGGCGAGGAGGGCAATCCACGGGAGGATACTGGGCTGGCCATCCACGACCCGGTCCCGGACATCCACGGAGCCTGCGCCCCTTCCCCAGTTCCCGGCGGTGTCGCGCGCCCAGACGGTCACCGCGTGGGAGCCTGTCGCGTCGAAGACATGGGTGATCCAGTAACGGCCGCTCCCCGGGTCGAAGGTGGCGGAGACATTGGCGAGGACGTTCCCGTCCGGGTCCCGGATCTCGATCCACACCTCCGCGACGCCGCGGACATCGGTAACCACGACCGAGAGGTTGACCGAGTCGCCTCGGGTCACGGTCGCGGGCTCCGTCGACAGGGCACCCACCGACGGCGGCGTGACATCGGTCGCGAGGACGGTGAAGCTCCCCGTCGTCGCGTTCCAGTTCCCGGACGTGTCCGCGGCCCGGATGGTGAAGTCGTGCGCGCCCTCCGTGCCGAATGCATCTTCCCGGAAGTACCGTCCCGAGGCCGCGTCGTAGGCCATCGTGACGTTGCCGAGCGAGTTCCCGCCGGGGGCCGTGACCTCGAGCCAGACCGTGGCCACGCCGACGTTGTCGGTCACCGTGACGGAGACGTTGACGGCCCCCCCGACGGTCTGCGGGTCCGGGATGGCTCCCGGAGCCCCGAAGGTCGGCGGCTCGAGGTCGCCGCTGGGCACGAAGACGACGAGGGTCGCGGTGGCCTGTCCCGTCAGGTTCCCGTTCCCCGCCGCGTCGTACGCGAAGACGTACAGGGTGTAGGTCCCCGAGGCCCAGCCCGCCGTGTCCACCACCGCCGTCACGTCCTCCACCTCCGCATTGAAGGTCCCGTCGGTGGCGCTCATGGGGAACGTGACGTTCCCGAGGCCGACGCTCCAGGAGGCGTTCGCGATGAGGGATGTCCCCGTCGCCGTGTCATTCACCGTCGCGTTGAGGCGGACGGTCTCCCCCTGGTTGACGGTCGTCCGGTTCACCCCCACGCCGAGGAGGGCGGGCGGGAGGTTGTCCCGGATGGTGAGCGTCGCGCACGCCCCCGTGATGTTCGCGTTGCCGAACGCGTCGGCGCCGTAGACGCAGAGGGGCGTGATCCCCACGGGCCAGCCCGTCGTGTCCACGGTGGCGTTCACCGGCTCCACGACCCCGTCGAAGGCGCCGTCCGTCGCGTCCATGGGCGTGCTCGTCGCCCAGTCCTGCGGGCCGAGGGTGTAGTTCGCGAAGGCGATCCCCGCGTTCCCGAGGGACGTGTCGTCCAGCGTGGCGGTGAGGGCCACGGGCGTGCCGGGATCCACAGTCACCGCCGTGGACCCGTCCAGGCGCACCGAGCCGACCGTGGGCGGGAGGTCGTCGACCACCGTGAGCGTCGCGCACGCCCCGGTGGTGTTCGCGTTCGGGGGCGACCAGGAGTCGACGGCGTACACGCAGTATGTGTGTGTCCCGACAACGGCAGATGGGACCACAGAGGCGGTGACCGTCTCGTTCGCCTCGTCATAGCCCCCATCGGCGGCCGCCATGGCGACGGCGGAGGCCCAGTTGGCCGCGCCGAACGTGACGTTCGCGTTCCCGATCGTGCTGTCCCCGCGCGCGGCGTCGTCGACGATGGCGGTGACCGTTACGGAGACGATGGCGGAGAGGGGGAGGGTGTTGGGGGACAGGAGGACGGCGTAGATTTCCGGGGGCTCCGTGTCCGTCGTTCCGACGGGCACCACGGTCAGGGTGGCGCAGCGGCCTGTGGCGTTCACATTGCCCTTGTCGTCCGCGCCGTGGATGCAGATGGCGTGGGTGCCGATCGCGAGTGTGCTCGTGTCCACGGTGGCGGTGAAGTCCTCCGCGACGGCGTCCCCCGGGGGGGTCACCAGGGCCATGGCGGTGGCCGGGCCGGCGTCGACGCGGTAGCTCGCGTTCGCGACCCAGGAGAAGCCGCGGCCCGAGTCGTCCACGGTGGCATCCAAGATGATGGAGGGCGTGAACTCTGGCACGGTCAGGGACAGCGAGCCGTTCAGCAGCACCGCGGGGACCGCGGGTTCCACGTCGTCCGCGAGGATGAGGGTCGCGCAGGACCCCGTCGTGTTCGCGTTCCCGAGGACATCCGAGGCGTAGACACAGTAGGCGTAGGTCCCGTTGGCCCCTGGCGGGGTGACGAGGGCCGTCGCGTCCTCCAGGGCGCCGTTGTACAGCCCGTCCGCGGCGGTCATGTTCGCGCCCGGCCAGTTCTGCGGGCCGAGGGTGTAGTTCGCCATCTGCACGGACGAGGCGCCCGTGGCGCGGTCGTCCACGGTGGCGTTGAGCGTGACGGGGGGCAGCGCGGAGAGGTTCACGTTGGCAACGCCCCCGCCGTTCAGCGTCACGTTCGCGATCTCGGGGGGCTCCGTGTCCGGAGGCAGGAGCTCCAGGACGGCGCACATGCCCGTGGTGTTCGCGTTCCCCTGGATGTCGCTCCCGTAGACGCAGACGTCGTGGAACCCCACGGCCATCGCCGACGTGTCCAGGACCGGGGAGCTGACGACATCCTCCACGACCTCATCGAACAGCGCGTCCGCCGCGACCATGGGCGTGGCCCCGGCCCAGTTCCCGGCGCCGATCGTGTAGTTCGCGTCCGCAACCGGGGACCCGCCCGTGGCGGTGTCGTTCAGTGTCGCGGTGATGGCGACCGTCGTCCCGACCGGCACGCTCTCAGCCGGCAGGCCGTTCAGGCGGACCCCTTCGACCTCCGGGGGCGTCGCGTCGGGCAGGAGGATCTGGAAGGTGAAGTTCCCCAGGTCGAAGGTCTCCTGGCCCGCCGAGTCGTACGCGGAGACGTTGATTGAATAGGTCCCTGGAGCGGCGGCGGCCGTGTCCCACACCTCGAGGCCGTCGTTCGCGTGGCTGTAGGCGCCGGCGTTGACCGCCGTCCACACGACCCCGGCGCCGTACGTGAGGTTGATGGCGTCGGCGGGCAGGGGGTTGTCGTCCGTCGCGTTCCAGGTCACGGGGATCAGCGCGCCCACGAGGTACGTCTCGGCCGGGGACCCGCCCGGTCCGTAGGCGGAGACCACCGGCGGGAGGTCCCCCGAGGGGGTGCCCAGGACCAGGTTTCCGTACTCCGCCAGGGTCGGGTCGGCGGTGAAGTGCGCCGGCCACGTGCTGTAGCTCGCCGTCAACGCATCCAACACGCCCCACCGCGGGGCGTCGATGGGCGAGCTGCCGGCGAGGAAGCCCAGGGCGTCCCCCGGCGAGGCGCCAAGGAGGACGAGGGGGAGGCGCATCTCGTACGTGCGGTGGGTCGTCCCGGGCGCCCGCGGCGACGTCCCGAAGCCGGTGCCTCCGGCGAGCCCGGTGTGGTTTGGAAGGCCCGGGTCGAAGGGGTTGTCCTCCTCGACCCAGTCACCCAGCGCTAGGGCGTAAGCGAAGTGAGCCTGGTTTCCCGGGGGGTAGAGCATCGAGAAGATGGAGGTGTTCGTGGTGCTCTGGAGGAACTGGTGCTCCGCCCCGTTCGTGACCGCCCCGTCGTGTCCCGTGTCGAAGGCGACCGAGGCATAGTCGTTCTCGTCCAGGCTCGTGTCCCCGACGGCGTCGAACGCGAGGTAGAGGTCCGTCCCGTCGTTCTTCACGTAGAGATAGGCAGGGAGCGTGTTGCTCGAGTTGGCGGCGATCAGGTCCACCTCCACGGCGTCGGCCCACTCCCCTGCCGTGAGGTTCCCGTCGAGGACCACCGGGGTGGCGAGCCACGGCGAGAGAATCTCGTCCCCCGAGTGCGCCGCCGCAGGCGGGAGGATCGTGGAGAAAGCCATCACCAGTACCGAGGCTGCAATGCTGACGGCGACCGCGCGGAGCCGCCGGGGGGCCGTATGGGGAGGGGGCATGGGTGCTGGGAGGTCCGTACTGGATATAGGGTTTGTGGAACACTCGGCGTCTCACCCGCCGACGGCGTAAGGCAACGCCGTTGACCGGTGGAGGCTTTATAGCGTTGTCTCATTGGCGGAACGTCGCGGAATACCTTGGAGGCTGCGTTCGTGGCCGGCTCGTCGTGGCGTCGGGGCGCCGTCTCCGTGTCCGTTCTCCTCGTGGCCTGCGCGGTATTCATGCCTGCGTGGGCCCGGGCGCTGTCGTTCGGGGGCGAGGTTGACGTGGCCCCAGAGGCGCCGGGGGACCAGAAGAACCCCTCGATCGTCGCGGCGCCGACGGGCGCCGTCTACCTCGCCTGGGACGCGGCGGTCGAGGGCGTGCGGCAAATCTTCGTCGCGCGCGCCCCGGGGGTCGCGGACCCCTTCGGGGCTGCCGTGCAGATGACCCAAGGCCTCGCCGCCCGATCCGACCCGGCGCTCGCCTGGGCGCCCGGCGGGCCCCTGGTCCTCGCCTGGGTCGACGCGTCGGGCGGGGACGCGGACATCTTCGTGGCCAAGGCCGAGGGGTCGTGGCCCGCGTTCACGGCGCCCGTGGAGGCGAGTGACGGTCCGGGACCTTCCGCCCAGACCCGGCCCGCCCTCGTCGTCGGCGGGGACGGGGCGGTCCACGTGGCGTGGGAGGACGAGCGCACGGACCACGACGTCCGGGTCGCGAGCGCGCCCGTCGGGTCCCTGACTTTCGGGGGGAGCGTGCGGGTCAACGACGACCTGGGGAACGCGTGGCAGCACGAGCCGGCCTTGGTCGTGGATGTGGAGGGTACCCTTTACGCGGCCTGGTGGGACCGCCGGGACGTCGATCCGTACGTCTACGTGGCGACGTCGTCCGACGGCGGGGCGACGTTCGGGGCGAACCGCCGCGTGACGGCGACGGCGGGTCCGGAGTTCGAGCCGGCCCTCGCCGTGCACGGGGGACGCGTGTACGCCGTCTGGCAGGACGGCCGCAGCGGGGTCGGCCGGGACATCTATCTTGCCTCGGCGGCGACGCCGGACGGGTCGTTCGAGGACGGGGTGCGCGTGAACGGGGGCACGGGTTCGTCCAACCAGCGGGCACCGTCCATCGCCGTGGCGGCCGACGGGGCCATCTCCGTGGTCTGGGAGGACTTCCGGAACGGGGTCTTCGAGGTGTATCACGCCGTGTCCCGCGATGGCGGGCGGACCTTTGAGGAGGGACGCGTGCATCAGGCTCCCGGGGAAGCATTCCTGGAGAAACCGCAGCCTGTCGTGGCGGTCGCAGGCGACGGGACCGTCCTCGTGGCATGGGAGGATCAGCGTCAGGCGGACTCGCGAATCGTCTTCGCTCTCTCCATCGCCGTCGCGGGGCCCAGCGGGATCGACACGGTTCTGGTCGTGATCCTCATCGTCATCGTCACGGGAGCCGTCGTGGTGTGGGCCCTTTACCGGAGGAAGCGCGGCCGCGACGCCTCGGGGCGACCGGGCCTCCATCGTGGCGGGGTACGGAAACGGACATCGCGGTAACGCACGCATAGTCAAGACAGCGTCCCTCCCCCATCCGGACACTTCGTCTGGAGAGGGGGTTTGGAGAATGCCAAGCAGGGGAATCGTGCGCCGACTTCGCTCAGTGATGATCCAGTTGATTGTAACGGTCCTTCTGGGGGCCTTGGTCGCCGCCTTCGCACCGGCGGTGGGCGCCGAGACGGGCGACGGGCGGGACGGGGCGCTCGCCGCCGCAATGCCCGCGTCGGGCCTCGGGCTCGCCCCGCCCATCGAGGGAACGCGAGGAACGTCGTCCGGCGGCGTGGTCCCCCTGCAGGCCCCGGTGTTCGGCGAGACGAGTGGTGTCATGATCGGGACGGTGCGGGTCAGCGTGATCCTGATGGAAAGCGACGGGACGACGGACACGCAGACGGAAAACTGGGCAGCCGCGGAGCGGACCAACGTGCAGAACGAGATCCAGGCGGGCCTGGACTGGTGGGACGGTCGGGCTTTGGCTCGCGGCATCCCCCTCACCTTCACCGTCGACTGGACGAACCTGAACGCGCCCATCGCCACCGGGCTGGAACCGATCAACCGTTGTGGACCGTGCGGCACCGGAGAGGCGATGTGGATCACCCATGCCATGAACGCGTTGGGTTACACCGCGTTTGGGTCCTACTTCACCAATGTGCGTGACTACAACAATGACTTGCGGACCAGCGCCAGCGCCGACTGGGCGTTCACTATCTTCATCATCGACAGCAGCAACGACGCCAACAACCGGTTCACCGACAATTTCTTCGCCTATGCCTATTTCGGAGGCCCGTTCCTCGTGATGACCTACGGGAACAACGGCTGGGGTATCGGCGCCATGGACCAGGTCGGCGCCCACGAGATGGGCCATGTCTTCTATGCTCAGGACGAGTATGCTGCCTCCGGTTGCACTATCGCGCAGCGTAGCGGGTACTACAACACCGCCAACGCCAACTGCCAGAACGGGGGCACGGGGACCGCGAACATCATGATCGCCAATACCCTGACCGGAGCCTCCCCCCTCGTCGAGACACGGGAGATGATCGGGTGGCGTGACTCGGACGGGGACGGAATCCAGGATGTCGTGGACACCATCCCGGACACGACCCTGAACGCTCACGTCCCGGATCCCACGGCGGACACGACCCCGATGTACACGGGGAGCGCCGCGGACGTCCCCATGACGAACAACAACCCCAATGGACCGGGGACGGATTTCACGATTAACACGATCGCGAATGTCCAGTACCGCGTGGACGCGGGAGCCTGGATAGGGGCGTCAGCGACGGACGGCGCCTTCGACTTTGATGTGGAGACTCTCCAGTTCACCACCGCCCCGCTCTCCTCCGGCACCCACACGATCTGCGCGCGTGCCACGAACTCCGTGGGGAACGTGGAGACGGTCTTCCCCTGCGACACGCTGACGATCGACCTGCCCCCCACGGCGAACGCCGGCCCGGACCAGTCGGTCGGCGAGGGGGCGACGGTGACGTTCAACGGTGGCGGGTCCTCCGACGACTTCGGCATCACCGCCTACGAGTGGGACTTCGACGTGTCCGTCGGGGTGACCTTCTCGCCGCCGGACGCGACGGGGGTCGGCCCGACGGACCGGTACGGGGACAACGGGGTCTACACGGTGACGCTCCGGGTGACGGACACGCTGGGGAGGACCGACACGGACACCCTGCAAGTCACGGTGAACAACGTGGCGCCCACGGTGAATGCCGGGGCGGCCCAGACCGTGAACGAGGGCGCCACCGTATCCGTCAGCGCCTCCTTCTCCGACCCGGGCTGGCTGGACACGCACACGTCCACGATCAACTGGGGAGAGGGCACGATCCAGCCCGGCGCGCTCACCGAGGAGAACGTGAAGCCCGACGCCACCGGGACCGTGACGGGGAGCCACACCTACGGGGACAACGGCGCGTTCATCGTCACTGTCTCGGTCACGGACGACGACGGGGCGACGGGGACGGGCTCCCTGACCGTGACGGTGAACAACCTGGCGCCGGTGGTGGACGCACTCTCGGCGGTTACGATCAACGAGGGGCAGTCCGTCACGTTCACCGGGCACACCACGGATGCCGGCTCGGACGACCTGACCTCCTCCTGGGTCTGGGGCTCCCGAAGCGCCTGTGGCAAGTCGACGACCTACCTGAACAGCCCGCCGAATCCCGATCCCCTCCCGAGTCCGTCCGTGAACCCGCGCGACATCACGGAGACGGCGAGCTGCATGTACGGGGACAACGGGGTGTTCGCGGTGACGCTCACGGTCACGGACGACGACGGGGGAACGACAACGGTGAGTACGACGGTGACCGTGCTCAACGTGGCGCCGTCGGTGAGTTCGCTCGTCGCGGTCACCATGAACGAGGGGCAGGTCGCCACGTTCACGGGGCAGGCCACGGATCCGGGGTCTGACGATCTGACCTTCACGTGGACATGGACGCAGCGGACTCCCTGCGACACGACGACGACCTACCTGAACGACGCGGTCGTAGGTCCCGACCCCCTGCCGAGCCCCACGGTGAACCCGCGAAACGTCGCGGAGTCACGGAGCTGCACGTACGGGGACAACGGAGTCTTTACCGTCTCCCTCACGGTCACCGACGACGACGGGGGGAGCACGACGGTGGCGGCAACCCTCACGGTCCTGAACGTGATGCCCACGGTGGGAGCACTCGCCGGCGTCACGATCAACGAGGGGGGGACGGTCGCGTTCACAGGGACCGCCACCGACCCGGGCTCCGATGACCTGACCTTCGCCTGGAGCTGGGGCGCCCGGGCGCCGTGCGACACGACGGCGATCTACCTGAACGACGCGACCGTAGGTCCCGACCCCCTGCCGAGCCCCACGGTGAACCCGCGGGCGGTCTCGGAGGGCCGCAGCTGTCCCTACGGGGACAACGGGGTGTTCGCGGTGACGCTCACGGTCACGGACGACGACGGGGGAACGACAACGGTGAGTACGACGGTGACCGTGCTCAACGTGGCGCCGGCGGTGACCGCCGGGCCCCGGGCGTACGTGGTGGTCGACGTTACCCTGCGCGTGGCCGGGGAGAAGTGGCACGACGTGAATCTCACACTGCTCAGCGGCGGGAGCCCGACGCGGTCCGCAATCGTAGTGCGCACGCCTGGCTCGCCAGACGTCCAGGCCGCCACGCTGGCGGGGGAGCGCATCTACCTCGTCGGCCCGACGACGGGTGCCGTGGTGCGGTACACGCCGATGAACGATCCGGTGAACGGCGAGGTCTGGGGCGGGACCCCGGTGTGGGTCATCCTCACTCTGGAGAACGGACAGGAGGTGTGGATCGAGCACACGTTCAACGTGCGGCATCCGGGCACGTGGGTGTGGACAATTCCGGACCTCCTGGCGTACGTCCCCCTCGTGAACCTGCCCATTCACTTCGAGGCCACCTCTACCGACCCCGGGAGCGACGACCTCACGTTCGCATGGGCATGGGGCGATCCCACGCCCGCGACGAGCACAATCTACTACAACGACGGTGTGGCGCCCGACCCGTTCCCCTCCCCGGACGTGAACCCGATCGCGGTGACGGACCACGTGACACACGCCTTCTCCGCGTCCGGGACGTACACGGTGACCCTCACCGTGACGGACGACGACGGCGGGAGCGTAGCGGTCACGATGAGCGTGGCCATCTAGGGTGCAGAGGCCCGTGGGAACGCGTTGTGGGGCACTGTCCCGCGAGTGACTCCCGGCGGGACTTCGTTCGGGTGGGTTCTGCTCCGGCCCCTCAGTGCGGCTACTCCCTCGCGTGATCTTCACCGCACGCTCTTCATCCCCTTTCACCATGGAGTCAGGAGGGCGAGCGTGAATGCAGCGACTCGAACCGGCGGGTCGGCCGCCACCCCCCGCCGAGGGGGGCGTTTTGAACCGGAACCGCCCTAGACCCGGTCGAGCCCATACAACCTACCTCCGGTGACGTCAGCCAACGCTCCCCGTTCCCCTTTGTCTGGCGGGGCGGGACCGGCACCGACACCGACCGCCGGCTTCTTGTAGGCAGCCGCAGTCCCGCCTCGGTAACGGCGGAGGATGTCCAGATGGCGCATCGGAGACATCGCGAGCCCGCTCGGGCGAAGAGCGCATCATCCAAGCCACGCGAGGTCTTCCGGCTCCACGTTACCCTGCAGGGCACCGATCCGCCGGTTTGGAGGGACGTTCGGGTGGATGCCGAGACCCCCCTCGACCGGCTGCACGACGTCCTCCAGGGCCTGATGGGCTGGACGGACTCGCACCTCCACCAGTTCATCGTCGGCAAGAAGCCCATCTACTATGGAATCCCTGATCCAGACCACATGGGCCCGGAAACGGTCGACGAGCAACCCGTCCGGCTCCGGGAGATCCTCCCCCGGAAGGGCAGCAAGATACTCTATGAGTATGACTTCGGCGACGGCTGGATGCACGAGATTCAGGTGGATGAGGTTCGCCCCAAGCCCCGGAAGTTCCTGGGGGCCTCCTGCGAGGGCGGGGCCCGGGCCTGTCCGCCCGAGGACTGCGGCGGGGCGTCCGGGTACGCGGAATTCCTGGAAGCCCTGAGGGACCCCAAGCACGAGCAGCACGAGGAGTTGCTCGAGTGGATCGGCGGAAAGTTCGACCCGGAAGCGTTCGACCGCGAGAAAACCAACCGCGCGCTCCGTCGCCTTGAGTGACCGGGCCGATGGGACGGCCCGCCGCCGCGCAGAACACGCGATGAACCTCGGAGCCCTGCCGCCCGGGGTGACGCGTCGTCGGAACGAGGGCTACCGAAGGGCGGGAACCGCCTTCCGCCTCGGATTCTGCCGCAGCCGGGGAGCCTTTGCAGCCAGTCGAGGGCGCCCCTTCGCCAACGCCTCGCCGAACCGGTTCGCGACCAGCGCCTCGTTGACCTGACGGAGGTCCATCTGGAGCATGGCGACGACCTTGGGATTCTCGGTGGCCAGGCGGAAGAAGCGGGAGCCTCCGACCTCCCGGGTCGGCATGATCAGCCCCTCCTTCTGCAGGGCCGCCACGAGGCGGTAGAGGGTGGGCCGGGAGACGCGCGCCAGGCGATGCATCTGGGTGAGCGTGTAGTCGTAGTCGACATGGTCCGCGAGGAAGTCCAGGAGTCGCACCCGGGGAGAGTTGCCGAAGAGGTCTGTCAACATGCTTTACACCTGTGTAAGGAAGTGATTCGCGTCCTACTTCTAGGTTCGCTTCCTGCGCCCCTCCATTGAGGACGCTCACCCCTGAGGAGGCCGCCCTTCTTCTGAAGCTCTACCGAGGTCGGAAGTTCGGGGCCTCCCACCTCCTGGAGGGGAACCTCCTCAGGGGATTCCCCCCGGACCGACTGGGGGTCCTCAAGTCCGCCCTGGAAGTCCTCAAACGCGAGGGGATTGTGGGGGCCAAGAAGACGAAACATGGGCCCGCGGTCTTCCTTCCTCCGCCGCTCGGGAGAGCGATTTACGAGGAGCTGAGGAGACGATACGCCTGGCTCCCGAGGCCGCCCTGGCAGTGACCTTCCTCGCCGGGCCGCGTGGCCTGCGGGGAGGAGGCTGCCGCGAGACTGGCAGAGTGGCGGGTTCGGGGTGTAACGATGCGAACCGGCGAACTGGCCGCCACCCCTCGCCTGAGGGGGCGTTTTGAACCGGAACCGCCCTAGACCCCGTCGAGCCCACTTCAGTCCCCGTACACCCAGAACTCGTTCCCGTCCGGGTCGGCGAACATGAAGTACGTGCCCCAGGACTCCTTCTTCGTCGGGACCGTGATCCGCACGCCTTTCTTCCGCAGCGCCTTCTCCTCCTTGGCGACATCGTCGACGGCGAAGGCGATCCCCGTGTTCCCCTTCTCGGGCCGGCTGTCGGGGCAGAGGTGGATCCGCACCTTCGATCCCTTCGCCACCACCGTGTGCCAGTGCGGGAACCGGTCCTGGAGCTTCATCCCGAGCTTCTGCTGATACCACTTCGCCGCCTTCTTCTCGTCACGCACCACCACCGCCAACGTGTTCAATCGGAGCATGCGCGCGCCAAGGTCGCCCGCGCCATAAGGCTGGCGCACCCGGCGGACGGGATGAAGGCTTTTCCCCTCCCGCCCGTTCCCCCGCGCATCCCGCGCAGGAAGTACGGACGGATGCAGAAGCCCATGCCGGTCTATGACCTCAAGCACTGCCGCTTCTGCCGCGCGGGGAAGCCCTGCCCGCTGCACACGCGCGGCTGAGTCACCGCCGCGCGGGCATGGGGCCCTCGCGGTCCAGGGAGATCTCCAGGTAGGACTCCAGGCAGTTCCGCGAGCAGAACTGAAGGCCGGCCTGGCTCCCGACCCGGAGCGACTGCTCCGGGAACCCTGGGGGCAGGGGGCGGCTGCAGAAGCCGCAGCGGCGGACGAGGTCGAGATCCCCCGGCGGCTTGCGACGCACCATCGCACCGCATACGGTTTTCGCCTCTCTTAGCGGCACGGTATATGTTGTGCGAGCCGGTCAATCCTCTTCGGCGGGCTTGCAGAGGTTCGTCGGCCGCTCGAGGTAGCGGTTCACGGCGATGAGGGCGATCGACTTCGCGTACTCCCCGAGGCGGGAGAGGGCCTGGAGGACGCTGCGCATGGCGAGGGACATGTCCTGGCTCCGCCCCTCCTTGAGGAGGGTCCGCGCGAGGGCCTGGACGTCGTCCTGGAAGTCGCGCGCGAGCTGCCCTGCCTCGAACGCGGCCGCGAGGTCATGGGAGAGGAGCGAGGCGATCGCCGAGGTGTACGCCTTCTTCACCTTCTCGATGCGGCTCTTGAGGGTCTTGACCACCCCGTCGGGCACGCGGAGGTCCTTGTCCAGGATGAGGAGGACGTTGCGGGCGATGTCCTCGCAGAGGTCCGCCACCCCCTCCAGGTCGCGCGCGATCGCGCGGTCCCCCGTGATCTCCAGGCGGGACTTGATCCCGAGCGGCTCGAGGAGCCCCTCGTCCATCTGCGCGGAGAGGATGAGGCGGAGGACGAGGTAGTACAGGGTGTCGGCGTCGTCCTCGCGCGCGATGGCGTCCTTCGCGAGCGCTGGGTCGCGGGTCACCAGGGCCTCCACGGACTCATCGAGCATGGTCTGGGAGATGTTGTACATGCGCTTCAGGAGGGCGTCGATGGGGTAGCGCGTCGGGTCGATGGAGCACTGCAGGGACACGCGGTTCTGCGTCTCCTCGATGATGCCCACCCCCATGAGCCTCCGCGCGGACTCCCGCACCTCCGTGACATGCTCGCTGGAGAGCCGCCCCGTCGCGCGGACGGTGATCCGGTCGCGCCCGAGGACGTAGTTCCCGACGATGACCTGGCCCAGGAGCCCGGGCTTGTCGCAGAGCTCCGCGTTCACGAGGTACTCCGCCTTCACCGGCTGCGCGTACGCGGGGGTGGGGATGACGCGGATCGTGGCGCCCTCCTCCTGAAGGAACACCTGGTCCCCCTGCTGCACCCCGCGACGCTGGACCCAGTCCTTCGGCAGCGACACGGTCAGCGTCGAGGCGCCGACCTTCTGGACCTTGCGCGTCTCCATCGCGGACACCTACTATAAGGACCCCGGCAGGGGAGCCGCCCGGAATATAGCCTGCGTATATACTAATACCTGCTCAGCCGTAGCGGGTCTGGGACTGCTCGCGCGCGAACTGCGGGAGGTAGTGCGGCCCGCCGGCGTGCTTGAAGGTCACGCTGCTCGCCTTCCACCCCCCGAAGGGCTGGACGCCGACGACCGCGCCGGTGGTCGCCCCGCCGCGGCGGTTCGCGTACACCACGCCCGCCTCGATCCGGTCCAGGAACTGCTGGACCTGCGCCTGGTCCTTGCTGAAGATGCCGGCGGTGAGCCCGAACTCCACGTCGTTCGCGATGCGGACCGCGTCGTCGAAGCCCTTGTAGGTCACCACGCAGAGAATCGGGAGGAACAGCTCCTCGCGGAGGTAGCGGTGCCCGGACGGCAGGCCGTCCACGATGGTCGGCTCGACGAAGTGCCCGTTCGCGTGCTCGCCCTCCCGGAGGACGTGCCCGCCGCAGAGGACCTTCCCGTCCTTCGCCAGGCCGGGCATCACCCGCTCGAACCGCTCGACGGCCTCGCGGTTGATCAACGGGCCCATGAAGACGTTCCGTTGCGTGGGGTCGCCCACGCGGATCGCCTTGGTGAGCTTGACCAGCCTCGTGAGGAACTCCTCGCGGACCTTCTCGTGCACGATCACGCGCGAGGTGGCGCTGCACTTCTGCCCGCCGAAGCCGAACGCGCCCTTCATCACGCCCTCGGCGGCGATCTCGAGGTCGGCATGCTCCGTGACGATGGCCGGGTTCTTCCCGCCCATCTCCGCGATCATCGGCCGCGCCCGGGGGTCGTTGAACCGCCGGAACGTGGCCATCCCGACCTCCTGCGACCCGGTGAACACGAGGCCGGCCACCTTCGGGTTCGTGACGATCTCCTCGCCGATCGTGCTCCCGGGGCCGGTGATGACGTTGAGGGCGCCCGGAGGGAGGCCCGCCTGGAAGGCGATGCGCGCGAACTCCAGGGCCATCAGCGGCGTGTCGCTCGCCGGCTTCAGGACCACCGTGTTCCCCGTGACGAGGGCGCCGGTGGACATGCCGACGGCGATGGCCCAGGGGAAGTTGAACGGGGCCACGACCGCCCAGACGCCGTACGGGCGGAGGACGGACCTCGTGCGCTCCTCCGGCGTGTACCGGCCCATCTCCCGCTCGAAGCCCTCCGCGTCGCGGTAGGTCTTCGCGTAGTACCGCATCATGTCGATGCCCTCGTCCACGTCCCCCATCGCCTCGGTGCGGTTCTTCCCGTTCTCGAGGGTCATCATGGCGGCGAGGAGGTACTTCCGCTGCGAGGCGACGTCGGCGGCGCGGAGGAAGAGGTTCGCGCGGTCCTTCGCGGCGAGCGCGGCCCACGCGGGGAACGCCTTGGCGGCGGCGTCGATCGCCTTCGCGGCCTCCTCGCGCCCGGCCTTCTGGAACGTGCCGAGGACCTGCTTCGTGTTGGCGGGGTTGGTGTTGGGGAAGGTCCGTGCCGGCGTGGTCACCTTGTCCTTCCCGATGTAGAGCGGGTGCTCCAGGCCGAGGAGCGGGCCGACCTTGGCCAGGGCGGCCTCGTACTGCGCGTGGAAGTCGTCCACGGTCTTCTGGTCGACGGCGTTCTGGTAGGTGCGCTCGTTCGCGAAGTCCATGGCCTCCCGGCGGACGCGAACGGCCCCTATGAAGATTTGCTCTCCGGGGCGATGCGGATCGGCCTCCGTCCGCGCCGTGCGGCGGGAATCATCCGATGTAGTTCGAGGTCGTCCCGCGGTAGTCGGAGTAGGCGAGGACGGCGGTGAGCTGCCCGACGAGCTCGCGGGAGACCTCCCGGGTCATCCCCGTGCGCGGGATCTCCTCCGTGGTGTCCAGCCAGCGGAAGAACTCCTCGACCGTGCGCTGCCGGTCCTCCTTGGAGAGCTTCGGCGCCGCCGCCGCGAGCGCCTGCTCGGCGCGGCTCATGGCGCGCACGAACTCCTTGCACAGATCCACGAGATTCGCCTCTTCCATCCGCTCGACCCCGGACCGGGGAGGGCAGGAGGGGGTTTAAAGTGCGCGGGGCGCCTCGGGACGCCGTGGTCGAGGTCCCGGTCGCAAGGACGGCCGACGTGGCCCCGGGCACCGCGCGGCAGGTGGTGGTGCAGGGGGCGGTGATCGCCCTCTCGAACGTGGGAGGCCAGCTGTACGCCATGGACGGGGTCTGCGTCCATCGGGGAGGCCCGCTCGGCGAGGGGGACCTCCAGGGGAAGGTCCTGGAGTGCCCGCTCCATGGCTGGACCTATGACGTGACGTCGGGCCAGTCGCTCGTGAACCCCGCCGCGAAGCTCCGCATGTACCCCGTGGCCGTGAGGGACGGGGAGATCTTCCTCGACCTCTGAGGGGAAATACCGCCGGCGGTTTCGCCGCCGCGTGTGGGACGCCTTCCCCCTCCTCTTCCTCGCCCTCGGCGGGCTCGCGCTCCTGGCGGGACTGGCGAGCCTCCTGGAAGGCGTCCGCTTCACCGCCTACGTGCGTGGCTCCCTTCTGTGGCGGGCGACAGCGCTCCCGCCCGCGGCGGTCCTCGCGCCGATCCGCGGGGCGGATGCCGGCCTGCCGGCGGCCCTGGACGCCTTGCTCTCCCAGGAGTATCCCCGCTACCGGGTGGTCTTCGCGGTCGACTCCGAGGACGACCCCGCCGTGCCGGTGATCACCGCCGCCCGGGCCCGCCATGCGGTCGCCGGGACCGTGGTCGTCTCGGGAGGTCCCCGGGACGGCAGCGGCAAGGCCGCGGCCCTCGCGAAGGCCGCGGAGGGGCTCACCGCCGAGGACCGGATCGTCGTCACCTGGGACGCGGATGCCCTCCCGCACCCCCACTGGCTCGCCAGCCTCGTCGGCGGGCTGCAAAAGGGGGTCGGGGCGGCGACCGGGTACCGGTGGTACGCCGCCGGGGGCCTCTGGACCTCCCTGCGCTCCGCCTGGAACGCCGCCGGCTACAACGTGCTCTTCCGGGACCGCCACAACTTCTGCTGGGGCGGCTCGACCGCGATCCCCCGTGAGGTGTTCGACGCGGCGGGCATCCGCGAGCGCTGGCCCTCGTGGCTCAGCGACGACCTGGCGGTGACGACGGCGGTGAAAGGGCGCGGGCTGCGCGTGCGCTTCGTCCCGAGGGCGGTCTGCGTCACCGACGAGCCCTGCGACCGCCGCACATGCGTGGACTGGACGACGCAGCAGGCCGCCTTCGTCCACGCCTACACGCCGAAGCTCACGGCCTATGCGGCGGCGACGTACGCCGTGTTCAACGGCGCCTTCGTCCTCGGGCTGCTCGGGATCGTGCTCACCGCCATGGTCGGGACGGAGTACCTTGCTGGCACCGTCCTGCTCCTCGCCGACCTGCCGCTGACGGCGGTGAAGGCCGAGGTCCGGCGGCGCGCGCTCGCGTCCGCCCTCCCGGAGTGGCGGGAGGTGTTCCAGGCGCGGCGGGGGACCCTGCTCCTCGCCGGCCTCCTGGTCCCGTGGCTCATGGCGGTGGTCCTGTGGCGCGTGCGTCGGATCCGTTCGATCACCTGGCGCGGTCGCACGTACGCGATGCCCACCCGCATCGAGAAAGTTTAATCACGCCCCCGCGTTCCGCGCGCGATGTTCGGGAGCCTCAGCGGCTCGATCGGGTTCGACAAGATCACCCAGCAGCAGTGGGACGACCTCAGCGCGGGGAAGCCGGTGGTGAGCGACGTCGTCCGCCAGAACAAGGCGCTCATCGTCAGCTTCGGGTTCAAGGACATGGTCCTCAGGATCCTGAAGGACGCCACCGCCGAGCAGCTCCTCGCGCGCCTCGAGAAGGAGCGTCCCGACCTGAAGATCGGGGACAGGGCGAACGCCCTCGCCCGGATCCGCGAGGAGATGAAGCGCGTCGGCGAGGTCCTCGCCGCGTGAAGCTCAGGCCGCTTTTCCGCCGCGCTCGCGCAGGAACTCGCGGTGCTTCGCCATCTCCGTGAGCAGGTCGTTCCGCCGCCGGCTCCGCTTCCAGGTCAGGAAGACCGCCCAGGTGGGGGGGACCGAGGCGACCGCCACGACCGCCGCGAGGACGGCGGGGCTGACGACGATGGCGGGGGCCAGGGCGAGCAGCGCCGCGATCAGGGAGGGCGGGAGGAGGAAGGCGAGGACGATCGCCTCCAGGGGGAGGAGGGGCTCCCGCGCCTGGGCCGTCATGCGGAGGATGTCTTCGTCGGAGAGTCGCGGCGTCTCGGTCACGAGCGGTCGGCCCCGCTCGCGCATGATCTGCCTGAGCCACCCCATCGCGGCGGTGTACCCCGGCGACTCGGAGCGGAACCCGCGCAGGGTCCCCGGGGTGAACCGCGCGACGAGCCTCCTCCCGTCGAGGGTCTCGATGCCCACGCCGACGTGGACGAGCGTCCCTGCCGAGGAGGCGAACGGCGACATGAAGGCGCCCGTGACCTCGTAGCTGGCCGGGTAGAGGTTCTTCACCGCCTCGAAGGGGACGAACCGCCGACCGCGGAGGGCGCGCACGATCCAGGGTCGGGAGACCTCGATGCCCTCGCTGTAGAGGACGGTCGGTGTGGCGCGCGTGAGCGCCAGAGCGGCGCCGACGAGGAGGAAGGGCAGGAAGCACAGGCCCCCCAGCGGGAAGAGGCCCGAGGGCGCTGCGAGGGGGCCGAGGGCCAGGGTGCCGACCACGAGAAGGAGGAACACCGCCACCCCGAGCTCGTTGTAGGGCACGGGGCGGTAGGTGTAGAGGGCCTCGCCTGGGGACACACGCGTCCGAACGGCGGGGGACGGATAAGGCTCGCGCGAGTTGGTTCGATCCCATCAACTCGGTCCTGGCTGGGGGAGTTGAGTGGGGGGGTCCAGAGACCGCCGCGGTCCTGTGTGTCTCTAGGCCGTCGGCGCGACCGGCTCCTTCGGCTTCCGGCCGGGCACGGACGGCTCGGGCTCCACATCCCCCAGGTAGGTCTCCACGTCGAGTCCCAGGCGGACCAGCGTCGAAATCGCCCGCAGTCGGTCGAAGTCGTCGACGGCGGGGGCGGCCTTCTTGGCACGCTCCGCGTCGCCCTCTCTCTTCCCCATGGCGGTGAATACAGGGTGCAGGAGGGTATTCTGGATTGTGGGACGGGATTTTCCCAGTATATCCGCTGATTGGTACACCCGTCGGTGAAAGGGACCTACTTCCTTCGCCGCTCGATCATGCCCATGAGGAGCCCCATCCCCAGGAGGACGCGGCGATCGAAGTTCGCCGGCAGGTTCGTGATCTGGATGTCCCAGATGTCCCCGATGACCTTGAACTGCTGGTCGATCTTCGCGACGGGGACGCCGCCGAGCGTGAGGGTCATCGCCTCGGGGATGAGGTTCCCGCCGGGCAGGAACTTCCGGGCCAGGCCCATCCCCACGCCCTCGGCGATCTCGCCGACGACCTGCTTGTGCGCGTTCATCACCTTCCAGGCGTCGTTCGCGAAGGAGGACTGCAAGGCCTTGCGCTGGACGTAGCCGCAGACGGCGTTCGTCGCCGAGTCGAACACGGTGAACGTCCCCCAGAGGTCGAAGATCTGCTCCTGCTGCACGCGGAAGAGCTCCTGGCGCATGCTCTCGTCCGTGAAGACCTGGATCTTCTCCTTCAGGGTGAACATCTTCTGGCGGCTGTAGGCGAGGGGCCGGCCCTGCCCGTCCTCGATGAAGTACTGCTGCGCGATCGCGAGGACCTTCTTCCGGATGCGATAGTGGTTCAGGTACCACAGGGCCGCGGCGGCGGGGACGGCGCCCGGCTGCGCGGCCATGGCCGGCTGCGCGACCGGGGCGGGCTGCGCCGGCGGGATGTACTTCTTCTCGTTGGCGCACCACCACTGGTTGTACTGCGCGACCCACTGCAGTGGTTGTCGGCAGGTCGGGCAGGGGGGCGTCGCGGCCATGGTGATCCCTCCGGGGAGGGGTCTCCAGATGAAATAGGTATCGGCCGTAGCGGGGTCACCGGCGCCGCGGGCGACGGGGGGGTGCCGTGACCGCCGGCCGGACGAGCGCGGGGAGCCTCGCCTTCAGGGAGAGATGCCGCTCGGCCAACGCCTTCGCCGCCGCGTATCCGGCGTCGAGGTAGACCGCGCCGAGGCACGCCTCGAAGAGGCTGGCGAGGTTCGTGGTGTTCTCCCGGCCGCGCTGCGCCTCCTCCCCCTGCCCCAGGCGCAGGGTCTGCCCGAGCCCGAGCGTCCGCGCCACGGAGGCCAGGCGCTCGTTGTCGACGACCTGGTCGTAGGCCCGCGTGAGCGTGCCGGTCTCCTCCTTGGGGGACCTCCCGTAGAGCGCCTCGGTGACGATCAGGCCGAGGACCGTGTCGCCGAGCCAGGCGAGCGCGTCGTTGTGCCCCTCGCCGGGATGCTCCACGGCGAAGGTCTTGTGGGTGACCGCAAGAAGCGGGAGCTGGCGGTCCCGGAACCGGTGGCCAAACCGCCGCTCCAGCTCGTCAGCGCCGTCCCGGGGCCGTGATGGGGCGCGGCGGCGGGGGGAGCGGGATCGCGGTGGCCCGGGCTGCGGTGGGCGTGGGCGGTGCTGCGGTCCAGGGCGACGGCCGGACGAAGTCGTGCGCCTCCGTGGATGGCGGGACCTGCGGCCCATGGCCCCCCGGATTACCCGGGAGTTCATAGAGGCCACGGTCTACGCGCGCTGTGCTCGGTTGATCGGGCCGATCCCCCCGTCCGATCACCCGGCCGGCGGGTGCGCCTCCCGTTACGGGACGGGGCCGGGCCGACACTCGTTTCTGCCCAACTGGGCAGAATGGAGCGGCTCGACGTCCGCGTTCTGCCCAACTGGGCAGAAGAGCGCGCCCCTGGCCCGTGCTTCCGCTCACCTGGGCAGGATCCCGGCCCTGGCGCGATCGGCCCCCAGCGCAGCGGGGGTAGCATGGTGGCTCACCGAGAGCTCGCCGAGGAATCGGCGGAGCTCCGCGAGGCGCGACGCGGTGACGAACAGGACGGACTGGCCCAGATAGCGCACCCCTTCCCTCTGGAGGAAACCGGGATAGGCGTAGGATCGCCCCGCCTTGCGCATGGCGTACCCGAACACGAACCGGCGGACGCGCGCACATTGCGCGGCGTTGCGGCTATCCACGTCCCAGGTCACCACAAAGCCTTCCAGGTAGCTGGTTCGTTCATGACGCGCCCGTCGTACCGATCGACCTTCCGCGTTCATGGAGTTCTGCCCCGTTGGGCAGAATGTTCCGCCCCCTCAAGAAGAGGGAGGGGGGAGGTGAGCGAAAGTGCCGCGCCAGGTCTTCTGCCCAGTTGGGCAGAAGAGGCCCCGGGCGCGAGGTTGCCCCGGAACGCCCCTCCCGTCGGGCGGGGCCCGTGAAGGGCACGACCCCGTCCGTGGACCCGGGCCGACCGGGACGTCGCGAGGGCGCAAATACCCCCGGGGGGTTGCCGCCCGCGTGCTCGCGCTCGGCATCGAAGGGACCGCGCACACCCTCGGCGTGGGCATCGTCGACGAGTCCTGCCGCGTCCTCGCCAACCAGATCGACATGATCCGCCCGGAGAAGGGTGGCATCCATCCGCGCGAGGCGGCGAACCACCACGCGGACCGCGTCGTCCCCCTGCTCCGGGCCGCCATCAATGAGGCGGGGGTCGCGTTCCGGGACCTGGACGTCATCGCCTTCTCCCAGGGCCCCGGCCTCGGCCCCTGCCTGCGGACCGTCGCCACCGCCGCGCGCGCCCTCTCCCTGAAATTGCAGAAGCCCATCATAGGCGTGAACCACTGCGTCGCGCACCTGGAGATCGGCCGCGCGGTCACGGACGCGGAGGACCCGGTGCTCCTCTACGTGAGCGGCGGCAACACGCAGGTCATCGCGTACGCCGAGGGCCGCTACCGCGTGTTCGGCGAGACGCTCGACATCGGGCTCGGGAACATGCTGGACAAGTTCGGGCGGGAGGCGGACCTCCCGTTCCCCGGCGGGCCGAAGCTGGAGCAGCTCGCGCGGGAAGGCGGGAAGCTGCTCCCCCTGCCCTACTCCGTGAAGGGGATGGACGTCGCCTTCAGCGGCATCCTCACCGCCGCGCTGACCCTGCTCGCGAAGGGAGAGCGTCTCGAGGACCTGGCGTACTCCCTCCAGGAGGTGTGCTTCGCCATGGTCACCGAGGTCACCGAGCGCGCGATGGCGCACATCGAGAAGGAGGAGGTCCTCCTCGGCGGCGGCGTCGTGCGGAACCAGCGTCTCCAGAAGATGGTGGGCACCATGGCGGCCGAACGCGGCGCGAGGATGTTCGTCCCGCCGGGGCCGCTCTGCATCGACAACGGGGCCATGATCGCGTGGACGGGGCTCGTGATGCACAAAGCGGGGAACACCTTCCGGATCGAGGACACGGTGGTGGACCAGCGCTTCCGCACGGACCAAGTGGCGGTGAACTGGCGGTAGTCTAGAGGGGAGATTGGGCTCCACGCCATTGTGGCGCATGATATCAATCAACCAGAGGTTTTAAGTCGCCATGTTCGTTGGGTCGAGGACGCGATGAAGTTACGTCCGTTGATGGTTCCATATCTCTTGGGGGTATCGATCTTGTTGTTAACGCCCCCGACGGGGTTGAGCGACGTACATGCCCGAGTGGCCAGCTGGGGTACGTCAATCCCTTTAGACACTTCGCCCGGAGAAGCCTCTCGCCCAGACGTCTCGCTGACTTCCGACGGCACCGGCTTTGCCATTTGGCACCAGGTCGATGGATCAAACTGGAACATCTGGATTCGTCGACATGTCCCAGGATTGGGGTGGGATGTGGCGACAGCCCTTGAGACCACTCTCGCTGATTCTTTCTATCCAGATGTCACAGTGATTCCAAACGGAAACGCAACGGCGGTCTGGCAGCGTTCTGACAGTACAATCTGGGCAAGGCGCTATTCTCCGGCGACGGGATGGGTGCCTGCTGAACAGGTGGGTCAATTCCCAGGCGGAAGCGGGCGCCCCGGACCGAGGGTTGCGATGGACCCTTCCGGTAACGCGATTGTGGTGTGGCTTCAGGGGAATGCCACTAGCGGTACACCGCATAAGGTAGCTGCGAACAGGTACGTCCGAGGACTGGGGTGGCTGGGTGAGACTCTCCTTGACTCTAATTCTGTAGGGACTGTGGATGGCGCGGGTGTCGCGCTAGACGCTCAAGGAAGTGGCTTTGCCTTCTGGACGCGTTGGGAGTCCACATGGAATGTTTACGCGAGGAGGTTCAACATCTCAGGAGGGTGGGAGACGGTCGTCCCGATTGAGTCCGATCCCGGTGAATCTGGGTGGCCGCAGCTTGGTTTGGGTCTAGCGGGCGACGGACTTCTTGTTTGGCAGTACAACCAGATTTCCGGGGGAATGACGAAAGCCGCGCTCTGGACCGCTAGTTCAGGGTGGCAAGCCCCGGTGCGCATAGATACTGGGGCCAACACCAATGTTTACGAACCGCACTTGGGCGTTGACTCTGACGGAGTAGCCACGGCCGTGTGGTCTGAGGCGAATGGAACCGAGTGGAACGTGTTTAGCGCTCGCTATGTGCCAGGGGTTGGATGGGGACCCGAGACTCCCCTTGAATCCTCTTCAGCGGCTGCAACGGGAGTAATGGTTGCAGTAGCAGGCTCGGGTGCTGCATTTGCCGTTTGGTTACAACAGGTTGGTGCGACGAACAGCGTCTTCTCTAACCGCTATGCCCCAGGCGTGGGGTGGGAAGGGTCCACCCTGATTGAGGCGGAGAGCGACGATGCGAGCGAACCGAGTGTCTCAGTAAGCTCGAATGGGTACGCAGCGGCGGTTTGGGAGGTCCTGAGCGGAGGTGTGTACAGTGTGTGGGGGAATGTTGATCAACAGCCTCCCCCGCTTCCCCCTGACTTGACTGACGCATTCTTGTCGGGATCTGGACATGAAAACATGACCCTGGAGTGGACGCAGTCTCTAGACGAGGGCCAAGCTGGAGGCACCGTGGCGTATCAGGTAGTGCGGTCTGCGACCCTGCCTGGACCGTTTTCCCAGATTGGATTAGTCTCAGCGAACGGGTCGGCTACATACAGATTCGAATGCGCTGGTTGCGGCCACAGTTTGCTTGAATTGGATACTTCCTTCTTCAAAGTGGTTGCCGTTGACTCGGATGGTTTCGTTGCCGAATCTGTGAGAGTTGCGGGTCGTTACGCACGACTAGTCTCAGCGGGTGACACCCTGCTGGGTATCCCCTTGGAGCAACGGGACTCTTCGATCTTGGTGGTTCTTCAGACACTCACCTACGACGTTGTGCGCGTATATCGGGCATCGGACCCGGTCGACCCATGGAAGGCAGCCTACTCTGCCAAGAGTGGGGAGCTGAGCAAGCTCGAGGTGGGCCAGGCCCTGTGGGTTCGTACAGACTCTCCGGGGGTTTTTACCCTGGCCGGACTAGTCCAAACCGATTCCTCGGTAACCCTGGAGCCGGGTTGGACTCTTGTGACCTACTCGGTCTTCTCCAACAAGACGAGAGATGAGAGCCTTGCAGGTGTCGCGGGGGTCGGTCGTGTCGAGACGTTTGAGTCGAGCGCCTCGGTCTATGGCTTGCGAGAAGTTGGGCGGGCGGAGACTCTCGTCACCGGTACAGGATATTGGGTCTACATCACTGGCCCCAGGAGCGTTTGGGTCCAGACCTGAACGCCGGATGTCTCATGCAGCCAGACCCTCGTTGCATCGACAACGGCGCGATGATCGCGTGGACGGGGCTGATCATGCATCGCGCGGGGGCGGCCCTCCGAATCGAGGACACCGTCGTGGACCAGCGCTTCCGCACGGACCAGGTGGCGGTGAACTGGCGGTAGCGCTATTGGCCCCGGGCTGGGGCAGACGGACCCTGCGCTGTGAAGTCCGCGCAATCGCCCGCCCGTCACGGACCAGCGGGATTCCGGTCGACGCCGTCCAGGGTGTCAACACGCTTCATCAGGCGCCATGTCGCCTCCTTCGTGTTCCTCGTGAACTTGCCCACAAAGACCCGGGTGAGAGAACCGACGTACCTGCCAGGGCGTTCCGTTCCCATGAGCTGGATGAGGAGAGCTGGCTGCTCCAAGACGAGAACCACGTTGGGCCTCCAGATGAAGAACATCCGGGCAGGTTTGCCTTCTCTTCGATAGGGGACCCCCTCGCTCTTTAGGAGCGCCTCGATGCGCCGGGCGGTGTCTGGGTAATCCATGGCGAACAGGCGGGAGTAGGTACGGACAGTCCAAGGCAACACGAACACCGCCCCAGCAAGGCCGATGAGGGGGATACTGAGAATCCCCATCCAAGTCCTGACGGACTCGTCCGGGTATTGCCGGAGAAGCTCTAGGTTCCCCAGGAGAATGAGGAGTTGCCCGACGAGCATCAGGATGACCACCGAGAGGAACGCCCAGGCTAGGACCTCCTCGCGCCGCCAGTTGGAGAGCTCGCGTTGCTTCATATCGCATCCCGGCTACGGTTCTGACCAAGGAGATGATCAAGTTCCGCCGACAGGCCTATTGGGGTTGCCTCCCCCCGCATCCGGTCGGCACTCCTCCTCAAGCTCAAGTAGTCTTAGACTGTCCCCGCGACAGGGGGCCTACCGCTTCAGCGCCCGCCACAGCAGCGGCAGGCTCCGGTCGTACCGGAACTGGATGTTGAGGTGGCCGTCGTCGAACTCCTCGTAGACGTGCTTCACCCGCCTCTCCGTGAGCCGGCGGTGAAGGACGCGCGCCCCCCAGATCAGGTTCCACTCGTCCCGGGTCCCGCAGTCGATGTAGACGAGGCGCATCCGCCGGAGCGCCCGCCATCGCCGTTCGAGCATGACGACGGGGTCCCACGCCTTCCATCGCCGCCACACCTCCGGCCGCCATGCCCCGGTCTCCAGGTCGAAGGGGAAGTCGATCCCGAGCTCCGGGCTGCGCGGGTTCGGGGAATAGTGCGCCGCCATCCCGATCGTGTTGAGCGCGGGGAAGAGGTCCGACCTCCGGCGGTTCGGCTGCCGCCAGTACCAGCGGAGCCACCGCCTCGGGCCACCGTGCTCGCGGAACGCCGCCAGCGCCTTCGGGAAGTCCGGGATGTAGCACAGCTCGAAAAGGGCGTCCCCCGAGTGGTCGGCGAGGGCGTGCCAGGTCTCCGGGTGGAGCATCCCCTGGACGATTGCGCCATAACCGCCGGACGACTTGCCCCAGATCCCGCGGCGGGACACTGGGTATCGCCGTTCCACGAAGGGGATCACCTCTTTCCTCAGGTAGTCGTCGTACCGGCCCGTGGCGGTGGAGTTGATGTACTGGTTCCCGCCGACGCGCGTGAAGCAGTCCACCATGGGGACGATCATCGGCCCCATCTTCCCGGACCGGATGAGGCGGTCGAGGCGGGACTTGAGGTCCTCGCCGAGGGGGTCGTGGTTCAGGAGGTTCCGGCCGGTGCCCGTGTAGCCCACGATGGCGTACGCCGCGGGGTAGCGTTTGGCGGCGTCGTACTTCGGCGGGAGGTAGAGATGGATCTCGCGGCGCGTCGGGTCCCCCAACGGGTTGCCCTTCAGGACTCTCGAGTCGAAGGTCTCGACGACGATCTCACCGCCACTCATGGAGACACCGTCCCGGACGAACGGGCAGGGGAAGATAAACCCGCGGGCCTGTCGTCTCAGGCGACGATGGAGAACGCGTCGGCGAAGAGCTCCCCGTTCGTCGTCCCCGTGGCGACGAACGCCGCGTCGATCCGGGCGCGCGTCACCGCGTACGTCCAGAAGCCGGAGCTCCGGTGGTTCCGGGTGGCGAAGTACCCCGCCTCCGGGTCCGTGGAGCTGGTCCCGACGCAGCACTGTCCGAAGGACCCGCTGATCACGACGATGCTCCCCGCGCCCTTCGCGTACCGCCCGTCCGCGCCGTCGTCGACGACGCACGAGGGGCGGTAGCCGTCGACTGCGATCGCCGGGCAGGCGAGCTGCTTCGAGCGCTGGACGTTGTGGTCGTGGGCCTGGAGGATGAGGTCGACGCGCTTCTCGAGGAGCAGGTCGAACAGGGATGCGCCGATCTGGCAGGCCTTCTCCCCGGCGGTGATGCAGTTCTTGTGCATGCCGACGACGACCCAGGGGATCCCCGCCGCCCGCGCCCCGTCGAGGGCGGCGACCAGCCAGGCGCGCTCCGGGCTCCCAGGGGCGTAGGTGTAGGCCACCCCGAAGGTGGTGAGGTCGGGGGAGATCAGGACCGTGCGGACCAGCGGGGAGGCGCGGGGGTGGTCGAAGTAGTACTGCGCGGCGTAGATCCCCGTCACGTCCAGCCGGTCCGGGAGGCAGTCCGCGTAGGCGCCGATCCAGGCGTCGTCGAGCGCGAGGTCGTCGTCGTGGTTCCCCGCCAGCAGCTCGAACGGGAACGCGGGCCCGAGTTGGGCGGTGACCTGCGCGCACCAGGCCTCCTCCGACCCCGATCCCCCGTACCCCAGGTCCCCCAGCGCGAGGTAGTAGTCCGCCCCGGAGGCCGCGAGCGCGTCGAGGCTCGCGTTGGCCTCGTCCCCGCCGGCGTGGTCCCCCGCCGCCGCGAACAGGAACCCCGGGTCCGCCAGGGGCGCAGGCACGGGCAGGGTCCAAAGCGCGAGGTACAGCGCGGTGCCTAGGAGGATAGCAGCGGCGGCGAGGCGGAAACGCATTGGAGAAGCCGCTGGAAGCCACCCGCCTTCAGGCATAAAGCCACCGCATTCGCGGCGGTCCGTGGAGGGCTCCTGCATCCCGGGTCGGGCAGGGGCGGCCGAGAGCGCCCCGCACGCCGCCTAGGTTTATCCGCGGCCGAGCCTTCCCCGGCATCCTCCCTAGGGGTGTGCCACATGACCGGAAGGACGAGCATGCAGGTGGTCGAGGACATCGAGAATGCGCAGAAGGCGGCCGACTGGAAGAGGTTCGGGGAGCTCCACGCGGAGAACGTGGTGCTCCACTCGCCGGACAACGCCGTTCCGCTCAAGGGGCGGGACGCGGTGGTCGGCTGGTACAAGGGCTTCTTCACGGCCTTCCCCGACATGACCCCGACGCGCCTGGTGGCGATCACGCAGGGGGAGTGGGTGGCGGCGGAATACCGGATCACGGGGACGCACAAGGGAGCGCTCAAGGGCCCCGCTGGAACGATCCCGCCGACGAACAAGCGCGTCAACATGGCGAACTCCTCCTGGTACAAGGTCCAGAACGGGATGATCGTCGAGGTCCACGAGTACTTCGACCAGGCCGGGTTCATGGCCCAGCTCGGACTCGGTCCCAAGTAGGGCGGGGCACGGCTCAGCAGCCGGTCCACGCCTCGGCGCGGAACTCGCTCTCGTCGCAGAACTGGCGGAGCACGACGGCGTGCCCCGAGGCCACCAGCTCCGCGTTGACGTTCACCCCGCCGCAGGACACCTTCGCGAGGATCCGACCGTAGCTCCCCTGGGTCTGCCCGTCGTCCTCGTCGACGGTCGCGGAGGTCCCGACAGGGCAGAGCGAGGCGGTGAACGCCTTCGCCTCGTCGTACCCGGGCTCGCCCACCTCGGGGGTGTTCACCAGGGCGAGGCGCACCCGGTCGCCCCCGAGGTCGATCGTGTCGCCGTCGACGATGCGGGTGACCGTGCCCTGGAGGCAGCGCGCAGAGCCGGAGCAGGCCCCGTTCGACGGCGGCCTTAAGCTGATCAGGGCCCCGAGGATGAGGACGACCGCCACGACCGCGAGGATGACCCCGCGGCCCGGCACACCCCGGCGCATTCTCATGATTCTCGATGGAAGGGTCGGGATAAGGCTCTTGCTCATGCCCGCTTCGCGATCTCCGCGACCGCGGCCCCGCGCGCGAACGCGTGCCCGAACCCCGCCAGAGTGGCCTCGATCCCCGTCCATCCCGCCGCGAGGTCCTGGAAGGAGCAGATGCCCATGTGCCCGATCCGGAACACCTTGCCCTTGATCGCATCCTGCCCGCCGCTCACGACGGTGCGGTGCTCCTCCCGGAGGACCGCGCGGAACTTGTCGTCCGGGACGTTCGCGGGGTAGCGGATGGCACTGACGGTGTTGGAGGCGAACCGCTCGTCCGCGAACAGGTCGAGGTCGATTGCCCGCGCGGCGGCGCGGCAGGCCTCCCCGAGCCGGGCGGTGCGCCGGAGCCGCGCCTCCAGGCCTTCCGCCTTGAGCATCCGCAGCGCCTCGCGCAGCGCGAGGAAGAGCGGGATGGCGGGGGTGAAGGGCGTGTCCTGCTTGTCGCGCAATGCGTCGATGTGCTTCTTCAGGTCGAGGTAGAACGCGCGCTCGGAGTGCAGGCGCTCGTACGCGCGCTTCGACACCGCCACGGCGGCGAGCCCGGCCGGCGCCGCGATGCACTTCTGGGACCCCGTGACCACCGCGTCGAGCCCCCAGTCCATGCGGACCTCGATCCCGCCGACGCTCGTGATCCCGTCGACGAGCACCAGGGCGTCATGCTTCCGGCACACCGCCGCGATCTCCTTGAGGGGGTTCGTCACCCCCGTCGAGGTCTCGTTGTGGCAGACCGTCACCGCCGCGTACTTCGCGGTCTCCAGCTCCGCCGCGACGGCCTGCGGGTCCACGGCCCGGCCCCACGGGAAGGTCAGCGCCTTCGCCTCCTTGGAGTGGAGGGCGCTCAGCTCGTGCGTGCGCTCCGAGAACTTCCCGTTGACGAGGCTCAGGACCCGGTCGGCGGGACGGAGGAGGGAGGACACCACGCTCTCCAGGCCGGCCGTGCCCGCACCGGAAAGCAGGGCGACGTCGCCGTCCCACTGGAACAGGTGCTGCAGGAGGCCGTGGAGCTCCCGGTTGATCTCCTTGAACTCGCCGCCGCGGTGGTTGATCGCGGGCTGGGCCATCGCCTGGAGGGCCCGGGGGTGGATCTTCACCGGGCCCGCCAGGAGGAACACGTTGTCCTGGGCATCGAAGGGCATGGGTCGCCCCACGCGGGATTTCCTGATAAACGTTCGGCCGGGACTGGAGGGTTCCTCGAAGGGTTTCCAGTGGAAGCGGTGGGGCGCACCCCGCCTCATGGAGACCGCATAATTTTATATACTGACCAGAAGGATACCCGTCCGACAAAAGGCGCACAACGTATGGCGAAAAGGGGTACAGAACACACCGCGGGCGACGGCTCGGAGAAGATCACCCTCCGGCTGCCGGCGAAGTACGTCCGCATGCTCGACTTCCTGATCGAGCTGGACGACTTCCCCTCGCGCTCGGAGGCGATCCGCGCCGCCGTCCGGGACATGGTGTACGCGCGCATCGAGCTCGTCCAGGAGAAGACGAAGCGGATGACCGACGCGGAGCACGCGCTCGCCGACCTCGCCGCCGTCAAGCGCGATTACGTTCACAGGTGAAAAACAGCAAGGGATGGGACTCCGGGGGGCGGGAGCAGCCCGAAATTCCCCATGACGCTGACCTCCCCCCACCCTTTTTCTGGGCGTCTCAGGCGAGGCGCTCGGAGCACACCGAGCGCCGCGAGCACCCCTGGCACTTCCCCGGACGGTTGTGGTTGCGGTGGGCCTCGCCCTTCGCCAGCGCCGTGCGCATCTCCGCGAGCTTCTGGAGCACGAGGCGCTTCGCGTCCTCGTTGTACTCGATGTCGAAGGACGCCTTCGGGTAGCGGATGACGCCGTGACTCGGCGCCCGCTTGTACTCCTGCTCGAGGAGGAGGCAGTAGGCGTTCACTTGGAGGATGTGCGAGAAGAGCGGACCGCGCGGCGTCCGCCCCGTCTTCACCTCGACGGGGATGTGGTCCTCGCCCTCGACCATCACGTAGTCGGGCCTCCCGCGCAGCCCGTGCGCGGCGGAGACGAAGAGCTTTGGCGGCTTCGCGGCGGTGTCGACGTAGTCCACCTTGTCCACCTTGTGCTTCTCCTTCATGCGCCGCGCCTGCTCCACCGCGCGCAGGGACCGGCTGAGGAAGAAGGAGGCGCCGATCAGCCAGAGGAGGGCGACCACCTCCGCGGCCTCGGCGAGCGCCGTGTCCCGGATGAAGGCCATGGACACGCTGAGCGCGGCGAGGACCGTGGCCACGACGGAGAAGAAGAGCATGATGCGCTCCGCCAGGAGTCGCTCCGATGGCGTCGACAGGGTCTCGGCGCGGTAGAGGAAGAACACGGAGGCGAGGATCCAGATGAGGGCCAGGACGTTGAAGATCATCCCGATCCGGACGCCGGCGCCCTGGAGGAACGAGACGCCGAGGAGGCCGACGACGGTGGCCGCGACGGCGAAATAGAGCACCGTCGTCTCGGACTCGCGCGCGCGGTGCTCGTCCACCGCCACGGACGCGACCTCCTGCCCGATCTCCTCGTGCTTCTCCGGGCCGGCCTGGAGGGCCTCCCCCTCCTCCGGCGCCTCGTCGCGGCTCAGCCACCAGGTGAGGGGGCAGTACCCGTACTTCTCGAGGTCGCTTGCGGAGAACGCCGGCGGTGCGGCCACGCGCGGCCCACCCGCCCCGGCGTATATGGCGGTTTCTAGCGCTTTCCCCGGCGGTAGACGAAGCTGAGCAGGAGGAGGAGGGCGAACCCGACGGAAGCGAGCAGGAGCAGGACCCAGGGGAGCTCCGGGTTCGTGGTCGGGGGCGGCGGGGCCGGCGGGATGACCGCCTCGATCGTGTGGCGCTCCTCGCCCGCGTTCCCCCAGGCGTCCCGGGCGACGAGGCGCACCGTGTAGTTCCCCGGGGCGAGGAGCCGGTGCTGCACGATGCTCCCGTACGCGTCGAAGTCCCCGTCCCCGTCGAGGTCCCAGGACCAGTTCGTCACGGCGACGTCGTCGGTCGATCCGGTCCCGACGAGGGCGAAGGCCTCGTTCACGTCCGCCCGCTCCTGGCAGCAGATCACCGCGGTGGGCGGGGTCCAGTCCAGGCTCCAGTCATGGAGGAACCGGGACTCGAAGAACCCGCCGATCGCGGGGCTGTCCACGATGAGGCCGACCTCGCGGTTGCGCGACGGGGAGAAGAGGTTCCAGTTGAACGAGGACACGAGGACGCGCTCCCCGTCGACGACGATCCCCTTGTTGTGGTACTTGACGACGTCGTGGACCGCCGGGTCGGCGAGCTTTGCCTCCAGGGGGAGGTCCTCGGAGGCCGCGACCGCCGTGAGGTTCGCCACGGTGTCGTCGTTGTCGTTCGGGTCCGTCGGGTCGCGGTTGTAGAACGTCGCGTCCAGGAGCACCTTGACCTCGACGCCCCGCCGCGCCGCACGCACGGCCTCCTCGAGGAACAGGTTCGGCCCGCCGTCCCAGGACTTGTGCGCGTAGAACTGCTCGATGTAGAGCCGCTCGCGTGCGGAGCGCATGAGGCCGAGGATCGCGCCCTCGTCGAAGCTGTTCTCCGGGCCGATCACGGGGGTCACGTCGAACTCCCCGCTGAAGGCGAGCGGTTCGACGGTCCAGACGTAGGTGCCGGCCGGCTCGGGCACGTAGGCGGCCGGGGCCACCGCCATGGCGGCGTAGGGGATGGAGTCGAGTCGCGCCGGGTCGAAGTCCGCATCGAAGACGGCGGTCAGGTGGGCTGCGACCGCGGTGTTGCTCACCGCCACGGACCACCCGCGGTTCCCGGACGTCCCGAAGGGCGGCCACCCGGTCTCCCCCCAGTTCTCCGAGGAGACGATCGTGATCTCTTCGTCGAGCACCGCGTACTTCGCGTGGAGCGTCTGGTACCGAGCCGCGTAGCCGGTGCGGTTGCCCTCGTCGAGGAATCGCACCTCGATCCCCGCCGCGCTGAGGTTCCCTGCGATCCCCCACCCGCGCTCGTCGATGCCGCCGACCGGCCCCCCATCGAGAAGGACCTGGATGGCGACGCCCCGGACGTCCGCCCGCAGGAGGGCGTCCCGCAGGGGGAGCGAAGTGAGTTGGTACACGCTGAGGCGGATGGAGGTCTCCGCCGCATCGAGGTAGCTCACGAGGACCTCGAGGCTCCGGCCCGGGGAGGCGAAGGCCTCGACGGTGCCGTTCACCGCGTAGAGAATCATCGGGAAGTCGGACTGCCCGATGATTCTCGGCGCCAAGCGCGCCCAGTCCGCGGCGGTGTCCGTGTCGATCCAGCTGCCGTCGTTCGCCCGGGTGAGGACCTCGCCGCGCGTGGCGTCCGGTACGGCGGTGCCGGTCCAGCCCGGACCCGTGTACACGGCGGCGCCCCAGACGACCGCGTCCACGACGGACCCGAGGCCATCGAGGAGGGTGACGGCGTCCCCCGTGTTCGAGAGTTGGAAGACGCCGGTCGAGGGGAGTCGCGGGGCCGTTCCGGCGGACCAGCTGTAGTCCGGGTCCTGCAGGCGCTCAAGCGCGTACGCGGTGGAGTTCTCCGCTACCGTGAGGGCCTCGCCTGGCGCCAGGAGACGGGAGGGCAGCGAGAGCGTCCCCTCGCCGTCGGTGAGAGTCCACCCCGTCAGGTCCACGGACGCGCCCGCCGTGTTCACGAGGGTGACGAACTCGTCCTCCATCCCGCTCGAGGCGTAGTAGAGGACCTCGGTGATGAGGACGGGACCCCCCAGGAGGGGCGCGGGCGCGGTGTCACCCGCCATCGCCGGGGCCGTCGCGAGGATCAGGAAGACGCTCATTGCGGGGACGCGCACGCTGCGAAGCATCGTCAGACGTCGCTAACAAGGAAACCCCTACAAGTAGGATGTGGTGCGATGGTCTCTCTTTCCAGGCTCACAGATAGACGTCACGTCGCTCGAAACGGACGCCGAACCCCCTGAGTTCACGCTCTAGGAGGGCCGCGTCTTCTCCCCTCACCAGCAGAACGGAACGGGCGACCAGGGTCGCGCCCTCCCGATCCTTCCATCCGGGGTACGCGTAGGACTTCATCTTCCCCCGGACCCGCTTCCTCGAACGGTAGCCGTGGATCTTCTGGGAGAGGCGGACGCGTGTAGAGGCGGAGGTAGGCCTCAGGTCATAGGAAAAGAGGGCGTGCGGGAAGGCGCCCAGCTTCCCGGGGGCGACGACGAGCTTCCCGTGGAGCAGCCTCCCCTCGCGGAGAACGGTGCGGAGGAACGTCGGATCCAGGTCCTGCAGGTTCGTGAGGATGGGGCGAACATCGCGGTGCGGACGGAGGGCGCCGATAATCTGGGCCACGCGCCGCCGGATCCGCCCGGGATCGGCCGCGTCCGTCACGATGAGCAGGTCGATGTCGGAGTCCGGTCGTGCCTCCCCACGCGCGAGGGAGCCGAAGAGCAGGAGGGCGCGGACCTGCGGGAGAGCGCACACTCCCTCCGTCAGGCGGTCGAGCAGGGCGCGGTCCGCGTCCGCGAGGACGGGCTCAGTGGACGCGCGACTTGATCTCCGCAAGGAGCCTCCTGGCTTCGCGCGCGGCATGGCCGTTCCCCTGCGCACCATAATACTGCCCTGCCCGGAGGATGTCCAGGTCGCGGAAGGCCGTGGCCAGATCGGTGAGGCCGTGCTCATCAAGGAACGCAGGGAGGCTCTTGTGGGTGTCCTGGTGTCCCTTCACACGGGTTTCAGAGATCACCGCCAAGTAGTGGAGAGCAGCGGCGTAGCAGGCCTCAATCACCAGCTCGTGGTCCTCTGAGTCCGAGAGCTTCGCGAGCGACGCCTGGATCCTCTCCGCCTTGGAGGCATGCCCCTTGGCGTTCATTCCTTAATATGTTAAGGAATGACGGAGCTTAAGCCTTTCTCAAGGGGGACCGACTCGGACTAGAATGCGGCTACGAGGTCGCGAAGGGCCGACCCGGGGTCCTTCGCGAGAACGACACCAGAGGCAAGGAGCACTCCCACGGTCCCGAGCTCGAGCGCCCGCCTCACGTCCTTCCGGCCCTTCACCCCGGCACCGCAGAGCACCTGGGTGTGGGGAGACGCCTCATGGACCGCCGCCACCGCTCCTTCAACAACCCCGGGCTTCGCGCTCGTCACGGAGATCTTCCCGCCGATGAGCTCCGGCGGTTCCACCGCCACGAACTCCGGCTCCAGGCGGGCCAGTCGTCGTGCGGCCGCGAGGTTCTCTGCGCAGGCGATGACCTCCAGGCCGAGCCGCCGGCAAATCTCCACGGAACGCGCGGCCTCGGCGGGCTTGACCTTGTGCTCCGCATGGTTGAGGAGGGTGCCGGCGGCGCCGGATGCCAGCGCGGCGTGCGGGGGGAGGTGCCCCGTCACGCTCCCCGGCGGCAGGGGGTCGACGTGCTGCGCGAACACGGGGATCCGCACCGCGGCGGCGATCTGGGCGAGCTGCGGGATCGGGGGACAGATGACGATGGAGGCCCCGGCCTCGTCGGCCACCGCCGCGCACGTGCGCGCGAGGGCCAGACCCGCCTTCCCCGTCGCCCCCTCGTACACCTTGAAGTTCACGACGAGGACGGGGACGCGCAACGCCCGAGGAACGAAAGTGCCCTATATGGGCTTTCGCGACATCTGCCGTGCTCGATTCTGTTGTTGGCAGCTTCGAACCGAGTGACGATCCCGGTCATCTCCCCCCTCCGGAGCTTCCGCATAGGGTCAAGTCGGTCCCCGCCAAGGAACTTGTTTCGGGATTGGACAACCGCATTGTGCCAGTAGTTCCGAAAGTGGCCTAGCCACTGGGAACCGGCTGTAGGGAGGAACCGCCGGCATTAAGACGTGGAACGGGAAATGCGGCGTTGGATGCACCCTAACGACCCTGTGGAGGGGTCAGAGCGGACGCCATCCCGGCCCCTCATCAGCAATCGGGAGAAGAAACTTCTCCTCGCAGGCGTACACCGCTAGCTAGTGCCCCCTCCAGAGAGGTACCGTGACCTTTCGCGGTAGGCTCCCGCGGTGAGAAGTCTTGTATTGGGTGGCGCCCTGGAGCGCCTCGTCCACCTGCCCCCAGGACCGCCAATCGGAGCCCCGCAGCGCCAGCTTCCGGATGTCCCCGAGGTGGCACTCCACGGGGTTCATCCAGGAGGCGTTCGTCGCGGTGGCGACGAGGGTCACGCGGTTGCCCCGCGCCCATTGCCGGATGTCCGGCGTCCACTGCGCGGCGAAGTTGTCCTGGATCACGTAGACGCGCTGCTCCGGCGGGTAGTGGCGGCGGACCTCCTTGAGGAAGCCGAGGTTCTCCTTCCCGCGCTTCCGCCGCCGCAGGCGTCCGACGAAGGTCTTGCGGTGGAAGTTCATGGCGACGAGGAACTGCCGCGTCTTCCCCGTCCGCGTGTACGTCGCCGGGTTCCGGTGGGGGTGCCCGCTCCGGGCCCAGCCCTCCCCCGGCTGGGGACGGAGCTGGAGGGGGCCGAGCTGGTCGATGGCGATCACGACGGGCGGGTTCTTCCGCTTCCGCGTGAGCCGCCCGATGCGCCGCTTCTTCGCCTCGAACGCCGGGTCCGTGGACACCTTCCAGGTCTTCGCCGCCTGGAACGTGACCGCCTCCTCGTGGAGGATCGTGCGGAGGCGCTCCTGGCTGATGGCGGGGACGATCCCCCTCTTCACCGCCTCCTCCTGCAGCTTGGAGAGGGACCAGTCGTTGTAGGGGAGGGCGAGGTCCCGCGGCCTCGAGGTGGCGAGGGACACGATCTCCAGGCGGACCTCCTCCTCGAACTTCACGTGTCCCCCGCCCCGGTAGCGGGCGTAGAGGGACTCGAAGCCGTCCTCGTTGAACGCCTGGACGATGTGGCGGACCCACGCGGGGGACATGAAGAGCACGCCGGCGATCCACGGCGGGGAGAATCCCTGGGCGGAGTGGAGGACGCACTGCGCCCGCCGCATCGTCACCACGCTGCTCGTCGTCTTCACGAGTCGGGAGAGGCGGTTCCCTTCCTCGTTCGTGATCTCCCGGATGTGGAGGGTCATGGCGGGGAGGACGTATCGCCTCCCTGGACATGGCCCTTTTGGAACCGGGTCTGTGACCGGAGGGAAGTGAAACTACCTTGCTAGCCGGGGCACTAGTAGTGCCCCATCTCATAAGTCCTTGAGGGGTCCAAGGGATCAGGCCCCTTGCGTAACCGCCTTCGAGGGGGGTACGAGTCCATCCAATGCTCCTCCATTGAATCCTGTTATCATCATCACAGGATTAGGCCCTCAACAAAGCCAACTCGATCGAGCCGACCCCTCAAAGACTTCCGGTACGAGATCTAGTGGCGTGGCAAGCAAAGCTGTCCGGATTGAGTGCCCTGGGTCACCCTCGGGAAGGAATCCCCAGGACAACTTTCGTGTTCGGGCCACTCGAGTTCAGGGTCCCGCAATGACGCGCAAATGGGGGCCTGGCAGACAGCTCGTTCCCGCACTCTACCTGGGTGCCCGCGGGACCACTAGAGTCTGCCGGGGGTACCTCTCATCAGGCCCATTCGTTGAAGGGCGAACACTGGATCCTAGCCGGCGCAGCAACTGGACCAGCTCGGGGGGATCCTAGGGCAGATGACAAGTCAGGGCGCCACTGTCTGGTGAGATCTCCTCGCAGATTCGGGCGAGGGACAGCCAGCGGCGTCCGAGCGTCTGCTCGAAGGCTCTGAGATTCGGATTCGTGGTGATGGCGCGGACACGCGCGGGCCACGGGACGAGGAGGCCGCAACTCCGTATTGGGTGGTGTTGGGTTCTGCCGGCGTACCGGAAACCCTTTGTAGGCCACGCCGCCTCGGTGGCATAATGCGTCGTGCAGGCGTCCTCGTCACGGTCTGTCTGTTGTTGATGAGCGGCATCGTTCTGGTGTTCCCCCGTCCGGCGAAGGGCGGGAATGTCTCCCCACCGTTCGTGGAGACAACGCTCACGGCCGCGCTTGGCCAGGCGATCTCCTTAGACGTCCTCCCGGATGGGAGCGGCCGGTTCCTCATCGTCGAGAAGGACGGTTGGTTCCGCTCTTGGAACGGGACGGCGGTGTCGACCATCGACCAAATGACAGGGATCAGCACCGGGGGCGAACAGGGCCTCCTCGGCGTGGTGGTGGACCCAGCCTGGCCCGCGCGGCCATACGTCTATGTGCACTACACTACCTCCGGCGCGCCCTCCTATGTCCAAGTGGGGAGGTGGAACCTCACGGATTCTGGCGGCGTGCTGGCCATCGACCCTGCCTCTCTCCTCGTTTTACTCGATGACATGCCGAATGCAAACACGAATCACAACGGTGGAACGCTCCGGTTCGGTCCGGACGGCCGGCTCTACGCGAGCATCGGTGACGACGCACAGAGCTCCGGATGCCTCGCCCAGGACCTCACGGTCTTGGCAGGAAAAATCCTCCGGATCAACATCGACGACACGATGAACCCCGCCAACCGGGCAACACTCGCGCCCTCCGACAACCCCTTCATCCTCAATCCGAGCGACAACGCGAAGCTCGTCTGGGCCTACGGGCTCCGGAACCCGTTCCGCATGGATATCGACCCGGTTACCGGTGCCGTCTACATCGGGGACGTCGGGGCGAGCACCCGTGAGGAGGTGTCGCTCGTCACCGTTGCCGGGCAGAACCTCGGCTGGCCCTACTGGGAGGGTTTCTTCCAGGATCCGACTCCGCCGGCCTGCCCGGGGGGCGCCCCGCTTAGTCCGTGGCCCCCGATCTACGACTACCCGCACGGCGTCACGGCCTCCGTCATGGGGACGACCGTCTACCGGGGCGTGAACTATCCCTTCGACGCGAGCTTCCCGCCGGAGTACGAGGGGAACCTGTTCCTCATCGAGTTCTTCCAAAACTTCATGCGGGTCCTACGATGGAACGCCACATCGTCCGCGTACGACCTCGTGCCCGGTGTGACGGCGATGGACTGGGGCGACGCCTACGACGGGACGGCGGACATGATCCGGGGCCCGGACGGGGCGCTCTACATGGTGAGCCTCTATGATGGCACGCTTCGCCGGATCGCATACCCGCCCTCTGCGGTGAACCAACCCCCGATGGCTGTCTTCACGGTCGCGCCACCGACGGCGGTGAAC
>Ga0209342_10000246_pt1 | contig 60816 bp, 56 predicted proteins | sample RifCSP16_2_FD_184023 | JGI IMG/M metagenome (GOLD analysis project Ga0209342, IMG submission 184023) | Soil microbial communities from Rifle, Colorado - Rifle CSP2_sed 16_2 (SPAdes) (version 2) | ecosystem: Environmental > Terrestrial > Deep subsurface > Rock core/Sediment | place: Rifle... | reverse complement strand
TCCGGAGCGTGAACTGCTTGCGGAGCCTCTGATTGGGGAAGGCGCGTCCGAAGTCCCAGCTCGCCGGCGCCACCTTGATGCGCGGGGCGGGCTCCGGCTTCTCCTTTTCCTCTCCCCCCCGCGCGGGGGCGACGAGGAGCACGGCGCCGAGGACGAGCACGCTCCGTCTCACCGGACGCCCCCCGCCGCTCGCCCCCGTCCCCCCCGCCTCTTCGGTGCGGTGAGCCGGCGCATGTAGGCGTCGAGCATCTCGTTCTCGTAGGTGACGGAGTTGAGGAAGAGGCTCTCGATGAGATACCGACGCCGGTCTTCCGCGCTCATCTGGTCCACCAAGCCCTCGATCTCGCGCATCATGTCCTCGAAGCTCACCTTGAGCTGCAGTCGAAGCGTGACCTCGCGGTACAGCGCCTCGAGCACACCGAGCAGGTCCCCGTCGAGGGTTATCTCGTATCCGGTCGACAACCGCGCGGTGCTCATCGCGCCCTTCCCCCGGGGGAGGAGAACCCCTCCAGCGCCTCGCCCTCGTCGCGGTGTAGGGGGACGATCTTGTGTACGCCGGTCATCGAGATCATGGTCTCCACGCGAGGCTGCAGGCCGGAGAGGCGGACGGCGCCGCCCTTCTCCTGCAGCAGGCGGTGAATGTCCATCAAGCAGCCGATCGAGGCACTGTCGAGGTAGCTGACCGCCTGGAGGTCGATGACGAGCTTGCGCGCGCCCGATTCGACGCGCTGCCGGATCTCGGAGAAGAACGAGGACAGGACCGGGTAGGTCAGCTTGGCCTCCTGGACCCGGACGATGGTCACGTCCCTATGCTCGTCGAACGCGAGCTGCATCACCTCACCTCCGGACTCTGGGCGCGACGCGCTGCTGACGGCGCGGCTGCTGCGCCCGGCGCAGCAGCCGGCTGAGCTCCTCGCGCCCTCGGTTGATCCTGCTCTTCACCGTCCCCTCCGGGAGAGAGAGCCGCACCGCCATCTCCTGGTAGCTGAGCCCGCGCAGGTCGCGAAGCACCACCGCCTCGCGCAGCTTGTCCGGCAGCTGCTCGAGACCCACCCTCAGGAGGCTGCGGCGGTCCTGGTCCTCGAGCGCACGATAGGGGTTGCCCGAGGGCGATATGGCGAGGTCGAAGGCGAGGACGTCCTCCACCAGCACTTCCCGCTCCCGCTTTCGCGCCCGGTAGTGGTCGATGCAATAGTTGCGGGCGACGCTGGAGAGCCAGGTGGCAAAATCGGCGTCCCGATGGAACTTGTCCAGGCTGCGGAAGACCTTGAGGAAGACCTCCTGCGACAGGTCCTCCGCCTCATCGTGCTTGCCGGTGAACTTGTAGGCGATGTGGAACACCCGCCGCCGGAAGCGCTGGACCACCTGCTCCCAGGCCGCATTGTCCTTCCGCAGGCATCGCTCGATGAGCTCCGCGTCGGAAGGGGAGACATTCCCCTCGTCCAAAACCTTCGTTCCCTGCGGCGCCGCCGCGTCGAGGATGGCCGTCAGGCGATCGATCATAGTGGCTCCGCCGCGCGGGGGTCAAACCATTCCCTCGCCGCCGTGCTCACTTCAACGGGGGGCGTCCCGCCACCGTCCAGGCCGTGTACCAATAGCTGCCCGCATCCTCCGCCGCCCGCGCCAGCCTCTCGTGCAGGATGGGACCGACCCTGCGCGCGAGGTCCTCGAAGTAGATCTCGCCGTAGCCCGGCTTGCCGCGACGCGCGAGCCCATCGAGGTAGAGGGTGTTGTCGAGCCAGACGTAGGTCGCGACCATCATCGAGAAGACGTACTCCTTCGGGTCGTCGAGGTAGTTGGCGGCGTCCGGTGAGAGCTTGAGGCCCCCCATCGCCAGCGGCAGCTTCTGCATGTACCGCACCCAGAGCCCGTGCTGTCCCGTCTGCTGGCCGTCGAAATTGGAGCTCAGGTTGAGCGGGCTGTGGATGTCCACGATCAGGCCCGCGATCTCGTCGGATTCCGAGAGGATCTTCTCCCGGTCGGAAGCGCGGAAGGCCTCCACGAGCCGCGCGTACGACTCCTGGATGAGCCAGGGCAGGCGTCCGACCGTCTCCGCTTTGTCTCCGTACCGCCGCTTGAGCTCCGCCTCGCTGCGCGGCATGTCCTCGAATGGGAAGGGCAGGAGGCGGTCGACCTGGAAGCGCCGCTCGGGTCCCCGCTCCGGGAACACGGGCTCGAGGGCCTGGGACGGCAGCTCCGTGCGATGGTCCTTGTAGAACTTCTTGAGCTCCTTGGGAAGGGTGTCGATGGCCGCTCCCACCACCGCGTGTTGAGCGGCGTCGAGCACCGGCCCCCGCGACGGAGGCGCGGGCGGCTGAGCGTGGCCGGGTGCGGCCGCGGTGAGGCTCAGGGCCAGGCCCGCGGTGTACGCTCGAAACATGTGTCGGTTCCTCCGCTACACCACACGTGCCAGCGACACGTAGCGCACCTCTCGCGCCCCCGCATCGCGCAGGGCGCGCGCACAGGCAAAGGCAGTGGCACCGGTCGTGAAGACGTCGTCGACGAGCGTCACCACCCGATCGTGAACCATCGCCCGGCGCCGCACCGCGAACGCGTGGGCGACGTTACGCCGCCGCTCGGCGGCGGAGAGCCCGGCCTGGGGGAGGGTATCCCGGCGCCGGACGAGGACGCCGGGGGCGCAAAGGCGCCTCTCGCGGCGGGAGAGCTCGCGAGCGAGCAGCGAGGACTGGTTGAAGCCCCGCTCGCGCTCGCGTCGCGGGTGGAGAGGGACGGGGACCAGCACGTCGCTGGTGGCCACGAGCGCGCGGGCGGCCTCGTTCTCGAGAAGGGCGCCCGCCAGCCGGCCGGCCACGCGGCGCCGACCGCGGTACTTGAGCTCGTGGATGGCGTCGCGCAGCCCGCCCTCGTAGGGGCCGAGGCTCGCCGCGGCCGCGAGCGGCTGGCGCCCCCGTCGGCAGCGGGGACACGCCGCCCGCCCGCCCTCGAGGGGGAGGCCGCAGCGGCAGAACGGCGCCCGGAGTCGCGGCAGCGACGCCCAGCACTCCTCGCACAGGGGACCGCGCGTGGGCTGGGCGAGCAGGCGGCGGCAAGTCGGGCAGGTGGAGGGGAACACCACCGCGAGCACCGGCTCGACGAGCCGACGGGCGGTGGCGGTCGCAGATTCGAGGTTCATGAAGCGCGCGGGCTAGAGCTGACCCGACTCCTGCTTCTCTTGGCAGGACAGGCAGAGCCGTGCCCAGGGCACGGCCTCGAGACGCTTGAGGTTCATCTCGTCCTCGCAGGAGGCGCACACCCCGTAGCGCCGATCGCGGATCCGAAGGAGGGCATCGTCCACGAGGTGGAGCATGTCACGCTCTGAGTTCGACAGGCTGAACAGGAACTCCTTCGTGTACGAGTTGGCGGCCTTGTCCGCGATGTCCTGGGCCCCGTCCTCGTCGGCCTGTTGGCCGTAGGTCTTGTTCTTGTTGTAGGCCTCGAGGATCTCCTGCTTCTTCTGCACGAGTCGGTCCCGGAACTGCTTCATTCTCTTCTGATCCATGCCGTCTCTTCCTTCTCCCTATCCGATCCCGTAGCGCCGGCGCTTTTCCCACAGCGCCTTGCGCGAGATGCCGAGCACGGCGGCGGCGCGCGTCTGGTTGCCTCCCACCGCGTCGAGCACGTAGCGGAGGTAGGCGATCTCGACGTCCTTGAGCGTGGGCCGCCGGTCGCGCCCTGCCCACAGCGTCGCCGGCTGCTCCAGCACGTGTGCGGGAAGAGCCGAAGGCGCGACGAGCTCGCCCGCGGTGAGGAGCGCCGCCCGCTCGATGGTGGAGCGGAGCTCGCGCACGTTGCCGGGCCAGAGGTAACCCCGGAGCAGATCCGAGGTCTCGGGCGCAAGGCCGGTGGCGGCGGTCGTGCCCCGCTCGCGTTCCCGACCGAGAAACAGCTCTGCCAGCGGCAGGATGTCCTCCCGGCGTTCCCGCAGTGGTGGCAGCCGGAGGGGGACCACATTGAGCCGGTGGTAGAGGTCCTCGCGGAAGCGGCCGGAGCGCACGGCCTCTGCGAGGTCGACGTTGGCGGACGCCACGAAGCGGACGTCGACGTCGATGGTGCGGGTTCCGCCCAGCCGCTCGAAGCGGCGCTCCTCGACGACCCGCAAGAGCTTGGCCTGCAGCGCGGGGGTGAGGTCCTGGAGCTGGTCGAAATACAGGGTGCCCCCGGCCGCCATCTCGATCTTGCCCGCCTTGGCCTGTCGGGCGTCGGTGAAGGCCCCCCTCTCGTGCCCGAACAGCTCCGACTCTAGGAGCTCGCCCGGGATCGAGGGGCAGTGGACCTTGATGAACGGACCCTCCCGCCGCGGGCCCCCGTAGTGCAGCCAGTGGGCCATGAGGTCCTTGCCGGTGCCGCTCTCGCCCTCGAGCAGGACCGGGCTGCGCGTCTCCGCCAACCGCGCGACGAGAGGCAGGATCTCGCGCATGGTCCGCGAGCGGGCGACCACACCCGCCAGCACCTCCCGCACGGCGGAGCTCATCCCGCGACCTCCACCCGCGTGGCTCCGCCCCAGAGCCGCTCGAGGTCGTAGAAGGCGCGCGTGCGGGGGGTGAAGACGTGGACGACGAAGCCGCCGTAGTCGAGCAGGATCCACTCCTGCCGCGGGTAGCCCTCGAGATGGCCGGGCCGCCGGCCTTCCGCGCGGAGGGCGTCGAGCACCGCGTCCGCGATGGCCACGAGCTGGCGCTGGTTCCCGCCCGAGATCAGCACGAAGTAGTCGGCGAAATCCGCGGCCTTCCGGAGATCGAGCACGACCACGTCCTCCGCCTTCCGGCCGAGCGCGGCGCGCACCGCGACGTCGAGCGGGACGGGGAGCCTCATGCGTAGAGCCTCCGCCGGGCGATGAACTCCGCGACCGCTTCCGGGACCAGGTAGCGCAGGCTCGCCCCCCGGCGGGCGCACTCGCGGATCTCCGTGGCGGAGATCGCGAGCGTGGGACCTTCCACCCGGATCACCCCGCGCGCGGAGGGGAAGGGGGCGCGCAGGGGCTCTCCGAGCGAACGCCCGGGTCGCTCCACGATGCCCACCGTGACGAGGGACAGCAACCGCTCCGGCTCGCGCCAGGTGAGGATCTCGGGCCAGGTGTCGCTGCCCACGATGAGCACGAAGCTGTCCGCGGGTCGCTCCGCGACGAGAGCGGCGACGGTGTCCACGGTGTAGCTCGGGCCGGGGCGCTTGAGCTCGGTGTCCCAGGCGTCGAAGCGGGGATGGCCGGCGATGGCGAGGCGGACCATGGTCAGACGATCGGCGGGAAGAGCCATCGGCCCCGTGCGGTGGGGCGGCGCCGCGGAGGGCACGAAGGCCACGAGATCGAGCCCGAGGCCCTCCCACGCGCTCTCCGCCGCCCGGAGGTGCCCGAGGTGGATCGGATCGAAGGTGCCGCCCATGAGCCCGATCCTCAAGCCCGCTCCTCGGCGGGGGCCCTCAGGGCCGAGGCGTGCACGAGCGCGAGCAGGCGGTGCCGGAGGGCGGCGAGCCCCTCGCCCGTCACCGCCGAGACGGGCAGTACCTCCAGGCCAAGCCGGGCGGCCTCCGCCTTCAGCCCCGGCAGGGGATCCCCCTCTCCCGCGAGATCGCGTTTGGTCGCGGCCACGAGCTGCGGCCGCTCGAGCAAAGAGGGCTCCCACCGCCGCACCTCCTCCCGCACGAGTCGCAGATCGGCGCTGGGGTCGCGTCCGCTCGTCCCCGAGGTGTCCACTACGTGGAGCAGCGCCCGCGTGCGCTCGACGTGGCGCAGGAACCGGAGCCCCAGTCCCGCGCCGAGGTGTGCTTCTTCGATGATGCCGGGGACATCCGCGGCGACGAAGCGGTCGCCGTCCACCTCAACCACCCCGAGCACGGGCGTGAGGGTCGTGAAGGGGTAGTCTCCGATCCGCGGGCGCGCGGCGGAGATGCCGGAGAGAAGGGTCGACTTGCCGGCGTTGGGAAGGCCGAGGAGCCCCACGTCGGCGATGAGGCGCAGATCGAGCTGCAGCCAACGCTCCTCCCCCCGCTCGCCGGGCTCGGCCTCGCGCGGGGCGCGGTTCCGGTTCGACAGGAAGGCGCGGTTGCCCCGACCGCCGCGTCCCCCCCGGGCCAGGACCACGCGATCGCCCTCGCGGAGCACCTCGCCGATGGGGGTCCCCGTCGCCTCCTCGACGGCGCAGGTGCCGGGCGGGACCGCGACCACCAGCTCGCGGCCGGCGCGGCCGCTGCGGTTGCTCCCACCGCCGTGGCGCCCGCGCTCGGCGCGGAACTCCGTGTGGTAGCGCAAAGGCAGCAGCGTATTCTGGTGGGAGACGGCGAGGAGGACAACGTCCCCTCCCCGGCCGCCGGTCCCGCCGTCCGGCCCACCGCGGGGGACACGGGCCTCGCGGCGGAAGCTGACGCAGCCGTCCCCTCCGTCGCCCCCCTTGACGAAGATCTTGACCTGGTCGACGAACATCGCCGACCGCCCGCGCCGGGCGGCCCTAGGAGTGCGTCCGAGTACCGGTCCGTTGCCGCGTTCCAAGGCGTGCGTCGCCGCTACCGGCGGGGGCTTCGAACCGGAATACAGCCACCGAAGCTCCTGAATGGGCGTTTGCCCGCATTACTCGGACGTGCCCCTGAGGGTCGGCCTGCTATCCGGCGGCAGGCACCACGCTCACGAGCTGCCGGCGCGAGCCGTGGTCCTCGAACCGGACGAGACCGTCGATGAGGGCGAACAGCGTGTGGTCCTTGCCCAGACCCACGTTGAGGCCCGGCTTCCAGCGCGTTCCGTGCTGACGGAGGATGATCGCGCCGCCCCGGACGCTTTGTCCGCCGAACGCCTTGACGCCGAGCCGCTGGGAGTTGCTGTCGCGCCCGTTGCGGCTGGAGCCCTGACCCTTCTTGTGCGCCATAGCGTCACTCGCTCCCCAAAGAGGTGCCTCGCCAAACGACGTGAGCGCGGCCTCGGTCGCCAGAGCCGCTCGTAAGGCCGTTGCCTCGTCCCTAGACCTGGACCCGGTCGATCCTCACGGCGGTGAATGCCTGGCGGTGCCCCTTCGTGCGCCGATAGTGCTTGCGCTTCTTGTACTTGAAGACACGGATCTTGCGGTCGCGAGCCTGGGCGACGACGGTCCCGACGACCGAGGCACCCTCGACGCGGGGCATCCCGACGCGAACGGGGTCCCCGCCCAGGAGCAGCACCTCGTTGAGCGTCACCGTCGTCCCGAGCGCACCCTCGACCCGCTCCAGTCGCACCACGTCCCCCGGCTGCACCCGGTACTGCTTGCCCCCCGTCCTGATGATCGCGTACACCGCCTGTGCTCCTCCGGGCCAAGTCCTCGAAACGAAGGATTTTATACGGCCTTCCCGGTGGGTGTCAAACCAGGGTGGGGGCTTCAGAAGTCGTAGCCGATCCAGAACGAGAACTTCCAGCTGTTCGAGGTCGCCCCGAAGTCCGTGAACTTCGACCAGTCGAAGTGCATGGGGTAGCCGAGGAAGAACAGCTCGAGGCCGAAGCCGTAGGAGGCCCGTCCGCTGACCAGGTGCCACCCGCTGACCGGCTCGCCGAAGACGGGGTCGTTGATGTAGGAGAAGCCGGGCTCGCTCGTCGCGAAGGTGTAGGGTTCCCCCTTGAACTTCGCACCGCCGATGCCGAAGAAGATCGTGCCCCGCACCGGACCGAGGATACCGATGGGGGTGGCGGCGAGGTGGATCAGCGGGAAGCGCAGCTCGGCGTTGGCGAAGAAGCCCTGGTTGCCGGCGAAGCCGTAGTAGGGGTAGCCCCGCAGCTCCATGTTCCCGCCGAAGTAGAAGTAGTCCGGGTTGTCGCCGGTGGAGTAGAACCCCCGCCCCCGCAGGGCGAGCAGCGCCGACGTGGATCCCAGCCGCAGGTACTTGCGGAGATCGGCGTTCACCGTCTGGCGCTGCAGGAAGCTGCCGAAGCCCGGGGCCACGGCCGCGCCGAGATAAAAGGTGCTGCCCGACAGGGGCCCGAACTCGGCGAAGCGGGTGGTCTCCTGGACGACGCCGAGGCTGATCGGGGCCTGCCAGCCGTTATTGATGAAGCAGGGAACGCCGAGAAGCGCCGCCTGCCCGCAGACCTGCGCCTCTGCCTGCGGGTTCTGGAACTGCTCCTTCACCCTCATGACCCCCGCCCCCAGCTCCATGCGGCGGAACGTGCCGAGGGGGTACTCCGCGAAGACCTGCCCCCCCGTGAAGCGCTGGGTGGCGATGGCGAGGTCGCGGCTGGTGTCGTAGTAGCCGCCGTAGCCCTGTGGAATGACCCCATAGGGCGCGGCGTAGAAGAAGCTCGTGGTGTCGAAGAGGTTCACCCCGTAGTGCAGCCGGCTCGCGAGGTTCACGTAGCGGAGGTCGTAGGTGCGGAACTCCCGGATGGACAGCACGGTGAGGGCGAAGAGCTGGTCGCCCAGCACGTCGGTGAGCCCCACCGCGCTGCCGCCGTAGAAATCGCCGCTCGAGGTCACCCCGACGTTGATCGGGGGCCGGCCCTCGAGGTAGAGGCCCTCGAACAGCTTCTTGCGGCGCTTGTTCTCCGGGATCACCTCGTGGGTCACGTCGGGCTGGAAGTCGACCAGCCCCTCCGCGCCCGCCTGGACCTCCTGTTCGACTTCCTTGAGCGCCTCGCCGGTGTCGAGGGTGTGGAGAATGAACTGGCCCTTGAAGTAGGTGGAGAACGCCAGGCGGTCCCCCTTCTGACCCGCCATCGGGGCGGGCGCCATCGCCCCCCCGAACACGTTCGTGTACTGCTCGATCGCCCCCGTGCGAAGGTCCAGCCGGCGCAGGTTGTCGATTTCGTTGTCCTCGTTGGAGCTGTAGTAGAGCTTCTGGCCGTCGCTCGAGAAGTGGGGGGCGGTGTCGTCGAAGGGGCCGAACGTGAGCGCGGTCTTTCTTGAGGGGTCGTCGAGCGGGAAGGCGTAGACCTTCTCGTTCCCGCTCACGCGCCGCTGGTAGACGACGAGCTTGCCGTCCGGGGAGACCTCGGGGTTGTTGTCGTAGTACTCGTCGTTGGTGAGGTTGCGGTATTCCCCGGTCTCGAGGTCGAGCAGGTAGATGTCGGCGACCCCCCCGCGGAGGGCGGCGAACAGCGCGTGGCGGCCATCGGGGAGCAGGCAGGGGGCCTGGGGCTGGTCGAGGTTGACCGCGACCTTCTTCTTGATCTGGCGGTCGAGCACGGAGACCAGGAAGAGACTCCGGTTCTTGCCCGTGCGCCCGAAGAAGGCGACGTAATCGCCGCGGGGGTCGAAGGCAATCGACCGGCCGGCGACGAAGTCGTTGTTGATCGCGATCCCCTCGTAGGCATCGGTGAAGCCCGGGGTCAGGTTGGAGATCACGGTGCCGTCACGGGTGGAGACGAGCACGATGTCGAGCTCCCCGTCCGAGCGGTTGAAGGTCATGATCGCCGCGACCTCGCCCGAAGGGCTGGGGGCGAAGGCGATGCTCTGGGTGAAGCTCGTCTTCTCGGGATTGGGGGAGAGGTCGCGCCCGAAGTCGTTCGGGCGCTGGAGGTCGCGGTAGGGCTTGAAGCGCTCCTTGAGCCACTTGTCGAATGCCTGGTCGAACTCCTCCGGGCTCGTGCGGAAGGCCTGCTGGTAGATGTCCTCGGTGGAGCCCCCGAGAATCCCCTTGCGCAGGGTATAGAGAAACTGCCGGATGCCCTCCTTGCCGTACCGCGCCTCCATGAACTCGAAGGCGGCGTGTCCCATGTTGTAGACGAGCCGTCCCGAGAGGGGCTCGAACTCGGCCCGGGAGAGGCGCGGCACCTGGTCGGTGAGGGCGGCGTCCCGGATCATCATCAGATCGAGCGGGTCCCAGGTCCCCCGGAAGTAGTCGGCCAGGCCCTCGTCCACCCAGAGCGGGATCGCGCGCTGCGAGATGCCGAACCCGAGGCCGCGCGGGATGAGGCTGAAGGCGAAGGCGTGCACCATCTCGTGGGTGATGAGGCCCTGGAGCTTGTCCGGGGGGTCGTCGATCGGAATGACCATGCGGTTGAGCACCGGCTCCGTGAAGGCCCCCACGCCCTCGGGAACGAAGGCGGGGAACAGGTTCGTCTGCTCGAACTCGGAGTGGGTCTTGTAGAAGATGGCCGGGATCGGCTTTGGCATCTCGTGCTTCAGCCCGGTGGAGATCTTGAGGTAGCTGCTCTCGAGGTAGGAGACGAGCCGGGCGACGTGCTGCTCGAACTCCGGGTAGTAGAAAACCTCGAAGTGCGGGGCGTTGTAGATCCGCCAGGCGAAGTTGTCGTACTTGACCTTGTTCTTGCCGTAGTAGGGGATGTACTGGGCGGTGGCGGGTGGGGTCGCCGCGAGGAGGAGCAGCAGCGGCGGCAGCAGGGCGGCGGAGGCCTTCCCCGCCCGTGGTCTCGTGAGCATGTCGTCCCCTATTTCAGTAGAACCCGCGTGCCCCGGATCCTCTGGGGGGTGATCACCCCGAGGAAGTTGGGCAGCAGGCGGTCCATGAGCTCGAAGTACGAGGACAGGGGGGAGATCCGCTGCTCCTCCCCGTAGAGCACTTCCTCGGTGAAGCGCTCCTTGTGGAGGAGCTCTCCCGTCCGACCGTCCACGAAGACGAAGTCCGCGCTCAGGCTGAAGCCCTTGCGCTCCATGTAGCGGTTACCGCGGACGAGGGCGGGCCGCCCCGAGCCCGTCCGCACGACCCGCTCCTCGGGCTGGAAGCCCGAGCGGTTCTGGCTCTCGAAGTCCAGCCGTCCAGAGACGATCAGCGGCTGCTGGTACTCCTCGCCCATCTTGCGCCAGAACCCGGGGTCCTGGAGAAGGCGGTCGGACTCGAGGCGGAACTGCTCCTTCTCCTCGCGGGAGTAGCTGCCCTGCTCGCCGATCTTCTCCAAGACCCCCTCGAGTGCGCCCTGCAGCGGCGGGCGGTCCGGTTCCAGGACCTGCAGGCGCGTGTTGGAGCGCAGCTGGTTCTGGAGCAGCCGGGCCGTCTCCCCGGAGAGGTCCACGTCGGACTGCTCGAGATCGGTGACGAAGCCGGCGATCAGGATGCGGCGGAAGGAGGAGACGTCGAGCTTGGACTGCAGCGGGGTCTCGACCGGGACCTCGATCATCGAGGCGCATCCGGGCCCGGCGAGGGCGGTGGCGAGGGCGGCCGCGAGCGTGTGCGCGCGCATGGGGGTCACTTCCGGCTCCGGCTCTTGCGCCGGCGCTTGTCGTCCGCCTCGTGGAAGAGGTCGTAGTTCTGCTGGATGTAGATGTCGCCCGGCTTGAGCGCGAGCGCCTTTTCGTAGGCCTCGCGGGCACGGTCGAACTCCCCCATCTGCTCGAGGGCCACGGCAAGGTTGTTGAGGGCGGAGGCGTTCTGGGGGTCCAGACGGGCCGCCTTCTCGAAGCGGAAGCGCGCCTCTTGCCACAGCCCCTTCTGTGCGACCTCGATCCCGAACGCCACCTCCTGGCCGGCGGTGGTCTCGGCGAGGGACGGCAGGGGGGTGAGCAAGAGAGAGAGCAGCGCGAGGACCATCATCGCCGGTACGCCTCCTCTCGAGGGGGGGTGAGTCACCGATACTAATCGCCGGCTTCGAAAAAAAGCAAGGCGGATGCCAGGGCGCGGGGGCGCGGCGCGATGGCCCCGGTGGCCCCGAACGGGGACAGTCACTGTGTCCGGGAGCGGACAAGCGGACCTTGACTGGCGGGGTCCGACCATAGAATCACTCGCCCTTTAAGAGAGAGGGGAACCACGTGATCGAGGCGACGTTTGACCGGCTCACCCTCGCCCTGCTGCCGGGGGTGTCGTCGCGGGTGGGGCGGGACCTGCTCGCCCGCGGCCCGTTGCGGGCCGCCCTCGACCACCCCGATGACCACGGCGACCTCCTCCCGGTCTCGGCGCGGGAGGAGCTCCGGTCCGGGCGGGCGCGGCTGCGGGCGGAAGACGAGGATCGGCGGGCCACCGCCCGCGGCATCCGCATCGTAGGGGCGGACGAGCCCGAGTATCCCCTCTGGCTCCGCCGCACCTACGATCCGCCCCTCGTGCTCTGGGCTCGGGGAGTGCTCGTGACGGGGGAGGGGGAGCGCGCGGTGGCGATCGTCGGCTCGCGGGCGGCTTCCGCGCACGGCCTCGCCTTCGTGCGTGCGCTCGCGCAGGACCTGGCCCGGGCCGGGATCACGATCGTGTCCGGCCTCGCGCGCGGGATCGACACCGCCGCCCACCAGGGGGCGCTCGACGTGCGGGGACGGACGATAGCCGTGCTCGGCAGCGGGCTCGACCGGCCCTATCCGGACGAGAACCGGGGCCTCGCGCGGGCCATCGTGCAGGAGGGTGCGGTGGTGAGCGAGTTCCCGCTGGGCACGCCCGCGTGGAGATCGAACTTCCCCCGCCGCAATCGGGTGATCGCAGGCTGGGGGCGGGCGGTTGTGATCGCGGAGGCGTCCGAGAAGAGCGGCGCCCTGCACACGGCACGCTCCGCTCTCGAGGAGGGCCGGGAGGTGATGGCGGTGCCCGGGCACCCCTCGGATCCGCGGGCGGCGGGCACGAACGCGCTGCTGCGCGACGGCGCGGCGCTCGTCCGCCACGCGGCGGACGTGGCGGACGAGATCGGTCTCGAGCTGCCGCCGCCGCCGGTCGCCCCCGGGGACGATGTGCTCTCCGCCCTGCGACGCGACTCGCCCTCGAGCCTGGAGGAGATCGCCTCCCGCTGCCGCCGGACAGTGCCGGAGCTGCTGGCCCGGCTGACGGAGCTGGAGCTTGAGGCGCAGGTCCGCCGTCTGCCCGGGTCCCTGTTCGTGAGAAGCTAGGGAGCTGATGGCCCGCAACCTCGTCATCGTCGAGTCGCCCGCCAAGGCGAAGACCATCAACAAGTACCTGGGCCGCGACTTCGCGGTGAAGGCTTCGATGGGCCACGTGCGCGACCTGCCCCGCAAGAAGCTGGGCGTCGACATCAAGCGCGGCTTCGCCGCGGAGTACGAGGTCCTCCCCGCGCGCAAGAAGGTGCTGGAGGAGCTGAGGACGGCGGCGAAGGATGCGGAGACGGTCTACCTCGCCGCCGACCCCGATCGCGAGGGCGAGGCGATCTGCTGGCATCTGAGCGAGGAGCTCGCGGGGCGGGGCGGGAAGGGAAAGCGGAAGTTCCGTCGCGTCGTCTTCAACGAGATCACGAAGCGGGCGATCGAGGACGCCTTCCGGAACCCGGTCGACGTCGATCCCAAGAAGGTCGACGCCCAGCAGGCGCGTCGCGTCCTCGACCGCCTCGTCGGCTACAAGGTGAGCCCCATCCTCTGGGAGAAGGTCCGGCGCGGCCTCTCCGCGGGTCGCGTGCAGTCGGTAGCGCTCAGGCTCATCTGCGACCGCGAGCGCGAGATACGGGCCTTCGTCCCCGAGGAGTACTGGTCGGTCGTCGCCCGGCTCGCAGCGGCTCTCCCGCCCCTCTTCGCCGCCAACCTGCTCAAGCGGGACGGGAAGAACGTCGAGATCGGCAGCGCCGAGGAGGCGGCGTCGGTCCGCCGCGACCTCGAGGCGGCGGTGTTCAGGGTCGACAAGATCCTTTCTCGCGAACGCAAGCGCAACCCGGTGCCGCCCTTCATCACCTCCAAGCTCCAGCAGGAGGCCTTCCGCAGACTGCGCTTCTCGGTCAGGAAGACGATGCAGGTCGCCCAGCGCCTCTACGAGGGCATCGAGCTCGGCCACGAGGGCAGCGTCGGCCTCATCACCTACATGCGGACGGACTCGACCCGCGTCGCGGCGGAGGCGCTCGACGCCGTGCGGGGTCACATCGCCTCCACCTACGGGGGGGAGCACGTCCCCGACAAGCCCAACTTCTACCGCTCCAAGAAGGACGCGCAGGACGCGCACGAGGCCATCCGCCCCACCGAGATGTCCCGCGCCCCGGAAGCGGTCCGGCGCTTTCTCGGCAAGGACGAGCTCGCCCTCTACACACTCATCTGGAATCGCTTCGTGGCCTCGCAGATGCGCCCCGCCGTCTACGACGAGACGATCGTCGACATCGGCGCGACGCCGCCCGCGGCCGCCCCCGTCTATCTCCTGCGGGCGAAGGGCTCGACGCTCAAGTTCAAGGGCTTCCTTGCCGTGTACGAGGAGGCGCGCGACGAGAAGGTGGAAACGACAAAGCAGCTGGAGGAGCCGCACCTTCAGGCCGACGACACCGAGCCCGAGACGGGCGAGCAGCTCCCGCCCCTCGAGCAGGGGCAGCGGCTGGAGCTGCGGGGGCTGGAGACCGAGCAGCACTTCACACAGCCGCCCCCGCGCTTCTCCGAGGCGAGCCTGGTCAAGGAGCTTGAGGAGAACGGGATCGGCCGGCCGTCGACCTACGCGACCATCATCGCCACCATCGAGACCCGCGAGTACATCGAGAAGCGGGAGAGCAAGCTGTGGCCCACCGAGCTCGGCTTCATCGTCACCGACCTCCTGACCGCTCATTTCGCCGACATCATGAACGTGGAGTACACGGCGGCGATGGAAGAGGAGCTGGACGAGATCGAGGAGGGGCGCGACAACTTCCTGAACACGCTCAACCAGTTCTGGAAGAAGTTCGAGGCGGACCTCAAGAAGGCCCAGGCGGAGATGAAGGACATCAAGCGCCTGGAAGAGCAGACGGAAGAGGTCTGTGACAAATGCGGCCGGGGGATGGTGATCAAGTGGGGCCGCTACGGCAAGTTCCTGGCCTGCTCCGGCTACCCCGAGTGCAAGAACACCCGCCAGCTCGCGGGGGGCGAAGGGACGGACACGCCCGACGTTCACGAGGACGTGGCGGGGACGACCTGTCCCAAGGACGGCCAGCCGATGGTCCTCAAGAAAGGCCGCTACGGGCCCTTCCTCGCCTGCTCACGCTACCCCGAGTGCAAGGAGACGCGGAGGCTGGTACGGGGCGAGGGCGGCAAGCTCCAGGTCGAGCAGCTCCAGCCGATCGAGGAGAAGTGCCCCCAGTGCGGCAGCGAGCTGATGTGGAAGCGTGGCCGGTTCGGGCCCTTCGTCGCCTGCAGCAGCTACCCCACCTGCAAATACATCAAAAAGAAGGAGGCGAAGCCCATCGGTCTCGTCTGCCCCGACTGCCACGAGGGACAGGTGGTCGAGCGCAAGGGTCGCTGGGGCCGCTCGTTCTACGGCTGTAGCCGCTACCCGGAGTGCCGCTTCACGGCCTACCACCGCCCGCTTGCCGAGGTCTGCCCCGAATGCAGCCGGCCTTATCTCCTCGAGAAGGAGACCAAGAAGGAGGGCCGGGTCGTCTACTGCGGCAACGAGGCCTGTCACTACAAGCGCGTGGCCTGAGCGGCTCGGGGGTCGCGCTCGGGCGCTCGGGCCTGACCGACGCGGACGGATTCGGCATTCACCGAACACGAGCGCGCTCCCGCGCGACCCCCTCGCCTGGAGAGAAGCGGCGGCCCCGCGCGGACCTATAATCGTGTGGTCATGACCCCGCGCGTGACGATCGTGGGCGGAGGCCTCGCCGGCTGCGAGGCGGCGTGGCAGCTCGCGCGGCGCGGCGTCTCTGTGGAGCTCCTCGAGATGCGCCCCCTGCGGACCACGCCCGTGCACCACAGCGACGACCTCGCCGAGCTCGTCTGCTCGAACAGCTTCCGTGGCAACGCGCTCGACCAGGCGGCCGGCCTCCTGAAGGAGGAGATGCGGCGGATGGACTCGCTCGTCGTCCGCGTTGCGGACTCGGTGAAGGTCCCCGCCGGCAGCGCCCTCGCAGTGGACCGTGCCCTCTTCGCCCGGAGGGTGACGGAGGCGATCGAGTCGCTGCCCGGCGTGCGCATCCATCGACAGGAGGCCCCCCGGATCCCCGAAGACAAGGTGACCATCGTGGCCACGGGCCCGCTCACCTCCCCCTCCCTCGCCGAGGACGTGGCCTCCTTCGTGGGGCGCGCCCACCTCTACTTCTTCGACGCCGTCAGCCCCGTGATCGAGGCGGACACGATCGACCTCGGCCGCGTCTTTCCCGCCTCGCGCTACGGCAAAGGCGGGGACGACTACCTCAACTGCCCGCTCGACGAGGAGGAGTACCGCTCCTTCCATGCCGCCCTCACCGCCGCGGAGTGCGCGTGCCTCCACGACTTCGAGAAGGAGCTGTTCTTCGAGGGTTGTCTCCCGGTCGAGGTCATCGCCTCCCGGGGACTGGAGACGCTCCGCTTCGGGCCCATGAAGCCCGTGGGCCTCGTCGACCCGCGCACGGGGCGGCGTCCGTGGGCGGTCGTGCAGCTGAGGCAGGACGACCTCGCCGCCAGCCACTACTCGATGGTGGGGTTCCAGACTCAACTCAAGTGGGGTGAGCAGAAGCGCGTCTTCCGCATGATCCCTGGCCTCGAGGGCGCTGAGTTCGTCCGACACGGCATGATCCACCGCAACACCTACGTGAATGCCCCTCTCACACTGGAGCCGAGCTTCGAGACGCGGCGTCGACGTGGGCTCTTCTTCGCCGGCCAGATGTCGGGGGTCGAGGGCTACGTCGAGTCGGCGGGCTCCGGCCTCGTGGCCGGCCTCGGGGCCTTCTTCCGCTCACTGGACCGCGAGCCCCTCCCGTTCCCCGAGGACACGGCCCTGGGTGCGCTCGGGCGCTACATCGCCCGGAGCGACCCTGCGGGCTACCAGCCGACGAACGTGGCGTTCGGGCTCCTCCCCGAGCTGCCCCAGCCCGTACCGGACCGGGCCCGAAGGCGCCGCGCCCTCGCCCAGCGCGCGCTCCTTAGCCTCGAGCGTTTCCGGGCCCGGCTCCGTCTCGAGGGCGGGCTCCAGGCGGAGGCGGCGGCCTCGACGGGTTAGGGCGCCCGGTGCGGGCCGCGATACGAGCCTTCGGGCGCCACCTGGAGCGGGAGCGCAACGCCTCCCCGAACACCATCCGTGCCTACGGCGAGGACCTCGCGCAGTTCGCCGATCACCTGCGGGCGGCGCTGGGCCGCGAGGCGCGGCCGGAGGATGTCGACCACCTCCTCATCCGCGGCTTCCTCGCCGAGTTGCACCGCCGCGGCCTCCGGAAGGTCTCCTCCGCGCGAAAGCTGGCGGCACTGCGCACCTTCTTTCGCTTCCTGTGCCGCGAGGGCCGGCTCGAGAGCAATCCCGCCCGCGCGCTTCTCTCCCCGCGCCTGGAACGGCGCATCCCCTCGCCCCTCGACGAAGGCCAAGTAGCGGCGCTCCTCGACGTGCCGGGGGCGGACGCGGCGGCGGCGCGTGCCCGCGCCATCCTCGAGCTGCTCTATGCGACCGGGATCCGCTGCGCGGAGGCGGTGGGGCTCGACCGGGGAGAGGTCGACCTCGAGGCGCGGATGGTCCGCGTCCTCGGCAAGGGGCGCAAGGAACGGGTCGTGCTCTTCGGCAGGCGGGCGCAGGCGGCGCTCCGCGACTGGCTGGTGGCGCGGGCGCGCCTGCGGCCGAGGTCGGAGGCCCTTTTTGTCAACGCGCGCGGGGGGCGGCTCTCCGACCGCAGCGTGCGGACGATCGTCGCCCGGCGCGTCCGCCAGATGGCCCTCGCGAGGGGGTGCAGCCCACACACGCTGCGGCATAGCTTCGCCACCCACCTGCTGACGCGGGGGGCGGACCTCCGCGCGATCCAGGAGCTGCTGGGGCACGCGAGCCTCTCCACGACCCAGCGGTACACCCACGTGGACACCCGCCACCTGCTGGAGGTCTACCGGAAGGCCCACCCGCGGGCTTAGATGGTCGTGTCACCGAAGTCGTGTGCATCGGGAGCCGGGGCCGGGCTGGGTCTCGGCGTGCACCCCGCCCGCCGAGCCCTCACCGCGCGGCATCGGTGAGCCCTTTTGGCCCCCTTCTTCGTCACAATGGGTAGTAGCGGCATGGGTCGCGGCGACGAGGAGCTGGTCGAGGCGTGCCGGGCCGGGGAGTCGTCCGCGTTCGATCTGCTGGTCGCGCGCTGGGAGGACAAGATCCGGGGGGCCGCCTTCCGCATCCTGGGCTCGGAGGAGGAGGCCCGCGACGTGGCCCAGGAGGCGTTCCTCCGGGCCTACCGCGGCCTCGCCGCTTTCAAGCAGGAGGCGCTCTTTTCGTCCTGGCTCTACCAGATCACGATCAACTTGTGCCGGGACCGACTGAGGCGGCACCGAGGGCGAACGCTCGTGAGCCTCGAGACCCTCGAGGAGGGGGGCCCGCGCATGGTGGAGATGGGGCCGGGGGCCCACGAACTGCTGCAGCAGAGGGACCTCGCGCGCGCGGTGCGCCGGGCGATCTCGGAGCTGCCGGAGGAGCAGCGCGAGGTCGTCATCCTCAAGGAGTACCAGGGTCTCACCTTCCTCGAGATCGCACAGGCTCTTGACGTGCCGGTATCGACGGTCAAGACCCGTCTTTACCGCGGGTTCGGCCGGCTCCGGCTCCGTTTGCGGAGCGAGCGGGTCCAAGACGCCGCCCCCGTTCCCGCGCCCGTGCCTTGATCGGCCGCGCGGAGGAGACGCGATGACGATGGAGTGCAGCCGGGACGAAAGGCTTCAGGCCGACAAGATGGAGGTCCTCTACGGAGAGGCGGACACGGAGGCCCGCTCGCGTCTCGAGGAGCACCTCACCGCCTGCCCCGCCTGTCGGGAGGAGATGGCCGATCTGCGCCGACTGCGGGGGGATCTCGGCGTGTGGAGGATTGGCGTGGGTCGCCGCCCGAGCTTCGCCGCCCCGCGTCGCACGGTCCCCGGTTGGCTGGCGACGGCCGTACTGCTGCTCCTCGCCGCCGGCGCCGCGCTGGGGCTGTCGGGCTCCGAGGCGGGCTTCGAGGACGGCCGGCCATTCCTGAGGCTGGGCCGGACCGCCGCGCTGCGCGGGGCGCTCGACGCGCAGGAGGCGCGCTCGCTCGCCCGGGCCCGGCGGCACGAGGAGGAGATCGCGGCGCTGCGGACCGCGCTCGAGTCGGCTCTTCGTTACGCCGATGGCGAGGCGCTTCTCGCCCACGTCGACGCGCGCATCGAGGAGGGGGCTCGCCGCAGTGAGGAGCGGCAGGCGAAGGAGCTTCGCGACGCGCTCGCGAAGTGGACGGCGCGGGCGGAGACGCAGCGTCGGATCGACCTCGCGCGCGTCGCCGCCGGCCTCAGCTACCTCGACGGCCGTCAGGGCCGCCAGCTCGCGCGGACGAACGAGCTCATGGGCTTCGTCATCGAGGCCGCATCGCAGAGGAAGTGACCATGAGGAGCTCCGGCGGTATCACGCTCGTCGTCGCCCTCGCGCTGGCCCCCGCTCTGGCCGCGGGGCAGGAGGGCGTCCCTCGCCCCGCGATCGAATCGCTGGAAGCGCAGCTCGAGCACGCGGTGGCGCGGGTCAGCGTCCCTCACGCCGCGGTGCTGCTCGGTCGGGCCGAGGCCACCCGCGGCTATCGACTGCCTGGCTACGGGGTCGTCTTCGTGCTCACGGCGCGGGCCCTCCCCGGCGAGGGTGCGGTCTTTGCGCTCCGCGGCGGGCACAGACTCCGGCCGCGGATCGGGATCCGACCCCCGCCGCCGCCAAGAGCGCCCGCGGAGGACAGCGAGGTTGAGGCGGTGGAGCGGCAGGTGCTGGTGCTTCAGCGGGAGGCGGAGCGGATGCGACGGGAAGCGGAGGAGGACATGGAGCGCATCGTGGCCGACGTCAGGATCCTCCTCGTCCCCGATTCCCCGTCCGCGGAGTCCCCGTCGCCCGCCCCGGGGGTTCCTCCCCCCGCGCCCGCCCCGGGGGCCGAGGTCCCCCCGGTGTTCGATGTGCCGGTCGCACCTCCACCGCCGTGGATGTACTGGTTCGAGACGGGATCGCGCGAGGACGAGCGCACGGCCGAGCGCATCGTGGCCGACGTGCGGGCGGCGGTCTTGGATTCCCTGGAGAGGGAGGGCGCCCACGTCGCCGGCCTGGGTGCGGACGAGTTCGTCACGGTGGCGGTGGATTTCATCCCCGGCGGGATCCTCGCCCCCCGCACCCGGCCGTCACGCACGCTGGTCGTGCGGGCGCGCCAGCGCGACCTCGCGGCCCGGACTCGCGGCGCCCTCGCCCCCGAGGAGTTCCGCCGGCGGGTCGAGGTCGTGGAGTACTGAAGTCGCTAGCCCGCCCGCCGCCGAAGGAGGGCGAGGGTGAGAACGGCGAGGGCCCCGTCGGTGGCGGCGAAGAGAAGGAACGACGCTGGCGAGCCCCGCGTGAAGTGATCGGCCACGAACACCGCCGCCCCCAGCCCCTTGGCGAGGACGCCCGCCGCCCAGAGGTACCCGCGCCGCGCCTCCGCATCCCCCGCCGCCCAGAAGTAGCCGGCGGCGAGGGCGAGGGCGAAGACCCCGTTGAGCTGGGCGTTGAGGACCGGCACTGGCGGCGCGGCGCCGAAGAGGCGTGCCAAAGCCTCCGGTGCGAGCAGCATCGGTGCCGCGATCATGAGGTCGTAGACGCCGGAGACGAGGGCGAGGGTGCGCAGCGTCATCGTCTGTCCTTTCGTTGACCGTCCCGAGCCGCGGCTCCTATACTAGCCCCTTGGCCCGTCTCCGGGCAGGCTCCCCGATGCGCAGAGGCGACTGCTTCCACGGCACCACGATCCTCGCCGTCCGCCACCGCGGGGGCTGCGCGCTCGCCGGCGACGGTCAGGTGACGCTCGGGCAGACGGTGGTCAAGCGGCAGGCGAGGAAGATCCAGCGTCTCCACAACGGCCAGGTGCTCGCCGGCTTCGCGGGGTCGACCGCCGACTCCCTCGCCCTCATCCACCGCTTCGAGGCGCGGCTGGAGGAGCACCGCGGCAACCTGCAGCGGGCGGCGGTGGAGCTGGCCAAGGAGTGGCGCACCGACCGCAGCCTGAGACGGCTGGAGGCGTTCCTGGTCGTGGCCGACCGCGAGAGCCTCTTCCTTCTTTCGGGGGCCGGCGACGTGATCGCGCCCGACGATGGCATCGTCGCCGTCGGGAGCGGCGGCCCGATGGCCCTCGCTGCGGCCCGGGCTCTCGTCCGCTTCGCCGACCTCGACGCCGCCACCCTCGCGCGCGAGGCCCTGCGCATCGTCTCCGAGATCTGCGTCTACACCAACGACACGATCGAGGTGGAGACGCTCTAGGGCCATGCCTCCCGCCCCCCTCCTCCGCGAGGAGCGCCGGAGCCTGGATTCGCTCAGCCCGCGCGAGATCGTGGCGGAGCTGGACCGCTGGGTCGTGGGGCAGGGGGCGGCGAAGCGCGCGGTGGCGATCGCGCTCCGCAGCCGGGTGCGGCGCCAGCGTCTGGCGCCTCCGGTCGCGGCCGAGATCACCCCCAAGAACATCCTCATGATCGGGCCGACGGGGGTGGGCAAGACCGAGATCGCGCGCCGCCTGGCGATGCTGTCCGGGAGCCCCTTCATCAAGGTCGAGGCCAGCAAGTTCACCGAGGTCGGCTATGTCGGCCGGGACGTGGACTCGATCGTGCGCGATCTGGTCGCGGCCGCGATGGACATGGTCCGCCGCCAGAAGCAGGCCGAGGTGAGGGAGAAGGCGGAGGCGAGGGCGGAGGAGCGCCTCCTCGACCTCCTGTTGCCGCCGCCGCGGCCGTCGCCGGGCGAGGCCCCGGAGACGCACAACGCCCAGCGCGACCTGCTCCTCACGTCGCGCGAGAAGCTGCGGGAACTGCTGCGGGCCGGCCAGCTCGAGGCGCGCACGGTGGAGGTGGACGTGCCGGAGCGGAGCCAGCCCACCTTCCAAATCCTGGGCGGCCAGGGCGCGGAGGAGATGGACGTCGCGATTCGCGATCTCCTCCCCGGCCTCTTCGGCTCGCGCACGAAGCGCCGGACGCTGCCCGTCTCCGAGGCCCGGGACGCCCTGCGTCAGGAGGAGGAGTCGCGGCTCGTGGACCAGGAGCAGCTGGCGCAGGAGGCGGTCGAGCGGGCCCAGTCTTCCGGCATCGTGTTCATCGACGAGATCGACAAGATCGCGGGGCGGGAGACGAGCCACGGCCCCGACGTCTCCCGCGAGGGGGTGCAGCGCGATCTCCTCCCGATCGTCGAGGGGACGACGGTCTCCACGAAGTACGGCCCCGTCCGCACCGACCACGTCCTCTTCATCGCCGCGGGTGCCTTTCACGTCAGCAAGCCCGCCGACCTCATCCCCGAGCTCCAGGGGCGGTTTCCCATCCGGGTGGAGCTCCAGCCCCTCGGCGAAGAGGAGCTCGTCCGCATCCTCACCGAGCCCGAGAACGCGCTGGTGCGGCAGTACCGCGCGCTACTCGGGACGGAGGGGGTCGAGGTCGTCTTCACCGAGGAGGCGATCCGGGAGATGGCGCGGCTCGCGACCGCGGTCAACGACGCGACCGAGAACATCGGGGCGCGGCGCCTCGCCACCATCCTGGAGGCGGTCCTCGACGAGGTTTCCTTCGAAGCCGGCGGGACCTCCCCCTTCGCGGTCACCGTCGACGGGGCTTACGTGCGTCGCCGGCTCGAACCCCTCGTCCGCAGCCAGGACCTCTCCCGCTTCATCCTCTGATGGCCCCCCGCGTCCAGGTTGTCCTCTTCGCCTCCGTGCTGCTGACCGGCTGCGGGAAGCGCGGGGACCCCCGGCCGCCCCTGCGCCGGACACCGGCCCCGGTCACCGAGTTCCGCCTGGCCCAGCGCGGGGACAAGCTCGAGGTCTCGGGGACGGCACCCCGCGCTTCCCTCGACGGAGTACGGCTCGAGCGGGTCACGGTGGAGTTCCTCTATGCGTGGGGGGAAGCGGACCTTGAGCGCGCGGGCGAGCGGCGGGCAGTCGCGGCGGAGGGGGGGCAGAGGGTGACCTCGAGCCTTCCCCTCCCCACGCCCGGCACCCTCGTGAGGGCGGCGGCGCGAGCGGTTGCGGGCGGCGACGCGGGGTCGCGCACGCTCACGCGCACTCTCGTTGCCCAGCCCCCGCCCGAACCACCGCGCGAGCTCCGAGCCGAGCTGCGCGAGGACGGGGTGAGCCTGATGTGGCGCGGCCCTCGGCCGACGCCCGCTCCCCCTCCGCCGCGCCCGGAGGCGGCGGGGGGAGGCGCCCCGCACCGTCCGCAGGCGATAGCAGCCCCGAGGGAAGAGCCGCCGGCGGCGAAGGTAGAGGCGGCGCGCGCGGGCTTCTTCGTCTATCGGCGACGGAGCGACTCCGCCTACGGCGCGCCGCTGTTCGCAGAGCCGCAGGAGGGGCGCAGCTATGTCGACGGCGGCGCCGCGCCCGGCCAGAGGCTTTGCTACGTGGTGCGGGCGGTGGCCTCGGTCGATCCCCTCATCGAGAGCGCCGCCTCCGAAGAGGCCTGCGTGGACGTGCGGGACGTCGCCGCCCCCGCGACGCCGACCGGGCTCACCGCGCTGGGGCGCGAGAACGGCATCGAGCTCGCCTGGAGCCCCTCGCCCGAGCCCGACCTCGCCGGCTACCGCCTCTTCCGCTCGACCTCGCCCGGCGTCCCGGAACTGCTCATAGAGCTCACCCCCGCCCAGACGGTCCACCTCGACCCCGCCCCCGAGCCGGGGGTCGTCTACCGCTACGCGCTCACCGCCTTCGATTCTGCGGGCAACGAGAGCCCGCCCTCACCTGCGGTCGAGGCGAGCCGACCGTGACCCAGGGGGCGATATGATGTGTGGCATGTTCCCTTCGCGGGAGATGAAGGAGAGGCCATGAAGATCTTTCTCGACACCGCCAACCTCAAGGAGATTCGCGAGGCGGCTTCGCTCGGGGTGGTGGACGGGATCACGACCAACCCCAGCCTTCTCGCCAAGGAGTCGGGCGATCCCGAGGAGATCCTGCTCGAGATCTGCCGGATCGTCGACGGCCCCATCTCGGCGGAGGTGGTGGCGACCGACGCCGAGGGCATGGTCCGTGAGGGCCGGCACCTGGCGGGGCTTCACAAGAACATTGTGGTGAAGTGCCCCTGCATCCCGGAAGGGCTCAAGGCCACCCGTACCCTCACCGCCGAGGGACGCCGCGTCAACATGACCCTCATCTTCAGCCCCGCCCAAGCGCTCCTCGCCGCCAAGGCCGGGGCGCGGTTCGTCTCGCCCTTCGTGGGACGGCTCGACGATGTCTCGAGCCCGGGGATGGAGGTCGTGGCCGACATCGTGCAGATCTTCCGCCAGCACCGCTTCGACTGCGAGATCCTCGCCGCCAGCCTGCGCCACCCGATGCATGTGGTGGAGGCGGCCAAGCTCGGGGCTGACATCGGGACGATGCCGGTCGCCGTCTTCCACGCGCTCGTCAAGCACCCGCTCACCGACGTCGGCCTCAAGCGCTTCCTCGAGGACTGGGAGAAGGCAAAGCGGGAGCTGGCGGCGCGGGCGGGGCGCTAAGAAGGAGCCCATGCCTATCTACGAGTACCTCTGCGCCGATTGCGACACCCGCTTTGAGAAGCTGGTGCGCCGGTGGGGCGAAGCTGTCGCCTGCCCCGCCTGCGCGAGCGCCACGGTGGACAAGCAGCTCTCGGTCTTCGCCGTCGCCTCCGCCCCCGCGGAGGCCTTCACGGGGTGCGGCGCGGGTGGTTGCGGGGCGGGGGAGGGGGCCTGCGCAGCCCCCGCCTGCGGCCTCCCGCGTTAGGGCGCGAGGCCGCGGAAGCGGAGAAGCCGGTGGCCCCCTCCCGTCTCGATCTCCTGCGTGAGCGGGTGCGCCGCGCCGAAGCCGGGGGCGGCCCCGAGCGGCGCGAGCGCCAGCACCGCGAGGGCAAGCTCACCGCCCGCGAGCGTGTGGAGCTGCTCCTCGACGAGGGGAGCTTCGAGGAGCTCGACAAGCTCGTGGAGCACCGCTGCGTCGACTTCGGCATGGGCGAGCAGAAGATCCCCGGCGACGGGGTCGTCTCCGGCCACGGGCGGGTCGACGGCAGGCTCGTCTACGTCTTCGCGCAGGACTTCACGGTCTTCGGGGGGAGCCTCTCCGAGACCAACGCGCGGAAGATCTGCAAGGCCATGGACCTCGCGATGAAGATGGGCGCCCCGATCGTGGGGCTGAACGACTCGGGGGGGGCGAGGATCCAGGAGGGGGTGGCCTCCCTCGGCGGCTACGCCGACATCTTTCTCCGCAACACCCTCGCCTCCGGCGTCGTGCCGCAGGTCTCGGCCATCATGGGCCCCTGCGCGGGGGGGGCGGTCTACAGCCCCGCCATCACCGACTTCAACGTGATGGTCCGCGACACCTCCTACATGTTCGTGACCGGGCCCGACGTGATCAAGACCGTGACCCACGAGGAGGTCACGAAGGAGGAGCTGGGTGGCGCCACGACCCACGGCGCCCGCTCCGGGGTGGCACACTTTGCGGTGGACGACGACCGCGCCTGCCTCGCCCTCATCCGAGACCTGCTGTCCTACCTGCCCTCGAACAACATCGAGGAACCGCCCGTGCACGCCACATCCGACCCCCTGGACCGGGAGGAGGCGGCGCTCGAGACCCTGGTGCCCCCCGAGCCCGCGAAGCCCTACGACATCAAGCGCCTCGTCCAGGCGGTGGTGGATGAGGGCCGCTTCCTCGAGGTGCACGAGCACTTCGCCCCCAACCTCGTCGTCGGCTTTGCGCGCTTCGGCGGACGCAGCGTCGGGATCGTGGCCAACCAGCCGGCGGTGCTCGCGGGCTGCCTCGACATCGACGCCTCGGTGAAGGGGGCGCGCTTCGTGCGCTTCTGCGACGCCTTCAACATCCCGCTCGTCACCTTCGAGGATGTCCCCGGCTTCCTTCCCGGCACCGGCCAGGAATACGGCGGCATCATCCGCCACGGGGCGAAGCTCCTCTACGCCTTCGCCGAGGCCACCGTGCCCAAGGTCACCGTGATCACCCGCAAGGCCTACGGGGGGGCGTATTGCGTGATGGCGAGCAAGCATCTGCGCACCGACGTCAACTACGCCTGGCCGAGCGCCGAGATCGCGGTGATGGGCCCGGAGGGGGCGGTGAATATCCTCTACCGGCGTGAGCTTCAGGCCGCCTCCGACCCCGAGGCCCTCCGGGCGCAGAAGGTGGCGGAGTTCAGGGAGAAGTTCGCGAGCCCCTGGGTGGCCGCGGACCGCGGCTTTGTCGACGAGGTGATCGAGCCGAAGACGACGCGGCGGAAGATCATCGCCGGGCTCGAGATGACTCGCACCAAGCGCGACCGCAACCCCCCGCGGAAGCACGGAAACATCCCGCTGTGAGCACGCGCGTCGTCGACAAGGTCCTCGTCGCGAACCGGGGCGAGATCGCGGTGCGTGTCATTCGCGCCTGCCGGGAGATGGGGATCGCCTCCGTCGCCGTCTATTCCGAGGCCGACCGGGCAGCCCTGCACGTGAGGCTGGCCGACGAGGCGCGAGCGATCGGTCCCGCCCCTTCGCGGGAGTCCTACCTGCGGATCGACCGCATCCTCGACGCGGCGCTCGCGAGCGGGGCGCATGCGATCCACCCCGGCTACGGTTTCCTGGCCGAGAATCCGGCCCTCGCGCGTGCGTGCGAGGGGGCGGGCATCGTCTTCATCGGCCCGTCGAGCGCCACCATCGCCCTCATGGGCGAGAAGACGGCGGCCCGACGGGAGGCGGTCTCGGCGGGCGTCCCCGTCGTCCCCGGCTCGTTCGAGCCCCTGGCGGAGGAGGCGGCGATCGCGCGGGAGGCGGAGCGGGTCGGCTTCCCGGTGATGCTCAAGGCCGTGGCGGGGGGAGGGGGCAAGGGCCTGAGGCTCGTCGCCTCGCCGGACGAGCTCGGTTCGGCCTTGGCGCGGGCGCGGAGCGAGGCCAGAAGTGCTTTCGGCGACGACCGCGTGTACGTGGAGAAGGCCATCCGGAGGCCGCGTCACATCGAGGTTCAGCTCCTCGCCGACGAGCACGGGAACGTGGTGCACCTCTTCGAGCGGGAATGCTCGATCCAGCGCCGGCACCAGAAGCTCATCGAAGAGAGCCCCTCGCCCTTCGTCACCAAGGAGCTGCGCCACCGGCTCGGGGAGCTGGCGGTCAGGCTCGCGAAGCGCGTCCGCTATTGCAACGCGGGCACCCTCGAGTTCCTCGTCGACGCCGAGGGCGCCCCCTTCTTCCTCGAGATGAATACCCGGCTTCAGGTCGAGCACCCGGTCACGGAGATGGTGACCGGGGTCGACCTGGTCAAGCTCCAGATCCGCATCGCCCGTGGGGAGACGATCCCGTTCCGCCAGGAGGAGCTCGCTCAGAGAGGTCACGCGATCGAGTGTCGGGTCTACGCCGAGGATCCGCAGCAGGGCTTTCTCCCGAGCCCCGGGAGGATCAACGCCCTGCGTGTGCCCGGCGGGCCGGGCGTGCGCGACGACTCCGGCGTCTACGAGGGCTGGGAGGTACCCGTCCATTATGACCCCCTCCTCTCCAAGCTCATCGCCTGGGGGGAGAGCCGCGAGGAGGCGATCTCGAGGATGCAGCGGGCGGTCGCGGAGTACCGCCTGCTCGGCATCAAGACGACACTGCCCTTCTTCGAGCGCGTGCTGCGCCACCCCGCCTTCCGGGCGGGGGAGTTCGACACCTCCTTCGTCGAGGCGGTGCTGGGCGCGGGCGACGAGCGCGAGCCGGAGATCGAGGTCGCGGTGGCGGCGGCCGCGATCGAGGCCTTGCGTGAGCGGCAGAAGGCGCTTCGGTCAGAGACGGGCGTCGCCCCCCGCTCGTCCTGGTGGCAGGCGGGGCTCGCCGAGGCCCATCGCGGCCACCCCGGATAGCCGCAGATGAGATTCGACGTGACCGTCGATGGACGGAAGATGAGCGTCGAGGTCGCCTCCCGCGCCGGGCGCTACGTCGTCACCCTCGACGGGACGCCGCTCGAGGTCGACCACGTGGCGACCGGCGACCGCTTCGCGAGCCTTCTCGTGGACGGCCGCAGCCACGACGTGGGCATCGAGAAGCGACCGGGAGGGTACGTGGTGGTCCTGAGCCGAGGCGCGGTGGCGGTGGAGCTTGCCGACGCCGCGCGTGGCGTGGGCGTCCCTGCGCCCCGGACCCGGGGGCCCACCGCCCTCGCCGCGCCCATGCCCGGCCGCGTCGTACGGGTCCTGGTCGCCCCCGGTCAGGAGGTCGCGGTTGGCGCGGGGCTCGTGGTGGTCGAGGCCATGAAGATGGAGAACGAGCTGCGCGCACCGCGGGCGGGTCGCGTCCGTGAGGTGACGGCGCGGGAGGGCGAGGCGGTGGAGGCGGGGACGCCGCTCGTGATCGTGGACTAGTGTCCCCCCGGCGCAAGCTCGTCCTCACCGCTCTCGTCGTCGTGGCGACGGGTCTCTACGCGCTGTGGCGCGCGCCGGAGTGGACCGCCCGCCTCATCGAGCACGCCCTCGCCAACTACTTCCACCGGCCGGTCCACGTCACCACCGTTCGTCTCCAGTTGGCGCCCTTCGAGCTCCACGTGGTCGGGCTGCGCGTGGCCGGCCTCACCCCCGGGGCCCCCCCCTTCCTCGAGGTGCCGCTGGTGCGGATCCAGCCGAGCCTCGCCCCGTTGCAGGGCAGCCGCATCGTGCTCTCCCGCGTGCGCCTCGAAGGCCTGCGCCTGCGCATCCACGCGTTCCCCTCGCCGCCCGTCGGGCCCGGAGGCGACGACATCCCGAAGCTCGGCAGCGGCCGTCGCGGCGGGGGCGGGGTCCAGGTCTCGATCCGGCGGCTCGTGATCCAGGGGGGTGAGTTCATCCTCGACCACGACCGTGTTCCGCTCGAGCTCGAGCTCCCCAATTTCCACGGCCGCCTTCAGAGCCGGCCGCAGGGCGGGATCGCGGGGCACGTCTCCTTCGGCCCCGGCGAGGTGCGCTTCGGCAACGCCCCTGTCATGCCCATGGGCACCGAGGTCGACGTCTTCGTCCACCGCGGGCTCCTCACCGTCGAAGGCGCTCGCCTCGTGGGCGAGGGGACCAGCCTCGCCTACCGCGGCCGGCTGAGCCTCTCCGGCCGGCCGCGGGGACAGTTCAGCCTCGAAGGCCAGGTGGATCTCGCCTATCTCGATCGCCACGTCTTCCGCTCCGGCCTCGGGCTCTCCGGCGCCGCACGGTGGGACGGCCTCTTCTCCGTCGACGGCTCCCGGCTGCGAGTGGAGGGTCGGGTCGAGGGGACGGGGGGGACCTTCCGGGGGGTGGCCGTACCCCGCTTCGCGAGCGAGCTCTCCTACGACGGCTCCTCGGGCCTCGTCATGCGCGGGTTGGACGTGGACGCGCTCGGCGGCACCGCCCGGCTCGACATCGACGTGCCCCCCACCGCCAGCGGCCGCGAGGTCCGCATCGCGGGGAGCGTCCGCGACGCGGACGGCGAGGGGGCGCTGCGGATGATCTTCGGCTGGGGCGCCTTGGGCGTGGGAACCGCCGCCACCGGGGACGTAGAGGTGCGATGGCCGAAGCGAGGCCCGCGGCGCGTCTCAGGACGGATCGTGCTCGATCTCGCGGGGCGCGACGACGGGCGACCGCCCCTCAAGGGCCGCTTCGAATGGAGCGGCTTGGACGGGGCGCAGAACTACGAGCGGGTCGACCTGCGGGGGAGCGACGTGACCGCGCAGATCGCGGGGCGCGTGGGGGCCGACAACTCCGCGGACCTCGCGCTGGATGCGGAGAGCTCGGACCTCGGCGCCACCGACGGGCTGTTGACCCGCGTGCGCCGGGCCCTCGGGAACGCCGAGGCGCAGAAGGCCGGCTTCACGGGGGCGGGTTTTTTCCGAGGCCGCTGGCGGGGCACGACGTCGGTGCCCCTCTTCGAGGGCCGCTTCCGCGGCCAGGACGTCGGCTACGCCGGGGTCCAGTGGGGGCGCACGGAGTGGGTGGGTCGCCTCGACACCGGCGCAGAGGCGGTCGAGTCGCACTCCCTCGAGCTGCGCAAGGGAGACGCCGAGCTGTGGTGGGACGGGCGGTCCGAGATCGGATGGTACGGGGTGCGCGACGCGCTCTCCGGCCAGGCCCGGGTCCGGGACTGGCCGGTCGAGGACATCGTGCGCTTCATGCGCTGGCGGGTGAAGGCGAGCGGGCTCCTCAGCGGCCGGGCCAGGGTCGAGGGGCGACGCAGCGCCCCCGAGGGTGAGGCGCGCCTCACCGCCGGGAGCGGGAGCTGGTACGGTGTCCCGTTCGAGAAGGCGGCGATCACCGCGCGCTGGCGAGGGCGGCTGGCGGAGGTCGCCGCGGGCGAGGTGACGCTCGGTGGCGGTCGCTTCGCCTTCCACGGGAGCGTGACCGACGATGGGGTGTACGACGGCTCGGCCGAGCTCGAGGGGGTGGACGTGGGCGCCGTCGTCCCTGCCAGGGGGGGAGTCGCCCTGTCGGGTCGGCTCTCGGGACGGCTCGTCCTGCAGGGCACGCTCGCGCGGCCACGGCTGCGGGCGAGCGTTGTCTCGCCGCGTCTGTTCTTCGCCGACGAGGGGCTGGGGGCCCTCGAGGCGACACTCCGCGGCAGCGGCGACGGCGAGATCCGCCTCGAGGGCCGCTGCCGTTCGGCGCGGGTGGACCTCACGCTGACGGGCGATGTGGCCGCCTCCGCGCCCTACGTGGCGGCGCTCGAGCTTGCCGCCCGCTCCACGAGCCTGGATCCCTTCCTGCGCGCGGTCGGGGTCCCCCTGCCGGCGACCTTCGGCGTCGTCGCCTCCGGCGACGTGCTCCTCCGCGGGCCGCTCGCCCAGCCCGCTGCCCTCCGGGCGGAGGCGACACTTCCCGAGCTGCGGCTGCTCGTGCCCGACTACACGATCGGCGCCCGCGAGCCCCTGCGCTTCGCCTTCGCGGACGGCCGGCTGCGCGTCGAGGACTTCGACGTTGCGGGTGAGGGCACCGACCTCGTGCTGAGCGGGGATGCCGACCTGCTGGGTGAGGGTCCGCTGCACCTCTCCGCCCGCGGAAGGGCCGATCTGCGCGTGCTGTCGCTGCTGACCCGCCGTGTGCGGGGCAGTGGCGCCGCACGCCTCGCGCTGAGCGTCGCCGGCACACGCTCCGCCCCGAGCCTCCTGGGCACGCTGGATCTTCAGGGCGCGGGCCTGCGGGTACGCGGCTTCCCGCACGGGATCGAGGGTGTACGGGGCCAGGTGCGCTTCACCGAGAGCGCGGCCGAGATCGAGGGAGTCACCGGCACCCTCGCCGGGGGCGAGCTCGCCATCACCGGGCAGGCCAGCTACGCGGGCGGGCACCTCACCTCCTACGACATCCGCCCCGTGGGGCGGCGCCTCGCCCTGCGTTATCCCGAGGGGCTGCGGAGCCTCCTCGACGCCGACCTGCGGCTTTTCGGGGACGCCCGCCAGCAGTGGCTGACGGGAACGGTCAACGTGCGCCAGGCGCTCTACACCCGGCGCTACGACGTGGCCTCCGAGATCCTCGGCGCGGGGCGCGCCCTCGCCCCCGCCGCCCCGGTCTCGACGGCCGAGGGCGTGCGGCTCGACGTGCTGCTCCGCGCCCCGGGGACGCTTCGCATCGACAACAACCTCGCCACCCTCGCCGCGCGCGCCGAGCTCACGCTGCAGGGCACCACCCAGGCGCCGGTCGTCACCGGCCGCGTGGAGATCGACCGCGGGCAGGTCTACTTCCAGGGGCGCACCTACGTGATTCGAAAGGGCACGCTCGACTTCGTCAACCCGCGCCGGATCGATCCGCTGTTCGAAATCGAGGCCGAGACCCAGATCCGCTCCTACCGGGTCACGCTCCGCATCGGGGGGACGCTCGAACGCGTCACCCCCACGCTCACCTCCGACCCGCCGCTGTCCTCGCTCCAGATACTGGCGCTCCTCGCCGGCCAGGACGAGAGCGAGGTGGCCAACCTCACCCAGGCCCAGGCGCGGCAGAGCCAGGCCCAGCTCGCGGCGGCGGGGGCGGCCACCCTCGCCGCGGGACGACTCTCGGAGTCGGTGGGGCTGGAACGCGAGGCGGAGCGCCTCTTCGGCCTCAACCGCTTTTCCATCGACCCTTCGCTCCTGCGCGGCGCGGGCTCCACTCCCACCGCGCGCGTGACGGTGGGCAAGCGGCTCGCGCCTGGCCTCAACGTGCTCTACTCCCAGGATCTGCGCGGCACCGAGGAACGCATCCTCGCCATCGAGTACAACCTCTCCGACCGGCTGTCGCTCCTGCTCACGCGCACCGATCCCGGCACCGCCAAGAGCGGTGTCGAGCGGGGCTGGGCCTTCGACGTGCGCGTCCGGCGGTCTCGTTAGGGGTATGTCCGAGTACGGACGTGCTCCCAGGCTGCTCGCGGCGGCGCTCCTGCCCTTCGCCTTCGTCGGCGCCGCGCCCGATGAGGGGTACGTCCGCGCGGTCCGGATCGAGGCCGCGCGGGCGGCGAGGCTGGAGCGGTTCGTGGGCCTCGTTCCGGGGAGACCGCTCGACCGCGAGGCTGTCCGCCGTGCGGTCGAGCTGATGTACGCCACGGGGGAGTTCGAGGACGTTGTGGTCGAGCTGGAGCGCGAGGCGGGCGAGGAGGGCGTGACGGTGGTCTTTCGTCCCCGCCCCGCCCCGCTCCTCGCCCGGATCCGTGTGGAAGGGGACCGCGTCGTGTCCGCGCGCTGGATCCGCGGGGCGACCCGCCTCCGGGACGGGGAGCCGCTCTGGCCCTCCCGGCTCGAGCGGGCCGGCCGCGACGCGGCGCTCGCCCTCGTGAGGCGCGGCTACCTCGAGGCGACGGTGGTGGGGGAGGCGGTGGCCGTGGCCGGCGGCGCCGACGCCGTCTTCCGCGTCCGAGCCGGTCCGTACGTACGCGTGGGGACGACCCGTGTCGAGGTCGCCCCTGAGCGGTCGGGGATCGGGCTCGACGACCTCGTCGAGCCGCTCCCGGGGGAGCCCTACCGGCGGGATCGGGCGGACGAGGCTCGCGAGTCGATGCGACGCCGGCTGGTCGAGGCCCGCTACTGGCGCGCCGCGGTCGAGCTCAGGCCGACTTACGATCCCGGCTCGGCGCGCATCGGCCTCGTCTTTCACGTGCGATCCGGCCCCCGGATGGGGCTGGAGATCCGGGGGGCGGAAATCCCGCCGCGTCTGCACGGGGTCGTCGAGTCGCTGCTCAAGGAGGGCGAGGCGGGCGGAGACGCCCTCGTCGCGGGGGCGGAGTGGCTCGAGGCGCATCTCCGAAATCAAGGCTACCGCGAGGCACGGGCGGATCCCCGGCTGGAGACGCGGGAGTGGGGAGAGGTCGTCGTGTACGACGTCACCCCCGGAGCGCAAGCCCTCGTGGCCTCGGTGGAGCTCCTGGGCGCCGAGGCCGCGCTGCTCGCCGGCCTGCGCACACTCGCCGGGCGTGCCCTCGTGGACACCGTCCTCGACGAGGACGCGCGGACGCTGCACAGTCGGCTCGAGGAGGAGGGACATTTCGAGGCCCGGGTCGAGCCCGACGTGCCGGAGGGCGGCGGGATCCTGCGGGTACGGTTCGTGGCCCGCCCCGGGCCGAAGGCACGCGTCACCGACGTCGCCATCGAAGCCCCGCCGCTGCCGGCCGGGGGCGACGACGCCCCTCAGGAGCTGCCGCTGCGGGCGGGGCTTCCCTACCGCACGCGCGACCTCGCGCAGGCGCGCGACATCGTCGCCTCCACCTGGCGTCGCGCGGGGTTCCTCGAGGCGGACGTGCGGAGCGAGGTCGATCTCTCCGAGGACCGGACGCAGGCTCGCGTGAGGCTCGTGGTCGAGCCGGGGTCGCGCACGATCGTGGAGCAGGTCGTGCTCGCAGGGTTGCGGGAGACGAAGGAGATGACCGTCCGCCGCGAGATCGCCCTCCACCCCGGGGAGCCCTTCTCCTTCGAGCGGGTGCTGGAGAGCCAGCGCCAGCTCTCCGGCCTCGGCATCTTCGAGCGCGTGAGCATCGCCGAGATCGACCCGCAGCGCCCGCGCCGCCGTGACGTCGTGGTGACGGTCGAGGAGGCCCCGCGCACGACCGTCACCTGGGGTGTCGGCTACTCCGAGCAGGACCTTCTCCGCGGCAGCGTCGAGCTCACCCGGCGCAACCTGCACGGGCTCGGGAGGAGCGCGTCGTTCTTCACGCGGGCGAGCTTCCGCGGCAGCCGGGCGCTGGTCAACGTCCGCGAGCCGTGGCTCTTCGGGCACAAGCTCGACTCCTTCCTGACCGCCTTCTGGGAGGAGGAGGACCGCACGACCTACGACTACAACCGCAAGGGCGGGATCGCCCAGAGCGGGGTCAACCTCGACCCGCGCACCTCGCTCATCCTGCGCTACCTCTACCAGGACACCAACGTCTTCAACATCGAGGTCCCGATCGAGGAGATCGACCGGCAGTACCGGACCTACACCGTCTCCGGGCCCTCCGCCTCCGTCGTGTGGGACACCCGCGACGACCCCCTCGACCCCCGGCGCGGCAACTTCCTCGGGGCCGACCTGCAGATCTCGCTCGAGGCGCTGGGGGGAGTGCCGTATTTGAAGAGCTTTGTCCAGGCGACGAGCGTCCGTCGTGTGCGCTCCGACCTCGTCTTCGTCCTCTCGGGTCGACTTGGCCTCGCCGGCACCTTCGGGCTGGGGGAACCGGAGCTGCTGCCCCTGCCCGAGCGCTTCTTCGCCGGCGGGGACTACGGCCCGCGGGGGTTCCCGGTGGACGGGGTGGGGCCGAAGGTGGTCGGTACCAACGGCCGGCTCTACCCCATCGGCGGCAATGCGTTGCTCCTCGGCGGGGCGGAGATGCGCCTCGCCCTCACCCGCTCGCTGCAGCTGGCGACCTTCCTCGACATCGGCAACGTCTACCCGCTGGTCAGCGACCTGTCGCTCTCGAACCTGCGGGAGAGCGCAGGGGTCGGCGTGCGCTACCGGACCCCGATCGGACCCGTCCGCCTCGACTGGGGCTACGTTCTCGACCGTCGCCCCGGGGAGTCCCCATCCCACTTCCATCTCACGATCGGCTATGCGTTCTAGCCTCCTCTTGCTTCTGGCGGCGATCCCCGCCGCCGCCGGCGAGTCCCCGCCGCGGAGAGAGCTCCTGGAACGGGTCCTCGCGGCGGTGGACGAGCGACCGCTGCTGCTCTCCGAGGTCCGGCTGGAGCAGCAGGTCAAGCACCTCGACCGCGAGGACGCCCTCGAGGCTGTGATCGATGCCCAGTTGATGTACCAGGAGGCGGCCCGCCTCCCCCAGACCGCGGTCTCCTCCGAGGATGAGGAGCGATTGCTCGCCGGCCTTCTCGACAAGCGGCCCGAGCTGCGCGGCCTCGCGGAGGAGGCGGAGCTGAGGCGGATGGTGCGGCGGGAGGCGGTGACCGTCAAGTACATCGACTTCCGCTTCCGTCCGCAGGTGCGCGTCAGCGACGAGGCCCTGCGGGAGGCCTACGCGGAGGAGTACGGGGCAAAGGGCGACGCCCTCGCCTTCGAGGCGGTGGAGTCCGAGCTGCGGCGTCGCCTCGAGAAACGCGATCTCGGTCTGCGGATCGAGACGTGGGTGCGGGAGCTGCGCGCGCGTGCCGACATCCGTTACGTGCCGGCCGAGGACGGGGCGGCGGGTCCTGGCCGCCCGTAGGCCCCTTTTAGCGCGAGCAGGCGGATGCGGAGGAGGTCGAGGAAGGCCGCCCCTCCGCCGGCGAGGCCGACTCGGCTCGTGGCGTCGTTGCGCCAGTGGACGGGTACCTCCGCGATCCGCAGCCCCCGGCGGCGGGCGACGAACAGCACCTCCACGTCGAAGGCGAAACCGTCGAGCTGGCAGGCACCGAAGGCAACGGCGGCGGCGTCGGCGGTGAACAGCTTGAAGCCGCACTGGGTATCGTGAAGTCCCCTCATCACCAGCGCCTGCACGAGCACGTTAAAGAAACGGCCCATCGCCTCGCGGTAGGCGGGCTGGTGGACCTCGATCCGCGCCCCGGCGACGGCCCGCGAGCCGATCGCGATGTCGAATCCGCGGTCGAGCTCGGCCATGAGGAGCGGCAGCTCCTCGATCGGCGTCGAGAGATCGGCGTCCGTCATCAGTCGCCGCCCTCCCCGTGCCGCGAGCATCCCCCGCCGGACGGCGTATCCCTTGCCGCGGTTCGGCTCGTGGCGCAGCAGGACGAGCCCCTCGCCCCCCGCTGCACGCGCCCGAGCGGCGGTGTCGTCGCACGAGCCGTCGTCCACGACGACGATCTCGTGCGTCACCGCGGAGCGGGAGAGCCACTCCTCGAGGCGGGCGAGGGCCCTTGGGAGGCGCTCCGCTTCGTTGAAGGCGGGGATCACGACCGAGAGCGCCGGCGTCGTCAGCGATGCCCCCCGAAGAGATCCGCCAGGAGGGGCTCGAGCTCGGCGGTGGCGCCCTCGAGGCCGAGCTCGCGGGCGGCGACGCGCACATCGTCCATCGCCCACGCCAGCAGGCTCCCCTCGCCTCCTCCGGCGGTGGCCGCGGCGCGGATCAGCTCGTCCCTTCTCGGGGCGACCTCGCGTACGAGCGCGAGGAGCCCGCGGGCCGCACGGCCTGGCTCGCCGCGTTCGGCCGCCCACGCCGACGCCGCTTCTCCCCTGCGCGCGCGCGCCGACGCGTCGGTGAGAAGCCGCCGGACCCAGGCCTCCACCTCCTCCGCCTCCCTCCGACCCGGCGGCACGCGGACGACACCCGCTTCGGCGAGCTCGCAGGCGGCGCCGGAGCCGGCGGTCACGAGCGTGCACCGCCCCCCCGCCGTCGCCCGCGCCACCGCCGCCGGCACGCCGAGGCGCACGGGGTGCTCGAGGGCGACAACGACATCGGCCGCCGCGAGCCGCAGGGCAAGGCCGGGGTCGTCTTCAGTGGTCCAGAGCACGGTGGCGCCCGGTTCGCCGGCGGCGACGCGCTCGAGGGCGCGGGCGATCCCGGGGGCCGGAGCCGTGTCGGCCGCGCCCCGAAGGGCGACGACCACCGCTCGCTCCTGCCCCAGGCCGAGCTCTCCTCGCGCGCCCGCCCGTGTCGGGAGGGGCGTGAGGCCCACGAACGCGAGCGGGATCTGGACCACGGGACGGCCGGTGAGCCGCGCCCCGGCGCGCTCCCGGACCGCCGCGCTCGTGGCGGCGAGGCCCAGGCTCGCCTCGAGCACGCGGTCGTTCATGGCGAGGAGCGCGGGCAGCGCCCCGCCGAGACCACGCAGCACCTGCCGCGCCACGAATGTGCCCGTCTCCCCGTGCGCGTGCCGGGCCTCGCGTCGGTACGCTTCCTCGTCCCCGCGCCCGACCGTCTCCGCGTGCACGAGCCGGTGCAGGCTCCACTCCTCCAGCACCACCACCCCTGGCTGGCGAAGGAGCGCGCGGTAGACGAAGCCGTGCCGGGCCGTGTCCGCGACGTGATACACGTGCAGATCGGCCTCGGGCGCGGAGGGAGGCTCCGCGTCCACGAGCACGAGCTCGATCTCGCGGGCGAGGTGCGGCGCCACGGCCGCCACCCAGCCCTCCTCCGGATACGGTGTCCAGAGGGCCAGCCTCATTGGATCGACTCCGTCAAGCGGTCCACGACCACGTCCCAGCTGAGGTGGGCCACGCGACGGTGACCCTCCTCGCCCATCTCGCGCAGCCGCACCTCGGGGAGACCCCACAGGCGGTCGATCGCGTCGGCCAGGGCCACGGGCTCGGGCGCGGCGACGAGGCCGTTGACCGCGTCATCCACGAACTCGAGCGGCCCCCCCGCGTCGGTCGAGGTGATCACGGGCTTCCTCGAGAGGAAGCTCTCCAGCGTCACGTAGCCGTAGTCCTCGTCCACGGGCGTGTACCACGCGGCCCGGCAGCCGCCGTAGAGAGAGACGAGTTCGTCGGCGGAGACGAAGCCGAGAAGCTCCACGCGGTCGGCGACCCCGAGCTGCTCCGCAAGGCGACGGAGCTCTCCTTCGAGCGGACCCGCGCCCGCGATCTTGAGGCGCGCCCCGCTCGCGGCTCGCGCGAGCGCGCGCACCGCGAGGTCCGGCCGCTTCACCGGCTCGAGCCGCCCGGCGTAGAGGAGGTAGTCCCCGTAGCCGTCGGTGCGGTAGCGGCCGAGCTGCGGCGGGGGCGGGTGGAGCGGCGTCCCCCTGAGCGCGTTGAAGCGCGCGAGGCGGTCGGCCACGTTGCGGGAGATCGTGAAGATGGCGCGGCACTCGGAGAGAGAGGCGCCGTCCATCGCGTGGATCGACTCCCTCACCCGCCGGTCCTCGGGGCTGTCGGTGAGCGAAGAGAGGCTCGTCCCGTCGAGGTCATAGGCCTCACGGTACTGGTGGAAGAGCCACGCCACCTTGCGCGGGTGGCGCACGAGGTAGCTCGGGAACTTCGTGGGGATCACGAGATCCGCCCGCTTGCCCGTCGTCTCCCTTAGCTCGAGCAGTCGCCAGACGACGGCCTGCCGCACGACCTCCGAGGGCGGGTGCCCGTGGAAGGGCACGCTCACCACGTCCACCCGGAACCCGCGCCGTCCGAGGTTGTCCGCGAGCGCCCGCACCAGCATCTCCGCGCCGCCGGTCACGAAGGACGCCTGCGCCGCGCACACGAGGACGGTCTTCATTCGCGCCGCCGCAGGGCTTCCTCCAGCCGGAGAAGCCGCGCGCGCATGTCCTCGAGCGCGAACTCCAGCGCGAGACGCCCCCGGTCCCCCTCCGTGAGGGCGAGGTCGATCCGGTGCACGAGATCGCGAACGTGCTCCGCCAGCTCCCGGCCCAGGATCGCGTGGCGCTCATCGACCTCGTCCAGGCGGCGACCGCAGAGGCCGAGGATCCGGTCGTAGTGCCGGTGGGTGGCGGCGAATCGCTCGTCCAGATAGCGCAGCGTCTCGTTGTCGAGCTGCACCTGCCTCGCGTTGAAGGCCCGCTGTGCCTCGAAGCGCGGCGAGAGAACCCGCTCGAGCAGGCGGTAGAGCACTCCGGCGAGCCCGCGCGGGGGAGCGGCCTCCGCCTTGCACGCCTCGTTCACCGCGGCGGCATCGGGCGGACGCGGGCCTGGCTCGTCGACGGTATGCTTCCGCTCCCCGCTCACCGTGGACCCTCTTCGAAGCACCGCATTCTACCGTCCCTCCTCTCTGCCCGTGAGGCACGGTTCGGGGGGGGTGGACGTACAATCCGTCGTGCCCGACGGTAAGGACGACTCTCCCCTCGAACCCCTCCGCCGGCGTCTGCAGGAGGAGGAGAGCGCGTACGCGGACGCGCTGGCCGCCCTCGACCGCCTGGCCGCGCTACCACCGCCGGAGGAGCTCGGACCCGATGTCGGCGGTGACCTCGGCGAGCTGAATGTCCTCTGGCCCGCCCCCTCGCCCCCGGAAAGCCGGGGCCTCGGCGGCAGGCTCGATCGACGCACGTGGGCCGTCCTCTCCCCGATCGTCCAGCGACAGGCGCGGTTCAACGCCGCCTTGGTGCGCCTGCTGAACGCCCACCTCGAACGCACGGCGGGCCTCCTCGCGAGGCTGCGCGAGCTGGGGGCCGGCCTCGTCCGCTACGCCCAGCGCGTCGAGCCCGTGATGGACGCCCGCGACCGAATCCGCGTGGCGCAGGTCCCTACCGAGGCGCACCTCGTCCTCGAGATCTTCGGCCAGAGGCTCGAGGCGATGGGGCAGAAACTCGAGGGCCTCCTGGCGCTGCGCGATCGGATGGAGGCCGTCTCCGAGGAAGTGCGAGCCCTGCGCGGCAGCCTCGAGGCGCACACCCCCGCGCCGGAGGTGGCGGCCTCGGCCTCCCGCGCCGCCTCCGACTCCGCTTACACCGCCTTCGAGAACCGCTTCCGGGGAAGCCGGGACGAGATCCGGGCCCGGCAGAGGGATTACGTCCCCCTCTTCGCGGGCCTCGCGCCGGTCGTCGACCTCGGCTCCGGCCGCGGCGAGTTTCTGGAGCTCCTCCGTGTGGCGGGCATCGCGGCCCGGGGGGTCGAGGACAACGCCCACGTCGTCCGCGAGTGCCGCGAGAAGGGGCTCGACGTCGTCCAGGGCGACCTCCTCGAGTTCCTCCGCGGGCACGAGGCGGGCTCGCTCGGTGGCGTCTTCGCGGCCCAGGTGGCGGAACACCTCAAGCCGACGGTGCTCACCGCCCTCCTCGCAGAGTCATACCGCGTCCTCCGCGGGGACGGCCTCCTCGTGCTCGAGACGGTCAACCCCGCCTCCGCGCTCGCGTTCCACGACGTCTTCATCCGGGACCTGACGCACGAGCGCCCGCTCCACCCGGAGACGCTGCGGTTCCTCGCTGCCGCCGCCGGCTTCAGCGACGTTCGGGTGGAGATGCGCTCGCCGGTGGGCGCCGACGTGCGGCTCCACCTCGTGCCGGGCGCCGGCCTGCCGCCGCCCGTCATCCAGGTCCTCAATGAGAACGTCGAGCGGCTGAACGCGCTGCTGTTCGCGCCCCTGGACTACGCGCTCCTCGCCCGGCGGTAACCTACGGCTTGCGGGCGAGGGCGACGACGCTGGCGCCGATGGGGAACGACAGCCCCCGGCGGATGAGTGCCGCCTCCGCGAGGAGCGCGCGCGAGAAGGCCCACTCGAGCGGTGCCGGCAGCGAGCCGACGTCCGAGCCTTCGCGGCCGAGCCACCGGTCGAGGGTCCGTCGCGTGAGCAGGACGGGGAAGAGGAGAGAGTTGCAGTAGGTCGCTTTCTGCACCTCGAGCCCGCCGTCCTCGAGGAGCGAGGCGAGCTCGCTCCGCGTGTAGCGGTGGCGCGAGAGGACCTCTCTGTCGTGCGCCCCCCAGAGAATCCTGAGGGCGGGCACGCGCACGATCATCAGCCCCCCGGGGCGGAGCACGCGCGCCATCTCGCCGATCGCCGCCCGGTCGTTCTTCACCCACTCGTGGTAGATCACGTCGAACGAGGTCACCACGTCGAAGCTGCGGTCGGGGAACGGCAGGGCGAGGAGGCTCCCGCACACCGCGGCGACCCCGCGGCGGCGGCAGTAGAGAAGCGCCTCCGGTGCTATGTCTACCCCCGCCGCCCGCCCCCGGGCGGCGAGCCAGGCGAGGTTGAAGCCGGTCCCGCAGCCCGCGTCGAGGAGGCGGAGGGTCCGCCCCCGCGATGCGAGGGCGGCGAGGGCCGGCTCGAGCACCGCCACCGCTATCGCCCGCTGGCCGGTGTACCACCAATGGACCTCCTCCGCCTCGAACACACGGCGGTACTCGGCCGGCTTCACGAGCGTGTCGCGTCAGAGGTGAAGTACGCGATCACCCGGTCGAGGATCGCGTCGAGGTCCACCTGCGGCTCGTACCCGGTGAGGGCGCGGAGCTTCGAGAGGTCCGGCACCCGCCGCTGCATGTCCTCGAAGCCCTCCTCGTAGGCCCGGTCGTAGGGGACGAGGAGGATCTCGCTCCGGGAGCCGGTTCGCGCCTTGACCCGTCGGGCGAGGTCGAGCATGGCGGTCTCCTCCCGATCGTTGCCGACGTTGAACACCTCGCCCACCGCCCCCGGCTCCTCGGCCAGGCGCAGGAGCTGGCCCACCACGTCGGTGACGTAGGCGAAGCAGCGGCTCTGCGCGCCGTCGCCGAAGACGGTGATGGGATGGCCGAGCAGCGCCTGCTTGACGAAGTTCGGGATCACCATGCCGTAGCGCCCGGTCTGGCGCGGCCCCACGGTATTGAACAGCCGCGCCACCACCACCGGCAGCCGCTTCTCCTTGTGGTAGGCGAGGGCGAGGAACTCGTCGATCGCCTTGCTGCAGGCGTAGCTCCAGCGGCCCTTGGCGGTTGGGCCCATCACGAGGTCATCGTCCTCTCGAAAGGGGACCTTGCCCGCCTTGCCGTAGACCTCGGAGGTCGAGGTGAGCAGCACCTTCTTCCGCTTCTTGTTGGCGAGCTTCAGCACCATCTCCGTTCCGTGGACGTTGGTCTCGATGGTGTTGACCGGGCTCTCGACGATGAGCCGCACGCCCACCGCCGCCGCGAGGTGGAACACGACGTCCACCCTGTCCACCAGCTCCGCCAGCACCGGCTCGTTGAGGATGCTGTCGATCGTGTAGCGGAAGTGTCTCTGACCCTTGAGATGCTCGATGTTCTCGATCGAGCCCGTGGCGAGGTTGTCGATGATTGAGACCTCGTCCCCGCGGGTAAGGAGCGCTTCCGCAAGATGGCTCCCGACGAATCCCGCCCCGCCGGTGATGAGGGCCTTCATTCCAGCATGTCCTCCCGGATGGTCTCGTCGGCCTGGATCGGTCGCGCCGTGCGGCGGCCGATGATGCGGTGGGCCTCGCGCGGGGCGAGCCCACGTCCGCGGCGCTCGTTCGTGCGTTTGAAGGCGAGCATCTCCGCGGTCAACGCCTCGCCGCGGGGGATGAGGGCCTTGGCGACGATCAAGCGGCCGGCCTCGCCCTCCGGGCGGGGCGGCGCCTCCCTGCCCTCGGCGCCGGCGTCGCCTCGCGCGCGCTCCGCCTGCCGCAGCAGCTCCACCATGCGGTAGAAGTCCTCCGGGCTGAGCGCGGAGGCGTAGTCGCGCCCCTTGCGGCTGCGGTCGAGGGTGAAGCCCTTCTCCACGAAGTCGGCGCCGTGGGCGGCGGCGAGGGCAGGTGCCACGAGCGCGAAGGCGGAGCCGCCATCGATGGCGTCGAGGAACCCGACCGGTACGCGGTAGCGCTGCTTCCGCACCGCGAGCTCTCGCAGGCGCACCTCCTCGATCAGCGCCGGGGCCGCGGAGGGCCCGAGCAGGAGGGCCCCCCCGTCGCCGGCCAGAACGATGGCTTCGCTCACGAGCGCCTCCGGGGCTTCTCCCGCACAGAGGAAGAGAGGACGGCCGGTCCCGGCGAGCGCGCGCACGAGGTCGGGATGGTCGAGGTCGCTCGCCTGAAGCTGGAAGGCGTCGACGCCGGCCTCCGCCGCCACTTCGCGCGAGGGCATGTCGAGGACCTCCGCCACCACGCCCAGGCCCGAGGCCTTCGCCGCCTCCAGGATGCGCCGCCACTCCGAGGCCCGCAGCTCGATCCGCTCGAGATCTCTCCGCTCCGGATGCCGTCGCACCACGAGCTCGGCGGCGCGGAAGACCTGGAACGCGATCGCGTCCGCGCCCATCCGGAAGGCGGCCTCGATCATGCGCAGCGCCGCCTCGGCCGAGCCCTCGTGGGCCCCCGCCACCCGAGCCACGACGAGGCAGGGTTGGCCCCCGCCGAGGGCGCGGCCGCCGAGAGCGAGGTGCTCTTCCGTCAACGCGCCTCCACCGTATCACGCGCCAGAGCGCGAAGCCGAGCCGCGAGGACACCGGGATCGGAGCCCGGCTCCCAGGCGAGCGAGAGGGCGGGCTGCGGCCCTCCGTCGGCGCGATCCGCCTCCTCCTCCCCCTCCGGGGAGAATCGAAGCACGATCGCGGGCGCGCCCGACTCCGCGCAGGCCCGGAGGAGGGGGCGGCGGTCGTCGCGCCCGGCGACCGCGAGCAGCACCGCCATCGGCCGCACGGCGGCGAGCAGCTCCGCCGCCGCCTCGAGGAGCAGCACCGCCTGTGGCAGCCGGCCGAGCATCAGCGCCTCCAGATCGCGGCCGGCAAGGTCGGCGAAGCCGACGCCGCGGTGCGAGTAGGACTCGACGAGACCCGGCTGCCCGCGCAGGCGCCGCCACTCCTCGCCGAGTCGTGCTTCCGCCTCCGCCACCGCGCGGCGGACGCGTCGCGTGCGCCATCGACCGAGGTCCGCCATCGTCACCGTGAGGGCGGGGCGGGCGAGCTCCGACGCCAGCGCCTCGAGGAGGGGACGTGCCGTCGAGACCGCTTCACCGCGCTCGGCGAGCAGGAGAAGCGGGGCAGCGCCCCCGCTCGCGCCGGGGGCGGCCGGGGCCGGCAGCGGAGGGGGCACGTCAGGGGCGAGAGCGGCGAGGAGGCCGCGCAGCCGGCCCCGCGGGTGCCTCGGTATCACGTGCGTCGGTGGGATCGGGCGCAGGGAGGCCCATCGGGGGCCGTGGTGCAGGATCCCGCGGACGTTCGCGGCCCGCGAAAGCAGAGCGGCATCGGGGGGGTCGAGGCCGTGGATGTCGAGCTCCGCCGGCCGCGTCTCCTCCAGCAAACGCAGGGCGAGCTCCGCCTTGCGCGCGCAGGCCGGCCCCGCGGTCGCGGTACGGATGAAGGACTCGGCCGAGAAGAGCAGCGACATGCCTCGCCAGCTCAGAAGCTCACGGAAGCTCTTCCCGTCCCGAAGCGGCAGCCGTCCCCACACACGCGCGAACGTGCGGGCTGCGGCCTCGGCGGCGGCCAGGCCGTCGGGCCCGACGACCTCGGCCAGGGGGCGGAAGGGCAGCCCGGCTCGCTCGAGGGCGGAGGTGTCGGTCCCCTCCCAGCCCACGACCGCCGCCCCCTCGAGGTGGCGGGCACGGACGGGTCCGGTGGAGCCCCCGCCCCACACGACGAGCCCGGCGGCCTCAGCCGTGAAGGGGATCTCCGGCGCCCGGCGCCTCGCGTCGCCTCGGGCGGAAGCCGTAGCGAAGGCGGAGCAGCGCGAAGTTGACGAAGGCGGTCAGTATCTCCCTCGTCGTGAGCTTGGAGGCCTCGCGGGCTCGGTTGCGGAAGTGGATCGGCACCTCGCCGAGCCGGAAGCCGTGGATCCAGGCCTGGTAGGCCATCTCGCCGTGGACCACGTAACCCCGGATCTTGATCCGGTCGAACTCCGTCTCCTCGAGCACCGCGCGGCGGTAGGCGCGGTAGCCGCTGGTCGTGTCGCGGATCGGCACCCCCGCCACCAGGGCGACATAGTGGTTGGCGAGCCAGGAGAGCAGCGGGCGCCAGAAGCCCCACTCCGACGTAGAGCCGCCCTCGACGTAGCGCGAGCCCACCACCATATCGCAGCTTCCGAGCTTGGCCAGGAACTTCGGTAGCTCCCGGGGGTGGTGCGAGAAGTCCGCGTCCATCTCGAAGAAGACGTCGTAGCGTCTCGCGTCGGCGAGACCCTTCTTGAAGGCGGCGATCACCGCCGCCCCGCGTCCCGCCTTCTCGGGACGAAGCAGGAGCTGCACCCGGGAGGGGTGCTCGGCCATCACCTCTTTGACCGCCTCTGCGGTGCGGTCGGGGCTAGAGTCGTCCGCGACCCAGACGTCGATCTCTTCCCCCTGCTGGAGGAGCGCGCGCACGAGGGGGCCGATGTTCTCACGCTCGTTGTAGGTGGGAACGACCACCAGGCCCCGCGCCCCCTTCAAGCCAGGACCACCTCCGGCCCCGCGCTGCCCGGACGACCGAGCCTGAGCGCTGCCATGAGGTTGCGGGTGTCGACCACGAGGCGGACGCGGCGGTAGAGGGCGGGGTCGCGGAAGACCGCGTGTGCGGTCGAGATCACGAGCGCGTCGTGGCGCGCGAACTCCTCCGCGGTGAGGGGCACGGAGGCGAGGCGGATGTCGTGATCTCGCCCCTTGCGGGCGGTGGGGATGTAGGGGTCGCAGTAGGCCACCTCTGCCCCCTGCTCTTTGAGCCGCTCGATGATCTCGAACGACGGCGACTCGCGGTCGTCGTCGATGTCGGTCTTGTAGGACAGCCCCAACACGAGGACGCGGGACCCCTTGAGGCTGCGCCCGTGGCGGTTGAGCGCCCGGGCCGTGCGGTCGACGACGTACTGTGGCATCGAGTTGTTGACCTCCCCCGCCAGCTCGATGAACCGCGCCCAGGCGCCGTGCTCGGCGGCCTTCCAGGCGAGGTAGAAGGGGTCGAGGGGGATGCAGTGCCCGCCCAGCCCCGGGCCGGGGTAGAAGGGCATGAAGCCGAAGGGCTTGGTCTTCGCGGCCTCGATCACCTCCCAGACGTCGATCCCCATGCGCTCGAGCACCACCTTCATCTCGTTCACGAGGGCGATGTTCACGGCGCGGAAGATGTTCTCGAAGAGCTTCGCCGCCTCCGCCACCTCGGGGGAGGAGACGCCCACCACCCGCTCCACCGCCGCCGCGTAGAGGGCGGAGGCCACCTCCTGGGAGATGGGGTCGATGCCACCCACGATCTTGGGGATGTTGCGGGTCGAGAAGTCCCGGTTTCCGGGATCCTCGCGCTCGGGCGAGAACGCGAGGAAGTAGTCGACCCCGCAGAGAAGCCCCTTCGCCTCGAAGCGCGGACGGAGCTCCTCCCGTGTCGTCCCCGGGTAGGTCGTCGATTCCAGCACCACGAGCTGGCCCCGCCGTAGGCGCCTCGCCACCTCGTCCGCGGTCGTGCGCACGAAAGACAGATCGGGCTCCCGGTGCCTCCCGAGCGGTGTGGGCACGCAGATCAGGATCGCGTCGCAGGCGGCGAGGCGGTCGAAGTCGGTGGTGGCGGCGATGCGCCCGCGTGAGAACGCGCCGCTCACGCGTTCGGCCCCGATGTGGTGGATGTAGGACTCGCCGCGGTGCAGGGCCTCGGGCTTGGCGGGGTCGATGTCGAAGCCCGTCACCAGGAAGCCGGACTCCTCGAAAAGGAGGGCGAGGGGCAGGCCCACGTAGCCGAGCCCGATCACCCCCACCACCGCCGTCCGCTCCGCGATCCGCCCCAGCAGCGCCTGGTGTTGCCCCCTCATGCGCGGCGAGCTCTCCCCGTCACGAGCGCATGTTACCGCAGGGGCCTCGAGGGGGTCAGGCGCAGGGGCCCTCTCAACCGAGCTCGCGCAGCGCCTCGCGGAGCGAGGCGACCACGGCGAGGGCCTGCTCGTCGCTCAGCTCGGGGTAGAGGGGCAGGGAGAGAAGCTCGGCGGTCGCGGTCTCGACCACGGGGCGGCGGCGGTCGCGGTCGCGGAAGGCGGCGAAGGCGGGCTGGAGATGGAGCGGGATCGGGTAGTGGATGAGCGTCCCGATCCCCCGCTCAGAGAGGGCGGCGCGGAGCGCGTCGCGCTTCGGGTGACGGACCACGAAGAGGTGGTGGACACTAAGTGCCCACGGCTGCTCGCGGGGGAGGGAGAGAGGCGTCCCTTCGAGCTCGCGGAGGTAGAGCGCGGCCAGCGCGCGGCGTCTCTCCGTCCAGGCGCCGAGGTGGCGCAGGCCCACGCGTAGGACCGCCGCCTGGAGCTCGTCGAGTCGGGAGTTGATCCCCGCCACCTCGTGGCGGTAGCGGTCGCTCTGCCCGCCGTTGCGCCGCCGGCGCAACGTCTCCGCCAAGGCCGGATCGCCCACGAGAATGGCCCCCCCGTCGCCGAGCCCGCCGAGGTTCTTGGTCGGGTAGAACGACAGCGCGCCGAGGTCGCCCAGCGTCCCCACGCTGCGGCCGCGATAGAGCGCGCCGATGGCCTGGCAGGCGTCCTCGACCACGGGGATCCCCCTCGCGCGGGCGAGGTCGAGGATGGGGTCCATCTCCGCCGGGCGGCCGTAGAGATGGACGGGGACGATCGCCTTCGTCCCCTGCCCCACCGCACGCTCGACCGCCTCCGGCGAGAGGTTGAGCGTCGGCTCTTCGACGTCCACGAAGACGGGGCGCGCCCCGGCGGCGACGATGGCGAGGCCGGTGAAAGCGGCGGAAAGCGACGAGGTCACGACCTCGTCGCCGGGGCCCACTCCGAGGGCGACGAGGGCGAGCTGAAGGGCCTCGGTGCCGTTCGCGACCGCGACCGCCTCTCTCGCGCCGACCGCCTGTGCCAGCTCCCGCTCGAAGGCCTCGACCTCGGGGCCGAGGATGAAGGAGCCCGACTCGAGCACCCGCGCGACGGCGACGTCGAGCTCGCTGCGAATCGCCGACACGTGTGCCCGCAGGTCCACGAAGGGGACCTTGACCGCCGCCCTCACAGGTAGTGGCCCCGGTGGTGGCGGTAGTAGGCGATCGTCTCCGCGAGGCCGTCGCGCAGCGGCATCCAAGGCTCCCAGCCGAGCGTCCGCCGGATCTTGCCGATGTCGGCATGAAAGTCGCCGATGTCGATCCGCTTGCGCTCGGGTGGGAAGGGAACGAGACGATACGATCCGCCCCCCGCCACCTCCAGGAGCAGCTTCGTGAGGTCGAGGAGCGCTATGGGGCGCTCGTCGCCGAGGTTGAACACCTCGCCGTCGGCGGCATCCATCGCCCCCGCCCGCAGGAAGGCATCCACCACGTCGGAGACGTGGTTGAAGTCGCGCCTTTGCCGTCCGTCCCCGTAGATCTGGATCTCCTCCCCCAGCGTCGCCTGGCGGACGAACCAGCCGATGAAGCCCTGGCGGTCGTGGCGTATGAGCTGACGCGGCCCGTAGGTGTTCGTGAGCCGCAGCGACGAGGCGCGGATCCCGTGCACCTGGTGGTAGACGAGGTGGTAGAACTCCCCCGAGATCTTGTTGATCCCGTTGACGTCCACCGGCTGAAGGAGGTGCTTCTCGTCGACGGGCAGGTAGCGGGCACGGCCGTACACCTGCCGGGTGCCGGCGTAGACGATCTTGAGCCCGGGGTTGCCTCGCCGCACCGCCTCGAGGATCGAGAGCTGGCTGCGGCAGTTGATCTCGAGGTCGGTCATGGGGTCGGTCATGGAGTCGATATGGCTGACCTGTCCGGCGAGATTGAAGAGCACCTCCTGGCCTCGCACCAGGAACTCCATGCCGTGGCCCCGCACGTCGGCGATGTTGATGCGGACGCGCTCCTCGTAGCCGTCGAGGTTGAAGAGGTTGCCTCCGTAGTCGGGGAGGAGGCTGTCCACCGCCGTCACCTCCGCCCCGAGATCGGCCAGCGCTCGGCAGAGGTTGGACCCGATGAAGCCGAGCCCGCCGGTGACGAGGACCTTTTTCCCGCGGTAGAAGTCCCGGTGGTCGCCCATCAGGACCGGCCGCGGCCGCCCTCGCCCGCGGGCGCCGCGCCCGCCACCGGCTCCGCGCCCCGCAGGTGATCCTTCTTGACCACGAGCTCGACCCACAGGCGCGCCAGGTCGGCGACCGTGCGCGCGACCCGGCGGAAGTTGAAGAACTGGCTCTTGCCGTAGCTGCGGTGGTAGTGGTGCACGGGGACCTCGGCGATCCGGAAGCCGCGGTCCTGGACCTTCTTCATCAGCTCCACGCAGATGACCCCGGAGGAGCGGGTGAGGGTGACCTTATCGAAGACGCTCCTCCGCATGAGGCGGAAGTCGCAGTCGACGTCCCGCAGCCGCAGGCCGAAGGCGATCTTGACGAGCCAGTGGTAGAGCCGCCCGATGACGATGCGGTGGAGGGGATCGTGGCGGGAGATCTTGTAGCCGTTGACGAAGTCCACCTGGGGGGTCAGCGCCTCGAACAGCCGCTTCATCTCCCGCGGGTCGTACTGCGCGTCGCCGTCGGTGTAGAAGATGAGCTCCTTGGATGCGTGGGCGAAGCCGGAGCGCAGGGCGCCCCCGTAGCCTCGGTTCGTCTCGTGGTGAACGACGCGAAGCCAGGGGAAGTGCCGCGCCATCTCGTCGAGCAGCGGCGCCGTGTGGTCGGGGCTGCCGTCGTCGATCACGATCACCTCGTGGTCGTCGCGGAGGGTGCGCGCCGTCATGTGGGCGACCAGGGCGAGGCTGGCGATGGTCCCTGCGTCGTTGTAGGCGGGGAAGAACACGCTCAGGCTGGACTTGCCCTCGCTCATCGGAGGCTCGCGTGAGAAACGGGGCAAGCTAGCACGCGCGGTCGAGGAGGGTCAAACCGCGGCCCGGTCCTGCCCGCGCTCGCGCACCACGGCGGCGACGAGAGCGACGAGGGCGAGGAAGGCGAGGACGCACCCCGCGGCGAGTCCCCGGGCGCGGTGGAGGAGCAGGACCCGGTGCGGGCCCGGGGGCAGGACCACTCCCATGCGGTCGACGTTGACGCGCAGCACGCGCGCGGGCTCACCGTCGACGCGCGCCCTCCAGCCCGGGTCCCAGCCCTCGCCCACCACGAGCAGCCCCGGCCCCGCCGCCCGCACCACGAGTCGCCCCCCCGCCGCTCGGACGAGAACGGCGGAGGAGGGACGGCTGTCCGGCGGCAGGACGACGCCCTCGACCTCTCCCGCGACGGCGAGAGCCCCACGGCCCGAGTCCACTCCGAGGCGGGTGGGCGAGCGGAGAAGGTCGAGGACACGCTCCTCGTCCGGAAGCCGGCGGAGATGGGCGACCACGGCGGCGCGGCCGACGCCCCTCCGCACCTGGAAGAGCCGCACCCGGGGTGTCGCCGCCGCTTCGGCCAGACGGACGTCCTCGCTCAGGTAGCCGGAGACGGCGGAGACACCGACCGCGGGCCCGCTTAGGTCGCGAACCCCGGCCCGAAGGACGGTCAGGGGAGGCGCCCCCGGCCAGGCCCGGAAGCGGAGGGCGTCGATCCAGAACCGGCCGGGCAGCCGCAGGATGGCGAGGTACTGGTGGCCGAGGAAGCCCTCCCGCACCGGAAAGCTCGACAGGACCCGGGCGCGCCGGTGACGGACGGCACGCGCGACGTCCTCGCGCTCGATCGCCCATTCCGCGGTCTCGACGCCCGCCCGCAGCGGAAACCACACCTCGCGCCCCGTGGCCAGGCGCACCACGCACTCGGCCACGATCTCCCCCTGGCCGACGCGCGTCGCCCCGGAGAGGAAGCTCGCGATGCGGACCTCGGTGGCGCGGGTGATCGGAAGCGCGAACAGGCGGGGCCGTCCCGGCTCCAGGATCACGTCGACGCGCTCGCCCAGTCCGTCCGCGTCCGCGGGGCGGGAGAGGGAGGCGGTCGGGACCTGGACCCAGCGTACACCGAGGAGCTCGAGCCGGCCGGGGTCGGTCTCGAAGAACTCGGGCCGTACGGTGCCGTCCGCCCCCATGCCGTCGAAGACCCGGCGGCGCACCGCCGGGACCAGGGGATCGTAGCCCTCGGCGTTGCGCCGATCGGCGAGGCTGGCGAGGTTGGCGTAGGCCAGATCTTCCTCGTACCCCCGTGGCCAGGCGGTGACGAGCGTGAGCGTTCGCTCCTCCCGCCGCGGGCCAAGGGCAAGGTCGATCGCCTCCCGGGTCGGGCCCGGGCGGGCGAGCTCGTCGACGGTGGGCGCACCGCCCCAGGCCTCGCGTCCGTAGGGCTGCAGGAGGAAGGAGGCCGTGAGCGGAAGCAGGAAGGCGTGCGCGGCGACGGGACTCTTGGACTCCGCGAGGCGGAAGTAGAGCACGAGCGCGATCGCGAGGAGGCCCACCGGCCCCGCCAGCCGCTCCGGGAGCGGGCCGGTGACGGTGGCCGCGATCGACAGGGCCGCCGCCGAGGCGAGCGCGGCCACGAGGCACAGGAGCCGGAGCCCGCGCGCCTTGCGGCGAGCCTCCCACTGGACGGAGAGAGAGAGTCCGGCCAGCAAGGCGAGGGCCAGATCGAAGGCGAGGGGCAGGGCCCCCGCGGTGTCGAGGCCTCCGCGGGCGACGAGGAGCACGAGAAAGCCCCCGACCACCGCCCCCGTCGCCCTTAGCGCCGGGTGCGAGGCGAGCAGCGGCACCGCGGCGAGGGCGAGGGCAGGGGCGGGCGTGTGGGAGACGTAGCGCACGATGAGCCCGCTGATGCCGCCGAGCACGGCCGCCTGCCCCTCCGCCGCCCCCGCGCCACCGGGGCCGGCCTCGCGCAGCGCGAGCGCGGTGGGCAGAAGCTGCGGGGCGGCGAGCGCTGCGCCCGCCGCGAGCGCGGCCGCGATCGAGAGGAGGCCGACCCCCGGGGGCCGGCCCGCTCGTCGGTCGGTCCTCTCCGCGCGCAGCAGGCGCACCCCGTGCGCGAGGCCGAGGCGCGCCCCGAGGAGCAGGCCGCCCGCGCCCACGGCCTCCCGCGAGCCGGCGAGGAGGAGGAGGGCGAGGGCGCCCGCCAGAGCGGCCGCGCTCGTCGCACGGCCCCGTTCGAGGTGTCCTTCCGCCGCGAGGAGCAGGAGCGGCAGGGACGGCGCCGCGACCACGGTCGCGGTGTCGCCGAGGTGGGCGACGAGGTACGGGCCGAGGCCAAAGCCGAGGCCGGCGACGACGGCGCCCACCCGCCCCGCCCCGATGCGCCGCGCGTAGAGGAAGGCCATCGCGGCCGAGAGCGACAGCGACGTCAGCACCAGGGCCTGAAAGGCGGTCTCGGGGCCGAGGGGTGTGAGCGCGGCCATGAGGGGATGGAAGACCCCGGGTCGATACGCGGCGAGGAGCGGGCAGCCCGAGAAAGAGGCGGCATTCCAAGACGGCACGTCTCCGCGGGCGAGGGCGCGCCAGGCCTCGGTCCGCAAGGGCAGGTGAAGTGCTTTCCCGTCGCCAGGGGCGAGGAGCCGCCCCTCTCGCAGAGCGGGCGCGTAGGCGAGGAGCGGTGCGGTGGCGAGGAGCAGGACCGGCAGAAGCTCGCGCCGCCAGGCGCCATCCATCGCGCGACCACCGTACCACGCCCACAGACGGGGACGTGAGCGGACCGAAGCGGATCCTAGCCCGTCCCCGTTCGTCTCCTCTCGATCGCCGCGCGCCACCCCGAGTAGTAGCGGAACTGCCGGGCGTTGTCGAGGACCGCCGCCTCGTCCTCGCCCTCCTCGTCCCGCGGGCGCCGACCGAGGCGTCCCGCCGCGGCGAGAGCGCTTCGCGCCTCCGGCTCCGCGGGTGCGAGCACGGGGGGCAAGCGCCGGAACTCGTCGTCGCGGGCGAGGCCGACGGCAAGGGTGTCGACCCAGGAGTCGAGCTCGAGGCGCGAGGAACCGGTCGGCGCGAAACCGAACTCGAAATTGGAGGCGTCGATCTCGACCGGACGCGGGTCGGAGCGCCGGTGCAGGTGCACGCGGTAGCCCTCCTCCAGCGTCGCCGTCTCGACCCGGCGCCGCTTGGGGCTCGGGCGGTATTCCCGCGCGATCGGTCCGCGCACGACGAGGAGGAGGTCCTCCCGGTGGACGAGGAGCGGACCCTCCTCCGTCCTCAGCGTGGCTGCTTCCGGCGAGCACTCGCCTCCGAGGGCGCGGAGCGGTTGAATCCGGGCCTCGCCCTCCGGCACCAGGAACACGACCAGCCCCTCCCTGCGCAGCCGCTCCGCCTCCGCCTCCGCCTCCGTCACGCCGAGGACACGATGGACGTGGAGCGCTCCGCGCCGCACGAGCAACCGCGCCTCGTAGGCGGAGAGAGAGGCCGCACGAGCGAGGGAGGCCTCGTCGACGGAGGCGAGGTCGAGAACGAGGAGCGTCCCGGGGGGCTCGGGCGCGGCGGCGGGTGCCGGCATCGCGGGCCCGACCGTCTCCGGCGCCGTGGCAAGGCGGGTCTCGTCCGCGAGGGGGCGGCCGCAGTAGAGGCAGCTGGCGCGGGCGACCGCGACCGGCCGGCCGCAGGAGGGACAGCGTGACATACCCTCCTACACCGCGAAGCGGAAGTTGATCACGTCTCCGTCCCTCACCACGTAGTCCTTGCCCTCGAGGCGCAGGCTTCCCCGCTCGCGGCAGGCGGCGAGGGAGCCCGCCGCCACGAGATCGGCAAAGGCCACCACCTCCGCGCGGATGAAGCCGCGCTCGATGTCGGAGTGGATGACCCCCGCCGCCGCCAGGGCCCGGGTGCCCTGGCGCACGGTCCAGGCGCGGCACTCGTCCTCGACCGTGGTGAGGAAGGAGATGAGCCCGAGGAGCGCGTAGGAGGTGCGTATCACGCGATCGAGCCCGGGCTCGGCGAGGCCCAGCTCCTCGCGGAAGGCACGCGCATCCTCGCTTCCGAGGTCCGCCATCTCCGCCTCGATGGGAGCGGAGACGGCGCAGAGGCCGACGCGGGTCCGGCGCGCCAGCTCGTTGAGACCGCACCGCTCGAGATAGGAGGCGGCGTCGCGGACGGCGTCCTCCCCGAGGTTGGCGACGAGGAGGAGAGGCTTCTCCGAGAGCAGGCTGTAGCCGCGCACCCGCTTGTGCTCGTCCTCCGTCAGCTCCAGCTCCCGCAGCGGCCGCTCCGCCTCGAGGGTCTCCTTCAGCCGACGGAAGAGCTCGCGCTCCGCGATGTCCTCCCCCCGTTGGGCCTTCTTGATGTTGGCATCGAGTCGCTCGAGCCGGCGCTCCACGGTGCCGAGGTCGGCGAGGACGAGCTCGAGCTCCAGCATCTTCGCGTCGCGGGCGGGATCGATGGAGCCCTCGGAATGGGGAACGGTCTCGGAGGAGAAGCCACGCACCACGTGCACGAGCAGGTCCACGCCGCGCAGGGCGGGGAGGTCCACGAGGGAGGCGCCCTCCCCTTTGCCGACACCGGGCACGTCCACGTATTCGACGGTCGCCCAGGTCCTCTTCCGCGGGGCGAATATCGCGGCCAGAGCGTCCACGCGGGGGTCGGGCACCCGCGCCATCCCCAGCCGGGCCTCGGGGCGCGAGGCGGCGCTCGCGGTCCCCGTGAGGAGCTTGAAGAGCGTGCTCTTGCCGACGAGGGGAAGGCCGATGATGCCCGCCTTCATCGCGGTCATTATAGCGGCCGGCGAAGTGCGCCCTGGGCGCGTTGTAGAATCGATCCTTGGTGACGCCCGCGAGCCTCCTCGTGCCCCTCGCCCTGCTGCTCACCGTCGCCTCTCCCGCTCCCTCCCCGCCCGGCGCCGACTCTCCTCTCATCCTCTTCCTCGTCGACAACTCGGCCTCGCTGCCGCCCCTCGATCCCGAGGAGAAGCGGGTGGCGGCGCTGGAGAAGATGTTCGGCTTCCTCCGCGGGCAGCGCTACCGGCTGATCCTGTTCGGGGGGAAGGGCGAGGTCACGGTGGACGAGGTCTCCCGCTATCGCAACGACGGCCAGTTCACGGACTTCTACCACGCGTTCCTCAAGGCCCGCGAGCTCGCCGACTCCTACCGCAGGGGGACCGACATCCGGATGGTGCTGCTCACGGACGCGATCGTGGACCCCGACCCCGCGGACTGGCCGGACGTGCCCAAAGGCGAGGACTTGCGCGCTCACTCCATCCGCCGCACGATCGAGCTGCTCCGGGAGATGGGCCTTTCCCTCTACGTGGTCCTCGTGGGCGACACCCCCCCCGAGGGTGTCGTCAGAGGCGACCCCGAGCAGTCGCCCGGGTTCGTCCGCGACATGATCCGCGCCGCCAACGGGGCGGCGGCGGCTCCCACCGCGCAGAGCCTCGCTTCCTTCTTCGGCGACGACGGGCTGCTGCTGAAGAAGTTCATCTACCGGGTGGAGCCCCACGAAGGCCTGCGCCAGATCGAGCCCGTCGTCCGCCGCATCGCCGCCCCGCCGCGGGCGGGGATCGAGCTCCGCATCTTCGGCTACTTCGTGCTGCCGCTCACGCTGATCCTGCTCGCGCTGCTCGGCGTCCTCGTGCGCTCGTTCCCGGGGCCGGGGGACCGGGAGATCGTCGAGCTCGCCCTCGGCCAGCCCCTCCACGTCGGCGTCGATCGGCTGCACCGTACCCGCGATGGCGGCTGGGCGGCGCAGGGTCTGAGCCTCGTCGGCGAGGCCCGGGAGGCGGCCGCCACCTTCACCCTCCAGAGCGCCGAGCTCGACCTCACCGGCCGTGGCCTCGACGTGAACAGCCTCGACCCCGCCGACCGCCGCCTCCTTCCGCTCGGGCTCGACGAGATGCGTCGATCGATGGAGACCGCCACCGAGTCCGGCACCCGCGAGGAGAAGATCCACGCCCTCAACCTCGACTACCTCGCCCGCAACATGCGGCCCCAGGATGCGGAGCGGATCCTGTTGCGGCCGGTGGCGGAGCGGTCGCGAGTGGCCGCGGTCGACTTCGTGCGCGCAAAGGCCCATCTCGCCTTCAACGATGCCCTCCGGCAGCGGCTCGGCGAGCCGCGGGTCCACGCGGTCACCTACGGGAAGGATCCGGCGCGCCGGGCGCTCACGCCGGGCACCTCCGTCCGGCTGGGCCGCTACGGCTTCCTCGTCGAGGAGGTGGGCCAGGGGGGGCGCAAGGACGCGCGGCTCGTCCTGCACTACGACCGCGTGCCGTCGCTCTTCGGTCTCAAGACCATCCTGCCCGATGCGATGCAGCGCGCCCTGCGCTTTCGCCGCAGCCGGCACCGTGTCGTGGGCTAGAGGCCTTGGCGGCTCGGGTTCTCGTTGCCGGCCTCGACGCGCGCGAGCTCCGGCTCGAGGTACGCCTCCTCCAGCGCGAGCCGGCGGAGGTCGAGGAGAAGCTCTCGGCGAGGGAGCTCTTCGACGCCCTCGCCCGCGACGGCGCGGAGCTGATCGTGCTGGGCCCGCGCCTGCCGGACGTGCCGCTGCTGGAGGCGATCCGCGAGATCCGGGCCCGACCTGCCCGGCGACGGGTCTCCATGCTCGTCGTGGTCCCCGCGGACGAGGCGGAGGGCATCGAGGCCGAGGCGCTCACGGCGGGCGCGAATGCCGCGCTCCGCCGCCCGCTCGACCGCTTTGTGCTCGAGAGCTGGGTAGCCAAGCTCCTCGACGTGCCCCGGCGCGCCCGAGCGCGGGTGCCGGTGCACATGCAGGTGGTGGGGACGCCCCGTGGCGAGGCGCCGGGTCATTTCTATGGACTCACGCGCAACCTCAGCATCCACGGGTTGCTGCTCGCGAGCCCGGTCCGCCTCGAGGTCCAGGAGGTGGATCTGGAGCTGAACCTCCCCGAGCCCACGGGGCGGGTGCGCGCGCTTGGCCGGGTCGTGCGCGAGGCGCCGGAGGTCGCGTGGCCCTACGTCGGTTACGGCGTCGAGTTCGTCTTCCTCCCCCCGACCGCGCAGCGTGCCATCGAGCGCCTGGTCCGCCACCAGGTCGCGGTGGAGCCGACCTACCCCGTGTGGGGGCCGGGGATCATCCGCTCCACCATCCGCCGCGAAGGGTGGATCTACGAGCTCGGTGCGCCCGCGCGCGGCGAAGGGGGCTTCCTGGTCGAGATCCGCCGCGCCTCGCGCGAGGAGTGGCGCCCGGGTGCGACCAGCCCGTTCTACGTCGTCGAGGGCGCAACCGCCGAGGCCGCGCTCGAGGCGGCGCGAGATTTCGTCCGCCAGCACGGGTAGTGGTGGCGGTCGACGACGGCTCCATCGACGGCAGTGGCGAGCGGCTCGAGAGCCGAGCGCGGGCCGACCCCCGGGTGCGGGTCCTGCGAACGCCGCGCCGGGGGCTGGTGTCGGCGCTCAACCGCGCGCTCGCCGAGGCCCGCGCCCCCCTCGTCGCGCGCATGGACGCCGACGACCTCTCGCGACGGGACCGGCTTTCTCGGCAGTGCGCGCGGCTCGAGGCCGACCCCGGCGTCGACGTGCTGGGCTCGCGGGTGGAGCTGCGGGTGGGGCCGGAGATGCCCCCCGCCCCCGGCATGCGGGCCTACGTCGAGTGGGACCCCGCTACGCGCCCGAGCGCTTCCTGGCCCTCAAGCTCGAGGCTCTCCGGAGGGGGCCCCTTGCGGGGGGCCGGGCGGTGGTGGTGTGGGGTGCGGGTCGGATCGGAAAGGCCTGGGCGCGCGCCCTGCTCGCAGGAGCTCACCCGCTGGCGGCGTTCGTGGAGGTGGACCCGCGCAAGGTGGGGCAGCGAATCCACGGGGCGAGGGTGCTGAGCGTGGACGCGGCGCGTGGGCTTCGGGGCCCGCTGCACCTGGCTGCCGTCGGTCAGAGAGGAGCGCGCGAGCGCATTCGGAAAGAGGCGGCTCGGCTCGGCCTCGTGGACGGCGTCGACCTCGTCGCCGTCGCCTGACGTCGGTCGCGCCGCCGACCGCGCGCGGGGTCGCCGCTATAATGCCGGCGATGTCGCACCGCGTGCCCGGCATCGAGGTCGCGGTCGCGCTCGGCGTGCTCCTGGGCTTCGCCGCGCGTCCGCTCGAAGGGGCGAAGAAACCCGCCCCGCCCCGCGCCCCGTCGCGGATCGAGAGGCTCGGCCGCGTCCTCGAGCTCGAGGACACGCGCTCGGAGGGCGCGGGCGAGCTCGAGCGTCTCCTCCTCCGCCCCGATCGCGGGATCCGCCGACGCTCCGCCCTCGCCGCGGGTCGTATCGCGGACAGGGCACTCGTCCCCGCCCTCGTCGAGCTGATGAACGACCCGGAGGCCGAGGTCCGGCAGATGGCGGCCTTCGCCCTCGGCCTGATCGGGGACCGCGCGGCGGTGGAGCGCCTCGTCGCCTCGCTCGGTGACCCCGAGCCCCTCGTCCGCGGCCGCGCGGCGGAGGCTCTCGGGCGCATCGGCGATCCGCGCGCGGCGGCGGAGATCGCGCGCTTCGTCCGCGGGGCGACGCCACCCGCCACGGGTCGCGTCACCGTGCGTGGTGACGATCCCGGCAATCCGAGCGACCCCTGGGCCGAGCTGCGCCTCGGTCTCTTCGCCCTCGCCCGGCTGAAGGACCCGGGGGCGGCGGCGGCGGCGCTGCTCGCCCGCGGTGAGCCGCGCTTCGACTGGTGGGCGGCGACGTGGGTGGCGATGCGGCTCGAGAGCGCGCTGCTCCAGCCCGTGCTCGTCGCCGCCGCGGCGTCGGACGATGCCTGGTCGCGGGCGCTGGCGGCGCGCGGCCTCGGCACGCTCAAAGACCCCGCCGCGGGGGAGATACTGGCGAGGCTCGCCCGGGACCGTGACGAGACGGTCGTGGTGGCGGCGCTGGGGGCCCTCGGCGCCCTCGGCGATGCGGGCGGCACCGCCGTCGCCGCCCGGCAGCTCGACGCCGCTCATGACGTCGTGCGGCACGAGGCGCTCCTCGCCCTGGCCGCGTTGCCTCCGGAGAGGCGGTTGCGGGCCCGCCTCGCCGACCTCGTCGGCGACCGCGATCCCTGGATCCGGGCCGCCGCCCTCGGCGCGCTCGCGCACACGGACCGGGAGGACTTCGCCCTCGTGCTCTCCGGGCTCGATCCCGACCCCGTCTGGTCGGTGCGCGCCGCCCTCGCCCGGACGCTGGGGGGCCTCGGTGATCCCGCGAGCGTCGCGATCCTGCACTCGATGCTCGCGGACGAGGACCCCCGCGTCCTCCCCGCCGTGCTCGAGGCGCTGCGTCGGGCGCGCGGGCGCGACGCGCTCGACACCCTGCGCCGGCACCTCGAGCACGAGGACGCCGGCGTGCGCGTCGCCGCCGCGGAGGGGATCGCCGATATGGGCGCGGTCGGTCTCGCCCCGGAGCTGCTGTCGTCGTGGCGGCGGGATCTCGGCCCGGGTGACCTCGAACCGCGGCTCGCCGTCGTCGACGCGCTCGCGGCGCAGGCGGACGAGGTCTCCCGGGAGGCGCTCCTGACCGTCGCCGTCGTCGACCCCTCGCGCGCCGTGCGTGCGCGCGCGTCGGCCGCCCTGCGCGAGCGCGGCGTCGTCCCGAGCCCCGACCCGGGAGAAGAGGCGGTGATCCGCCCCCCTCTCGACTACCGCAACGCGATGGCCCCCTACGATCCCGTGCCCGGGGTGGCCCTCTACACGCCCCGCGCCTTCCTGCGAACGAGCCGCGGTACGATCGAGATCCATCTCGACGTGATCGAGTCGCCGCTCGCCGCCGCCTCCTTCGTCCAGCTCGTGCAGCGTGGCTTCTTCGACGGGCTCATCTTCCACCTCGTCGAGCCCGGCTTCCTCGTGCAGGGCGGCTCGCCCCGCGGCGATGGCTACGGCGGCCCCGGCTACGTGCTGCGCGACGAGATCACGCACCGGCCCTTCGGACGCGGCGCGGTGGGCCTGGCCCTCGCCGGGCGCGACACCGGCGGTAGCCAGTTCTTCATCACCCTGCAACCGCAGCCCCAGCTCGACGGCGTCTACACGCGGTTTGGGATCGTCGTGTCTGGGATGGACGTCGTCGACTCCATCCGCCCCGGGGACACGATCGAACACGCCTCGGTCTGGACGGGGGAGTGAAGCCGGCCTTGCCCCCCCGCGTGCGCCTCCTCGCCGTGGACATCGACGGGACGCTGCTCCGCAGCGACAAGACGGTCTCACCCCGCACGCGGGCCGCGATCGACTCCGCTCGCGCGGCCGGGGTTCGCGTCGTGCTCGTGACCGGTCGTCGCTACCCCTCCGCGCGGCCGGTGGCGGAAGAGCTGGGAGGGGACGTGCCGCTGGTGCTGCACAACGGGGCGCTGGTGGTGCTCGGGGGGCGGGTTGTGCGCTGCCGGCCGCTTCCGGCGGAGGCGGCCGGGCGCGCGATCCTTCTCGGCCGGGAAGCGGGGGTGGAGGGCGTGCTCCACTGTGGTGCCCGGGGCGAGGGTCGGCTCCTCGTCGCCGCCTCCTCCCGCCCGGCCGGGCTCGTCGCCTACTACCTCGAGCGGGCGCGCCCGCACGTCGTCGTCGTCGAGGATCTCCTCGCCGCCCTCGAAGGGGAGGAGCCGATCCAGGTCATGTTCGGGGGGACTCGCGAGGAGATGGACGTGCTGCTTCCGCCCCTGGCGGCGGGACTGGGCGGGTCGGCCCGCATCGAGCGCACCGTCTATCCCGCGACCGGGGTCGTGCTCCTCGACGTGCTGGAGCCGACGGTGGGCAAGGCGGAGGCGGTCGCGTTCCTCCAGGTGATCTGGGGTATCGCGCCCGAGGAGACCCTCGCCATCGGCGACAACTGGAACGACCACGAGATGCTCTCACGCGCCGGGCGCGGGTTCGTCATGGGCAACGCCGACCCCGACCTGCAGCAGCTCGGTTTGCCCATCCTGCCCACCAATGACGAGGACGGCGTCGCGGTCGCGCTCGAGCGGTACGTCTTCGGCGCCAACGAAAAGAGGGGGTGAGCGAACGCACCCCCTCCGCGCCGACGACAACTGCCGAAAGCGACTACTTCTTCTTTTTCTTTGCGGCCTTCTTCTTCGCCATCGTAGAACTCCCTCGTTCCTCTTTCTTCTGTCCAGTTTCTTCTGTCCAGGAAAAACTGGGGGGCGGGAAACGCCCCGCCCCCCTCTTCGTTCCCCGGGGCTCTTACTTCTTCTTGGTCGCCTTCTTCTTGGCGGCCTTCTTCTTCGCCGGCATTCGAGGAGATCCCCCCTTTCAGTCCAGATCTGGGCACGCGAGGATCGTCGCCAACATCTCGGGTCTCAATCCTCCTCGCATACTAGCGGTAGGGTAGGGAGCGCATTTCCCCTTGTCAAGCGTTTTTCTCGCACCGCGCTCGTCCATGCTCCAGCACGCGCGCGGCTTAGGCTGTGCATGGACGTGTGGAAATCGCTGCGAGCCGCGCCCGATGCGGCTTTCCGCCATTCCATTCCGCGAAGGTGCTGTGTCTCAAGGTCTTCGCCGCGAGAAGAGCGCCTTTCAGCCACCGTCAGCCATCGGCCCCGTTACTAGAATACTATCTTCCATACTCAGCGCTCGAATCGCGGCTCCGGGAGCGGCGGTGCCGACGGGTCCAGCCTTCGTATCGCCTCCGCCGCCTCCTTACGGAGGGCGGGGCGACCGAGAGGGTGTTCCCATACTTCCTTGTATGCGCGGACGGCGGCGGCGCGCTTCCCCTCGCGGGCGTACGCCTCGGCGATGACGAGACGCGCCGCGGGCTGTAGCCATGGCGGGCGGCCACGATCCGCGATCTCGGCCGCGAGCGCGCGCGCGGCGACGGGGCGTCCGGCGTGAAGGCTCGCCCGGGCCGCGCACAGCCGTCCCTCCGCCCCCGGCGGGTGGGCCGCGAAGGCACGCCCGCACTCCTCCTCCGCGTCGTCGTCTCGACCC
>Ga0209342_10000245_pt1 | contig 61089 bp, 53 predicted proteins | sample RifCSP16_2_FD_184023 | JGI IMG/M metagenome (GOLD analysis project Ga0209342, IMG submission 184023) | Soil microbial communities from Rifle, Colorado - Rifle CSP2_sed 16_2 (SPAdes) (version 2) | ecosystem: Environmental > Terrestrial > Deep subsurface > Rock core/Sediment | place: Rifle... | reverse complement strand
CTGCGGACTCGTCAAACGGAGCGATTTCGAACGGCACCAGGAACCCTGCGAGCGCCTCCCGGTTTTTTACGGGATCGCCGCTCTTGGCGACCCCGAACCAGAGTTCGGCGGTCGTGATCGAAGAAAACCCGACCTCGCCCGGTTGGCACTTTGTGAGGCGTTTGATCAGCCTCGGGGGCTTTCGACGGATCAGCTCGATGCAGCCGTCGGTGTCCAGAAGGTATTTCATTCCGGGAAAGCTTTCCGCCGTTGCGTGGGCAGTTGCACCCGGTCCTCGAAGAAATCGGGCGTGAAGCGCGAAAGACTGTCGACGAGTCCATCCCACGACCCCGACGGCGGGATCAGGAGCACGATGTTGCCCGCTTTCTTCACGAAGACGTGATCGCCTTCGAACCGCATTTCGCGCGGCAATCGTACCGCCTGGCTTTGCCCGTTTCGAAACAGTTTGGCGCTTTTCATGGCCGGCTCCAAGTATATATTATGAATATATACTACCAACCCGGGTCCCGTTTGTCACGAAAGGAAAAGGACAAAGACCTGGCGGCCCTGCTTTCCGGGGCAGGAAAGGGAGGAGGGTCGTCACCGCCGCCACATCGATTGCACGGCGGAGACGACGGTCGCGAGCGCCTTCTGGCCTGAAGATGTGAAGGTGATGAATCCTGCGATCCCGACGAGCAGGAGGGCGAGAACCGCGAGGGCGACGACGGGAGGATGCAGGAACCATGGGGGCTGGGCCGGCAACAGAAATACCGGCCTCTTGGGGATTTCCTTCGGTGCGGCCAGTTCCGGGAAGGAAAGGGAGCCGGGGTCCGATGCAGGGGGAGGAGCAGGCGGCACCTCCTTCGGAAGGTTTCTCTCCGGCTCCGGCCTGGGGTCGGACGCTTGTGCCGCCTTCGGCTCCTTGGTGGAAAGGGTGGCTACCTCCGAGCTCAGGACGATGATCGCGGCGCCGCACTTGCGGCAAGCGACGCGGATTCCGTGCCCCTTGACCAGGGCGAGGTCCAGCCGGTAGCGCGAGTTGCAGGAATCGCATTCGATGACCAGTGACATCCCCTGTCCCGTCGCTCCGATATGCCCCCATTATCCGAACCGGGTGCGGGAAAGGCAAGGTCGGCAGGTTTAACGTATTTCCCTTTTCAGGAGCCGGTACGTTTCCTCGTAGATCCGTTCGCGCGGACCGATCGCGACGATTTCGACGACGCTCCTCATGATACGATAAATGATCCTGAAGGTTCCCACCCTGAAGCTTCGCAGTCCGACAAGCTCGTCCTTCAGCGCCTTTCCCGACAAGGGATCGGCAAGAATCGCCTTCATGGACGCCCTGGTCTTTCTCTTCAGGTCCGGATGCATGCGGCGGACAAGCTCAGCGATCTCGTCTGGAACCCTGAGCCTGCGAAGAGGCCGTTTCATGACAGGCCGCTATCGAAACAATTCGTCGAGCGTGTACAGTCGCGCCTTTTTCTCCTTCAGCGACCGTAATCCCTTCCGGATTTCCTCCGCCAGCGCGGCGTCGGATCGGACTGCGATGGTCTCCTTCAGGCTTTCGAATTCCCCGAGGCTGATCAGCACGGCGGCCGGGGCTCCGTTTTTCGTGATGACGATCTCCTCGTCGGTATCGCTGACGGCCTGCACGAGCCCGCTCAGCTTCATCTTGGCTTCCGAGAGGGACAGCGTTTTCATGATCTGACCTCCATTAGGGTTGACCAGAATAAAGACTATAATGACAGGGAGGCGCTGTCAATAGGAGCCGAGGGCGTGGACATACAGGTCGCGCCGGATTTGACGATGCAATGCAAATGCGGTAGTATTGCATTGCACGAGGCCGGATGGAACGAAGGAGGAAACGGTATGCCGGGCCAACTGACCGTACGTTTGACGTCGGAACTGGAAGAGGGGATCGAAGCGCTTTCGCGGCGCTCCCGTCGTCGCCGCTCGGAGATCGTCCGGCTAGCGCTCGAGCGCTATCTCCGGGAAGAAGCGGGGGAAGGAACGCCCTCCCCGTACGGCGGGGTGAAAAACCTCATCGGGAAGGTGGAAAGCGGCATCCCCGACCTCGGGGAAGCGCACCGTGAACATCTGCGCCGCCGGATCCGGCGTGGCTGATCTGCTGCTGGACACCGGCCCGTTCGTCGCACTGCTCGATCGGAGCGAGCGGAATCACGAGCGGTGCGTCGCGTTTTTCCGGAATGTCCGGGGACGGCTGATCACGACCGAGCCGGTGCTGACCGAGGCGGTCTTTCTGCTCGGCCCGTCGTTTTCCCGCCAGAAACCGGCGCTTGATTTTGTCCTTGCGGGTGGGGCCGAACTGGTTCCCATGGTGCCGGCGCTTCTCAAACGCTGCGACCGTCTGATGTCGAAATATTCCGACGTCCCCATGGATTACGCGGATGCGACTTTGGTTGCCGTCGCCGAGGCACTCGGCATCCGGGACGTTTTGACGCTGGACCGCAGGGGTTTTTCCGTTTACCGGTATGCGTCGAGGGGGTCTTTCCGTATCTTTCCCGATACGTAACAGGACGGCACCGCCATGAAGATCGGCAGAAACGATCCCTGTCCCTGCGGCAGCGGCCGGAAGTATAAGAATTGCTGCCTTGAAGGCCAGGGCCCGGGTTTGTCTCCCGAAGGCCCGGCGGGCGTGTTCGCGGAGATCCGTCAGGCGCTGCAGGGGCGGCAATTCTCCTCGTTGGAGGAGGTCCAGTCTTTTACGGACCGCTTCATGCGGCAGCGCAACCAGGCCCCCATGGCGGATTTCCACGGCCTGTCGCCGGATCAGATGCACCGGATTCTCCATTTTCCATTCGATTCTCCGAATCTGGTGACCTATGCGACGGTTGTTGCCGGCGAACCGAGAGCGCCGATCCTTACGCTCTTCCACCTGCTGGCGGAGGCCATCGGCGAGCAGGGGCTGAAGCCGACCGCCACCGGCAACCTGCCGCGCAACGTCTGCCGGGAGGCGGCGTCCGTGTATTGGGGAGATGAAACGATTCGAAAAGATGGGCGGTTCGTACACATCAACAAGGAAGAAGATTTTTCCCCCCTGCATGTGACACGGCTGGTTGCCGGGCTGTCCGGGCTGATCCGAAAGTCCCGGGGCCGCTTCATCCTCAGCCGTGAATGCCGCACGTTGCTAGCCGATCATGGCTTGGCTGGCGTCTACCCCAGGCTTTTTCACTCCTATGTCCGTGATTTCAACTGGGCCTACAGGGACGGGTTTCCGGACTTGGGATTCATCCAGCGTTCCTTTCTCTTCTCGCTCTATCTGCTGGATCTGCACGGCGGGGAGTGGCTGCCCGGCGTCTTTTATGAAGACGCTTTCCTGGGGGCTTTCCCACGGGTGTTGGGCGAGGTGACGCCAACCCCGTATTCCACGCCGGAAAAAACCGTGCGCTCCTGCTATAACTGGCGCGTTCTGGTGAATTTCGCTGCCTTTCTGGGCTTGGCCGAGGTGGAGCCGACCACCAAAGAACGGTATGACGGGTTCTCCCGGGTGAGAAAACGACCGCTGCTGGCCGACGCCGTTCGTTTCCACATTCCGAGGTAACGAGACCTGATCCAGCAGTGCTCACTCAATACAACCCGATGCGAGAGCGCCGAAAGGGGGATTTGCCTTTCCCGGGGCATCTCCGGGGAATAGACACTCCTTTTCCACGGGAGACGGCGTCGTCATGGCCATGGTCGTCACAGGTGAATCGTGCGGGTCCCGGTTTCGCATGAGGATGGCGCTGCCACCCTCCATGCTCGCACTCCTCATCATCTCCGTGCCGTGGGTCTTCCTGCTGGCCGGGACCACGCTCTACTTCGGGACCGCGAAGCCGGGGCAAGAGCGACTGGGCCAGCTGTTCACGGGTTTGGGGATCGGGACGAACGAGGAGCGCCCTGGAGAGACCGGTCTACGACATCCGGGACGTGAAGTGGTACGTCGATAAGAGTTCCTCCGGCGGGAGCCTCTTCGTCATCAAAGGGTCCGTCGCGAATGTCGGGAAAGTCCCGAGGATTCGTCTTTGCCCCGCCCTTCACGGTTCGTACCGAAGGTGCCGGGTCCGCCGCTTCGCGAATGCCCGTTCCTCGCGCGCCCACGCTGCCGTGAGGTCGCGCCACCCCTGGCCGCCCTCCAGCGCCTCGCGTTCGCGAGCCGAGCCGCACAGGAGGTCGAAGGCGGGAACGTCCTTCACGAACTCGTAGGGCTCGGTCCGCCATCGGAAATGTCCGGGGTCCTGGGCGCGGGCCGAGGCGACACAGGCCACGCCGGTGCGGAAGGGACGAAACATCTCGCGGTTATCGACGATGACTTCGACGCCGTGGCAGAGTACCCCGGCATGCTTGTCCCAGGTCGGCACGAAGCCGATCGGCCGGAACCGCACCCCCGGCAGATGCGAAGCCGCAAGCGCCTCCGCCAGCCGGCCGGCATCGAGCCACGGCGCCCCGAACAATTCGAACGGCCGCGTGGTGCCGCGGCCCTCGCTTACGTTCGTGCCCTCAAGAAGGCACATCCCGGGATAGACGAGCGCCGTCTCCGGCGTCGGCATGTTGGGCGACGGAAAGACCCACGGAAGCCCGGTGTCGCGCTGGTGCATCCCCCGCCGCCAGCCGCGGCAGGGAATCACCGTGAGCGCAAGGTCGAGATCCCGCTCCTCCCGGTACAACGCGGCCAGCTCGCCGACGGTGAGGCCGTGGCGGACCGCCACGTTGTGCACGCCGCAGAAGCTCTCGAAGCCGGGGCGAAGCGCCGGCCCTTCCACGGCGCGCCCCCCGATCGGGTTCGGCCGGTCGAGGACGAAGAAGGGGAGCTTCGCGCGGGCCGCGGCCTCCATGCAGAAGAGCATGGTGGCCTGGTACGTGTAGTAGCGCGCGCCGACGTCCTGGATGTCGAAGACCAGCGCATCGAGTCCGCGCAGTTGCCGGTTGTCGGGCCGGAGCGATTCGGCGCTGCTTCCGTACAGCGAGTGGACCGGCACCCCGGTCCGCCGGTCACGCTCGTCCCCCACGGCAGCCATGTACTGCGTGTCGCCGCGGACGCCGTGTTCCGGGCCGAAGAGGGCGGCGAGCCGGACGTCCCGCGCCGCATGGAGCAGGTCCGCGGCATGGCGCAGCCGCCTGTCCACCGAGGTGAGGTTGCAGATCAGCCCCACCGCAAGCCCCCGCAGGGGGGCGAAGCGCTCCTCGACGAGCACGTCGAGCCCGGAGGCGATCCTCTCCGTGCGGCTCCTGGCTACGGTTCCCATGATCGAGGAAGATACCACATCTCCAGCGGCTCCGCCTGGGTCTCACGTCCGCCGTAAGGGAGCTGCGAGATTGCGGGCCGGAAGCGTTATCCCTGCGAATAAGGCCTGTACGCCATCGGTCGCCGCGCCTTGTGTTTCCGCATTTGGATGCGCCATCCCAGGTTGCCGACCAGGAGATACATCCATCGCGGCATGAGCGGCTTGGCGAAGAGCACCGTTGCCTCCCCTGGGACGTCGCCGCCGCTCGCGAGCGATTTCGACGCCATGGCGATCGCGTCGAGGATGTTTTTCCCTCCTCCGGGCAGTTTCTTGAAATCTTCACCGAGTGATCCCCCCATGCCCATCGCAAGCGCACCGGCCCAGCGCATGCCGGTGCGCTCCGCAAACAAGCGGCAGATCCCGACGGCCGTATCGCATTGGTGCGACTCGGGAAATCCACACTGAACGAGGACTGCGAGTCGCGGGGTCCCCCAGGGGGCGAAGCGGCCACGACGCTCGGCGACAAGTTCGAGCAACCGTGTGAGCGGCGCCGGGAGCGAATCGACATAAAGCGGAAAAGCGAACACGACGAGATCGGCTGAATCGAGGGCATCGAGCAGCCGTGTGGTTCCTTCCTCCGAGCGCAGTTCCTGATGCACCATCCTGTCGATGACAGCGGCGCCGTGCTCCCGCAAGCCTTCGGCCAGCTTCGAGCCCAAAACGTAGGACGCTGATTTGCGGCCCTTCGGGCTTCCGGTCAGGAGGATAACGTTCATACCGTCACCTCCGCCCGATCGAGAAGACGATCCGCGAAGGACCGCGCCGATGCGGGATTCGTCACTCCCACGATAACCCCCGCTTCGACGGTTTGATGGACGTTGAGGCCGTTTCGGGCCACCAAATTCAGGAATAAGCGCTCGGCATCGGGGTCTGGTGACGGTAGCGTCCCGAGACCGATCGTCTTGGGGTACCGGCAGTACCGAAGGCGGTGATGGACTTCGCTGCCCAAGACGATGAACCGCGGGTCCAGCACGGGGATGAAACGGTCGAGCATTTTCTTCAGTTGGGAGGAGTAGCCGCCGAACGTTACCGGCGTCACGTACACCACGATATCGGACGCGACATAGGAGCGCAGGACATCGCGCGAGGCGTCCACGAAGACACACTCGCCCGGCGTGCGCGTCCAGCATCCGAAGCACCCTGCGCACGGCGCGATGGCGAGCTCGCGCAGTTTCACCAGCTCGGCGTCGGCAGCACGCCCGGCAAGCGCGGAAGCCATCCCCTGTATCGCAACCGGGGTGAGGGAGTCACCCTCCAGGCTTCCGTCAAGGATCAATGCCTTCATGTCATGCCCCCGGCTTGCGCCATCGTCTACTTTCTCCCGAGCCCTTTTCTTGCTCGTGGAAGCAGAATATCCCGGAATGCCTGGTCGTGCTCGGTCCGGAAGGACTCCTCGAAATCCCTTCCCCCTGAAGATGAAAGACCGGTTTTGACGAACCTGAGGGTCTCGGGGAGCGCTTCAAGGATAACCTTTGCGATTCGTAACGCCTCTTCCATCAGCCGGTCCGCGCTTACGATCCCGCTGACGAGACCGATCCGGAACGCTTCTTCGGCGCCGATGGCTCGGCCGGTCAGCACGAGGTCCCGGGCCAGGCCGTCGCCGATGATCCAGCGAAGTGGAGTGAAGAGCGGGGGAGCGCCGAATTTGATTTCCGGATGCCCGAACGAGGCGGATGGAGTGCAGATCCGGAGGTCGCAAAGGGTGGCCAGATCGAAGCCCCCGCCCAACGAAGAGCCGTTTACCGCGGCGATGAGGGATTTGGAAAAACTCCAGACCTTGCGCCGGATGGAAATGGCATTTCGCTTTTCGGGTCGGTTCAGCGTGAGGATGCCGATGCCGTCTTCCTTCACCTCCGCTCGAATCGTTTCGTAGTTCGTCATGGCCCCTCCGTTTCTCCTCAAATCCCCGGATCGCACTCAACGATCATGGCGCGACCGGCAGTCAGCGGAGATAAATCGACCTGGTTCGGATCGAACTTCCGCATCGCAGCCTGCCAGCCGCGGCAGGGAATCACCGTGAGCGCAAGGTCGAGACCCCGCTCTTCCCGGTACAACCCGGCCAGCTCGCCGACGTCCTGGATGTCGAAGACCAGCGTTATGCCGGTTCGGATGCGAAATCGATTTCGGTCTTCGACTTCGTCCGCCAGAAATGAGCCTGTGCTCCGCTCCAGCGCAGGATCTTCCCCGCCTGGTCCGCAAGCGTTTTCACCAGTTGTCCGTAGGCCAGGATAATTCATTAAGTAAAGTTCAAATATGGCATACCGCAAACTACCCCGTATCGATTGCGACGAGCCGTTCCTTGCGAGCCTACGAGCAAGCGTGCCAGGCCTTTACGTGGAATCCTTCCCTTTCGTAACTCTCGTTTCCGCCGTACACGAGCATTCCATCCTTTGCCGCGTTCCCCTTGAGGGACATCCAGTACCTGAGCCCGTTGAAAAAGTCCCCCGCGACGGTCTTGCCCGATTTTATCTCCACCGGCAGCAGAGTCCGTCCGTAATCGACGAGCAGATCGATCTCGTGACCCGTCTGATCCCGCCAGAAATAGAGGGGCGGTTCTTCACCCGAGTGGGCGAAGACCTTGTAGATCTCGGAGAGGATGAACGTCTCGAAGATGCTCCCGCGCAAGGGGTGGGCCGCCAGGTCTTCTTCGTTTCGGAGATGAAGGAGGTAGCACAACAGCCCGCAGTCCAGGAAGTACAGTTTCGGCGTCTTGATGATGCGTTTCGAAAAGTTCCTGAAATGGGGGCGCAAAAGGTGTACGAGAGAGCTGGCCTCGAGGACGGAGATCCACGCCCTTGCGGTCGGGTGCGTGATGCCGCAGTCCGCGGCCAGGGAGGACAGGTTCAGCAACCGGCCGGTCCTCCCGGCGCACAAACGGACGAAATTCTGGAACGCGCTCAAGTCCCCGATCCGCAGCACATCGCGGACGTCCCGCTCCACATAGGTTCGAAGGTAGCTCCCGTACCACTCGCGGGCATTGAGATTCCCGGCGTGGATTGCCGGGTACATCCCGGTAAAAAGGACATTTTCGGGATCGGTGCCCGGCGGACCCGCGCTGCCGTGATGCAGGAGCCGATCCGGGTTCAAGGGCGTGGTTCCCCTGAGTTCAGAGAGGGACAGGGGATGGAGCCGAAGGAGGGCGATCCTTCCGGCAAGGCTCTGGCTCACCTTCGAGAGCATCAGGAACTGCTGGGAGCCGGTAAGGATGAACCTGCCGGCTTTCCCTTCGAGATCGACGATCGTCTGGATATAGGAAAACAGCTCCGGGACCCGTTGCGCTTCGTCGATAATGACGCCGCCCTTGAGCCCCCCGAGAAACCCTCTTGCATCCCGGCTTGCATATTCCCTCTGTTCCGGGTCCTCAAGTGAAACATAGCGATAGTCGGGAAAGACCAGGCGCGTCAGGGTCGTCTTCCCCGATTGGCGTGGGCCGGATACGGACACTACAGGAAATTGCGTCGAGAGCTGCCTTAATTTGCTTGCGAGGGCTCTCTTAAACATACGATATTCATAAAAGATCTTTTCGTTTGTGTCAATTGAAAATTCAATTTTCAATCACCATAAAACACCGCCTGGCTCACTGTTCGTTCTGGAATTCGACGACAAGCTGCTGGCCGTTATCAAGCAGGCGATCCGGAAGCATGCGATCCGGGGCGCGGATTCCGTTCACCTGGCCTCGGCGATATGGCTCCGCTCGATGCGGCGCGCGCGGAACGGCTCGTGGCGTTCCGTCCCGAGTAAACCGGCTACCTTCTTCCGCTGAGGATGGAGCCCAGGACCCCACGGATGATCTGGCGCCCGATCTGGCTGCCGATGGCGTGCGCGGCGCTTTTTGCCGCCGCCGCGAGCAGGTCGACGGCCCCGGAGCGCTGAGCGGAGGGTCGTCCTCCAGGCGCGGAGGGAGCTTCCCCTTCCGGGGCCTCCCGGTCGGCCCTCGCTTTGAGGGTTTCGTAGGCCGACTCCCGGTCCACCGTGCGCTCGTAGTGCCCCGCGAGCACGGAATCCCGGAGGATCTTGGCGCGCTCCTCCCCGGTGAGGGGCGCGAGCCGGCTCATCGGAGGGTACACCAGCGCTCTCTCCACGACGGTGGGGGTTCCCTTCTCGTCCAATACGGAGACGAGCGCTTCCCCGACCGACAGCTCCGTGATCGCCTTCACCGCATCCAGCTTGGGATTCTGGCGGAAGGTCTCCGCCGCGGTCTTCACTGCGCGCTGGTCCTTCGGGGTGAACGCCCGGAGGGCGTGCTGGACCCGGTTGCCGAGCTGCCCCAGGACGGTTTCCGGAAGGTCCAGCGGGTACTGGGTCACGAAGTAAACCCCCACCCCCTTCGACCGGATGAGCCGGATGACCTGCTCGATCTTGTCCGTGAGCGCCTTCGACGCGTCCTCGAAGAGCAGATGCGCCTCGTCGAAGAAGAAGACGAGCGTCGGCTTCTGGGGATCGCCCACCTCCGGGAGATTCTCGAAGAGTTCCGACAGGAGGAAGAGGAGGAAGGTGGCGTACAGCTTCGGCGACTGCATCAGCTTGTCCGCGGCGAGGAGGTTGACCACCCCATTCCCGGAAGCGTCCGTCTGCAGGAAATCCTTCAGTTGGATCGCCGGTTCGCCGAAGAATTTGTCCCCGCCCTGCTGTTCCAGGGTGAGGAGGTTCCGCTGGATCGCGCCGATGCTCGCCGCCGAGATGTTCCCGTATCCCGTCTGGAAGCGCTCCGCGTTCTCCCCGGCGAACTGGACCATGGACCGGAGGTCCTTCAGGTCCAGCAGGAGGAGCCCGTTGTCGTCCGCGATCTTGAAAACGAGGGAGAGGACACCCGACTGGATCTCGTTCAGGTTCAGGATCCGCCCGAGGAGGAGGGGGCCCATTTCGGAGACCGTAGCCCGGACGGGGTGTCCCTGCTCCCCGAACAGGTCCCAGAAAGCGACGGGACGGCCTTCGTATCCGAATCCGGCAAGTCCTAACGCCTTGACCCGCTCCGCCACCTTGGGGTGGTCCCCCCCGGGGTGCGGGATTCCGGAGAGGTCCCCCTTGACGTCCGCGAGGAAAACGGGGACTCCGATGCCGCTCAGCCGTTCGGCGATCACCCGCAGCGTGACGGTTTTTCCCGTTCCGGTTGCCCCCGCGATGAGGCCGTGGCGGTTCGCCATTCCCGGAAGCAGGCCGATGTCGGCCTTCTTCCCCCTGGCGATCGGGAGTGGTTCGACTTTATTTCCCACTTCCGGAGTTCCTACTGGACCTTCGTGAACTTCGTCTTCGGGACGCCGCAGACCGGGCACTTGTCCGGCGCGTGCCCGTACACCGTATTGCCGCAGACCTCGCAGACGAAGATGTCCTGTTTGGCAAGGTCCTTCCCCTTCTTCAGGCTCGCCATCGCCTCCGAATAGAGGTTGAAGTGGATCTTCTCCACGGCCAGGGCGTTCCGGAAGGAAACCGCGGCGGCGGCGTTCTTTTCCGTTTCCGCCTCGGAAAGGAATGCCGGGTACATCTCCCGGCATTCGTACCCTTCCCCGTTGATGGCGGTCTGGAGGTTTCCCGCCGTGTCCTTGACGCCCCCCATCACGCGGAAATGGGCGTGCGCGTGCACCGTTTCCGCCGCGGCCGCTGCGCGGAACAGCTTCGCGATCTGGGGATATCCCTCCGACTCCGCCTTCTGCGCGAAGGCCAGGTACATCCGGTTGGCCTGGCTCTCACCCGCAAACGCCTCTTTCAGATTCTTCTCCGTCGCCATTTTTCCCTCCTTGCCCGCGTTGGTCCCAGCGTACAGGAAGAAGAAAAGCCGCGCAAGAAATCGATATTGCCCACAAAAACATCCTGGTTGCGCTGGACGTCAAGCTGTGCGAAACCTTAGTGGTGCCTGTCGCCAGGTGCGGGAATCGCTTCCCGCGGGCCGCGAATCCAACGAGGAGACTTCAAGGAGGACGGTATGAAGCGGGAATTGCCCGCCATCGGCAAGGTATCCTCGGAAATATTCGACGAGGTCATCCTCCCCCGGTTGGGCCGGAAACACCCGGAGATCCTGGTGGGTCCCCGGCACGGGGTGGACGTGGGGGTCGTCGATCTGGGGAACGGACAGGTGATGGTGACGACGACCGATCCGATTTTCGTGGTGCCCCCCTACGGGTGGGAGCGTTCCGGCTGGTTCGCCGTCCACATCCTGGCTTCCGACGCGGTTACGTCGGGTATCCGGCCGCGTTACATCACCATGGATCTGAATCTCCCCCTGTCCATCACCCGGGAGAGCTTCGAAGCGTTGTGGTCGGTGATGCACCGGGAGTGCGAGAAAATCGGCATGGCCATCCTGTCCGGACACACCGGCCGCTACGAAGGGTGCGAATATCCCATGATCGGGGGCGCCACCGTGATCGGCATCGGGCCCAAAGACCGGTATGTCACCCCCGAGATGGCGCGGCCGGGGGACGTCGTCATCATCACGAAGGGGGCGGCCATCGAGGCGGCCGGGTTGTTCGCCGTCACCTTTCCCCGACGGGTGGCGGAACGATACGGGGAGACGGCGGCGCGGGAGGCCGAGGAGATCTTCTGGCAGATGTCCGTCGTGGAGGATGCCCTCACCGCGGTGGAAGCGGGGGTGAGGGAAAACGGCGTCACCTCCATGCACGATGCCACCGAGTGCGGCGTTTGGGGCGGCCTTTTCGAGGTCGCCCAGGCGTCGGGAGTCGGCATGACGATCGACAAGGACAAGATCATCGTGCAGGACGCCGTGCGGAAGGTGTGCGACCTCTTCGGCATCGATCCGTATTCGTCGATCAGCGAGGGGACGCTCATCATCACCTGCCGGCCGCACAGGGCAGAGGAAGTGGTCCGGCGATTGGGCGACAAGGGAATCCCGGCCGGCATGGCGGGGGAGATCGTGGAATCGCGGCAGGGAATGCGGGTTTTTGAACACGGGACGTCGCAGGAACTGGTTCATCCCAAAGTGGATCCCTTTTGGGGCGCCTTCGGGAAGGCGGCGTCACAGGGCGGCTGAATGGGCGATCGAATCTCTCCCCGCCGGTGGCGGCTTTACGTCATCACCGACGAGCGGCTGGGCCGGGGCCGGTCCCATCTCCAGATCGCGGAAGCCGCCCTCAGGGGCGGAGCCGATGTCCTTCAGCTGCGGGACAAGGAAGCCTCCGGCAGCCGGCTTTACCGGGCGGCGCTGGAGCTGCGGAAGCTCACCCGCGATGCGAACGTTCCGTTCATCGTGAACGACCGCCTCGACGTCGCCCTGGCCGTCGACGCCGACGGGGTCCATGTCGGCCGGCAGGATCTGCCCGCTTCCGTGGTGCGCGGATTCCTGGGACCCGGCAAGATCCTGGGGGTCTCCGCGGAGACGGTGGAGGAGGCCGTCCGGGCGGAAGAAGAGGGGGCGGATTACCTGGGGGTGGGACCGGTTTTCGAGGCCCGGGAGACCAAGGCGGATGCGGGAGAGCCGCTGGGCCTCGACCTCATCGCGCAAGTCCGCCTTCGTTGCCGGCTCCCGATCGTCGCGATCGGAGGGATCCGTGCCGAAAACGCCCGGAAGGTGAAGGAAGCGGGGGCGGATGCCGTGGCCGTGATTTCCGCGGTCGTGGCGGCGGAGGATATCGCGCAGGCCGCCAGGCGGTTGAAGCACCTGCTCTGCGCCGCGGAGGAAGACCCCGGAAAATGAAAAAAGCGCTTACCATCGCCGGTTCCGACAGCGGGGGAGGGGCCGGCATTCAGGCGGACCTGAAGACCTTCATGGCCTTCGGTGTCTATGGGATGTCCGCCGTCACCGCCCTCACCGCCCAGAATACAGTGGGCGTGCAGGGGATTTTCGACATTTCGCCCGAATTCGTCCGGGAGCAGATCCAAAGCGTCATGACCGATATCGGCGCCGATGCCGTCAAGACCGGGATGCTGTCCAATGCGGCCATCGTCCGGACGGTGGCGGAAGCGGTCCGCGATTTCCGGATCGCCAACCTGGTCGTGGACCCGGTGATGGTCGCCAAGAGCGGCGATTCCCTGCTGGCGCCGGAAGCCCGGCGGGCGGTCCGGGAGGAGTTGCTGCCGCTTGCCACGATCGTCACCCCGAACATTTTCGAGGCCGAAATGCTTCTGGAGCGCAGGATCGAAGGCCTGGACGCCATGCGGGCTGCGGCCCAGGAGCTGAAAACCTTCGGGTGTCCCTGGGTGGTCTTGAAGGGAGGGCACCTGGACATCGAAGGCGAGTCGATCGACGTGCTCTGCGGCGGGGGGGAGCTCCGGTTCCTGCGGTCGCCACGGTTGGATTCCGGAAATACCCACGGTACCGGCTGCACCTTCGCCTCCGCCATCGCCGCCGGGCTGGCCATCGGGCGGACGCCGCCGGAGGCCGTCCGGCTGGCCAAGGAGTACGTTACCGAGGCGATCCGAAGCGGTCTTTCGATGGGAAGCGGTCGCGGCCCCACGAACCATCTGACCGGCGTCCGCAGCAGGTGGTGACGCGACGGCAAGTGTTGCCTTCGGCTTTCCCCCCACGAACCGCCAGATGTAGTCGTCGAACGTCCCGAACTTGCCGCGTACATCGAGGAACCGGCGGGTGTTCCCGATCGCCGTCATGGGATCGGCGCATCAGCGGATCGCTGTCCGCCCACCCGCACCGCTCCATCACGGACCTCAAGGGATCGGCCGCTCCTTACTTCTTCCTCTCGAGCGTGAAGGTTTCGATTTTTTCCTTCCCCTTCTCCCTCCACGTCCATTCCTGGACGATGCGGTCCCGGTCCTCGAAGGTCATGACGAGCCGGTGCATATGGCCGGCGTCGGGAGAGGCCAGGTTGGTCGCGTCCACGAAATCGAAGGCGATCCGCCGGCTCTCCGGCGAAACCTTCCCGGCGCGCATTCGCGGTTGGTTGTGGGCGGAGCAATAGTGCGTCATCATCAGGCTGTCCCCGTCCGGATGATAGAGGGTGACCATGTCGGATTCGTGGGGCATCCCGATCTTCTCCATCATGGCAGAGCCATTCGAAACGAGCGCATAGGAGATCGTCACCGGCTTGCCGTCCCTGGACTTCCCCGTCCATTCCCCGACGAGGGACTTCATCTTTTCGAACCCGGCGACGGGCGTCATCGTTCCCGGGGCCGGCTCCGCCAGCCCCGATCCGACGACGAACGCCAGGAGCGAGCATGCAACCGCAAGCGAACTCATCGTTCTCATGGAAAGGCTCCTTCCCGCAAATCTCTAATTACGCCGCGGCCCGGTAGGCGTTGGCGAAGACGGTCTTCGCGAACTCCTCCAGTTCTCGCTTCGCGGATTTCCTTAAATAAGATTCCCCCCGCCGAAGGGAAGATCCGGGGCCGGAGACGGAAGTTCACCCCTTCTCGCACCACTCCCTGGCGTTCAGGAAAAGCTTGAGCCACGGGGAGGCCTTCAAGGATCGCTTCCACTCCTCGGGCATCCACGCCCACTGCCAGGTGAGGAACGTCCGCTCGGGGTGGGGCATGATCGCCAGGTGCCGGCCGTCGGGGGAGCAAAGCGCCGCGATCCCGTTCGCCGACCCGTTCGGGTTGAACGGGTACCGCATCGTCACTTCCCGCCGGTCGTCGACGTACCGGACCGGTGCGAGCGACAGGGACTCCACGTTCTTAAGGATCTTCCTGTCGGGGAAGAACGCCCTTCCCTCCCCGTGGGCGACCCAGATCCCAAGGGTCGAGCCGGCCATCCCCTTGAGCAGGATCGAGGGACTCGGGAAGATCCGGACGGCGGAAAACCGCGACTCGAACCGGCCCGAAAGGTTGCGGATGAATCTCGGCTGGCGCCTGTCTTCGATGCCGGCCCAGGGGATCCAGCCCAGGAGCGCCATGAGCTGGCACCCGTTGCAGACGCCCAGGGAAAACGTGTCGGCCCGGTCGTAGAACTTTTGGAACGGCTCGAACACGCTCCTGTTGAAACGGATCACCCCGGCCCAGCCCTTCGCGGAGTCGAGGACGTCCGCGTAGCTGAAGCCCCCGACGAAGGCCATCCCCCGGAACCGGTCCAGGTCGACCTTCCCCTCGAGAAAATCGGTCATCGTCACGTCCCAAACGGTAAACCCCGCCTGGTGGAACGCAGACGCCATCTCCCGGTCGCTGTTGCTCCCCTCTTCCCGGACGACGGCGACGGCGGGCTTGCTCCTTTTCCGCAGGACGGCCGGGGAAGCGGCCTCGGGGGTGAAGGAAAGCTTGTACGACGGTCCCGGCCGGTCGTGGATGTTCCGCTTCTCCTGGGCGGCGCATCCCGGGTTCGCCTGGAGCCTCTCCAGCCGGTGGCTTGTCTCCTCCCAGATGCTCCTTAAGGTCCGCATGTCCTCGCCGAGGACGATCCTGCCGCCCGCCTTTACCTTGATCCGCTTTCCCGCCGTCGTTGCCCCGAGGACACGGAAGGGAAGCCTTGCTTTTTGCAGCCGGGAGAGGAGGTGCTTCTCGTCTTTCGGGAGGTACTCGATCACCATCCCGGGCTCTTCGGAGAAAAGGAAGGGGAGGGGGTCGGCGCCTCCCGTCGAGATCTCCAGCCCGCAGTTTCCCGCAAAGGCCATCTCCAGGAGCGTGGCGACGAGCCCTCCGTCGCTGCGGTCGTGCCCGGAAAGGACAAGCCCCTTCCCGATCAGTCCCTGGACGGCGTTGAAGGCCCGCCTCAGCAGCTTCGGGTCGTCCACGTCGGGGGATTCGTCGCCGACCTGGCCGTACGCCTGCGCGAGCGCCGACCCGCCGAGCCGGTAATTCCCTTTGCCGAGGTCGATGAGAAGGAGCCGGCTCTTTCCCGGCCGCTTGATGTCGGGCGTCACCACCTTCGTGATATCCGGGCAGGGGGCATAGGCGGAGATCACCAGCGTCCCGGGGGATTTGACCGTCTCGGCCGTCTCCCCGGAGCCCACCTTTGCCGCCATGGAGAGGCTGTCCTTTCCACCGTCGATCGCGATGCCGAGCTCGATCAGGATCTCCCGCAGCGCGACCGCCGCGTCGTAGAGCCTCGCCCCCTCGCCGGGGAGCTTCGCGGCCCACATCCAGTTCCCGGAGCATTTGACGTCTCCGAGCCGGCGGATCTTCGCCCAAACGAGGTTGGTCAGCATCTCCGCCACGGTGAGCCGGGCCATTGCGGCCGGGTCGATGAGGGTCTTGACCGGTTGCTCTCCGATCGCGATCGCCGCGCCGGTTTGCCCGAAGTGGCTCTGTGCGATCACGGCGACGTCGGAGACGGTGAGCTGCAGCGGTCCCGCGCACTGCTGCCGGGCGACAAGCCCCGTGACGCTGCGGTCGACCTTGTTCGTGAGGAACCGCTTCGACCCGACGGAAAGGAGGCGCAGGACCCGGTCCAGCGCGCCGCGGACGCTCACGCTCCGGGGAAGCGCAAGGGGCGAGAGCGCGGGCGCGATGCGATCGAGCCGGAACGTCTTCTGCGGCATGTCGCCCAGGACCTTTTCCAGGTCGAGGTCCACCGGCGTGCTCCCGTCGCGCTCGTCGTGCAGGACGATCCGGCCGTCCCCGCTGATCCGCCCGATGAAGGCGCAGGGGACCTTCTCCCTGCGGCACACCGCCTCGAACGTTTCCCTGCTCCCGGGCCGGATGAGCAGAGCGTTCTGCTCCTGGTATTCGGCGCCCCACAGCTCGAGGGCGGAGAGGGTGTCGTCGCCGCTCTGGATCTTGCGGACCTCGATCCGCGCTCCCGCCGGGTAGATGATCTCCTTGACGACGTTGCAGTTCCCGCCCGCGCCCTGGTCGTGGATGCTGACGATCGGATTGCGGTCCCCCATCTCGACGCAGGCGCGGATGACGCGGTTCACCTTCTGCTCCATTTCGGCGTCGCCGCGCTGGACGGCGTTGAAGTCGAGCTCCGCGACGTTTTCTCCCTGGATCATGCTGGAGGCGGCCCCTCCGCCCAGGCCGATCCGGTAGGCGGGCCCCCCGATCTTCGTGACGAGCATTCCCGTCTCGGGCGCACCCTTTTCGACGTGCCGGGAGTCCATCTGCCCGATCCCGCCCGTGAACATGATCGGCTTGATCCACTCCCTGCGCTCCCCGCCGGGCAACCGCAGCCCGAACGACCGGGTGAAGCCCTGGATGACCGGCTCTCCGAACTTGTTCCCGTAGTCGGAGGCTCCGTTGGACGCGTCGATCCCGATCGAAAGGGGGGAGGCGAGGTTGCCCGGGTAGGCAAAGGAAGGGTCCTCCCAGGGGAGCCGGTAGCCGGGGATCCGCAGGTTCCCGACGCAGTAGGCGGCCGTCCCCGCGACGACGAGCCCTCCCCGCCCCGTGGCCTGGACGTCCCGGATCCTCCCTCCCGTTCCCGTTTCCGCCCCGGGGAAGGGGGCGACGCCGCTCGGGAAGTTGTGCGTCTCCGCCGTGAAGATGAGGTGATAGGCGGGGCGGGCCTCCGTCATCCGGGAGCACGTTCCGGGATGCTCGGGCAGGAGCGTCCGGATCCGGTACCCCCGGATCGCGCTCGAGTTGTCCTTGAAGGCGATCACGCTGTTGGCCGGGTTCGCCTTCAGGGGGTCCTTGACGATCCGCATGAGGGTTTCCGGGATTTTCGTTCCGTCGACGATCAGCTTCCCCCGGAAGAACCAGTGGCGCGAGTGCTCGCTGTTGGACTGGGAGAGGTCGAAGCACTCCACGTCGGTGGGATTGCGCTGGAGATCCTTGGCGAAAAGGTCGAAGTAATACTCGATGTCCCAGGCGTCCAGCCCCAGCCCCAGCTCCGCATTGATCCGTTGAAGAGCCGGGAGCCCCTCCTCGATCAGGGGGACGGTGCGGACGCTTTCCGGCCGGATCCCCGTCTCGAAGGTCGAAAGGGGGGCGGGATAGGGGCACTCCGTCATCCGGTCGTGGACTTTCGACAGGAACGGCTCGATCCGGTCCCCGGCGGGCTCGCGGTCCGCGACAAGCCGGTACCGCCTCGACCGCTCGATCCGCCGGATCTTGTCGAGGCCGCACGCGCGGCATACGGAGACGGCATTCGTGGACCACGCCGTGGTGAAGTTCATCCTCGGGCCCACTTCGAGGACCCGGTCCCCGTGGAATAAGGTTTCGGGGGCGAACCGGTCCGGCTCGAACGTCTCCGCCAGCAGCCACCGCAGCGTTTCGATCTCCGCGTCGTTCAGGGGCTCCGACGCCTCGATGTTGAAGCAGTACTCCGTCTCGATCCGCCGGACGCGCGGGGACACGTTCTTCCGGGCGAAGGCAAGAAGATCCTCCGCCTTCGTCTCGGAGAGTGCGGGGTACCTATAGAAATGGAGCAGTCTCATCGCATGACCGACATGGTCCCGGGATCTTGGATCCTGCAATCCTACCGGGGAATCGGGAAGTTCTCAAGGTCCGGACGCCGCGCCGGGTTTCCGGCCGTGATCGTCTTTCCTCTACATATACATACGATTATGCTGGATTGCGGCCTTATGTTATAGGCACGGCGTTTTTTTTTCCGGGAAGCCCCTTGAATAAGAACGAGGTGCCAGGAGGGGAGGATCGCCGATGCCCTGCGGTCGTGATCGAAGAAAGCCTGCTTCTGAGAACCTGAAATTTTATATAAAAAGAGAAAAATATTTTCCTCTATTCCCAAAAAAAATCACCTGTGCATGCGGTTTCATTATGAACAGCTCTATATTTCAAACGGTTAGGAGTCGGGTAATCGAAGGTATACATGTTGCTTAAGAGTTATGACCTTTTTCCGGAGGTTGGTGAAGAAGTGTTAATAATAAAATATAGTTTTTCCTTTTTTTTTTATTTTTCGTTTGTTTTCCTATCCGCCTATAATCCATCCCAGCAGAAACCCAAGTTCGAGTCCGAGCAGCCGTTGAGCATCCTTTGGTTTCATCCGCAATCGCCGCGTGGAGGTATCGTTCGATGTTTCGTTGGTTAATCGGCTCGAGCCTCAAATTCCGCTTCCTCGTATTGGCGATCGCCGCTGCGTTGATGTTCTTCGGAACCCAGCAACTTCGCAAAACGCCGGTCGACGTATTCCCCGAGTTCGCGCCGCCGAAGGTGGAAATCCAGACCGAAGGTCCCGGAATGACCTCCATGGAGGTGGAAGAGCTGATCACGATCCCGATGGAGGATCAGCTCCGGGGGATACCGGGCGTTGAATACGTCCGCTCCTCGTCCGTGGTGGGATTGTCCCAGGTCGTGCTCCTTTTCAAGATGGGCACCGATCTCATGGAGGCGCGGCAGCGCGTACAGGAGCGTCTGAAGCTGGCGATCGCGGAGCTGCCGCAGTCATCCGGCATGCCGATCATGCTCCAGCCCCTTTCGTCCACCAGCCGGGTCATGAAGATCGGGCTCACCTCGAAGGTCTACGACATGATGGACCTTTCCATGATCGCCTACTGGACGATCAAGTTCCGCCTCATGGCCGTCCCCGGCGTGGCGAACGTTCCCATCTGGGGCGATCGGATCAAGTCGTTGCAGGTGCAGGTCGAGCCGAGCCTGATGCGCGCCCACAACGTGACGCTCGACGAGGTCATGGAGACGACCTCGGACGCCCTGGACATGGGCTTGCTGAGGTACAGCAACGCGGCGAAGACCCGTATCGACGGGATGATCGATACCCCCAATCAGAGGCTCGTCATCCTTAACGAATCTCCCGTCTTTTCGGTGGAACACCTGGCACAGGTGCCGATCGCCCTGAAAGCCAGGCGCGCCGAGCCGCCGCGGCTGCGCGATGTCGCCAACGTGAAATGGGACACGTGGCCGATCCTCGGGGATGCCGTCATCAATGACGACGTCGGCCTGATGATGATCGTCGAGAAGTTGCCGTGGGCCAACACGCTGGACGTGACGCGGGGGGTCGAGGAGGCGCTGGCCGCATTGCGCCCCGGCCTTCCCGGCATCGAGATCGACTCCACCATCTTCCGGCCGGCGACCTTCATCGAGGCGTCGATCGGCAATCTGAAGATGGCGCTCCTCATCGGCTGCGTGCTGGTGATCCTCGTCCTCGGCGCCTTCCTCTATGAATGGCGGGTGGCGTTGATCAGCGTCATCGCGATCCCGTTGTCCCTGGTGGCCGCGGGGGTCGTTCTCTATTTCATGGGCAACACGATCAACACGATGATCCTGGCGGGATTCGTCGTCGCGATCGGCGACGTCGTGGACGACGCGATCATCGACGTCGAGAACATCCTGCGGCGCCTGCGCGAACACCGCAAGGCGGGCGGCGGCAAATCGACGGCCCGCATCATCCTCGAGGCGTCGCTCGAAGTGCGTTCCGCCATCGTGCACGCGACGTTCATCGTCGTTCTGTGCGTGATGCCGGTCTTTTTCATGGGCGGGCTCGCCGGCGCGTTCTTCGAGCCTCTGGCCCTCGCCTATCTCCTCGCGATGCTGGCGTCCATGGTGGTGGCGACGACGGTCACTCCGGCCATGAGCTTCCTTCTGCTGAGTAACACCGCCATCGAAAAGCGGGAGTCCCCGCTCGTCCCGTGGCTCAAGCGGCACTTCCAGGCGATTCTTTCACGAGTCATCCGGAATCCGCGCGCGACCTTCGCCGTCGCCATCGTCCTGGTCGTCGCCGCCATCGGTATCTATCCGTTCCTCGGGAGATCGCTGCTTCCCGAGTTCAAGGAGAGGGACTTCCTGATGCACTGGGTCCCCCCCGAGGGGACGTCGCACCCGGAGACGTTCCGGATCACGCAACGGGCCAGCCGCGAGCTTCGGTCCATTCCGGGGGTCCGCAACTTCGGCGCCCACATCGGCCGCGCCGTAGGCGGGGACGAACCCTACGGCATCAATTTCACCGAGAACTGGATCAGCGTCGACCCCCGGGTGGACTACGACAAGACGCGCGCGAGCATCGAGGCCGCCGTCGCCGGCTACCCCGGTCTCTATCGCGACGTGCAGACCTATCTGAAAGAAAGGATCAAGGAGGTCCTGACCGGCGCGGGAGAGACCATCGTCGTGCGCATCTTCGGACCCGACCTCCCGGTCCTCCGTCAAAAGGCGGCGGAAGTGGAACACGCCCTGAAGGATATCCCCGGCCTCATCGATCTGCACCCCGAGCAGATAGTCGAGGTTCCGCAAATCCAGGTCAAGGTGAACCTGGAAGCGGCCGGGCGCCACGGGATCAAGCCGGGCGACGTCCGGCGGGTGGTGAACGTTCTCATGTCAGGCCTGGAAGTCACGGACATCCATCGGGAAGGAAAGGTGTACGACGTCTTCGTCTGGTCGTCGCCGTCCTCGCGTCTCAGTGTGGACGACATTCGCGAATTTCTGCTCGACACGCCTTATGGCGGGCGCGTGCGGCTGGGAGAGGTGGCGGACGTACGCCTCGTGCCGACTCCGAACAAGGTCAAGCGCGAAAACAACTCCCGTCGAATCGATGTCCATGCCAACGTCAAGGGACGCGATCTCGGCGCGGTGGTCGAAGAAGTCGAGGGCCGGCTCGGGAAAATCCAGTTCCCGATCGGGTACTATCCGCAACTGCTGGGAGAATATGCAGCACGCGAGGCTGCGCTGAAAAAATTTCGCGTGATCACGATCGCGGTCGTGGTCGGGGTCTTCCTCATCCTCCAGGGGACCTTCCGAAACTGGTGGCTGGCCGGCCTGGTCTTTCTCGCCCTCCCGGCGGCGCTGGTCGGCTCCGTGCTGGCGACCTTCGCGGCCGACCGCGTCATTTCGCTCGGCTCCATGGTGGGAATCATCACGGTACTGGGCCTTTGCGCTCGGAACGGGATCATGCTCATCGAGCATTACCGGCATCTCGAGCAGGTGGAAGGCGAGCCCTTCGGTCTCGGGCTCATCCTGCGCGGGGCCAGCGAGCGGTTGTCGCCCATCCTGATGACCGCCCTGTGCGCCTCATTGGCCCTGCTTCCGCTGATTGTTCCGGGCAGCATTCCCGGCCACGAGATCGAGCACCCGATGGCGGTGGCGATCCTGGGCGGCGTCGTCACATCGACGTTGCTGACCCTGTTCGTCCTGCCGATTCTGTACCTTCGGTTCAGATCCTGGTCCGGCCAAGCGGAAGAGAATCTGCCTTCTCGAGGAGCTTGAACAAGGAAGGAGAGAGGTATGTATAGCGAACGCTGGAATTACAGGGTGATCGTGTCCATCATAGTTATGGCGCTGTGCATGCCTGCACACGCACAAGGCGAGGAACTGGAACATATCCGCGGTCAAATCATCTCGATCGAGGGTTCTTCGATGGTCGTGAAGATCGGTGACGGCAAGGAGATGTCCCTTGGGCTGCCCGACAATTTCACCGTAATCAGCCTGACCAATGGAAGCTATACAAGGGTGGATTTCGGAGTCTATGTCGGTGCCGTTGCGGTGAAGCTGGACCAGTACAGCCCGATCGTCCGGGATTCGCTGAGCTGGTTGCACAGGGGCTTCGAACTTCGGCTCATCGACGAGAAACTGCGGGGCATCGCCCTGGGACACAAGAAATGGGACTTGACGAACGAGACCATCATCGCGCACGGCTGGGTCGACGACATCGAGGGCCGCGTCATCTCGATCAAGTACGGCCCCACCGAAATGGAGGAAACGGATGTGGAAGTACCGCGTGACGTGCCGGTCCACACCATGTCGCTTGGAGACAAGAGCATGATAATGGTCGGGAAGCACATCTTAGCCGGCTGCCAAAAGGGTGCAAACGGCGAACGTGTTGTCTCCTTCCTTTTCGTCGGACAAGGCGACAACGCCCCGGGGCTGTAAGGCGCTCTAGCGGACTTGGATTCGGCACGGCTGGCGGTTGAAGCGGTTAAAGAGGAGGCATCGGAATGAAAACGGAATTCATGGTTCCCAAGAGGACGGATCGCAACGGGAGAATGTTCCTTGCCGGCTGCGTAGCCATGGCATTGATGGCAACCTTCTTTTTGACTCAGGCGACGGCGCGTGCGGCGGATCCGGGAGGGCCGGGGCCGGTCGGCAAGAGCCCTGCCGTCACGTTGGAGAGCATCCCGGGGAGCACCGCCAAGCGCGTGATCCTGACCGCGAAGTCGGCCGAACGGCTGGGCATCGAGACGGGCAAGGTGGGCGAAAAGCCGGTCGTCCTCAAACAGATGGTCAGCGGCCTGGTCATCCCTCCGATGGAGAAACGGCCGGCGCCGAAGCCCTCCGGCGGCATGTTCGGTGGCTTCGAGCGGGTAGCGGCTTCGCCGGCGCCCTCCGGCGGCGTATTTGGAGGCTTCGGGCGCGTAGCGTCGGCGCCATCGGCGACGCAAGCGGTCACGGCGACTGAACTGGCGCCGACGCGGGTCGCGCTGCGGTCGACATCGCCGGCGGCCGGCGACGTCTGGGTGCTCGTGGCGCTGTCCCAGGCGGAATGGGACCGGTTGGCGAAGGACAAGTCGGCGCGCATCCTGCCGCTGGCCACGCGCGACAAGCCGGGCAAGAAAGTCTTTGCGCGGCCATCCGGAATGGAGCCGCTGGAAGACATGAAGCGCTCGATGTTGTCGCTGTACTACGTAGTGCGCGGCAAGGATCACGGCCTGACGGTGAACGACCGCATGCGCGTCGAGCTGCAGCTGTCGGGCAGCAACGAAAAGAAAAAGGTCGTGCCGTACGGTTCGGTGTACTACGACGCGAAGGGCGACGCCTGGGTATACGTCAACACGAAACCGCTGGTCTTCGAACGACAGCGCGTCGGAGTTGAACGTGTCGTAGGCGAACTCGCGGTCCTGTCCGACGGCCCCCCGTTCGGAACCCCGGTGGTAACCGTCGGCGCGGCCCTGCTGTACGGTGCCGAGATCTTCGGAAAATAGATGCGAGGAAGGGAATCGCGGTGAAGCGCCGAAGCCTTCGGGAAACGAAGGTACGAATGGAGGTCTAAAAAGATATGTTTCGCTGGGTGATCGGATCGAGCCTGAAATCCCGTTTCCTGGTGTTGGGCGTGGCCGCGGCGCTGGTCGTGTTCGGGGCTTTCCAGCTTCGCAAGACGCCCGTCGACGTCTTCCCCGAGTTCGCGCAGCCGATCGTGGAGGTCCAGACGGAAGCGATCGGGCTGTCCGCCACGGAGGTGGAAAGCCTGATCACCCTCAATCTCGAGGAGTTGCTGAGCGGAGTGCCGTGGCTCACATCGATCCGCTCGGAGTCGGTGACCGGTCTTTCGTCGATCGTGCTCACGTTCGAGCGTGGAACCGACGTCATGAAAGCCCGGCAGATGATCCAGGAACGCCTGACGCTGGCGTATACCCTGCCCAACGTCGCACAACCGCCGGTCATCCTCCAACCCCTGTCGACGACCAGCCGCTTCATGATGATCGGGATTACGTCGGACAAGGTCGAGCCGACGGAGCTGTCGCTGCTCACCCGCTGGACGATCAAGCCGAGGTTGCTGGGCGTGCCCGGCGTGGCCAACGTCGCGATCTGGGGCCAGCGGCTGCGGCAGATGCACGTCCAGATCGATCCCAACCGGTTGTACGACGCCCGCGTGATGCAAGAGGACCTCATCGCCGCAGCCGGAGACGCGTTGTGGGTGTCGCCCTTGACGTTTCTCAAGGGATCGGCGCCCGGGACCGGCGGTTGGATCGACAATCGCAATCAGAGGCTCGGCGTCCAGCATTCCATGCCGATCGAGTTGCCGGAGGACATGGCGAAGGTGGCCGTTACGCCAATCCACCTGCTGATGAGCGGCAAGTCGATGTCCTTGGGTGAGATCGCCGAGGTGACGTTCGACCACCCCCCGCTGATCGGTGACGCCATCACCAATAAAGGCAACGGCCTCCTGCTCGTCCTCGAGAAGTTCCCGTCCGCCAACACGTTGGAAGTCACTCGCGGAGTCGAGCTGGCGCTCGCCGAGTTGGGCCGCGGCCTTCCCGGCGTCGAGATCGATACCGGCCTCTTCCGGCTGGCTTCGTACGTCGAGGATTCGATCGACAACCTGACCGTCGTGATCGTCATCGGCCTCCTCCTCGTGATGTTGGTCATTGGCGCATTCCTGTTCGATTGGCGGAGCGCGATCGTCAGCGTCGTGTCGATCACGCTCTCGGTATTGGCCTCCGCGATCGCCCTCCACCTGACCGGCGCCACGATCAACACCATGATTCTTGCCGGCCTGGTGCTCGCCCTCGCCGTCGTCATCGACGACGCGGTCGTCGACCAGGAAAGGATCCTGCAACGGCTGCGTGGGCGCACGGAAGGCGGCGCCTCGACGGCAGGCATTGTCCATGAGACGATGCTGGAGACGCGGGGCGCCACCCTCTACGCCGCTCTGATCGTCATGCTCTCGGTCCTGCCCATCTTCTTCATGGGCGGGGCATCGGGTGCGTTCTTCCAACCGCTGGCCCTGTCCTACTTGCTGGCGGTGGCGGCGTCCCTGGTCGTTGCGTTGACCGTAACCCCTGCGTTGAGCCTGATGGTCCGGGGAGAAGCGTCGCGCGGAGCGGGCGAGTCGTCCGTTTCGGTCCGGCTTCGCGGGAGATACGAGACGGTTCTCCAGAGCGTCACCAAGGCGCCACGCTGGATCTTCATTGCCGTCTGCGTCGTGGTGGTGGGCGGCATCGGGGCATGGCCGTTCCTTGGGCAATCGTTGCTTCCTCCCCTCAAGGAGAGGGAGCTGGTGGTGAACTGGTCCACCCCGCCCGGCACGTCTCATACCGAGACGCACCGGATCACGTCCCGGGTCAGCAGCGAACTTCGATCGCTGCCCGGGGTGCGGTCCGTCGGCGCCCATGTGGGACGCGCGGTGACGGGGGATCAGGTCGTGGGGATCAATTCGAGCCAGATCTGGGTCGGCATCGATCCCAAGGCGGACTACGACAAGACGTTCGCCGCGATTCGGGAGACGATCGACGGATACCCGGGGATCGAACGCAACGTGCATTCCTACTTGCGCGACAAAGTCGGCGAAGCGCTGACGGGCTCGAGCCATGCGATCGTCGTGCGCATCTACGGCCAGCAGCGCGAGATCCTGCGGCAGAAGGCCGAGGAAGTCCGGCAGGCGCTTTCCGGCATCGCCGGGATCGTCGATCTGCGCGCCGAGGGCCAGGCGGAGGAGCCTCAGGTGCGGGTCAAGGTGGACCTCGATGCCGCTGGACGAGTCAACATCAAGCCCGGCGACGTGAGGCGCTCTTCGGCGACCGTGTTTTCCGGACTGGTGGTCGGTTATCTCTTCAAAGAGCAGAAGATCTTCGAAGCGGTGGTCTGGGGGGCGCCCGAAACGCGCCAGAGCCTGACCAACCTCCGCGATCTGTGGGTCGATAAGAAAGATCGCCAATCCGTACGTTTGGCCGACGTCGCAAACGTGAGCATGGTGTCGACCCCGACGGTCATCCGGCACGAGCGCATCGCGCCTTACGTCGATGTCGTGGCCAACGTGGCCGGGCGGGATCCCGGCTCGGTGGAAGACGAAGTCGAAGACCGGATCGAGAAGATCCCGTTCCCGCTGGAGTATCACCCGGAGCTTTTGGGCGAATATGCCGGGCGGGAAAGCGTCCAGCGGCGCATGCTGGGCGTTGGCGCCGCCGCCTTGATCGGGATTTTCCTGCTGTTGCAGTCTTGCTTCAATAGCTGGCGCCTTCCGCTGATCGCCCTACCCGCCCTCCCGGCGTCCATCGCCGGCGGAGTGCTGGCGGCGTCGGCCGGCGGCGGCGTGATCTCGCTGGGCTCGATCGTGGGGTTCCTCGCGGTGCTGGGCATTGCCGCACGGAATGGCGTGTTGCTGATTCATCATTATCAGCATCTCGAGGGACAGGAGAAGGTGCCGTTCGGTCTTGACCTCGTCCTCCGCGGAGCGCGGGAACGGATGTTACCCATCCTGACGAGTTCCGCGGCGATCATCGCCGCGTTGCTGCCGATTGTCGTTTCCGGCCAGATTCCCGGTCTCGAAATCGTGCGGCCGACGGCGATCGTCATCCTGGGCGGGCTTGTCGCCTCCACCTTGTACACCTTGTTCGTCATTCCGGCCCTTTACCTGGTCCTCGGGGGTGGAGCGGAGAGCCAGGTCGACTATGGCCTGGATGCGCGTAATTAAGAATTTGGTATAAAAGGGAGGCGGAGTGACAATACCGGAGTCAGTTATCATCGACAGAAAGAACAGGAGATTCTCGTGGTCGAAGGCGAAGCTCGGCGCGATGTGGTTAGCCGTGCTCGCCGTCGCGGTGGGTACGGTCCTGCCGGTTGCTGCCACCGCAGCTGGGAACGATAGGAGTGAGGGCGTCCCTGCCGTTGTGCTGCCGTTCCCGGAACTCCGATTCGACCGTCCGGGTGCCGTGCCCGCTCTGGAGCGTTCGCTCATGGAGCAGGCCGCGGACTACGTTACCAAAAATCAGTTGGCACAATTCTCGGTGCCTAGGGAGCCCCGTAAGGGTGATACGCCGGGGAAGCAGGCTGCGGAGGCAATGAAGTTGCCCGCCGTTTTAAAGTACCAGTATGCATTTGGCAGTGACTCGGAACTCACTTACAACAAGAACCCGGATCTCGATGGTAGAGTCCGGGACGATACCATTATCTTCGCGCCAACCTTGTTTGGTTTGCTTACCTATCGACCGTACGCCTGGCTGGATACGACGCTGGAGTTGACAGCCGAGAGGCAGATCGCATTGCAGGAGGAGGATAGAGTTGTTCTTCCCGATGGATCGGTGACATTGAAAGAGAAAAAACGCCTTTCGCTTCTGGTTGACCAAGCCAATGTGACGTTCAAGAAACTTGGTCCCTTCGCCATTACGGTAGGTCGTCGGAATTACGAGGACGAGCGCCTTTGGCTGTATGATGTGGCGCTGGATGGCTTCCATGTCAATTACAAGCAAGGCGACTTTCATGCCGAAGCGAGCGTGTCACGAGAGGGTTATTTCGATGGGGAGCTGCTCTTCCGCGTTCCGAGAGGCAATATCGACAATTTCATGCTGTACATGGAGTACCGCGGAATCGAAGACAACAAACTGGCCGCTTACGCGATTCAGCGGAATAACAGGTGGACTCCGGATAGGCCTCTGCACCTGGGAGCGCGCATGTATGGCAAGCCTGCCGACAGATTCAACTACTGGATAGAACTTGCTATGACTCGCGGCCATGACGATGAACGCCACGATTTCAAGGGTGAGGCGTTCGACGTCGGCGCTCAGTATCGGTTCCTGGATCTCCCACTCCAGCCGAGCGTCACCCTGGGCTACGCGTTCGGCACAGGCGACCGCGACCCTAACGACAACAAGAACAACGAGTTCCGTCAAACCGGCCTGCAGTCGAATGAAGGGAGGTTTCACGGTGTTACCCAGTTCAAGACATATGGCGAGATGCTTGATCCGGAGCTGACGAATCTCAGGATTCTCACGGCGGGGGTCGGCTTCCGGCCGGCAGGGAACGTCTTTTTCGATCTTGTTTATCATAATTACCGGTTGGTCGAAATGGCGGAAGGTGACCTTTTCAGCTCGTCGGTCACGGCCCAATTGAACCAGGATGGCATGAATCGAAGCAAGGACGTGGGGAACGAGATCGACATTATTCTCGGGTTTCGCAACTTGTTCGGTTTCCGGAAGTTCGGATTTGAGGTGAGATCGGGCTGGTTCTTTCCCGGAAAAGCGTATCGTAATCCGGAGGGCGATCCTGATGCCCCCACCGGATTCCGCGGGGCTGACAATGCGTTCAGCATGCTTGCCGTGATCATTTTGTGAAGTTCACACAACGGGAAGGAGAGTATTCCATGGTTACACGGACATTGCAATGTATCCTTATCGCCGTGGTGATTTTCGCGTTTTCCACGACAGGGACACAGGCCATGGGGCAGAAAACCTCGTGGCAGGAGGAATTCGGTATCGAAAAATGCAATCTGCTGACGACAGGCCGGAATCCATACTTCATCTTGGAGCCCGGCTATCAGCTCGTTCTGGAAGGGGGCGGTACGAAGCTCCAGATCACGGTCCTCGAGGAAACCAAGACGGTCGGTGGGGTCCTCACACGCGTCGTCGAGGAGAAGGAATGGAAAGACGGGAAATTGTACGAAGTCGCGAAGAATTACTTCGCGATCTGCGAGCAGACGAAGGACGTCTTCTATTTCGGTGAAGACGTGGATTTCTACGAAAACGGCAAGGTGGTCAAGCACGATGGTTCGTGGCTCGCGGGCAAGAACGGCAGCCGGGCCGGCCTGATGATGCCCGGAACGCCGAAAGTGAAGATGAAGTACTACCAGGAGATCGCGCCGGGTGTGGCGATGGACCGCGCGGAGATCGTCAGCCTCGAAGAGACGTGCAAGACGCCCGCGGGAACGTTCTCCGGGTGCATGAAGGTAAAGGAAAGCTCGGCGATCGATTTGTTGGCAAAAGAGTACAAGTATCACGCTCCGGGGATCGGGCTCGTCAGGGACGAGGACTTGACGCTGATCAGGCACGGCTTCATCAAGGACAAATAGGCGATCCCATCGTGCCCGGGCGGCTACGCTCCGGACCGCCCGGGCACCACTTCGATGTTACTGCGCCTTCCTCCGGCTCCAGGCGGGGATAAGGATCCACCATCCTTCGCCCGGCCGAATTCATTTGACCGGCGGAAGATGATGTGATTTGCTGTTGGGAAGTTCGTATGGCTTAAGAGCCACCGAAAAGGTGAAATCCGGGCAACCGGATGGCACAAAGCCACCTGCCCGTTTTCCGGGTGGAGGGGCTGCCGAAGTGGCGGTCACGTTTCCTGTGGAGCCCACCTTTTTGGAGGTGGGTTTTTTTTCGTCCGGGATGAAGAAACCACCACTTGCAACCTAACTTTTCATTGCGGCAGGGGGGAAAAATGATTCAAAAAACAGGGTTTATAGTCGCGCTACTGATGATGGCAACGCTTGTGGCGTCCTGCTCCCCGAAAATCTACGGCAGGCTCGATCTCGTCGACGCCAACCTGAGGCCGGTTGCGACGGACAACGCGCAGGGGACGGTGGTCAACATGATGAACACCACCGCCCCGCTGGAGAAGGCTTCCCACGCGGCGGTCGTCGACCCCAAAGGGGAATACACGTCCACCAAGGACGCCATCGTCCCGGGGATGTACAAGGTCGAGGCGAGCCGGATCGGCTACTTGACGGAGACGCAGACCGTCGAGATCGGGCGGTTCACGCGGAAGAAGGTCGAGTTCAAGCTGAAGAAAATCGACGAGGGGAAGCGCAAGGCGATCGAGGGCGCGGCCTCGGACGAGGACAAGATCATCAACCCCGGCGAGGTGAACTTGCAGCCTCCCTCGTTGTAAGGGCGTAACGGCCGACACGAAATCCAGGAGGAACCGGCGATGCTGAAAGCAGCGATAAAGGCGGTTTTCGTTCTTTCGATGTCCTTCTGGCTCCTGGCAGGTTGCGAGGGCGGGAAGCCGGAGAAGGCGGCGGACAATGCGGCGAAGCAGGCGGTCGTGACCCCCGTTCCCGCCGGGGAGAGGATCGAAATCGAAGTCCAGGCGCTCCTGGAAGGCGAACCGGCCGCCGAGGCAAAAATCACCGCGAACGGGGCCGAGCTCGGGAAGACGGACGAAAAGGGTACCTTCCTTGGGAGCCTTCAGAAAAAGCCCGGCGAAGAAGTCGAGGTCGGCGTGACGAAGGAGGCCCAAGGATTCGTCGTGGCCCCCTGGAAAGCATCGTTCGTGGTGAAGCTCCCCAAGGAAGGCAAGGTGGAGCGGTACTTCTTCAAGGCGGATCTTAAGGCTTCGATGTACGCCATCGTCGCGGTCACGGAGAAGGGGAAACCGGTCGCGGGAGCGGACGTCGCGGTCCAGGGGAAGAAGGTCGGGACGACGGACGAGAACGGCGAGTTCCGCTACGAATACAAAACGGCGCCGAAGAAGGGCGTCGAGTTTTCCGTGAGCAAGCCGGGATTTGCCCCCTGGGGCGCCAAGGTCGGGAAGCTCAAGCCCGGCCAGAAGATCGAGACAGCGCTTTCAAGGCAGGCGGTCATCGGCGTTTCGTGCCTGACCGACGAATACGGCCGCTCCCGCGGGATCGCCGGCGTCGACGTGTCCGTGGACGGCAAGACAGCTGGGAAGACGGACGCCAAGGGGGCCTTGACCTATAAGTACGGGGGCAAGCCGGGGAAGAAAGTCCGGCTGGCCCTCACCGCACCCGGCTACATCCCGGCGGAGTGGGAGACCCAGGTGGTCCTGCAAGGCGAGGTCAAGATCCAGCGCTTCTTCTCTTCCGCCGCTCCCAGGGCGATCCGGACGGGGATCTACGGCTTCGTGAGCAATACCCCGGGCGCGGACCTCCAGGACTTTGTCCTGCGGACGGGGGAGGCGGTCTCGGCCCAACTCTTCCGGTACTCCGCCTTCCGCGAGGTCCCGGCCGCGACGCTCCAGGCCGCCATGAAGAAGGCCAAGCTCCCCATCGAAAAGGCGACGGCCAAAGGATGGCAGAAGACTCCGCTCGCCGACCTGGTCGACATGATCGTCCTGGGGAGCGTCGCCATGGACGAGAAGGGCTACCTGATCGAGACCCGGTTCTACGCCGCGGGGGGCAAGCTGATTCTGTCTCTCATCGATCGGGTCAAGGACGCGGACGCCATCCCTGCCGCCGCGAAGGAAATCGCCGCCAACGCGGTCGAGCGGTTCCCCTTCGAAGGGACCGTGGTCGCCGCCGAGGAGGACCGTTACCGGATCAACCTGGGGAAGGCCGGGTACGGGGTCGGCAAGGGAACCGAGTTCGACCTGGCGGCGCCGGTAGTCGACAAGACGGGCAAAGTGACGGGGTACCGCGAGATCGGGATCCTCAAGGTCAAAAAGGCGGAAGAGGCGGGATCCTGGGCGACCGTCGAGGACTTGAAGGCCGGCGAGAAGATCTCCGTGGGCGACCGGGTCGTGCGCTTCGTCCCCCGGGAAGGGGAGGGCGGGGATGTCTTCACCCTCTCGGTCAAGGGGGGCTTGCCGCCCGACGTCTCGCCGCTTTCGGGGGTCAACGTCTATTTGAACGGCGAATGGATCGGCTCCACGGGCCCGGACGGCAAGTCGACGGCGCCCGTCCGCCTGGGGAAGAATTACAACCTCCTCCTCTACAAGCAAGGGTACCGGCAGGTCAGCGAAAAGATCCAGGTCGGTGCGGCCAAGGAGACGAAGGAGTTCGTCCTCACGGTCAACAATTCCTTGTTCAAGGTCGACTCCGTGCCCTCCGGCGCCGACGTCGTCGTGGACGGGACGCCCATCGGGAGGACCCCGATCGCCGAGGGCAAGCTCGTCCCGCTGGGGTTCCACACGGTCCGGGTGTCGGCGGGCGCCGATTTCCGGGACTTCGAGGAAGTGATGGAGTTTGCCCGGGACGTCGAGGACCGCACCGGAAGCCTCAAGATCGTCCTGTTCAAGGATTATCTTAAGATCGGCGAGCGGGCCGCGAGGGCCGGGAACATGGGAGCCGCGATCCAGGCGTACGGCGCGACGGAGAAGGAGCACCCCGATTATTCGGAAGCTCACGGCCGGCTCGGGAAGATCTACCTCGACGAGAGGAACGACTTCGGGGCGGCGATCCGCGAGTTCGAGAACGTCCTCTTCCTGCCGGCGAACCGCCAACTCATCTACAAGCAGTTCGCCGTGATGTTCACCAACCTGGGGCACGCCTATTACGAGAAGGGGAACGAGCTCGTGAACCGGGACAAGGAGGCCGCCGCCCAGAACTTCACCAAGGCGCTCCAGAACCTGCAGACGGCCCGGCAGAACATGCGGTTTTTCCCGACCCAGCGGCACGAGGAGGCGGTGCACGATACCTACTACTACACGGCCCTGTCCTATCACAAGCTCTACCTGATGACGAAGAAGGCCTCGCTTCTGGACGGCGCCAACAACGCGTGGCGGGACTATTTTGACTTTTTCCCGTCGAAGCTCGAAGGGCACGGCGCCTTCGAACAGAGCCGCCAGGCGGCCAGGAAGTACTGGGACCAGATCCGGGACAAGATGTAACGGATCATGAGGGAACGGACGACGTGGGCCCGGCGGCGGCATCGCGTCGCCGCCCGCGCCGCGACGGCGGTTGTACTCGTCGCTCTCGGGATCGCCGCGGGGTCCCCGGCGGAAAACCAGCCGGACCCGATAGAACCCCTGCATGTCCGTCCCTTGGCCGGACTTGCGCCGGGCAGCAACGATTCCAACCCGGCGTGGTCTCCCGGCGGCTCTCTCATTGCCTTCGAGCGGAGCCGGGGGGACGGGAAGGAGATCGTCATCGTGCGGCCGGACGGCACGTTGGCGGATACGATTTATCACCAGGGCGAAGGCGGCGGCGAAAGGCCGTTCCTTCTTCCGGGCGACTCCGGCGAGGAGAGCTACAACGCGGGGATCAGCTGGTCCCCCTCCGGGAAACGGTTCGTGTTCATGAGCAACGGAGGGGAAGGGAACTACGACCTCTTCCTGCGGGACCTCGGCGGTCGGACGGCGACGCGACTGACCGACCATAAGGAGAAGGATGGGCACGCGCACTGGTCGCCCGCTGCCGACAACCTGGTGGTCTTCGTGTCGGGCCGCACCGGGAAAGGGGACCTCTACTTCATGGACGTGTCGAACCGGACGGCGACGCGCCTGACGCCGGGAGGGATGTCGTATCTCTACCCGATGTGGTCGCCGGACGGGAAAAAGATCGCCGTCACCCACGGCAGCAACGAAAACCACGATATTTACTTGATCGACGCCGTGGTCCTGCCGGGGGGGCGGGAGACCGGAAGGGCCCTGACATCGTGGCCCTGGGACGACCTCCGGCCCGTCTGGTCGCCGGACGGGACGAAGATCGCCTTTTACTCGAACTACAACCCCGCAGGCGATCCGAACGTCTGGTCCATCCTCGTGGTTGCCTCCGACGGGACGGACCCCAGGGAGGGCGAGGGGCTCGCCGCCAAGGTGGTGGCCGAGGACGTCATCCCGGACGTGGAGACGGGGCCCGCCTGGATGCCCGACAGCGCGGGGATCGTCTACGTGAAAAACGATCGACAGGAGTACAACCCGATCTACATCGTGGACTTCAAGTCCGGAACCGAACGTCCCGTAAGGACCGGGACGAAGATGAACCACGATTTGAACTGTTCGCCGGACGGCCTGCTCGCCTTCCGCGCCCTGGTCGACCAGTGGGACCACATGTTCATCGCGAAGCTCAAGAATAAGGCGCCGTATCAATGACGGGGACCTGCCTCCGCCGTTTCCGGGGTGCTTCCGCCGTTCTCCTCTGTCTGGCCGGGGCAAGCGTGGCCTTCTGCGCGGACGACCCCGTGGCTCGAGGAACGAAGCTTTTCGAGAGACGCCATTACGGGGAGGCCGCCGGCGTGCTTCAGCCGTACCTTTCCTCGGCCGGGTCCGGCGCGCCGGGACAGGCGGCTCTGATCCTGGGCGCCGCCTATCTGAAGAACGCCGCGCTTCACCGCGCGCTTTACCGGACCTCCGTGGCCGTCCACCTCGATTACCTGAAAACGCTCTCGGGTGAAAGGGGCCGGGGCGGAAGCTCCCTGGCGGACCTGTATCTGGGCGAGACTCTCCTTGCGGCGGGAAGGCCCGGGGAAGCGAAGACGCAATTGACGAAGTTCCGCGCGAAGGCGGGGAAAGGAACGGCGGAGGAGGCCATCGCGGCCATCGGCTTGGGGCTTTGCCACTACAGGCTGGGCGAGGCGCAGAAGGCGAAGAGCTTCTGGTCCGGCGTGGACGCGGCCGACCTGGAGGTCAAAACCGAGCTCGCGGCGGCGTACTTCTCGGCCGGGCTCGGTGAAAAGGATGCCGTGCCGATGTGCGAGGAGGCCTTGGGCGCGCTTGCGAAGTCCGGCAGGAGGCCGTCGATGCGGGTCTTGAAGAGCATCGTCGGCGTTTACGCCCGGGCCGGGCGGACCGAGAAGGGGCTCGATCTCCTTGCGTCAGCGGACCTCAAGGCCTTCTCCCGCGAGGAAATCCTGGGGAAAGACAAGGTCATCCGTTTCTACGACCTCGCGCTGCTCGATGGCCTCGCGACTCTCTACGGGAAGGCGAGCATCGTCTGGCTCGGAAAGGCGGCCGCTTCCCCCGCGACCAGGGATGCGGCGGCGTACTACCTCGAGGAGGCGTATGCCCTGCTGGGGACCGGCGGGCCGTCCGAGCGGGCGAACGACGCCTTCTTTGCCGCCTCGAAGATGCCGCAAACCTACAAAGACAGGGCGACCGTCCGGAAGGCGGCCGACCGGTACGCGGCGGGGGGCAAAGGCGAGGCGATGCGGCTCTGGGACGATTTTTCCCGGAAGCAGCCGGCCGACTCCGACCTCCTCGCCGAGATCATCCTTGCGTGCGATCGGGTCGCCGCCGACTGCCAGGACATCGTGGGCCGCGCCTCGGCCCTTGCGGAGGCGGGGGAGGGGAAGCGGTTCCGGGCGCTCCATTTCGCCCTTGGCCGGCACTACCTGTCCCGGAAGGAGTACGCGAAGGCCCTCTTCCATCTCGAGGCGGGGCGGGACAAGGGGAACAAGAACAAGATCGAGTCGAACGACCCCGAGATGCTCGCCGCCCTCGCCGAGGCGTATTACCGGGTCAAGAAATTCTCCGAGGCCCAGGAGATCTATTTCGAGATGAGCAAGAGCTTTCCGGCCGTGCGCCAGATCCAGGAAGCCCTTCAGGGGATCTACTCCCGGGAGCAGAAGAGCCCGGGGGACGTGAGAATTTTATAGGCACCGGAACGATCCACAGGGAGGAGGACGTTATGAAAAGGTTATCGGTCGTTATTTTGTTCGTATTCGGCTTGACCGCCGCCTCGGCGTGGGCGGCGGGTCCCGGGAAGGACGGCCGGCCGAACGGGGGGACCCTGAACTACGGCGAGTACGGCCGTCCGGCGACCCTGGACCCCGTCACCAGCAACGAGATGGTGTCTCTCCGGATCACGGAGCTCGTCTTCAACGGGCTGGTGGGGATCAACGAGAAGCAGGAGATCGTCCCCGAGCTCGCCGAGCGCTGGGACGTTTCGAAGGACGGGCGCACCTACGTCTTCTTCCTGCGCAAGGACGTAACCTGGCAGGTACGGCCCGGCGAAGCGCCCAAATCCTTCACGGCGGACGACGTGGTCTTCACCTACAACATCATGATGCACCCGAAGACCATCACCCCCTTGAAAGTCCGGTACGAGTTCATCGAGAGCGTGGAGAAGGTCGACGACCACACCGTCCGGTTCACTCTCAAGCGGCCGATTCTCAACGCCCTGGCCAAGTTCACCTTCAAGGTCATCCCGAAGCACGGCCCGGCCAACCCGACGTTTCTCACGCGGGAAGACCCGTTCGTGCGCCGTCCCATCGGGACCGGGCCGTATCAGCTGAAGTCCGTCGCGGGAGACGGCGAGATCACGCTCGCGGCGAACGACGCCTACTTCAAGGGCCGTCCCCACATCGACACGATCGTCGCCAAGCCCTTCGCCGACCAGAACATCATGACGCAGGCGCTCATGTTCAACGCCATCGACATGATCGTGCTCGTGAACCCGCGGTACCTGCCCGAGATCCAGGGGGACAAGCGCTTCGTCCTCCAGCCGTACAACGCCCTGTCGTACTCCTTCTTCGGGTACAACCTGCGCAACCCGTTTCTCTCCGACCGGCGTGTCCGGAAGGCGTTCACCTACGCGCTCAACCGCCAGGAGATGCTCGACTCCTTCTTCGGCGGACAGGGGACGATCATCTCCGGTCCCTTCGCGCCGGGGAGCTGGGCCTACAACCTCGACGTGGCGCCCCTGCCCTTCGACCCCCAGGCGGCCGCCGCGCTTCTCAAGGAGGCGGGCTTTTCGCCCGGGACGGACGGGATCCTGCAGAAGGGAGGGAAGAAGCTCGCCTTGACGCTCAAGGTCCCGATCGAGAAGGAGAGCGAGGCCGTCAAGCGCGTCGTGCTCGCCTTCCGGAACTATCTCAAGAACGTGGGCGTCGACATCAAGGTGGAGTTCGAGGAGTGGCAGGCGTGGAAGGGGAACGTCTTCTTCGAGCACGATTTCGACATCATCTTCGCCACCTGGGTCTTCGACGATTCGGCGGATATCTCCTCCCTGTTCCTCACCGCCGAGATCGGCCCCTGGAAGAACAACTTCGGCGGCTATTCGAACCCGGAAGTGGACAGCCTCCTCATGGAGAGCAAGCTGACCCTCGACCACGAAAAGCGCCGGACGCTCAACCGGAAGCTTCACGCGGTCCTCGCCGAGGAGAACCCGTACACCTTCCTCTGGACCCTGACGAACTACACGGCGTACAACAAGAAGATCCGGCACGTGGCGATTCAACCGTACAAGTTCTTCTCGTACGCGGACGATTGGTTTATTGAACCTTAAAGGCGTCAAGCCGGTCGCCCGGGTCCTGGCCCGGGAGATCGCCGTGACCGCGCTCCTCCTTCTGGGAGTGAGCGTGGTTGTCTTCGGCATCCTGTACCTGTCGCCGGGCGACCCGTTCAGCCTCCTGCTCGAAGGGCAGATGTCTGCGGGCGTCCCCGGACAGGATGTCCGCGAAGCGCTGGGCGTTCCGAAGGCATGGTACGCCCAGTATCTCTTGTGGCTTGCGGGGATGCTCCGGGGGAACTTCGGCGCCTCCATCCGCACGGGCCTCCCCGTCCTTGAAGAGATCTTGCGGGTGGGCCTCAACACGCTCCTCCTCACGCTGGGCTCCATGGCGGTCACGCTCCTGGTCGCCATTCCCATCGCCCTGTACGCCGCGGTGCGCGGCCTGAACCGGGTCTCCTTTCCGCTGACGATGGCCGCTTACGTTGTGTCCGCCCTCCCCGTCTTCTGGCTCGGATACGTCGTGATCTATCTCTTCATGCACAAGTTCGGGCTTTTTCCCCTGGCATTCGGGTCTTCGGGCGCCGCGCGAGGGCCGAACCGGCTCTACCTCTTTCTGCCCATCGTCGTTTTGGGCCTGGGCAACGGCACGCTGAGCGAGGTCATCCGCCACCTCCGGGAAGAGATGGGGCGCGTCCTGTCCGAGGATTACGTCCGGACCGCGCGCGCCAAGGGGGCCTCGGTCTGGAAACACGCGTACAGGGAGGGGTTTTTGATTCCGGTCACGGAGATCGTGGCGTCGAAGATACCGTTTCTCCTCGGCGGCGCCGTGATCGTCGAGCAGGTGTTCAACTGGCCCGGGATGGGGAGGATGGCCTGGCAGGCGGCCCAGGACCGGGACTTTCCCGTCATCATGGGGATCGCGGTCATTGCGGCCGTCTTCGTGCGGACGGGGAGCCTCCTTCAACGGTTCGTCTACGTCGCGGTCAATCCCGGGGCGTCGCGGGAAACGATCGAAAGGCGCACCGCTTGAGGAAGCGATACGTCCAGACGCCGGGGGAGAACGCAGACTCCTCCGGCCTCCGCTTCTTCCGGAAGGCGGAGGCCATCGACCTCCTCTTTGTCGGCTACGGCCTGCTGATCGTATTCCTCGTGGCGGCCTCCTATGTCGCCGGGGCGTTCTGCCTCCTGCCGCACGACCCCGAGGCGCTGGACCTTGACCTTCTGCTCGCCCCGCCGGGGACGGCCGGTCACCTCCTGGGGACCGATTTCATGGGGCGGGACATCTTCGCGCGGCTGATCCTGGGGATCCAGGCCTACTTCCTGCCGGGTCTTCTGGCCATCGCCGTCGCGATCGTGCCCGGCGCCGCCCTGGGGGTGCTGGCGGGATATCGCGAGGGGCGGGCCGAAACGGTCATCACCTGGTTTTCCAACCTGGTGGACTCGTTCCCGCGCCTGGTGCTCATTCTCCTGGTCGTCGCCGCGTTCAAGCCGGACATCTACTACATCATGGTCGTCGCGGGGCTGACGAACATCCCGGCGGCCGTTTCGCTCGTCAAGGGCAAGATCCGGTTCCTGAAGGAGAAGAACTTCATCGAGGCGGCCGAAGGCCTGGGGCTGCCGCGGCGCACCATCGTCCTCAAGCACATCCTGTGGCACCATTGCCGGGCGTCGCTCATCATCCGGGCGACGCTGGGAATGGGCGAGGCCATTCTCGTGGAGACGAGCTTGAGCTACCTGGGGTTCGGCGTCCAGGAGCCCACGCCTTCGTGGGGGAACATGGTCCAGTCGGGGGCGAACTACTTCCTCCAGGGGAACTTCTGGCCGTCCACCGTCCCGGCGCTGGCGATCCTTCTCGCCATCCTGGGGTTCCATCTCCTCGGGGACGGGCTCAACAACCTGCTCGAGCGGAAGGCGGCCTATTGAGTGCTCCCCCCCTTCTGAAAATCGAAAACCTGAAGACGTATTTCTTTTCCAAAGGCCGTCAGGCCTTCATCCGGTCGGTGGACGGCGTGAGCTTCGAGATCCGGAAAGGGGAGACGCTCGGCGTTGTGGGGGAGAGCGGCAGCGGCAAGAGCGTCACGGCGCTCTCCGTCATGGGGCTCGTCGGCGCCGCGCCGGGCGTCATCGCAGGCCGGATCGGGCTCAAGACCGACGGCATCCGGAAGAACCTGCTCCAGAACCTTGACGACTACGTGGAGCTCGCCGAGGCCGACGGCCGGGTCGTGGAAGTGCGCAAGGACGTCGTGGGATGGCAGAAAAACGTCGAGCGCCTGATGGGCAAGGTCCGCGGCAAGGCGGTCGCGATGATCTTCCAGAACCCCAAGTCGTCGCTGAATCCGTTCCTCTCCGTGGGACGGCAGATCACGGAGGCGATCCGGCTTCACACGCCTTACAAGGGCGAGGCGGAAGGCAGGGAGCGCACTCTCTACTGGCTCGAGCGGGTCCGGATGGATTCCCCGAGGCTTCGGTTCGACAACTATCCGCGGGCCCTGTCGGGCGGGATGTGCCAGCGGGCGATGGTCGCGATGGCGCTTTCCTGCGAGCCCTCGTTCCTGATCGCGGACGAGCCCACGACGGGGCTCGACGCCACCATCCAGTCGAAGATCGCGGACCTGCTCGCCGAACTGAAAGCGGACCTCGGGGTCACGACGATGCTCATCAGCCACGATATCGGCGTTATCCGCCGCCTCTCCGACAGCGTGGCGGTGATGTACGGCGGGATGGTGGTGGAGTACGGGCCGGTGCGAAAAGTCCTGGCGGCGGGGCCGGAATCCGGCCACCCGTATACCGCGGCGCTTTTGGCCTCGGTCCCCGGCGATCGGAACATCCGGGGGAAGGAGCCCCTCCAGGCGATCCCGGGGGACGTGCCGGATACTATTCATGTCCCGAACGGGTGCCGTTTTTACGGGCGCTGCAGCCGGGTGACCGACGCGGTCGAAAAGGAGTGCGCTTCGCTCCTACCCCCCCTGTCGGAAATCGCCCCCGGACACGCGGTCCGCTGCTGGCTCTACGGGGGGAGTTAAGAGGAGCGCGATGCCTGGGACGATCCTGGAAGTGAGCCGTCTGAAGAAATATTTCTTCCAGCGCCGGGGATGGTTCTCCCCGCTTTCGGGAGAAGAGCGGCTCATCCCCGCGGTGGACGACGTGAGCTTCTATATCAAGGAGGGGGAGATCCTGGGGCTCGTGGGAGAGTCCGGATGCGGGAAGACGACCGTGGGCCGGACGATCCTGGGGCTCACCCCGGTCACCTCGGGGAGCATCCTCTTCGAGGGGAAGGAGATCACCGCCCTCCCCCCGGAGGAGCTCCGGGCCTTGCGGAGCCGGATGCAGATGATCTTCCAGGATCTCGATGCGGCCCTGAACCCGAAGATGCGCGTCCGGGACATCCTCTCCGAGGCGATCCTTCTTCACCACCGGCTGACCGATGCGGAAGTCGAACGGAGAACCGCCGAGCTCCTCGACCAGGTGAACCTGAAGGCGAGCAAGCTCCCGAGCTTCCCCGACGAGCTTTCGGGCGGCGAAAAGCGGCGGGTGGGGATCGCCCGCGCCCTTGCCGTCGGGGCGCGGTTCCTCGTGGCGGACGAGCCGACGAGCGCGCTCGACGTTTCCATCCAGGCCCAGGTCGTCAATCTCCTGCTGGACCTTCAGAAGCGTCTCGGCCTGTCGTACCTGTTCATCTCGCACGACCTGCGTGTGGTGGAGCTCCTGAGCCACAAGGTGGCCGTCATGTACCTGGGAAAGATCGTGGAGATCGGGTTGTCGGAGAGCATCGCCCACGCCCCCCGCCACCCGTACACGCGCATCCTCTGGTCCTCTCTTGTCGAAAAGCAGAGCAGCGAGGTGTTCCGGCAAGCCCACCGGTCATCGGGGAGGAGCTGGGGGGTCTTCGATTTCGAGAGGCCGGCCGCCGGCTGCCGGTTCGCCCCCCGCTGCCCGGTCTACGAGGCCAATGGCCGTCCCGCCGTCTGCACGGACCCTGCGTCCGCACCGCAGCTTGCGTCCGCCGGACCCGCCCACCAGGTGGCGTGCCACTTCCCGCTCTCGTGACACGCCGCCGGCACGGTTTCGGTTTCCTCCTCCTCCCCGGTTGCCGTGCGGGAAACGGTAAAGTTTACAAGTTGTTTTTCCGAATAGAACCGGTGAAGGGAAAAAGGAGGCCAGGCAAGAGAGAGTCCCGGCGTCTTACAGGTGGTGGAAATGGTCCGGAGGGGCATCGATTCGATCGGCCGCAGGGGATTCACCCTCGTGGAAATCATCATTGTCCTTGTCATCATCGGCATCTCGGCGGCCATTGCCATTCCCGTTTATACCAACTATATCAACGAGTTGGCCAACAAGCTCGCCATTAAGAATATCCGGCTGCTGGAAAACGCCATCAAGCAGTATGAGCTTGAAAACATGCGCCTGCCGGATGCCCTTGACAATCTCGCACCCGTTCCATTATTAGACACGCAAGGACAAACCATCACACAGTCTCCCCCATTTCTCGACCCGTGGAACAGGCCTTTCCGGTACCTGAATCTGGCGAACGATAACCCCCCCGCCTATCCCAACGCCCGCAGGGACGGGGCCGACAAGCCGCTCAGCCTGGACTATGACCTCTACAGCATGGGCGCCGATGGATTGACGCAAAAGAGATTGGATAATCCCAGAAGTCTGGACGATATCGTCCGGGCAAGATCCGGCGCATTCGTGAACCTGGCCTCCAAGTACTGACCGGGAACCGGCATGGAACCGACCTTTTCCTCCCTGCGCGGCGTCGTTGCGAAGCGGATCCTCGGTCTCTTCCTGTTGTGCGCCCTCTTCCCGATCGTCACTCTCGCGGCCCTCTCCATCTGGGAGATGTCCGTCAGCCTGAAGGACCAGACCGATCAACGTCTGCACCAGGTCTGCAAGAATATCGGCATGGAGATCCACCAGGAGTTGTCCCCCCTTCACGTCGAATTGGCCGCGCTGGCGGTATCTCCGGACGGGCTCCGATCTTCCGGAGCGACGGAAAGGGACACCCGCTTGACCCGGGAGCGGCATTTCCGCGGCCTGACCCTTTTCCGGGAGCGTTCGGGAGCGGAACCTCTGTTCGGGACTCCGTGCCCGGTCCCGCAACGGACCGATGCCTTGCGGAAGCACCTGGCTTCCGGGAAAGGGGCGGTCTTCGTCCAGGGGGACGCCGGGGCGCCTTCCCGTGCGTACATGGCCGTGGCAGCCGACCGGCGGGTGCCGGAACAAGGGATTCTGGTGGGGGAAATCCACCCGGATTACCTGGGGGAAATCACGGAAAGCTTCATGCCGTCGGAGGGCAACCACGCGATCCTGGATCCGAACGGGGGCATCCTCTACAGTCTCCAGCCGTTGCCGGCGGCGGTCGCCCGGCGCGTCAAGGACGAGGTGCGGCGCGCGATTTCCGGCCGGTTCGAGTGGGACGGGGAGGACGATACCTCGATCGTCAACTACCGGTCGATCTTTCTCAAGGCCAACTTCCTTTCCGAGGATTGGACGGTCGTGGTCAGCCAACCCAAGGGGAAGGCTTTCGCGGCGATAAAAACCTTCACGCGGACGTTTGTCCTGATCGTCATGCTCACTCTCCTGGTGGTCACGCTGCTGAGCATTGTTCAGATCCGCAGGAGCCTCGTTCCCCTGGCCAGGCTCCAGGAAGGGACCCAAAAGATCAGCCGGGGGGAATTCGACGCCCGGGTCGAGGTCGCAAGCGGCGACGAGTTCGAGGAGCTCGCCGGCTCCTTCAACGCCATGTCGGACCGCCTGGCGAAGCAGTTCAACGCCCTGACCGGAACCGGCAGGATCGTCCGGTCGGTTCTTACCGCGCTGGATAAGGAGAAGATCGCCGGCGTCGTTGCCGCGAATTTAGGGTCCGTGATCCCGTGCGATCGTTTCGCCCTCTCCCTGATGGACGGCCCGGGAGCCGGCACGGCGCGCACCTATGTCGATGCCCCGGACGCCGGGTCTTCCCCGGAGCCGGTTTCCTTCCGGACGGTCTTCACACCCGAGGAAATCCGAAGACTCGGGGCAACCGTCGAGGCGCTGACCGTGAAGCCGGGAGACGGCTTCGAAAGCCTGATTTCCTCCATGTCGGGGAACGATTTCTCGACATTCCACCTCCTTCCCGTCTTCCACAAGGATGTCCTGACCGGCGTTCTCGCGCTGGGATACGGGAACGGCCCGGGCCGGGAGAAAGAGGACCTGATCCGGGGACGTCAGATCGCGGACCAGGTCGGCGTCGCCCTGGCCAATGCGCACCTGGTCGAGGAACTCGATCAGCTCAACTGGGGGACCATGGTTGCCCTGGCTCGAACCGTCGACGCGAAGTCCCCCTGGACCGCGGGACATTCCGAGAGGGTGACGAACCTTTCGTTGAAAATCGGCAAGGCCATGGGGCTCGCCGTGGCGGATATCGACATCCTGCATCGGGCGGGACTGCTCCACGACATCGGAAAGATCGCCGTTCCCGGAGCCATCCTGGACAAGCCGGGACACCTGACGGATTCGGAGTATGCCTCTGTCAAGCAGCATCCGGAAAAGGGAGCCCTTATTCTGCAGCCGATCCCGCCCTATCGGGAGGTCGTTCCCATCGTGGCGCAGCACCACGAGTGGTTCGACGGAAAAGGATATCCGCGGGGGCTGTCAGGGGAAGCCATCTTGCTTGGCGCCCGCATCCTCGCGGTGGCCGATGTGTTCGACGCCCTGACATCGAAACGGCCCTATCGGTCGGAATTGAGCGCGGATTTTGCCATGGCCCACATCGTGAAACTTGCGGGCCGGCAGTTCGATCCGGTCGTTGTGCGGGTCTTCCGACGGATCGACCTCCGCGAAGACCCATCCACGGTTCCGCGGGATTCCGCGCCTGAGCACGCGGATTCCGTCGAGAGCTTCGTGTAACGGATTCGCGACCTATGAACCGACCCCTCCGGATACCCGGAGCGCCTCGCGGGCGATGTGGAGGTCTTCCCGCGTGTGGAGGATGAGGATTCGCCCGGAGGAGCCGGTCTCCGCAAGATCCGCGTCCGGGCGCATTGTCCTGTTGCGCTCCGGGTCGAGCCGCAATCCGAGACATGCAAGCCCCCGGCAGATCTCCTCCCTCAAGTCCGCCGCGTTCTCCCCCACGCCGGCGGTGAAGACGAGCGCATCCACACCACCCGGCGCGACGGCGAGCGCTCCGATCGCAGACCGGACGGAGTCGGCGTAGATCGCGAGGGCCAGCCGGGCCCGCCCGTTTCCTTCCTTCGCCGCTTCCTGGACCGCCCGGAAATCGGACGAGACTCCCGACACGCCCAAGAGACCGCTGCGCCGTTGCAGGATCTCGCCGAGTTCCCCCGCGGAGAGTCCCATCCGCTCCATCGCGTAGAGCAGGATCCCGGGGTCGACCGACCCCGCGCGGCTTCCCATCACGAGTCCCTCCAACGGGGTAAACCCCATCGTAGTGGAGAGCGCTTTCCCGCTGAGCGTGGCCGTCGCCGAGCAGCCGTTCCCGAGATGACAGGTGACGGCGCGGAACCCGATAAGCGGCCGGCCGAGGAATTCCGCCGCCCGCCCGGCACAGTAGGCGTGGCTGATCCCATGGAAGCCGAAGCGGCGGATCCCGCGCTCCGCGTACCATTCGTACGGCAGCGGGTAGACGTGCCGGTGGGGGGGAAGGTCCGCGAAGAAGGCCGTGTCGAAGACGGCGACGTGGGGGACGCCGGGGATCGCACGTTGCGCCGACCCGATCGCCGCCAAGGCCGGGGGATTGTGCAGGGGGGCGAGATCCGAGAGGCGCTCGATCTCCTCCAACACCCTGTCATCGATCGGCACGCTCTCCGTGAAGACCCTTCCCCCGTGGACGACCCGGTGGCCGACGGCGACGACCGGGTCGGAGGCGAGGTCGTCCCGGATCGCGTCGAGAACCCCGGAAACCGCATCCTTCAGATCCGCCTCGGGCGTGGGTTCCTCGACGGTCCCCTCCGCCATCGGTTCCGTGGAACGCCCGGAAAAGAGAGTGAACTTGAGGGTGCTCGACCCCGCGTTCAAGACGAGGACGCTCACGGCGTCCACTTCCAGTCGCGGATCTCCGGCATGTCCTCCCCGTGACGATGGATGTATTGCTTGTGCTCGAGGAGCCGGTCCCGGATCTCCTGCTTGGCGTAAGCGACCTTCGCCCCCAGCGCCGCCACCCGGTCGATCACGTCCCCCGCCAGGTGGAACCGGTCGAGGTCGTTCAGGACCACCATGTCGAAGGGGGTCGTGGTCGTCCCCTCCTCCTTGTAGCCGCGCACGTGGAGGTTCCCGTGGTTCGTCCTCCGGTAGGTCAGGCGGTGGATGAGCCACGGGTATCCGTGGAAGGCGAAGATGATCGGCTTGTCCTTCGTGAAGATCGCGTCGAACTCCTTGTCGGAGAGGCCGTGCGGGTGCTCGCTCTGCGGCTGGAGGGACATGAGGTCCACCACGTTGACGACCCGGATCCGGAGCCCGGGCGCCATCCTCCGCAGCAGGGAGACCGCCGCGAGCGTCTCGAGGGTCGGAACGTCTCCGGCGCAGGCCATCACCACGTCGGGCTCGGTTCCGCGGTCGTTGCTCGCCCACTCCCAGATCCCGATCCCCGCCGTGCAATGCCGGATCGCCGCATCCATGGAGAGCCATTGGGGGGCGGGCTGTTTCCCGGCGACGATGACGTTGACGTAGTCGCGGCTCCTCAAGGCATGGTCGGCCACCGACAGGAGGGTGTTCGCATCGGGGGGGAGGTAGACGCGGATGATGTCCGCCTTCTTGTTCACCACGTGGTCGATGAAGCCGGGGTCCTGGTGGCTGAAGCCGTTGTGGTCCTGCCGCCAGACGTGGGAGGTGAGGAGGTAATTCAGGGATGCGATCGGGCGCCGCCACGGGATGTCCCGCGTGACCTTGAGCCACTTCGCGTGCTGGTTGAACATCGAGTCCACGATGTGGATGAACGCCTCGTAGCAGGAGAGGATCCCGTGCCGGCCGGTGAGCAGGTACCCCTCGAGCCACCCTTGGCACTGGTGCTCGGAGAGCATCTCCATGACCCGCCCGTCGGGGGATAGTCCCTCGTCGGTGGGGAGGCGTCCGGCGACCCACGCCTTGCCGGTGGCCTCGAAGACCGCTCCCAGCCGGTTGGAGGCCGTTTCGTCGGGGCCGAAGACCCGGAAATTCCGGAATTCAGCGTTGAGCCTCAGGATGTCCCGGAGGAACGTCCCCAGGACCCGGGTCGCTTCGGCCTCGACGGCCCCCGGGGCGGGAACATCGACGGCGTACTCCCGGAAGTCGGGCATCCGAAGGTCGTGCAGGAGGGTCCCGCCGTTGGCGTGCGGGTTCGCCCCCATCCTCCGGCTCCCTTCCGGCGCCAGCCCGGCGAGCTCGGTGCGCAGGCGGCCGCGCTCGTCGAACAGCTCCTCCGGGCGGTAGCTTCGCATCCACTCTTCGAGAAGCTTCACGTGGTCCGGGCGGGAGGCCATCTCGGAGAAGGGGACCTGGTGGGAACGCCACGTCCCCTCCGAGGGCTTGCCGTCGACCTCTTTCGGCCCCGTCCATCCCTTGGGCGTCCGCAGGACGATCATCGGCCAGCGGGGACGCGCCGCGTCGCCTGCCGCGCGCGCCTTTTCCCGGATTCGCCGGATCTCCCCGACAGCCCCGTCGAGAGCCTCGGCCATCGCCTGGTGCATTGCCTCAGGCTCCTCCCCCTCGACGAAGCGGGGGGCGTAGCCGTAGCCCAGGAAAAGATGTTCGAGCTCCTCCCGGGGAATCCGGGCGAGGATGCAGGGGTTCTGGATCTTGTACCCGTTGAGATGGAGGATCGGCAGCACGGCTCCGTCGCGCGCCGGGTTGAGGAACTTGTTCGAATGCCAGCCGGTCGCCAGCGGCCCCGTTTCCGCTTCTCCGTCTCCCACGACGCACGCGACGACCAGGTCGGGATTGTCGAAGGCGGCGCCGAAGGCGTGGCTCAAGGCGTACCCGAGCTCGCCCCCCTCGTGGATCGAACCCGGGGTCTCCGGGGCGACGTGGGAGGGGATCCCGCCGGGGAAAGAGAATTGCGTGAAAAGGCGCTTCATCCCTTCCTCGTCCCGCGAGACGTCCGGGTAAACCTCGCTGTAGGTCCCCTCGAGGTACGTGTTGGCGACGATGCCGGGCCCCCCGTGTCCGGGGCCGCAGACGTAGATCATATTCAGGTCGTATTCCTTGATGACCCGGTTGAGGTGGACATAGATGAAGTTGAGCCCGGGGGTGGTTCCCCAGTGGCCCAGGAGCCTGGGCTTGACATGTTGGAGCGAAAGCGGAACCTTGAGGAGGGGATTGTCGTAAAGGTAGATCTGGCCGACCGACAGGTAGTTGGCCGCCCGCCAGTAAGCGTTCATCCGGAGGAGTTGCTCGGGCGCAAGCGGATTTTTCATGGCGGCCTCCTTGAATTGAATTTTCCGCCTTTGAGCGAGGAATGCAAGACTGCCGGCAACGCGACTCCCCATTTGGCCATCCAAGAAAGAGAGGTAGATCATGAGGAAGATATGGAACCGCGAGGTGATCGTCGGGACGGGCCTGGTCCTGGCAATGCTCTTCCTTTTCCAGTTCTTCTGAATCACCGAGGAAGTCTGGCCGGCCGTGAAGCCGGCCCTCTCGTCCGAGCTGAACCAGTTGCTCCCGCGATAGTTCCCGCCGGGCATGAAATGGGAAGATCCGCCTTGATAGGGGCAGAAGGACCGCGCGTCCGCGATCTTCTGATCCTTTACGCCTCGGCGTTCTTTCGCGCCCTCTCCACGGGGCTGGTGGGCGTCCTCCTCGGGATTTACCTCGCGAAGCTCCGCTTCGACGCAGCGCAGATCGGCCTGGTGATCGCCGCCGGCCTTGCAGGGGGAGCCGCAGCCACTCTCCTGGTCACGCTCGCCGGAGACCGGTTCGGCCGGAGGAAGGCGCTCTTTTGTCTTGCCGTGCTCGGAGGGCTGGGCGGACTTGCGGCAGCGCTTGCGTCCAGCTTCTCCGCGGTGATCGCAGCCGCGTTCCTGGGGATGGTGAACGGGATGGGCCGGGACCGGGGGGCGGCGCTTGTGCTGGAGCAGGCGATTCTTCCCGCCACGACGGCGGATGAAAATCGTACGCGGGCATTTGCCTGGTACAACGTCCTCCAGGACGCGGGGCACGCCCTGGGCAGCCTCCTGGCGGGGGCGCCCTACGCATTCCGAAGCGCTTTTCCTCTGGAAGAGGTTTTGTCGTTTCGGCTCGCCATGGCATTGGCGGCTTTCCTGGTCCTCGCGACCGCCGTCCTGTACCTGGGGCTGTCTCCGGCCGTGGAAGCCCCGGCAGTTCGTGAAAAGAAGCCCCTGTCTCCCCGGAGCCGCAGCGTCCTGTGGAGGATTTCCGCGCTCTTCGCCGTGGATGCCCTCGCCGGGGGGTTCCTCGTCACTTCGCTGCTCTCCTATTTCTTCTACCGGCGGTTCGGGGTAACGGAAGGAACGGTGGCGGTGCTGTTTTTCCTGGCCAGGGTGCTGAACGCCCTTTCCCACCTGGGGGCCGCCTGGCTGTCCCGACGGATCGGGCTCGTCAACACGATGGTCTTCACGCACATTCCCTCCAGCCTCTTCCTCGTGACGGTCGCGTTCGCCCCGAATTTTCCGGTGGCTGCGCTCCTTTTCCTCTTGCGCGAGGGTCTGGTCGAGATGGACGTCCCCACCCGGCAGTCGTACGTCATGGCAGTGGTCCGCCCCGAGGAGCGAACTTTCGCCTCGGGAGTCACGCACCTGGTCCGCGTTGGGGCCTGGGCGGTGGCTCCCTCGTTGGCCGGCATCTTCATGCAGTCCCTTTCCCTCGGGATCCCGCTCATGATCGGCGCGGGGATGAAGATCGCGTACGACCTGCTGCTCTACGTCGCCTTCCGGCGGGTCAAGCCTCCCGAGGAAATAGAGAAGAGGGAATAAACCCCCCGGGACGAGGTTCCCGAGGGGTTCTTCAGTCCTTGAGATCCCGCCCCGGTCCTCTCTTGTCGCGGTTGAAGTCCTTCACATCATCGCTGCGGTCCTGCCGGATGTCCAGGGCTTCCTTCTTGATGTCCTGGTCCTCGTCCGCGGCGTACGCGGCGCCGGTGACGAGTGCGGCCACCAGCAGGATGAACGCCGGAAACGAATACCCCATGCCTTCGACCTCCCTTCCTCCGTCGTCTCCTCTCTTATCGGATTTCAAGGATCGCAAGTTTCCTTTTATTTTCCGGGGAAAATCCAGGCCATACGAAGTTGGTTCCGGACGGCCAAGGATACCGACTGAATTCTTCCTCCCTGTCATCCGATATTCTGATATGGCGGAAAGGGAATTCCCGCCGTATGCTAATTAAAACCAGGCGAAGGGGAAAAAACGCTTGAGCAAGGTGCGCGCCGGCCACAGAAAGGCGGGGGAGATCCGGGAGATCCGGGTCACGGAGGGCGTGCAGAGGCATGCCGAAGGGTCCGTCCTCTTCGAGATGGGCGAGACCAAGGTGGTTTGCGCCGCTTCCGTGGAGGAGCGCGTCCCTTCGTTCCTGAAGGGGACCGGGAGGGGATGGGTCACGGCCGAATACGCGCTGTTGCCGCGATCGACGAACACGAGAGTCGCTCGCGAGGGGCGAGCGGGAAAAGTCCAGGGGCGCACGTACGAGATCCAGCGGCTGATCGGGCGCGCGCTGCGTGCGGTGGTCGATTTCGAACGGCTGGGGGAGAGGACGATCACGATCGACTGCGACGTCCTGCAGGCGGACGGGGGGACTCGCACCGCTTCGATCAACGGGGCGTGGATCGCCCTCCGGCAGGCATGCTCCCGGCTGGCCGCGGGAGGGTCGATCCCCCGGAATCCCGTCCTGGAGCCCGTCACGGCGATCAGCGTCGGGATCGTGGACGGGCGGGTCCTCGTGGACCTCGATTACGCCGAAGATTCGGCCGCGCAGGTGGACATGAACGTGGTCATGACCGGAAGCGGAAAGCTGATCGAGGTGCAGGGAACTGCGGAAGGGGTGCCGTTTTCACGGGACCAGCTGGACGAGTTGCTTCTTGCGGCGATGCGCGCGGGGAAGAGGATCCTTCAGATCCAGAAAGCCTGGATGCGGGGGAATGCGAAATGATGAAACTTCTGCTCGCCACGAAAAACCGGGGGAAGGTGATCGAGATACGCGGACTGGTGGGCCTGGGCGCCCTCAAGAACGTCCAGGTGCTCGCCCTCAGCGACATGCCGACCACCAAAGACCTGCAGGAAACCGGGAAGACGTTCTCGGAGAACGCCCGGATGAAGGCACTGCACTACGCGACGGCATATCGTGTCTTATGCATCGCGGACGATTCCGGCCTCTCGGTGGAGGCTTTGGGAGGTCGTCCCGGGGTTCACTCCGCCCGCTACGCGGGCAAGAACGCGACGGATACGGAAAATAACGATCTGCTGCTCAATGATCTGAAGCCGTACCCCAGGCCGTGGAAGGCGGCGTTCGTCTGCGTCGCGGTCTGCGCGCTGCCCGGCCGGGTGATTGCGGAGTCTACCGGGCGCATCGCCGGCGAGGTCGTTCCGGTTCCGCGGGGATTCGGCGGCTTCGGGTACGATCCCGTCTTCCTGGTGGAAGGGACGGGGAAGACGATGGCCGAGCTCTCGACCGAAGAGAAGAACCGTATCAGCCACCGCGGGCAGGCGGTCCGGCAGTTGGTCGCGGAGCTGAAGACCCAGGGGATGCTGGGGTAGACGGCCGCTCGCCGTTCCCCCTATAATTCACGAAACACGCCGTCGCGTCGGGACGTAGCGCAGCCTGGTAGCGCACTTGCCTTGGGAGCAAGGGGTCGGCGGTTCAAGTCCGCCCGTCCCGACCAGATCTTTCAGAAGGCCATGTTACCGCCCGGGATAAAATCGGATTCGCCGCTGCCGAGGACCGCTTCTCACTTTGCCCCCAACGATGGCGCTGCGAGGATCCCTTTTGCCGTGAAATCGATCGGTACGATGCGGTAGCGATACACCATCCCGTGATTGCCGGCGGCATACCCCCGGTCACGTGCCGGGAGGCTGGAATCCTCAACCATCGCGGGGAACGCGATTTCCCGCGAGAGCCAACTCTTCCCTCCGTTCGCGGTGTACGTCATTCTGCGGTAGTGGATCATCCAGCCCACTTCGGCATCCGCGAAGGAAAGATCCGATCTGGACGCGGCCTGGCCGCTGACGCCGGTCCACGTTTTCCCGCCATCCGCGGTGCGAAACATTTTTCCGTCCTGAGCGCGGAACACGCCGGTCTTAGCGTCCAAAAAACGGAGGGAGCTTTCAGTGGCCGATTCGCCGGGCAACACCACCCAGGCCGTCCACGTGTCGCCGCCGTCTTCCGTTTTGGCCAGCACGTTACCGGAATTCTTCGGCAGCGGGCCCCCTATCGCGTATCCAACACTGGGATTGGGGAAGTGAATGCTGTGCATGTAGCAATCGGCCTCGCGCGTCAGTCCGTCGATTTCCGCTTTGATTTTACAGGTATACACCGGCTCCCATTTTTTACCGCCGTCGTTTGTACGAGTGATCTGACGGGCCCAATCGGCGACAAATCCGGTGGTGGGCGTGGTGAAAAAGTAGTCGTTCCGGTGCTCCGGCACGGTGCCGGAGGGCACCCACGTCTGGCCGTCGATCGTGGAGAACAATTTGTGAGTCGTGCCCGAAGAGCTCATGCCCGAAGAGCTTTGCACCGCAAAGCCGTGCGTCGCATCCACGAAGCGCAGGCCGCTAAAGCCGCGGTCGCTGGACTGCGGTTCGCCGATCTGCAGCTCCCATGTTTTGCCGCCGTCCTTGGTGTGATAAATCACGCCGCCCGCCATCTCGGTCTTCCCGCCGGCCACCCACCCTTCCTCGGCGCTCACGAAATGGACGGACTTCAGCTCGATATCTTCCGGCACATTCACCGGTTCCCAGATGGCCTTGAACTTCGGTCGCTCTCCGGCTTTGGCCGGAGCCTTCGCCGCGCCCGCCTTTTTTGCCGGTGTTTGCCCGTACGCCGGAGCGGCGAAAGCGCCGCACAGCGCCAGAGAAACGATCACTGCTAACGCACGCCCCCAGCCGCAATGATCACGCGTGATCCTCATTTTCGAATCCCTCCCGGGCATGAGATTGCACCGAAGCATAAAAAGTTTCGAAGGTGCCCCGATCGGAAGTTTCTTTTTTCGCTGTTAAACCAGGAGTGGACTTTCAACCGGCCGGTCGTCGTGTTTCGATGGCCGTATCCATGCTTTCTGTCCCGGGCCGGGACTTTCCGGAACCTGCCGGAAAGTCCCTTTTTCCCCGGGGGGAAAAGCAGATTCCTCTTGCTACATCTTCGGAGGGAAATTGGCCGGGTCGACGACGTACCAGACGTTGTTCACTCCCTGGCCGCTGGTATCTCCCTTCGCCTTGTCCCCCGCCCAATAGTAGAGGGGATAGCCGCGGAACGTGGACTGTTTCTTCCCGTCTTCGCGCGTGATGGTTCCGAAATCCCCCTCGCTTAACCCCTTTCCTGCCATGACTTTTTCCCTGTGGTAGACCGGCCACTTCTCGACGCACGGCCCCGCGCAGGCGCTCTTGCCGGGCGAGTCCTTCTTGAACCAGTACAGCGTCATACCCTTGGCATCCGCAAGATAGTTCCCGACCCCCTCCTTGGTAAGCGTCTGAACGGCGTGGTCCATCGCCAGCGCCGAACCGCCCATCACCAGGATCACGAAAAACGCGACCAGCCCGATCGGTAAACCCTTCCCGATTCCCTTCATGACCTTTCCTCCCGGGGTTGCCCCCCTTTGACGAATGATGGAACGGGTTTCAAGATACTTCGTGCGTTAGATGCATCGGATAGAGAGAATGGTTCTCCGGCCTCGATGCCTCTTGGAGTAGCCTGGCCGCATCTCCAACTTCCGGCTCGGTCCGCAGAGGGAGCCGGCGCCCCTCATTATCCGTATGTTAAATAAGTTATCCGAAAATAATCATTGCCTGTCAAAATAAAATGTTTAACAATCGAGTCATGATGAAGAAGGAACGATTTCTTGGACTTCGTCTGACCGGGGCTCTGGCCGAAGCGCTGGAGGCTTATTGTGCCAAGGAGGAGCGCAGTCTTTCCTCCGCTGTCCGCTATCTGGTCGCGAAAGAGCTTGCGCGACTGGGTTATCTATCGGAGGAAAGCGAACCCAAGAAAAAGACCAGGTCCGGTTAGGACATTAGTCGGGCGCGTATGGAGAAACGGACGAAAGAATGGCTTCGGCAGGCCGATTACGATATGGATACGGCCGACTACATGCACCAGGGCAGACGGCATCTCCATGCCGTTTTCATGTGCCACCTGGCTGTCGAAAGGGCGTTGAAGGGGTGGTACTACGAGAAACGTCGGGAATTCCCGCCGAAGTCGCACCGCTTGGTTTTTTTGTTGAACGAGATCGGCGTCATGCCGCCGGAAGCGCACGGACGATTCATCGTGAGACTGAGCGAGGCCAGTATTCCTACCCGCTATCCGGAAGACTTGGCGAAGGTTGAGCGCGATTTCACCGGTGAGATCGTTGCAGGCATTCTTGCCCGAAGCCGGGAGGTCATCGCATGGATAAAAACGCAGTTGTAGAAATCGTCGATCGGTTTCGCAGGGGTCTTGAGACGCGTGGTATACGTCCGCAAAAGGTCATATTGTATGGATCGCACGCGACAGGTTTCGCTACCGCAGTGAGTGACATCGACGTGGTGGTCATTTCCAGTGATTTTTTCGGCAAAGGATACTGGGAAAGGGTTGAGGTCATGAGCGATGTCATTTATGAGATATTTGCGCCGCTTGATGCCGTGGCAATGACTCAGGACGAGTGGGATGGGGGAGAGTCCTTCGTCGTCGACTTCGCCCGAAACGGAGAAGTTCTCTACGCCGCGTAGCTCCCGATGAATCGCCGATCATCGATGTTTACCGAAAGTTTACCACCACCTGCCTGTACAGCCGATTTTCCCTAAACCCCGTATACGGACGGTACATTCGTAAACGATTGGAACCGCACAACTTCAATCGTTGCCCATCTTTAAAAAAACCTTTACACCTGCCCTGGGAGCAATGGTTACAGTGATTCACTCAAAATCCCAAGTTGGATGAGCGCGTATCTCGATTTTTTCAACCCCTTTAATGGTCTTTGCGATTTTTTCTATTTCGCCAATCATGCTGTCTTTGCTGTATTTACTGACCTGTAAAGACACCTGGACTTTGCCCAGGGAACAGGAAACGTTAACGTCGGGAGCAAACTGCACCAAAACTGCTTTAACGGATGCAGCTGTAACCAGGTCATTCATGGCCTGCTGCGATTCCGGTGTGGTTTGAAAACTCTCCAGGCGGGCCGTATTGCAAATGAGGTTCACGGCATCTTCCACCGTAAGGGTTTTAATATGAACAACCAGATCATACAGGCTCGAATCCCGGGTATCGATGCCATACAGGTGCTGGCTCCACTTGATGCGCTCTTCGTCGATTTTCTTGATGAGTCGTTGGGTTGCCTCGCGGGAAAGGCCGCCCTCGAGTTTCATCTTGTTGGCGATGCGATCCTCAAGATCGGCGATAATTCGAACTTTGAGGACATGGGAGATATTTCTCAAGAAGAAGTGTCCTGCAAACCCATGATAAACGATATTGTCTTTCTGCATTTTATTCAGCAAGGCGGCCTGGATATAGGAGATGTATCTCTCCTTTCCGTAGGTGAAGCGTCCCAGGACGGAGGGGGCATCACGTATCGCCTCGACAAGTTTGATCTCCGGAATATTGAAGGCTTCCGAGGCATCGAGCAGGGCATCCCTCTCCACACATTCGTAATTCAGCCTGGCCGCCACCTTTTCGGCGATTTCTTTCCCGAAACTAAACGATCCTCTGGAAATGGTTATGCAACTCATCCCATCCTCCGTTATTGTTGCCCCTGTTGAATTTCAGAGGAGATCTTGAGGACAAGGTCACGCAGCTGGCTCATGTGGAACGGCTTGGCGATAAAGTCAACCGCGCCGGCCTTCAGGGCATCTCGGGCCGTTTCAGTGGTAGCGAACCCTGTAATGAAGATGACCCTTGTTTCAGGGTAGGTGTTCCTGGTGAAGTGGAGCAGGTCCAACCCGTCCGGGCGTTTCATTTTCAGGTCGGTGATCAGGATATCGAATTTTTTTTCGGAAAGCCTTTCCAGAGAGGCTTTGCTATCGGTAAAAATCTCCACCTGACAACCGCTTTTTTCCAGCATCGGTTTGAGCCGATTGCAAACGATCGGCTCATCATCAACGACGCAAATTTCAATGATCTTGTTCATCATTAAATTACGTCTGTTCCTTTTTAGCGCGTTTGGCGGCCTTGACAATCAGATTATAAATATCGGCGATCTGAAAAGGCTTGGTCACGTAATCGTAGGCGCCCAGTGCCTCGGTTTCCCTGAAATTTTCGATGGCTCCATAGGCCGTGATGACGATCGCCTGCGTAGACGGTTGCTCATCCTTGATGAGTTTCAATACATCCATACCGGTGGGGCCAGGCATTTTGATATCGGTCACGACTACATCAAACTTTTTCTCTCGCAGGCGGTCAACGGCCCTGGCGCTTTCGGTGAATGTCTCCACCTTTAAGCCTTTGACGTCCAGAAACTCCTTAAGTCTCTCGCAGACAATGGCTTCATCATCGAGCACCAAGACCTCGATATTCTTACCCATGGTCATCTGTCCTCCCAACATTGACAGCAGGTTTCCCTTCGTATTCCATGACAGATTGTACCACCTTTCCAGGAACTCGAAGATCGCCATACGCGTTTCGGCCCGCGTCTTGAGCCGCCGCCGGTCAAGCAACTCGCACTCCAGGATCGCTAAGAAGCTCCCGCACAGGGTGTTGTCGTAGCAATCCCCCGCATTCTCATTCAACCGGCAAATAAACGGAAAACCTTGTCCACTGTCCCAATTCACTGTCCACTTTGATATGACCGCCAATTTTTTCAATCACTCCATAAATGACGGATAAACCCAATCCCGTCCCTTTACCGACTTCTTTTGTGGTAAAAAAGGGCTCGAAAATTCGATCTAAATTCTCTTTTGGGATACCGCAACCGGTATCTTTGACATCGGTTTTTAAGTACTTGTCGTTCTCGGATCTAACGCTGATACTCATTTTGCCACCGTTGGGCATCGCTTGAATGCTGTTCAGGAAAAGGTTGAGAAATACCTGTTGTAAATCATGGAAGTTCCCGCGCACATTGGCCAAATCAGGCGCGAAATCGGTTTCGACCTCGATGTTATTGATCTGCAACTCGTTGTTCACCAGCTTGAGACTTGCCTGGATCACCCCCTGGATATGGATCGGTTCCAGTCGGTACTCGGTGCGGGTGAAATCGAGCAGGTTCCTGACCGTGCCGCTGGCCCGCTCGACCTGCGTAAAGATTTCTTGCAGCATTCTAAGCTTCTGTTCTTCCGAATAATCCTCCATGCCGCCTATAAGGGCTTCGGTAGTCAAGCTGATGTTATTCAGGGGGTTGTTCAATTCATGTGCAATACCCGATGTCAAGGTCCCCACCGCGGCCATTTTTCTTGACTGGACCAATTGCTCCTGCTTTTCTTTAACTTCATACATCATATGATTGATGGCGATGGCCAGATCGGTGAATTCGTCGCGGTATTTGCGTTGAGGCGTGATGGGGGTGAAATCGCCGGCGGCAAACCGCTGGGTATATTTAACCGCCCGCCCCAAGGGCTGCAAAATCTGCCGCGTCAATTCAGAGGCCACCCAAATCATTGCTAAAAAATTAATGCCCATCGAAAAGATCGCCGTAAACATATACAACCGAGTATCATTGCGTACCTTTTGGCGCTCCCGATTGACCAGGTCCGAGGCGAGAGAAAGGATCCGATAACCGTGTAAACGCAACAGGTTTTCCAACTCCGCATCTCTTGGATTCTGCTGCGATCCGGGGACACTGAATTTAGTTGTCAGTTGGTTTAGCAATTGTTCGTAATTTCCGAGGTCCTCGGTCAATAGTTTGAAGTCGTTTTGTTTAACGAGGGAACGTATCTCGTCCGGGGCGCCAGCAAGCAGATTGGAGGCAGAATGAATAGAGCCCAAGGCGTCGTAAAGATCGCTTTTGGAACCGTAAAGAAAAAAGTTTTTCTCGTAACGGCGTGCTTCCTGAACTTCAGATGCGAAGTTTTTCGCATAAATAAAAAACTCGAACTTCGCATTGAGTCGGTAGATAAAAACCATCGATCCGATTGCGATACCAAAGGAGAAGCAATAAATCAGAAGGAAAGCCAGGGCAATGCGAAGTCGAATAGTAAAACTGGGTCGAGCCGCAAGGGCCTTGTCTTGATCAATTTGATCGTCGGGCATGTTTTTATGTTTATACCCGTAAGGAAATGCCTGTCAAGCGCCTAGAGTCGTGTACCAATGGCAGATTCGACCGAACCTGTTGTTCATCAAAGGGTTGTCTTTGATTTTTCGCCTTCAGGGTGTTTAGGTTGGGTGGGTGAAACCGTCGACTCCTTGAAACAGACCGTCAGCAAAGGACATTCTTTTTCCTGTGAATTCCTGTGAGCCGGCTCGTGAATCTTCGCTAACGCTTTGTCTACATTACGGAACAGGTGGTCTTCACCGATCTTCTCGTATAAGTGAGTACGCCTCATGACATCCAGAACCGAATCGTTCAACCCACTGATGAATACGTCATGGCCGGATTCACGCAATCTGCCGATCAGTAAGGAAAGCATCTCCTCACCGGAGGCATCAAGCTCATTGATGCTGTTTCCAACAATAAGGATATATCTTAGTTCAGGCCTGGTAGATACCTCTTCTAATATTTTTTCTTCCAGGTAGTTTATATTGGAAAAAAACAAAGAACTGTTAAAGCGAATTACGGCGATATGCTTACACTGTTTGAGATCAAAACGGGCGGCATTTCGATATGCGCCATCCGTATATTTTGACAGGAGTGCCATGTCTGGCCTCATGTTCCGAAACAGATAAAGGCCGAGAGATAAAACAACACCAATCATTATCCCTTTGTCAAGATGGGGAGCAAAGACAAGGGTGGAAATAAAGCTTACGATCGCAGTAACGCCATCATACTTTTGGGCTTGCCATATGTGGACAAACCCCTCCACATTGATCAAACTTACAACCGCCATCATGATAATGGCAGCCAGCACGGATTGTGGCAGGAAGTATAAAAGAGGTGTCAAAAACAGAAGGGCAGTGACGACCACACCACTGGTAAATACACTCGACATACCGGTTACAGCGCCCGACTGGATGTTCACGGCAGATCGGGAGAAAGAGCCGGAGACAGGATAACCTTTACCGATTGACCCAATGATATTAGCCAGCCCCTGACCGATTAATTCCTGATTGGGATCCAGGCGTTGGCCGGTTTTTGCCGCCATGGCTTTGGCAATGGAGATCGCCTCCATGAAACCGAGAAGGGAGATGATGGCAGCCATGGGGAAAAGAGTGAACATGACTTTGAAATCGATCCTGGGCAGACTAAAAACCGGAAGCCCTTTAGGGATTTTGCCCACCACGGATCCACCACCCACACAAGTGATAGCAGTTTCATCTAAACTCCTATTCCCCACCTTAAGTCGCCATATCCGCCCATATCTTTTCTTGTTTGGTGGTAACTCCCCCTTTATGAAGAATCTTGGTTTGCCATCATTCTCTTCAAAGGCTTCAAGCTCAATGGCACGAAGTTTGTTCCGGTACACTTGAGACTTATCTTTCAATTCTTTGATATTGAGATTCAGCAGCGCCATTTGGTGCTCAAGTTCCATGCCGGTGGCTGAATGAGATCCATCTGTTTTTTTTGCACCTTCAATCTTATCTTTAAGAGGTATTCTTGCCCTGCTCCCTTCTTCGATCCTATCCAGAAGACCATTGTACTCCCGGATGGTATCCTTTGCATAAGGAGAGGCAATCAAGGAAAGCTCACCCTTAAAGTTGTACTCAAATCCAAAACCCCAGGAAATCAGGCTGGTAACCACCACGGCAACCAATACCTGCGGGATTCTGGGATTGACACGTTTCAAAAACACCATAATGGCAATTGCAAGGACAGCCAATCCAAGGGTCGGCCAGTGGGTCGAAACAAGGACTGCCTTGAATACATTCAGGACGGTTTCATAGTGATGTTCAGCGCTGTCCACCTCGACACCGAACAGTTTTGAAAGCTGGGACGAGGCAATGATCAGGGCTGCGGCATTGGTAAAACCGCTTACTACCGGGTGAGACAGGAAGTTGACAATCATGCCAAGTCTCAGCACACCAAGGGCAAATTGGAAGAGCCCCACCAACAGAGCAAGAAAAATTGCATAGGCAATGAAAGCTTCACTCCCTGCCGTTGCCAGAGGTTCCAGAGCGGTAGCCGTCATCAGGGAAACCACGGCAACCGGACCTGTGGCAAGCTGGCGGCTTGAACCGAAGAGGGCACCGATCATGGGTGGCAGGAAGGCGGCATAGAGGCCATAGTAAACAGGCAGTCCGGCCAATTGGGCATAGGCCATGGATTGGGGAATCAAGACCAGCGCAACGGTCACGCCGGAAATTGAATCTGCACGAAGATCGGAGGTCGTATAGTTCTTAAACCAGTTCAGGAAAGGGAAAATTCGTATCAACATGATGAAAATATCCCCCAACGTGCGTACTACACCAACCGCCTCTTTATCCTTATGGTCTTGGTAATCTTCCGTCGTCTTGATGTTTTTGACAATCTAATTTTGAGCCACCGCCGGAACCGATTCGACTCCCCCGGATGTTCGCAGATAGGGCACCGGAAAGAGCGAATCCGATTCCCTAACGTCGTGAAAGATGGTGTCCCTAGACAGCCGGGGCAGATTGCGGGTACACTGCGGAACATGTGGCCCCACGATCCCGCCCGCACCGGCATGGCCGTCTCTTCTTCAAGGGCCGCATCGGCTTAGGTTCGTGCAGGACACTCTCATGAAAGATCATTCAAGACAGGATCGAACCGACGGTATTGGGGTGACTCTGAATAGGGGGCATCTATGGCGATCGTGATTATCTCCAGTGCGGATGAACAGACACGTCGGGAGCTGGCGGTGAACCTGGCGCGGAAACTCGGTTGTGATTCCATGAGCCGAGAACAGATCCTTGACGCGGCGACCGAGGCGGGTATCGCCGTCGGCAGGCTCGAGGTCGCCGTTCTCAAAAGGCTTGCACCGAGGGAACGCCTTGCCAGGGACAAGGCCCGCTATTTGGCTTTTGTCACGGAATCGGTATGCGAACGGGCCAGCAAAGGTGACCTTGTCTATCATGGGAGGAACTGCCACCTCTTGCTTCAAGGGATTTCTCATGTGATCCGGGTTTGCGCGGTGCCTGAACCGGAACGAAGGATCAACAATACCATGGTGCGCCTTGGACTGGACCGGGACAAGGCGATCGAGTATATCCGCAATCTCGATGAAGACCTCGACAATTGGTCCCACTTCGTACACGGCGTGGGCCTGACAGAACCCCAGTACTTCGACCTTGTTTTCAATTTGCAAAACATCAGCATCGAGAGTGCCAGCGCTGCACTGTGCTCGATGGCCCAGCTTTCGGATTTCCAGCCCACACCGGCCTCGATCAGGGCCATGAAGAATCTGTTTCTGGCCGCCAAGGTCCGTCACAAGATCGGGACTCATGAGCTGACGGCCGGGGCCGATCTCAGGGTCTCGACCCGGGATGGACGGGTCACCATCACCTATATGCCCGGCCAGTCGAAGATTGCCCCTAGGATCCCTGATGTTGTGGCGGGTATTGAGGGTGCGCAGGAGATTGTTTGCACCATGGCGACCACAAACCTCCTCTGGATCGCCGAGAGTTTCGACCCCTCTTCCTCACTGTTTGCCGAGATCAAC
>Ga0209342_10000241_pt1 | contig 61867 bp, 54 predicted proteins | sample RifCSP16_2_FD_184023 | JGI IMG/M metagenome (GOLD analysis project Ga0209342, IMG submission 184023) | Soil microbial communities from Rifle, Colorado - Rifle CSP2_sed 16_2 (SPAdes) (version 2) | ecosystem: Environmental > Terrestrial > Deep subsurface > Rock core/Sediment | place: Rifle... | reverse complement strand
ATCTGACCTGCGATCTCGCTCATGACCTGCAGGACCGCGAGATCCTTTCGATCGTTCTCGATCAACTCATACGCCACGGATGTGACGCCGTGACTGAGGAGCGCTTCAAGGACTTTCTTCTGTGAGACGGCAAGGTGGAGAAACGAGAAGATCGATTGCCCTTTGTTGAGGAGGGCGAGCTCAAATTCATTCGGTGGTGAAATCTTGAGAACAATTTCGCTGCGGTTGATGATTTCCTGTCCGCTGTAACTGATGATCGCTCCTGCCTTCTGATACTCTTCATCCGGGAAGAGAATCTGAAGCCCGGCTTCGTGCTGCACATAAACGGAATGGCCTGCGGTGACAAGCGTCTGAACGCCGGCAGGAGTCAATGCGACCCGTCGTTCGGCGGGGGATTCTTCTTTTAGGACTCCGATAGTCACGGTAACCTCCAAAACAGTGCGATTTTTCCCACAAAAAAGGCAAGAAACATGCCACTAACGGAAGGAAGAGCTTTTGGGAATTGGGGGGATATCTCTGGGAGCGAAGGGCGGGTTTCTTAGAACCGAGAAGTTGGGAATTCTTGAATTCCCAAAAGTGGCAAGCAACAGAAAAGGAAATTCTTCCCCTTTTCCAATCAACTGGGAACGGGATGAGAAACTCTTCAACAACAAGGTGTTTCCCTACGTCAGATGAAGACCCTCTGTGATGTCTTCCTGCGTCACATTAATGACTTCGCGGAACTCATCCGGTTTGAGCGTGAGAACCGGACAGGTTGCATTGCGGACAACCTTCTCGGCAACACTTCCCATGAGGATGTGGCTCACGCCGCTGCGACCGTGCGTGCACATGACGATGAGGTCGGCATGGAGGTCAGGAGCCGCGTTCACAATCTCCTGCGCAGGCGAACCGTGACGGATTTCGATTCGCATACTCTGCGTGACCACGTTGTGGTCGAGCAGCATATGGGCAATGGTCGATTTCAATCGCTGGTCGATTTCCTTCGTCGTCATCTGCTCTTTTTCCTTCTTTGGAATGCGGGCAGCGAGGTCATCTTCTTCTGCAATGTGGAGCACGACAATCTCCGCTCCGAAATGCTCCGCAATATCTTCTGCATATTGAAGCGCGGTCACAGAAAAGACCGACATATCGATGGGTACCAGAATACGTGTGGGGGCTTTCATAGCGGAAAACCCTCCTTTCTGTCCCGCAGTGTTGTTATGCGGGATCGTTTACGTCTGTTCAACAAGTGTTGCTTCTTCTTTTTTACTTGGTGCCGGCTCCCCCTGTTGTCCGTTGGTCTTGCGACGCTGAATCGGAAGGGTCACGTTTCTCGAATTATTGAACAGGGCCAAACCGACTCCCCCAAGGAGAAATATCGCCGCAACCCAGACGAAACTCATAAACGGCTTCACATTCGCTTCCACAACAAGCAACTCGGGGCGTGATTGCTCTGAAATGTCGCCCGGATTTGTAACCCCGAGTTCAATGGACGATAGTTTCGTTTCGGTGTCGATATTCATTCTGAGGAATGAAAGTGTAAGAGCTCCATCCTTCGTCGTTGTCGATGTTGGGTGACCGATTCCCTGGTCAAACACAGATCGAAGGGTCAGTTCTTCCTTCTTCTTTCCCTGGCGAATTTCAAGTACTGCCCCAAGGGGAAATCCCTTGCCGGCGGTCATACCTGTCATCCCATCCTGACTCATGTCGAATCGAAGAAACGTTACAAATCGTCCTCCGATGGTGATTGGAGTTCCCTTGATCAGTGTATACGTCTCTTTCGGACCGCTCACCGGCGCTTCCAGCGACACAGGTTCAAGATAAAAATCTCCCGAGAGAAAACTCGCGTAGTCGGGTTCACGCATGAGGCTGTTATTGTATGAGGCCTCATACATGACCGGGTTGAGGAAAAAGGTCTTTCCGTTCCGTTCCGCCTTGACGGCAAACTCATATTTGTTTCCCTCGATTAATCGGGAGCCGGTGTAGGTGACCGAATATCCAAGGAGATCCTGCGGCTGGTTGAGAGGGAGTGATTGGGTTTTCTTTGTGCCGTAACGGCCGGAAGCGATAACAGCGAGAAAGAGCATTGCAAGCCCGACATGGGAGAGCACTCCGCCCAGGAGTGCAGGGCTTTGCTTTGCGAGCTGATACCCGCGTTTGAGATTGACCGCAAGTGCGAAGAATGACGTTGCGGACAAAACGAGCATCGAGAAGTCCCGTACGCCCGCAAAGTAGAGGATCGTCGCTGCAGCGAGAGCGAAAACGAGCGAAAGAAGCGCGCGCTGGATAAGCTCGGTCCTGGACTCCATCCGCCACTGGACGAGAAGACTGATGCCGAGAACAACACCCATGAGAGCGGCAATCGGCAGGTTCATCGAATCATAGAAGCTCGGTTCGACAGTGGATCGAGCCATCAGCGGCCAGCTGGTCCCGAACAAAATAATTAACGCACTTGCGCCCATCGCCGCCGCCCCGATTGAAATCCATGATTCGCGCGTCATCAATCCCACTCCCTGTGCGAGAGAGCGAAGTTCTTTCCATCGACGGAACAGCAATCCAAACCCGATTGCGGCAACCGTCACGATCCAGAGAATGAGAAGAGAGTAGGCCAGCGCTCCGGGATCCACAAACGAATGTACCGACGAATCGCCCAGCACACCGCTGCGCGTTAAGAACGTACTGTAGATGACGAGAAGAAAGGCAATCAGTGCCAGGGCAAAATTTGTTCGGATGAGCTTACCGGTTTTCTTTTGAACCAGCAGCGTGTGAATGAGCGTTACGCCGACGATCCATGGTATGAGCGATGAGTTTTCCACAGGGTCCCATCCCCACCAGCCGCCCCAGCCGAGAACGCCGTACGCCCAATATCCACCAAGGATAAGACCTGCTCCGAGGGAGATAACTGCAAAATACAACCATGGGAGGGCCGTGGGAATCCACTCGGAGTACGCCCGGCGCCACAAACCCGCGACCGCAAGCGAAAAAGGGACCCCCATTGCCGCGAATCCGATGAACAGAACCGGGGGGTGAATGATCATCCAGAAATTCTGAAGCAGAGGATTCAATCCTTTTCCGTCAACAGGGATTGCACCAGCCGCCGTTTGACCGGGAAACTCGTCCCAAATGTATTTGAAGGGCGATTTTGAGAGCAACAAAAGCAGAAGAAAAGACTGGAGGAGAGAATAGACTGCCATTGTTTCGGATTCAATCCTCTTGTTTCGGGAATAGTTGAGCAGCGCAAAGCCCATCAACATGCTGCACAACGTCCAAAACAGGAAACTTCCTTCCTGTCCGGCCCAGAATGTTGTCACCAACAGATGAGTCGGGAGGTCAATGGAGCTATAGCTCCACACATAGGCATATTCGAACTGATGCCGGAGGATGTAGACCATCAACAGAACAGAGGCCGCGAGGACGCCTGCCGCCATGGCGAGGAAGGACCGGCGTGCTAAGGTAGTAAGATGCTTCTTCCTTGTGGCAGTCTGAAAATAGGCGTACGTAGCGACAACGGAAGCAAGAAACGCCATCCACACAATTCCTGATGCAACCATGGAACTCCTCTTCTGGATATGAACGCCAATAATAGATACGGCGAAATGTGCAAGCTCCGTGCCATGATTCAGCCAAAGGGATGGAAATGTCTGTTGAGAACTGACGAAAAACGCACGGAAGAAATCGGCAATTGATGATCGATTTTGCAGTTATAGGAAACAATCGACGGTAATGTCAGGATTGAGAATCGGAGTAGGAGAAAAAGAAAGGGAGACGACAGAATCGCCTCCCTTTCGATATGATGCAAGAAGCTGTGTTACGGTTTACGAACTTCAGCGATGGATGATTTCAGTAACTCGATCGCGTACTTTGTGTTGTGTGATCCCTTGCTGAGATCATGCTCAACGAAGTAGTAATTGAACAGTGCTCCACCTCTGACTGCCGGGACGATTTTCAACGGGCTGCTACTGCTGGCTTTCACCAACCCGAAGTTTGACGAAGTGCTGACAGTATCGACCCATCCTTTGTTACCCAACAGGTTCCAAAGAGTGTCGAGATAGGCTTCGACGGCGGTGTGAGTTCCCATTCCCGTCGGAACCAATGAAGCGGAAGCACCAATGTAGTTCACGGTGAATCCTGTCGCCGAGTGGCACCCGGAGGCCGTGCATCCGTTCAACAGGTATGCTGACGCGCCTGATGTGTTCTCGAATTCGATATTCATCGTATGACCGCCCGCCAGACCGGAACCGGCCGCAGCGTCAGCCATGTGGCACGAGATGCAACCCTTGGCCTTTATGGCGGTGTTGGCAGCGTGATTCGAGTTCCCTGTGTAGGTATAGGTCGGGAACTGGAACCCGCCGGTGCCCATCAGCATTTGGCTCTGGACGCCGTAGTGGGGATACCATCGGGACGATGTGATGGTAAGCGTGTCCGTGGTTGCTGTCTTCGTCGGATCCGGCTTGGGGCTCACGGTGCGCGGCTGATGACAATTGACGCAGAGATTGCCTGTGCCGTAGTCAAATGTCGCGTTTGCGACTCCAGTCACTCCTGATGTAAGCGTAACGGGTGTCGCGCTCCGGGTCGCAAAATCACCATTCGAGTGCGGTGAATGGCATGCGAAGCATCCCGGAGGAGAAGCGTCAACATGGTTTGTGACTACTGTCCATGTTCCCGAAGTATTCATTGCTGGATTGCCGGCCTTCATGCGTTGGACATAGCCCTCTGTTGTATGGCATCCGGCGCAGGTACTTGAATTGCGTTCGAAGTCACCGCCGAAAAAGTGCTTCGACTCTTCCCATTGATACTTCTTTGCCCAGACATAGTACGTCGTATCGGTATCCGGGTTATGGCAGTCTCCGCAATTGATATCCGCAGCGAAACCTTCAAGTTGCAGGATCTTCGACTCTCCCGGAGGTCCTGCAGGTCCTTCAGGACCTTTGCACCCCTGGAGTGCGGCCATCAATAAACCGGCAGCCAGAAACAGGCTGACAAGTAAGATGGTACGTTTCATGAAAAACCTCCTGTTATAACAGGTGATTCGTTGATTGATTGATGAAGCTGCTGTACAGCTAACACTGTGTCGAGCGTTGTTGTCGAGACATCAAAACGCTTGGTCAACTCCCAAATAATTCAGTCGCCCATCAACGTGTTTCGCCGCATTGATTATCGTTCCGCTCGCATTGATAACCCCGCCGTGACAGGTCGAGCAAGCCAAATCGATTGGATGTGATCCGCCTGGCAGCGCCTTTTCCTGATTTGTACTGCCTGATGTCGTGCCATGACAGGTTCCGCACGTACCCGTCGAAGAAATGTTCCATACGGCTACATTCGACGCGTTTCCGTTCTTGAATGACCCGTGGCAATATGTTCCGGAACAGCTGAACGTCGAAGAACTGTATACCGGATTCGGCGTCACTCCCGAAGTCGGAAGCCCAGCCAGCAGATTACTCATGACTACTTCAGCCCGATTGTCTCCATCCACATGTCCGCTCGTGTAAACGCCTCCTGGCACGTTGTGACATTCGGAGCACGACATTCCTTTTGAGCGAGATGTCCCGCCAAGGTGGACTTGGTGAGCCCCCACCCCCCGAACCGTTGTTGCGGTGTTGTCGTCAAGATCTGTCGGAGGAGCCGGGCTGGTGGCGCTGCCGTGGCACGTGGAACAATTCTCAGGGCCGGCTTGATCAGAGTGACACGTGAGACAAGAAACCCGTGCGGTTCCGCCATCATATTTTCCTCCATGACATGTCTTGCAGGAGGTCATGTCCCAACTTTGCGACCGGATAGTCGTACCGTGAAAATCCGCCGACGTCTTGCTCACCCAACCGCTTGGATGGACGCCGATTGTCTGCGTCCCCGCTGGCAGCGTGTCCTTCAAATCGCTGCAGCCGATGAACAGGCCGATGAAGGCAACGAGCGAGCAAGCAAGAACCACATTGACGTTTGTCTTCATAAAGTGTCCCGATTTACTTGTGACAGTAGCCGCAGAATCCCAATCCCTTGACGCCGCCGACTCGCGCGTTTGCATCTGTGTGACAGACGAAACAATTTGCGCCCGGATCAGAGTGCCAGTTCCCATCGCCGTTCGAAGCCATGAATCCCGGGGCGTGAGTTCGTGCATCGGTTCCCCTGATTCCATCCGGATCAACATGGCAGGTAATGCACGTCGGATCTGCGCCTTGGGCGTCGTGGCACGACATGCAGCTCTCGATATCCCTGCGGGCCAAATAGGCATGGAGGCCGCCGCCGGAGCCGACTCCGATGGTCACAAACCTCACACGCTGGTGCGACTGCGGCCGGAATTCGAGCTGGTTTACGTTTCCTCCTGCGGCATGGCAGGTTGAACAGAAGTCCTTGGAATCATGGCACGATGCGCATTCCGTAATCTTCGACGAGGCTGCGATGCCATGGGTAAATCTGAAATTCAGATCGTGCACTCTGGTAAGCGCCATTCCTTGACCACGATCGTTGGCCGTCAGGCGCGGGGAGCGGGGCGACACCATGTCTGCACCGCCGGGAGTCGTCTGAACCAGGCCGGCATTGACATGGCAATCCTGACACGATTCCTGCGTGTGGCATGAGGCACAGCTTGCATCCTGCATCCGTGCGTAGAGCTTGTGCTCTTTCACGAAATTCGTCCGATTGTGCTCCTTGGGGCGAAGCGTCGCAAAGTTCGTGTGACATGTTTCACACGCATTCTGTGCTTGAGCGCCATCATGGCACGTCATGCACTGTGCCATCTCCGGGATGCTCTTTTCGGTCGCGATGGTCATCTCATCAAGACCCTTGTGACATGTCTCGCACGTGAGCTTTTGATCGTTAAGGTGAAACTCATGATTGAAAAGAAGGTCACGTTTTGGGTTTTCAAACGCAGCGTAGGTGGAGACGTCATCGGAGGTGTGGCAGTACGTGCAGTTGTTTGCAATCTGCTCCTCATGACAGCTTTGGCAATTTGCTTTTTTGGCAAGAAGATTGTCGGAGGAGGCTTTGCTTGTGGCGGCGGCGCTGTGGCAATCCTGGCACGAAACTCCGGCATCCTTGACGTGAAACTGATGGGAGAACTTGATGAGCTTTCCCCGGTCCTGGTCGAACGAAGCCTCCCGTGATTGCATCACAAAGGTCGATGCAAGAATCAGCACAAGAACGGCGCAGAACACCAGTGAAAGCTGAACGACAGAAATCTTGGTCATTGGAATTCGCATAGGGTTCTCAGAACAATGAGAGGCGTTCGTTGAGGAGATAGCTGGCCCTGAAGAACAGGCGGACATCGTTCTTGTAAATTTTGTTGCTCACCACTTGTACCTGCGTGTCGAATGAAAGGACGGTCATGGGACGATAGACGACTCCGAGGGCACCGGCCAGGGCAACGACACGGCCCGAGTCATAGCGGCTCAGTTTGTATCGTCCATAGCTGAACATCACCGTGGGTGTCAGCTTGTTGTCCATCAGGGGATATCCGGCGTTCAGTGAGCCGGCGTTGATTGTGCCGTTGTAACCGGAGATGCTCGACGCGCTGGCGGAGATATGGTTCCAATTCGCGCCGAATGTGTACTGCTCCGACTTCTCACCGTCGTATGATACCCGGCCGTACTTCCCGAACACCTGCAGGTCCTTGATGGAGTGAACTTCGTATTCGAGGCCGAGTTCGTATTCTTTGAGGGAATTGTAGGTGAATGCGGAGAAAATCGAATTATAGGATATCCTCGGTTCTCTCTGCATGTATTCTGCGGTGACTCCGAACCGTTCAATGGGCTTCACGCGCGTGAAAAATTGGAACCGCGCCATTTTTTCCAGTTTGAGGTCATGGTCATAGCGCACATAGCCGTAGAACATGTCGTACTCGCCGCTCACATCCCCGCTCAGGTATTCTTCGATGCTCGCAGAAGGTCGGATTTCGATGAGGTAGGGATTGAAGAGTGAGTCGCGCCGGAAAGCACTGTAGGCCTCCGGTTGGATTTGTTTTCTCATGTAACTCACCGAGGCCTGCGCAAAATCAATGGGGGCCACGACAATCTGTCCGCCGTACATTGCGTTGTCCCACAAGTTGTCGGCGGGCTGGGCACCCAGCGCAGGCGGCGCCAACGGGCCGGCATATCCAACAACCTTCACCTTGTTCTCCAGGAATCTTCCCACTGCCTTGATGCCGTCAATCGTACCGGTGCCGGCGCCTGCGAAAACTGTCTGACGCCCCAATGTCAATTCCCCCAGGTCTGCAATGTTGCGCCAGTTGAAATACAGATTGTAGAGGCGGAGAGTCCCGTTGTTTCTTGTCGGGCCCGAAAAATCATTCCAGCCCTGCACATACGTCGACAATGTGTAGTCTCCTTGGATCAGGGAAAGCTGGACGGTCTGATATCCGTAAAGGTGACTTGACGAAACACCTACAGTGTCGTGCATCTGCCAGGCGAAGGCGGACGTAACGAGACGTCCACGAAGGACCTGAGCATCTGAAGAAGCCGTAACCACTGCAAGAGAAACAAATAAGGCGGGTATGATTTTCATAGTGATTACTAGTTGGTGGCGAGATGGCTGCGCCGAATCCGCTCAAAACCCATGCCAATTTGGGGACTCTCTCAGCGCTCAAATCAGTGAGAATATGCGCCTTTGGGGCTCAGATTTCATTCAGATTACCAGAGATAAGAATGCAAAGAGTGTTGAAATTTTCAATATTAAGAATGTGAATCAGTCGAAAATGAGCAATTTGGCAATAAAATGCAAACGGCGCCCTGAACCAGAGCGCCGTTGAATTTTGCTACACAGGGACTGAAATCCATTACCCTTTGGGAACCACATGTTTGATCGATTCCCACTGTTCTTTGAACTTGAACTCTTTGAAAGTCGGACTCTTCTCGTTATGGCAAGTCTTGCAAAAGGCTTCGATGGCGGCTTCATCCTTGAACTCGCGTAATCCAGCTGCCACGGATTTTGCATGGTCTTTCATGATCGGAATAGTCTTATAAGCTGAGCCGGCATTGTGGCACTTCTCGCATTGAACGCCGTCTTTCATGTCAAATGTCTTGGCAAACAGTTTCGCATCATCTGTCACCGCATGACATTCCAGACATTCCTTTGTTTCGGCAGCAGGCGTAGAGAACCCCTTTGATTTGGCAATCTCGTTGGCCTTTGCCGAAGTGAGTGTTGTATAGGCCCCTGAATGCTTGCTCTTTTTCCAAATGTCGAATTGTTTTCCCTGTTTATCTGAACGGTGGCAGGGGGAACACATTTTTACTCCAATGTACTGGTTCTGGGCATAAAGACCTTCAGCAGCCAGAAGGACGATTCCACTCATCAGGAAGCCGTGAAGAGTTTTTTTCATAGGTGTCTCCTTTTGATCTGAATGAGCCAAACCACAACGTCATGCTTACCGCTCGATTGTAAGATACGAAGAGAAAGGAACAATGCAAATGTTAATCGCTGTACCGCCCCACCCCAACATCGGGAAAAATGCTCACCGGGATTCCGGTGTGTGTGCTGAGCCTGCCAAAATTTGTCTATTTGATATTTCTTTCATCCTTTCACACGAGACATACTGACGTTCTTGCGCGCTTGACACACATCACGCTACAGGGCTTGACAGAAACGTTGCGGTGACTTCACATAACATTGTGGTGACGTTCAACAAGGATGGGTGCCACCTGAATCGAACGAGGCAGGGATCAGGTTTTCCGCGGGTGACACAGATTCTCAGCAAGCCGGACGACTTCGTTCACGTTGAACGGCTTATCGATGAAGTGGATCCCGTAAGTCCTGATTTTCTCCTGAAAATCTCCCTTTCCATGGGCGCTTATCATGATAACAGGGATATTCGGAGACAACGTGCGGGACGCCTCAACGACTTTGAATCCGTCTGCACCCGGTAGTTTCAAATCGGTGAGAACGATATCGAAGCTGTCAGCCTGAAGAAGGGAGAGGGCCTCATTGCCGGATCCGGTCTGGGTGACCACGTGACCGGCGGCTGTGAGCGATTGGTGAAGAGACCAGAGAACTAGGGGATCATCATCGACCAGAAGTACGCGCATATTACCGCAAGCGGAGGCAAAAACAATGCCAGAAGCGAGATCTGATAATCGCTCGCCATTGCTGTATTTGTGGGCGGGTACTTCCACGATTCATTCTTGACCCTCTGAGTCATTTCACCCAATGGTCTAGCTGAGCCCATGTTTTCTCATCCGGTATCGAAGCGTATCCCTGCTGACCTTCAAAAACCTTGCGGCCTTTGACTGGTTACTGTTGGATTTTTTCAGCGCACGAATAATCGCCTCTCTTTCGAGTTCCAGAAGCGAGATTGATTCCGTTGCCGGCACTTCCGGCGGAAGTACCTGAGCTTGATGAAAAGGCGCAGACGGCACGTCCTTACGAGTCGCATCGTTTGACGGACCGAGCTGGACATGTGCAGGCTGCACATATTCTTCATCATACAGCAGGAGGGCCCGTTCGAGGACGTTTTTCAGTTCGCGCACATTGCCAGGCCAGTCGTAGTGAAGGAATAATTGTCTCGTTGGCTCTGAAAGTCCCCTGAATTTCTTGTTGAACGTCATATTGTGTCGTTGCAGGAAATGTTCCGCCAACAGAATGACATCGTCGCCCCGCTGGCGCAAGGGAGGCACTTCGATGGACGCGACGTTGAGGCGGTAGAACAGGTCTTCACGGAACAACCCGGCAGTCAACCGCTGCTCAAGTCGCTGATTCGTTGCGGCCATAATGCGGATATCCACTGAAATATCGATTGAGCCTCCGACCCTTCGGAAGGTTTTCTCCTCGATGACCCGCAGCAATGCGACCTGGAGCGAGGGTATCATGTCGCCGATCTCGTCGAGGAAGACCGTGCCGCCATTCGAGAGTTCAAAAACCCCCTTGTGTTGCGACCGTGCGTCTGTGAACGCGCCTTTTTCATGTCCAAAGAGCTCGCTCTCAATGAGATGTTCAGGGATCGCAGAGCAATTGATGGCCATGAAGGGCATATTTTTCCGTACACCAAGGCAGTGGATCGCGCGCGCAACCAGTTCTTTCCCGGTTCCACTTTCACCGGTAATAAGGACTGTTGTTGTATTGCTCTGTGAAACCTTTTTGATGAAATCGTGGATACTCTTTATGGCAGGAGAGACTCCAACAATCTTACAGCCCACACTCTGGTCCTCCGCAAGCACAAATCGCGCCAGTTGTCTCCTCACCTTCGATTCTTCCAGCGCCTTCTGGATAAGAAGCATCAATTCATCGTTGTTCACGGGCTTGGTAAGGTAGTCATAGGCACCGAGCTTTATGGCCTGGACCGCAATATCGGAACGATCATATGCCGTCAGGAAGATGACGGGGGAGGCACAGTTGATCTCTTTCAATTGTTTGAGGACTTCTATGCCTGTTCCGTCCGGCAACCGCTGATCCAGGAGGATCAAATCCGGATCGCGATCAGAGGCCGTCTGGAGCGCCTCTGCGAGAGTGGCAGCTTCGAACGTTGGATAAGATTCTTTTTCCAGTCCCTGCTTCAGGGACCAACGGATCAACGGCTCATCGTCAACGATAAGAATAGATTCGGCCCGCATGGTTATTCTGCCTTTGGAGGGTGGATGGGGAGTGCAATATTGACCGTCGTTCCGTAATCAGGTTCGCTGTCGACTGTTATCGACCCGTGATGCTGTTCCACAATCTGTTTTGACACTGCGAGTCCGAGACCGGTCCCTTTGTGCTTTGTTGTATGAAAGGGCTTGAAGATCTTGTCGAGTTCGGATGCGGGTATCCCTTTTCCGGTATCTTGTATTGCAATGTGAACGGTTTTATACGGGCCATGCGCCGATCCGTTGGAACACCATGTTTTGATCGTGAGGATTCCCGCCGTATTCATTGCCTGCACTGCGTTTGCGATAATGTTCCAAAACAACTGTTGGACGAGCTTTGGATCGACCGAAATCAGCGGTGTGGTTCGATCGTACTGTCTGTCGATTCTAACAAGATGTGCGTCGGCCCTGGCTGTTGCCAGGGTGAGAGTTCGTTCGATGATGTCGTTGACATTGATTTCAATGAATACGGGGGGGGTGGGCTTTGTATAACTGAGCAGATCGTTCAACGAATCATTCATTCGTTCCATTTGCGAGATCATTTCCCGTAAGATCTCTTTTCGCGGATTTTGCTCCGGCATCTCGCCGTGCAACACCTGAAGCGCGCCAAGAATCCCGGCCATGGGATTTCGTATTTCGTGGGCAATACTGGCTGCCATTTCTCCGGCGGCGGTGAGCCGATCTGCCTGTTGAAGTTCGGTTTGGTGGAGGGCCCGAAGTCTGTCGTACGCTTCGTTGAGTGTTCGTACCAGTCGGTTGAACGCGTTGATAACGCTTCCTACTTCATCATTGGTGCGTTGCCGGGCCAGCGGGGCAACATGTTGTTGCTTGCCTTCTTCAAGAAGTTGAAGCTGGCTCGCGGCCGAGGAAATTTGTGTTTGCAGGCGTGAGAGGGGACGAGTGACGAACAGAAACAACGTCACAAAAACGACAATGCCGATGCCAAGGAATGAAATGGCAGTCATAAGAATATTCGATGTTCGATGACTGTCTGCCATTGCGGCAAGATCGGAGATCGAAATTTTCACGCCGAAAAATCCGCGCACATTCTCACTGTTCGCGTGGCAACGGCCGCACTCCGGTTTCTGCTCAATAGGATTGATGACGAACTCGTACAGTGTATCGTTTTCTTCGCGACTGAAAAACCTCGCGTCGGGCCAGTACGGACTATCGACAAATTCGCTGATGGGAAGAGCTTTGTTCGTGTTGCCCGTGTCCGAGCTGAACGCCATTGTGCCATCAGCGCGCAGTATGAAGAGCGCAGTTGCCTCCTTTGACTTCACCCCCGCTCTCAAAATGTCATCGACATGTCCATGCTCTCCTTCGAGCATTGCGTGCTCAAGCAGGGCGATGCCGAACTCTGAGACTCCGTGAGCTTTCCCCTGCACTTGCTGCGTAAAGAGTTGAGACCCGGTGCGGTTTGCGAAATAAACAAAACCGGAAGCTGCAATGAGGACGGTTGCGGCGACGGCCGTAATCATCTTGGTCGCAATGCGGAGGGAGGGTCTTGCGGAGGCATTCTTCATGAGGTGAGCCCCAAGTCAAGGTTTGCAGCGAGTACGATTGAGTTTGACAAGTGCAACTACTGTGCCAAATCACCCAATTATTGCAGTGCTCGTTTTCATCCATTCTACGGGACCGAAATGAGAACGATTCTCAGAAATAGGAAGGGTGTCACAGCACCCAAATAGAAAAGGCGCCTGGAAGCGCCTTTTGCAGCGGGAGAGGAATTGATGAATCAGCCAATCAACCCTTCGGAACCTCATGCTTGATCTTCGCCCATCGCTCCTTGAAGTTGAAATCCTTGTAGCTTGGGCTCTTTTGATTGTGGCAGGTCTTACAGAAAGTCTCGATAGCGGCCTCATCCTTTAATTCTCGCATACCGGCTGCGACGGCTTTTGCATTATCCTTCATAACCGTAATGGTCTTGTAGGCGGAGCCGGCATTGTGGCAGGTCTCGCATTGTACCCCCTCCCTGAAATCAAACGATTTTTCGGCCAATTTTGCATCGTCACCGTAGCCAACAACGTGGCATTGAAGGCACTCTGTTGCTTCTGCGGCGGGCTTCGCTATCCCCCTTGCTTTTGCAATTTCGTTTGCCTTGGCCGTGGTCAATGTCTGATAGGCCTTGGCATGATTGCTGTTTTTCCAGATGTCGAATTGCTTCCCCTGCTTCTCTGAACGATGGCAAGGAGCGCACATCTTTGTCCCGACATATTTGTTCTGTCCGAAAAGACTGATGGAAGTCAACGAGAATACCGCAATCACGAGCACCGCGAATACAAGGCGGCTGTGCATAGGCTTACTCCTCTGTGTGATGAATGAAATTCGGGAAATCGTCCGTGGTACATTACCAAGATCGGGTCCTTTTCGATGTTCAAGCCCCTCCGGGTAGGAACACTTGCTATGATGAAGCCCCACTTGTTCCCGGCAAGTAGCTGTCAATTCGTTCTTCTACCGCTTTGCGCCCGTGAGTCCTGCCCTCTTCTATCTCCCAAATCGAGACAAGCGGGAAGAATTTTGAAAACAACATGAATCCCATAACAAAGGCGGATATGCCGCCCGCGAATAACGCCCACTCAAGAATCGTCGGAACATATATCCCCACGGGGAGATCCATCCTGGGATTTGCGAGCGATGGAACGACGATGATGAGCCGCTCCAGCCACATACCCACGACCACGGCAACCGAGGCAACGAAGATTCCTTTGATCGTTCTGAGCTTTTTGAAACTGAGCGTGATGACAGGAACAAGAAAATTACAGAATACCATGCCCCAAAACAATAGGGCGAAAGGGCCCGCAAACTTGTACATGATAATATGCATTTCGTGAGGTTCGGCCCCGAATACGCCTGTGAGATACTCCGAGAAAGTGAAATAGGACCAGATAAGAGACATGATGAGCAGGAGCGTGCTCAAATATCGAAAGTGAATCTCTTTCAGATAGTCTTCCAAGTGGTATGCTCTCCGAAACGCGATCATAACGATCATCAATGCGGCAATTCCCGAAAAGATCGCTCCCACGACAAAATACGGACCGAAAATTGTGCTGTGCCATCCCGGCTGAAGAGTCATGGAAAAGATGTAGGAGATGACCGTATGAACGGAAATCGCGATCGGAATGACCATCACCATCAATATATTGATTGCACGATTCAGGACACGTTGTTGATGCTCCGTGCCGGTCCATCCCCATGCCATGAATGAATACAGCCATTGGAGCTTCCCGCCCCGATCGCGGATCTTTGCAATGTCGGGGATCATGGGGAGGTACAGATAGACCGTGCTTGCGGTGAAGTAAGCGGTAATGCTGGTGACATCCCACAGGAGAGGCGATTGGAGCCTGCCGGCCGTCAGGAGGTTCATCATTCTGTCAGGACGGCCCAGGTCGAGGATGGGATGGAGTCCGCCGATGGCCAGGACGATGGCTGTAATGACTTCCGCCATGCGCGTGATCGGTCTTCGCCACTCCGCTTTCGACAGCCGGAGAATAGCCGAGATCAGCGTCCCCGCATGGCTGATGCCGATAAAGAATACAAAATTAACAATATAGAAACCCCACGTCACCGGCTGATTCATTCCGGTCAATCCCAGACCAAACCACACCTGGGCGATATACATGTACAATGCCCAAAGGAAGATGATGAGGAGGATTCCGAACGCCACATAGAATCCCTTCCCGGTTTCGTATATGGGTCTGAACAGGGTTTCATCCCGGTCAACAGAAGGCTGTGGTTTTGTTTTCATGTACCCGTTCTTCTTGCGAGGTAATAGACTTTTGGCTCGACTCCGAGATCTTCTCCGTATCGAAAGACCCGATAGCTGCGGGAGAGCCGTGCAACTTTGCTGTTTTTGTCTTCGAGGTCTCCAAACGCAATGGCATCGGCAGGACAGCTCTCCATGCATGCCGGGACGTACTCCTCATCGCCGATGGGTCGATCCTCAATATCTGCTGTCTCCTTCACTTTCTGGAGTCTATGTGAGCAGAAGGAACACTTCTCTACGACCCCCACCATTCGTCGTGAGACGTCGGGATTTCCAACATCATTGGATTCACCGATCCATTTCGGTTCGTACCAGTTGAAATACTTGGCTGTGAACGGACACGCAGCCATGCAGTATCTGCAGCCGATACACCGGTGATAGATCTGCGCGACGATCCCCTCCGGATTCCGGTATGTTGCTCCGACGGGACAGACCACCGTGCACGGGGGGTCATCACAATGAAAACACGGCTTCGGGAGTCGTTTGACGTGCGTGTTGGGGAAATCTCCTTCAAACGTGGTCACCATATCCATCCAGAAAAGTGCCCTGCCGGCCTGGGCTTCTTCTGCATCAACGATTGGTACGTTGTTCTCCATCTTGCAAGCGACGTTGCATGCTCCGCATCCGGTGCACTTGTCGAGATCGATCACCATTGCCCACTTCGCCATCAAATACTCCTTTGTTTATGTGGCAGGTGAGATGCGCACTTTTGTTGCCTGCAGTGCGGGCTTGCCGCTCAACATATCATACGAATTCTTCATGATGGCATTGGGATTTGCCCCGCGGCCCTTTGCATATCGTCCCATCGAAGTATGCCCAAGCCCGAAGGGAATGGCGATGACATTGGGCATGATCCCTTGAGAGATCTTTGCCCTTGCCCTAAGGGTTCCCACCACGGACTGCACAAATATCCATTCTCCTTCCCGGACATGGTACGTTGCGGCTGTTTCCGGATTCAATTCAACCCATGTCTCCCAATGCCGGTGAACGGAATGTCCAAACATCTCCTGCATCATGGGAAGCGATGCGCCTTGGCCATCGCGCACCTGCAGGACACGAAATGTCGTCAAATGGACAGGCATGTCCGCGTCATAGGGAACAGGCTCATGGTGGGGGAGAAATACATTGTCCCCACGCGCCGAAATATTCAATTGATTCAGAATCCGTTCCCCGTTTTTTGGGGAAGATCTTCTTCCTTGTTTTGTGACAAGAGTATCGATCGTTTCCTTCAACCGCTGGGAATAGAACTCGAACTTGCCCGAGGGTGTCGAAAACAGTTGATCCGTTCCCTTTTTCTTCCGGATCGGATTCCACCAGCCGCCCTGTTTCATGAGCCGGTCCCAGAACTCCTCAAAAGAGGCGTATTGTCCGATTTGCCATCCACGTTGCTGAAGATATTCTATCCACATCGTGCCGACGCCTTCGGATACGATGGCTCCGGCGCCCGACCGATAGACACCTTTCAGCGTCTCCTTCAGCTCATCTTCGTAGGATGCCAGGGGAAATGCCCGTGCAGCGGAACCGCCAATCCTCTTTGCGAGATCGATGACAACATCGCCGCAATGTCTTGAGTCGTACATCGGGGGAACCACCGGGTGTTGCGTCCCTACATGAGTGAATCCGACGGATTCGACGTTGGAAACTTCATCCCATCGCTCCATGAAATGATGGTCGGGAAGGATCAGATGTGCGTGTTCGCTCGTTTCGTTGAGGATGTGATCAAAACTCACCACCAGCGCGGCGGCAATCTGGGCTTCGGTGAGCTCGGTGTGGCCGGTTGCCTCGAAGACCGGATTGCCGCCGCAAATGAACAGAACACTGATCGGATAAGGTTTGCCGGCAAGGATATTCTTCGCGAATGTATCAATGGAGAATTCCGCAAGAGGGAAAGCCCCTTCATCGGTTCTGCCGATGGGGGGCTGACGCAATCCTGCGCGGGCGATTCCATCCTGGGGAATGGCACCGGCTTTGGTAAAGGGGGGTTCATCGACAAAGAAGAGGCCGCCTCTCTTGTTGAAGTTGCCGAGAAGAGCGTTCAGACTGTGCACGGCCATGGAAGCAAACGTCCCGTTTGTGTTTTCCGCGGCCCCCTGCCCGCCCATGACGAGGGCGGGCTTGATGTTCCCGAGTTCTCTCCCCAGTTGCAGAATTGTAGAACTCGGGACCCCGGTCAGTTCCTCCACCTTTTCCGGATAGTAATTTCCCAGAACCATGTTTTTGAAGCCAACGTGTCTTACGCCGGATGCCTCTGTGCGATCCTCAAACCCGAACGTATGCTGACGGACAAAATCCTTGTCATAGAGTTCTTCGCGAACCAGCACATAGGCCAGGCCGAGGGCGAGGGCTCCGTAGGTTCCAGGCCGGATGGGGATCCATTGATCGGCGTTGCCGGCAGTGAGGCTCATCCGGGATTCGATTTGCACATAACGCGTTTGCTGTTCTTCGTGATGGCTATAGAGCTTTGTGTAGTAAACGGGGGAATACCCCTCTTCGAGGAAATTGGCCCCGAAGCTGACGACGAGCCTTGCATTCAGGATATCATAGGCGGGGAGAGAAGGATGTCCCTGGACCAGGGCATACGCGGCGGCATCGTTCTGTGAAGAAGAGAACTGGAAGTAATTTGGCGAGCCATAAGCCTTCATGAAGGCGTGAATATGTCGCTTCATCAGGCGGCCTTCCGTATGACCCAGGAACGCCACCTCGTGTGACTTGCCCTGGCTTCGCAGCTCGATCAGCCTGTTGCCGATGGTTTTGAGTGCTTCATCCCAACCGGTCGATTCCCATCTGCCCGCGCCGACAGGGCCTGTTCGTTTGAGCGGCCCTTTGATTCGATCCGGGTGATAGAACGAATGCAGGGCATTGAGTCCAAGAGGACAAAGGCCTCCCTTGTTCACAGGATACACAGGGTTGCCTTTGATCGAAACGGGGACGCCGTCTACAAGTCGCACGCGAAGTCCACATCCTGAAGGGCACAATCCACAAATCGTATTCTGCCATGATTCAATCCGTGGACCATTCTTTGCTTTTTCGAGCCATTCGCCCGGCATTGCAATGACATCGTCAAGGCCCCCGACGAGGAGAGTACCTGACACGCCGCCGAACAGCTTCAAGAAGTCGCGTCTCTTTATTTCCATCGAATTCCGGTCCTCATCTGTGACATGCGAGGCAATCGTTCGTAACATTGTTCTCGCGATGACACTTCATGCAGTTTTCCATTGTGAGAAGAAGAAACTGGGAACTCACAGGAAGGGCAAAATCGTTGACATTCCCGTGGCACGTTGTGCAATCAAGCCCAGCCTTGACGACATGGCGGCGGTGTGAAAAATAAACGTGGTCGGGAACACGATACACGCGTTGCCACGGAATTGTCTCTGCCCGCTTCACGAATTCCAGCAATTTCAGCTCTTCGGGGGATTGTGAAATTGGCTGGCCGGAATGGCATGTGCCGCACACATCGAGGTTTGGAATGGTCGCTGCAGAGGACGTCTGAACGGTTGCGTGGCAATCCGCGCAGCTGAGGCCTGCGGTCTCGATGTGGGTCTTGTGGCTGTAGGCAAGAGGTTGGGTGATGCCGGTATTTGCTTTGGAACCGAGATAGAAAAGGATCACCGCACCCAAGGTGACAACAACTCCAAGGCGCAGAATCCATTTCATGCGGGGTGTCAGTTTGTCCATTTCGGTGTCTCGGATGCGGTGATGGCTCGCACAGCTTAGTTCTTCGAAGCCTTCCGCAGATACGTGTACAGGTCCCGCATCTCGACGGTGGAGAGCTGCGGCCATCGCTTGTTTTGAGTCAGAAGCATGTCTTCCATCTGTGCCGCATGATTCCACATAAGCTGGATCATCTTGACGGGAGAGCTTGTCCCCTTGGCGGAACGAAGGTCCGGCCCTTTTCCCTTGCCACCTGATTGGTGGCAGCTGGCGCATCCTTTCTCACTGAAGAGATCCTCTCCCCGCTGTGAATTTCCTTCTTTGTCTTCGAAGCCAAGGAAATAAATATATGCGATGATATCGGCCATCTCATTCCCGCTGAACTGCGGCCAATCAATGGATTCACGTTTCATGTATTCGAGCATGGCCTGGCCGTGATTCCACATCGCGCTGGCAACCTCAGTGACGCCCTTCTTGAGATCAATCTTGATGAGCCCTGCTTCGATGCGCTTCCGTTTTCCTTCCCCTACATGGCAATTGGAGCAGTGCTTTTGCCCGAAGAGTTCGCGTCCCTTTTTTGGATTCCCCACGGAGAGACGCACTTCGACGTTTGCAGTGCTGACCTGACGCAGGTAAGATGCGATATCGACGATGTCCTGGCCCGTCAACACAGGGTACTTCGTCTTCCCTTTGCTTATTTGATCGAGCATCGTGGGCCCGTGATTCCACATTGCCTGGACCAGATAGAGCGGGGCAGAATATCTTTGAATATTCCTGAAGTCAGGCCCTATCGTTCCTCCCTGCCCGCCGACGCTATGACACGAAATGCATCCCTTGGAGTTCAAGAGGCTCTTGCCGTTGGCGACGCTTCCCGGCTCGCCGAGATAACGCAAGTAGTAGAGGAAGCCAAGGAGGTCCAACATTTCAGCCTCGGTCAGTGTCGGGCGTTCCATTCTAAGCTGTCTGAACTTCCGGTTCATCTCTGGAGTATGATTCCAGATGATAGATGCCAACTCCAATGCACTTCCAAAATATTGATCGTGACTCAAATCCGGTCCTGCCGTGCCTCCATAACCGCCCACTGCGTGACATGTTATGCATTTCTTTTCCTCGAACGTGATTCTCCCGTTCAGAGGATCAGTTGGCAGTTCTAGTTCTTGTGCTTGGACCAACCCTGCGAGAAGAGTCGCCGACATCGCGGCCATTGCATGAATACGCATATCACTTCTCCTCCCTGTTAAGTGAAAGGGATCCCTGTTTCCTGTGTAAGCCTCTGTATACATAGGTCAAGACGCACGCGAGAGTGATGAAAACGGGAATGGCAATAATGCTGATAGCTACGGAGGCGCCGGGGGCATCATTAAGGTCGATCGCGAGCACGATGAGATTGATGATCCAGATGGTAATCGTAACGACGAACACCCAGATAAGAAGGACGCTGAGGAATTGAGCAAAGCGGATTGCCTTACCGGCTGTGGTGCTGGGTGAGATGTCCGTCATCGATTCATATGCTCCCCGGTGTGGTGCCAGGGAAAGTTCAAGAACCGTGCCAACTGGACTGATATCCCGCAGCTTAGTGAATTGTCAAAAAATCGTCTCAGAGTCTAAAAGAGCGTGGTTTGCAGTCCAGCGGATTCATCAGAAAAGGCCTCTCCCAAATCTGCAAATAATGTGGGGCAAACCTCTCAGAAATTTCCGAGATGCGTTAGCGAGGTGAAAACAGCGGATTATCAGCTTTGCGCCTGTTCTTTTTCGATTCGTCGAATATAAACGTACAGGGAAACGGCGAGGATGGTGATGATGAGGGAAGCCACCAGGAGTCCCCAGCGGCGGAAAAAGTATTGGTCTATTGCCTCACCGGCTTCTGCCGTGACCGTTGATGCAGCGGCGAGGCCGCGATCGGCAACTTCCTGAAATTGCTTGAGATCGAAAGAATGAACCTTGGTGCGTGTTTCGAGCCGTGCCTGACGAATTTCACGGAGTTTGAACTTCGCCTCCCCGACCTCCATTCCCTTTTGCTCGGCCTCGGAAACGAGTGAGATCGCCTCATTCTCTGCGGCAATGAGACTGTCCGCCAGAGACCTCATGGTTCGGGCCACCGCGAATCCTTTGATGTTCTCGTTCTCTTTATGGCACCAGGCGCAGACAGCACCTTCCCCGACTCCCAAGAGCTCATCGGTTGCAGCAACGATCTCGTGATTCCCGTGGCATGTTTCGCATTCAGGCAACTTTCGCGAATCGAATGCTTTCTTGTGAGGGCTGGAGGAGAACAACTCGGCATTCAACGCGTGACACGTTCCGCATACTTTGGAAACCGATTCCAATCCCGGCGGTGCAGCACCATGGTTGCCGTGGCAATCGTTGCATGCAGGTGCTCCCAGATCCTTTTTCTCCAACAGGGCCTTGCCATGGACGCTCTTGGCGTATTGCTGGTGTTGGTCCGAGGCGATGCCGTATCCCTTCATGTAGCTTGCGTCGGAGTGGCACTTTGAACACGTGGCGGGAAGATTGGTGGGATAGACGCTGGACCTGATGTCTTTTGCAGAAAGAATTTCATGGCTTTCGTGGCAGCTCGCACATTCGGCCGCCTTCGGATCTCCGCTCTTGTTGCGTTTTCCGTGAACGCTGGTTCTGTATTTCTCGAGCTGATCGATGGGGAGGCTTGGGTCGTAAGTTCGCATGAAGGTCGCGTTGGAGTGGCACTTCGCGCACGTGGCGGGAAGATTCAAGGGATGAACAGGGGATGTGCGATTCATCTTTGTGACGATCCCATGTGCCCCGTGACACGAGGTGCATTGTGCAATATGTTCTCTCCCCGAAGTGGAAAGTTTCCCGTGGACGCTTGTCTCCAGAAGCTCCATCTGATCCAAAGGAAGGGCAGATTCGTATCTCTTTACCATGACTGCAGCGTCGGAATGGCACTTTGCGCATGTGGCAGAAATGCGGTCTCCCTTCGGAACGCCGATGAATCCCGCCTTCGCGTCCATGGCGGCCTCCATCTCTTCCTTCGAGGCATCTCCCCCGTGGCAGTCTGCACAGGACAATCCCTTCGCGTAATGAATGTCTTTCTTGAACAACGCAACGTGGCTGTCTTCGATGGCTTCATGGCAGGTGAGACACTGATCTTGCGCCATGATTGCTGTTTGCACAGAAGTCAGGAGGAGGAACACGAAGCAGGAAATCCTCAAGCTATGACGCTGAGTCATGCAAGCCATCCAATAATTGTAAAGAGGATCATGTACAGCACGACGAACAACCCGACGTAGTTGACCAAACGGTTCTGCTGGCCGGCGGCGCTCTTTCGGTCCCAAAAGGGAACGAGAGTCCATATGAGCCCCGCGAGACCAAAGAGGAGAATACCGAGTACCTCTCCGTCAACGAAAAACACCTGGGCAGGAATGTACTTCAGGGATTGGAACATGAACATAAAATACCACTCCGGCTTTATACCGCTGGGTGCCGAGGCAAATGGATCGGCTTTCACGCCAAGCTCCCACGGAAACAGCACTGCGAGGATGGCGATCACGTTCAACACCAGAAGCCACAGAAGAAGATCCCGGAGGAGGAAGTTGGGGAAGAACGGCATGGTCTTTTGATTTGCGGGTGAATTCTCAAAACCGATCGGCTCACTCATGCCTTGACGCTGAACCAACAGGAGATGGATTCCAAGGAAGACAACAAACAGGCCGGGGAAAATGGCGACATGGAAACCAAACATTCGCGACAGTGTTGCCCCCGTAACATCTTCGCCGCCCCGCAACAGGATCATGATCGGTTTTCCGATCAGAGGCACGACGCCCGCAATGTCGGTGCCGACTTTTGTGGCAAAGAAGGCCAATTCGTTCCAGGGCAAAAGATAACCGCTGAAGCCGAAACCCATTCCCAAAAACAGCATGGCCATCCCCGTAAGCCATGTTATCTCCCGAGGCTTGCGATATGCCTTCGTGAAATAGACGCTGAACATATGAATGATGGCGGCAAGGATGAAGAGGTTGGCGGCCCAGCTGTGGATGGAACGGATCAACCAACCGAATTCCACCTTCGACATGATAAACTGGATGCTTTCAAAAGCGAGCTCTTCGCTTCCTTTATAATAAAAAAGAAGGAGAATCCCCGTTACCACCTGAATAATGAAAAGAAAGAGAGAGACCCCACCGAAATAGTACCAAACCGAATGTTCATGGACGGGGACGTATTTCTTTCCCATGAACTCGATCAAATCACGGAGCTCAACCCGTTCGTCAATCCAGCGATAAATAGTGAGAAGTTTGTTTTTCATACATTCTTTGAAATGAAGACTTCCTCACCCTGCACGACGACGCGGAGCGGATCCAACGGCCGCGGGGGCGGGCCGGCAATGTTTCTCCCCGTAAGGTCGTACTTGCCGTTGTGGCAGGCGCACCAGATCACCCCCATATCCTTGCGAAACTGCACAGTGCAGTCAAGGTGGGTGCATGTGGCGTTGAATGCGCTAAGTTCACCGTTGGCTGCCCGAACCAGGATCACGGGTTTGTTGCCGAATTTTACAATCTGCCCGCTTTCCTTCTCGATATCCTGAAGCTTTCCGACCTTGACACTGGTCACTTCCACTTCTGCCTGCTTTGGCGGCTTCAGATACGCGACCAATGGATAGAGGATGGTTGCTACCCAAGCCAGGAAGCTTCCTCCGAGAATGTATTTGAGGAAGTCCCGCTTGGATTGCTTTGCTAGCGTTTGTTCGATGTTTTCCATGAGTCGGATTCTATTGAGCGCTGTGACAATCGCTGCAAATCATCTCTTTCCACGAGTCCCCGATGTCGACGGGATGCCGGTATTCCAGCCCGCTGACCGAAATCCTGAGCGGTTCTTTCTCGAACTGCTGCGAAAGAATCGTGTGACAGGTGTTGCAGTCCTTTGAGAGGACTTTTCCATCATCTGCCTGATGCTTCCCGTCATGACAACGGAAGCATCCGGGGGAATACATGTGGCCGATGTGATCGGGATACTGCCGCCAATCATGCTTCATTTCGGGAAAATAGTTGCGTGAATAAATGGTCTGGAGTTCTTCGATTGCTTTGCCGATTGCCGCCTGCTTTTGAACTGCAACCTGAGGGTAGTTCGAGCGATAGAATTCCTCCACAACCGTTCGAATGCTGTCGAGCGCAACTGCCTTTGTCGAATAGGGTTTTTCCAGTGCCTGGACAGCTGTGCTCTTGATATAGGGAAGGCTTCGGTCGATCCACCCGAGCTCCATAACATGGTTGACCGATTGGGCGGGTTGATGATAGATGTGTGTGGGTCGGTTGTGGCAATCGATGCAATCCATGCGGCGATGCTCGACGGCCTGGATCTCTTCGTCGGAAACGTTCGCTTCCGTGTTCCGATAGATCCGCTCGACGCCGTCCCTGCTCTTGACGCGAACCCAGGGAATGACCATTCGTTCGCTATCCAGGGCAGCGTACGTCACTTCATTGTTGATGTTCATGTGCCAGTGAATACCTGATGTCGGTCCCGCCTCGATATTCCCGCCGCCAATTTTCATCAACAGCCTGATGTTCCATTTGGTGTTTTGTTCGTCGGCAATGAAGTTCGTGATGCTCCGCTGCTTTTCGCTGAAAAAGTTGCGGGGCCAATGGCACTGTTCGCAGGTTTCCTGAGCCGGACGAAGATTCTCAATGGGTGTGGGGATCGGCCGGGGATACTTATTGAAAAGTGTGGCATAGACCTGGTAGGCGCCCGACATCTTTGAGCGCACAAACCAGCCCGCACCCGGTCCAATGTGGCACTTCACACATCCAACCCTCGCATGGGGAGAGAATTGATAGGCAGTGTATTCCGGCTCCATGACTTTGTGACACATTTCCCCGCAGAATTGATCGGAGTCGGTGTATTCGTACGCTTTGAAACTGCCGAAGGCGGAGAACATGAGGAGGAGAACGCTGCCGACAGAGAAAAAGAAGAATGCGGTTCGATGACGCGGATTGTTCAAATCGATGTGAGGGAGCCGCAGTCCGTGTGGTTTTCCGCTTCGCTCTCTTCGGTGTTCCCGCCAGATTCCGATGCCGATGAGGATGAGTCCGAAAATAAGGATGGAAGGGAGGACGACAAACGCGATGATCCCCATGTACGGCTTCTGCTCCTCCGAAAAAAGCTCCAGCACCATGAGGAACAAAATGAGGCCGAAACTGACGGAAGCAATCGTCGCCCCCGCCAGCGTAATCAGGTTGTAGAAGCTATCAGGGAAGATTCTCTTCATAGTTCTCTTTTGTTTCCGATTTCCCCGAAAACCTAACAACTAAATTCCTCAGAGTCCACCCTTTTATTGGTGGAACTCTGGGTCACATCCGGAAAAAGAAGAAGAAGGGTCAGCGTTTGACGACATCCCTGGCACGTTCCTTCTCAAGGAAACGCTCGATACGTTGCTTATCGGACAGGGCTGTTTCGATACGGCGTAAAGCTTCTTTGATGTCGTTGCTGGATGAGACGTAGGAGAGTCTGATGTACTCCTGATCTTCGTCGGGGAGGCGGGTGCAGAAGCAGTGCTGGCTGAGGACGGCGACACCGGCCTCGTGAAGCAAGAATTGCTGCAGCTCACGCGAACTGTCGAAACCATGCTTGCGGCATGCCCGGGTGACATTGGGATAGGCATAGAAGGCCCCTGCCGGCGTGTGACACGAAAAACCTTCAATCTTGTTCAGTCCCTCCACGATAAGATCCCGATTCCCCCGAAACTCTTCGATCATGGCAGTGACGTAATCCTGAGGTCCGGTCATGGCCTCCATCGCGGCATATTGCGTGAAGGTTGCGGTGCACGAATTGGAATTGGTCATCAGGCGGCTGACGTGGAGCGCCAGTTCTTTCGGCATGACGCCGTACCCCACTCTCCAACCCGTCATGGCGTAGGTTTTCGAGTGTCCGTCGAGAATAATCGTTCGTTCTTTCATTCCCGGGAATTGACTGATACTCTCCGGCTTTCCAGAATACAGAATCCGTGAGTAGATTTCATCCGAGAGCACCCAAAAATCGTGCTTGAGAGAGAGCTCGGCGACTTCGTGCAGATCTTGTTTGGGTACAACCCCGCCGGTCGGATTATGGGGGGAATTGATGATCACCATTCTTGTGCGGTCGGAAATCTTCGAACGAAGCTCCTTCACATCGAAACTGAAGTCACGCTCTTCCCGCAGCCGCAGTGGCACCGCTTTTGCCCCCACAAAATTGGCCATCGATTCGTAGATGGGATAGCCGGGAACGGGATAGATCACCTCGTCGCCTTCCTCGATGCACGCCAGCATGCTGAAGAAAATAACCGGTTTTCCGCCAGGGACAACAACGACTTCGCTGGGGTCGACAGGGATTCCCCGTGTCGTCGAAACATAGTCCGCGATGATGCGTCGGAACTCGGTAATACCGGCGGAGGGACTGTAATGCGTCAGGTCCTTGTCCAGGGCTTTCTTTGCCGCCTCTTTGATATTGGGCGCAGTCCCGCAAGCCGGCTCGCCGATCGAGAGTGTGATAATGTCGCGGCCCTTGGACCTCAGTTCATTGACTTCGGCAAGCACTTCAAACGCAGTTTCAGTGCCGAGACGTGACAGACGACGTGCGAGTTTCATAGTGTTCTCCCTGTCGTGAAGACTAATACTTCATTTCGACAGATCGTTTTTTGAGGTTGATGAGTTCCATGGCCTTGTGGGCAATATGTTCTGCGCTGACTTCGAATTCCTTTACCAGCTCCCACGGGGCGCCGGATTCGCCAAACCGGTCCTTGACACCAATCGAACCGGTGATGACCGGCGTCTGATATAAGGAAGGAGATTCCGTGATAATGCGGCACACTCTGTCGGCGAGGCCGCCGATTTGATGCTCTTCTGCAGTCAGAACGACGCTTGTTGCTCCAGCTGCGTCTGTGACCGCTTTTTCGTCAAGGGGTTTGAGCGTGTGCATGTTGACGACGCGGGTTTCGAGATCGAAGTCCTTTTTGAGGATATAGGCCGCCCGCATGGCTTCAGGAACCATGGGACCGCAGGCAATAATTGTCAGCTGTTCGTCTTCATTCTCGTACTCGGAAGCCAGAACCGTTTCAAATGCGTCCACAAAACGCGGCTGTTCGCTCCTGTATCTGATGACATTCGCTTTGCCGAACTTGAAGGGGGTGTGTTCCGTGGAGACGATCGGAGTCGCCTCGCGTGCGAAACGAATGAATTTCGGACCCTTCATTCCAAAAAGAAAATAATCCGTCGCTTTTCTTGTTTCCGTAATGTCGCAAGGGACTGAAACGCTCATGTTGGGAAGTCCGCAGATCTGGAAGAGATCTTCAAGTGCCTGATGTGTCGCACCGTCGGGGCCCACGGAGACGCCCCCGTGCGCTCCGGCGATCAGGACATTGAGCTCACCGTAACACACCGTCGTACGAATCTGGTCGAGGCAACGTGCCGCGGCGAAGGTTCCGTAGGTGCCGAGCACCGGGATCTTTCCTTCGCGGGCAAGTCCCGCGGCGACACACACTGCGCTTTGCTCCGCAATCCCTATACTGATCCAACGGTCTTTTCGCTCAGGATTCTTATCATGGAAATCGCTGATGGTAATCGATCCGGATATATCGAGACCCAGACAGACAATGCGCTCATCTCCTCCTCGCTCTCTCAGCGCGTTGCCGAACCCTTTGCGTGTCGGCTGCATTTCGACGCGCATCAACTCATCGCTGTTCCACCAATAATTGCGTTTGAACTTCGGCATCTTCTTTTCGAGTTCCGTCTCGGCTTTCTTCTGATGGGCCTTTGCCGAAAGCAGCATTTCGTCGACCGGGAGTTTTCCCTTGAGCCCGAGCTGCTCGAGCCCCTTGTTCATTTCGTCGATATTCGGTGTCTTCCCATGCCATCCGGCTACATTCTCCATGAAGTCGACGCCTTTTCCCTTGATCGTCTCTGCGATGATGACCACCGGCTTTCCCTTGACCTTCTGTGCCTGACCGTACGCTTTGACAATTTGGTCCATCTTGTGTCCGTCTATTTCAATCACTTCCCATCCAAAGGAGCGGTACTTCTCGGCGAGCGGATCGACATTCATCACTTCTTTCACCCAACCGTCGATCTGGAGACGATTCTTGTCGATAATCCCGATGAGGTTGTCAAGCTTGTAGTGGCCTGCCTCCATCACCGCCTCCCAGATCTGGCCTTCCTGCTGTTCACCATCTCCCATAATACAGTACACTTTTGAGTTCGATTTCTTGAGACGGAGCCCTAAAGCCATTCCCACAGCAATGCTGAGTCCCTGGCCGAGCGAGCCTGTGGAGACTTCGACACCCGGAAGTTTCAACCAGTGAGGATGTCCCTGGAATGGACTGCCGAGTTTTCGCAACGTCACCACATCCTTCACATCGTAAAATCCCGCCATACCCAATCCCAAGTACAAACTTGGCGCCTTGTGGCCGGCCGACCAAACGATTCTGTCGCGGTTCTCCCATGAAGGATCTTCAGGATCAAGTTGTGCAGCGTGAAGGTACAAAGCTGCTGTGAGGTCCATAACGGAAAGTGTGCCTCCGGCATGGCCGGAACCGGCTGCGGCAAGGCAAATCAAATCGTATCCGCGCATCGTACGAGCTGCATCTTCCAACTGCGCGATGGTGTATGATGATCGGACCTGTCCGGTCTGTGAGTTCACGAGAGCCATGGCTGCATCCTTTGGTGGTAACGTGTTATTCCTGAACAAACCAATTCACAGTGAAGCACTCAATTCGCGTACCAGAAGGATGGTTCAAGGCGGAAGAAAAGAACTTGCGGGGCATGCAAAAACAAGGGGAAATTCCCAAGAATGGGAAGAAATGCGTCCCATTTTTGCAAATTCAGATTGAACGAAAAGAGCTACGCGGAAGAAGGTGAGGGACGCTAACGGTATGCAAAGACCATAGCGTAAATGATCATCACAACGAGTATGAAGCCAAGGGAGAGAGCCATCCACGCAAAAACTTTCACTGCGCGTAAAACGATTGGGGGATAAGGATCGGCCATCAGCTTTTCAAGTTCACCTGAATTTTTCAATGCTTCATATTCTCTCGGGCGTTCTTCCTTGAACTCCTCAAGAGGCACGCGCCCGGTAAAGATTACGAGGTCCATGGGAAATTTTTCAGGACGGAGATGGGTGTTGAAAAAATGAACCGTAAAAATGAACCCAACGGCGAGCAAGGCCTCATCGCTGTGAATGATCGTGGCAACGTTGATGAGCCACCCGGGCATGAAGAGAGTGAACAACTCGGGAAACCAGAGCATCAGTCCTGTCGATCCGATGACGAGCACTCCCCAGAACACGGCGAAGTAATCGAACTTCTCCCAATAGGTCCAGCGTCCGTATTGCGGACGAGGGCCGAGGTGGAGAAACCACTTCATGGATGCGATGAATTCCTTCAGATCCTGCTTCGTGGGAAACATCGTGTCGGGTCCCAGGAGGATGGCCCGCAATGATCCCGCGTCCTTCCGTTTCTTTTGGAGAACATTGTAAAGGTGGGTAAAGAAAATGCCGAACATGAAGACGGCAGCGATGCGGTGGATATAGCCGGCAGACTCATATCCCCCGAGGATTCTCGAAAGAACATTTGCCCATCCCGTGTAGGAAAACTTCAGGGTCATGCCGGTAAGAGCAAGACTGATGAAGCTGACGATCATAATAATGTGCAGCACGCGCTCGAGGCGAGAGAACCGAACAACCTGACGCTCTGTTTCCGGGCTCTTCATTCTGATTCTTTCGGTTCCTGATTATCTTGCTCTAGCTTTCTCCGGCGTTCCCGCCTCATCTGGAGAGCTCGCGGGAGCCAGAGGAGCGTGTGGACACCTCCAATGACGAATGTCCCGATAAGAAGACCTGTCATACCCCAAAATGTCCAGAAGAGGAAGGGGTACTTGTCGGGATCATGGTGCGTTGCGTGGGTGAGATATCCCGCAAAACGCCGGTTGGCCCCGGGATGGCATTTCTGGCACGTTGAAACGACGTTGTCGTGGCTTAAATGCGATTTCGGATTAGCGACGGGAAGAATGTCGTGTGCTCCGTGGCAGTCATAACACTTTGCCGTTTTCGTATATCCGAGCTGCGAAACCTTTCCGTGGTATGTGTCAAAGTAGGTGGTGGCGATCTTCTCGTGACACCTGCCGCACTTTGTCATGATATCCAGTTTGAAACCTTCGATGTCGGTCCGCCGAATGGTATGGGCCGAGTGACAGTCGTTGCAGACGGGGAGCTTCTTGTCCGTCTTATGCATCATGGTCGAATGGATGCTCTGCACAAACTGCTCCTGTATTCCATGATGGCATCGACCGCATGTGGCCGGGACGTTCTCTTGATTGACGCTTGACGCGGGATCCGATATGGGAAGGACATTGTGAGCCGGATGACAGTCGCTGCACGTCGCGGTTACTGTGAGACCACTCTTCAGCAGTCCCTTTCCGTGAATGCTCTCAGTGTAATGATTGATGATCTCATGTTCCGATCCGGTGTACCGCATGGCGGCTTTCTTGCCCTCCTGGTGACACTTGCCGCAAAGCCCCGGGATGCTGAGGGCAAAGATGGGGGACTTTGGATCAGTCCGGCCCTTCACCTCATGCGTGCCGTGGCATTCCTTGCAGGTTGGGGCATTCGGATCATTGTTTGAAATCAATTTTCCGTGCATGCTCCTCAGGTACTGCTGCCCCACTTCTGCGTGGCACGAGGAACAATCGACTTTCTCTGCAATGGTTTCGCACGGCCGATGTCTCGATGCATTCACACCCGCGTGGCACTGGCTGCAAGAGATCTTCTGATGTCGTGAGTGAGCTAGGGTGTCCGCTTTCACAGCAAGCGATCTGCCGTCATCTGATGCCCTGATTGAAGCTCGTTCGTGGCAGCGGAGACAGTCCTTGTCCGCCATCCCCTGATCGTAAAAGACCTTTCGCGCTTTGTGAGGCTGGTGACAATCTACGCACGCCGGGAGTACATGTTCCTGTTTTTCCCATAGCTCACCCTTGATCACTTTGCGGTGCACGTCCTCAATCTGTGCGTGGCATGCGGTACACGTCGCGGCAATATTGGCCCGGGAAATCGACGAACGGGAATCAGTGTGGGGAAGAATGAAGTGCGGTGTGTGACACGATGCGCAGTTCGCCGATACAACGAGGCCCTTCCTGAGGAGGCCCTCGGCATGAATGCTTTCAGAATAGTTTTCAAGGATGCGCGATTGAGGTATCTCCCGTTCTCTCTGCACACGGGTTCCCTCCTGATGGCAGCGGCCGCACAGAAACGGTATGCGGAGCGGGGAAACGGCCGACTCGGTGCTCGAGACGGGAACAATGGAATGGCTTCCGTGGCATGACTGGCAATTCGGGGCCAGTGCGTCGCCGCGGGCAACCGCTTTGCCGTGGAGGCTTTCCTTGTGGAGTTCTTCTTCAGAGGTGTGGCATGTGCCGCATTGGACCGGGGCAACCGGCACTTCATGCGGCATCTCCTTTCCCTCGAGATCCATGTGGCACGTGACGCATGAAAGATCTGCATGGGTGGATTTCGCGAAGGTTGCCTGATCGACGAAGAGCGAAACCGTTTTCCCCTGCCGCTCGGTCGTAAGACTCTTGTCTTCATGGCACGAGAGGCATTCGGTGTTATCCTGGCCAAGGGCAATCCCGTTCATCGCGAGGGCCAGGAACAATGCCGTCGCAAGCCGCCCTCCATAAGAGCGAGGGGAGGTTCTATGTGCGGTCTTTGTCATCGCTTTCTCGCCCGGAAACAGTCATCATCCCTTCCTCTGTTTTTTCACGTCGAATGGCTTCGAGTTCGAGCGGATGTTCCTCCTGCATTTCCCCCTCCGTCACCGTTCCGGTCCAGAATGCCAGGTTGATGGGGTAGGTATCCGGGTTGAACATGACGTAGTAGAAATGCCACACGATGATTGCCAGTGTCGCAAGCCAGGCTTCGTAGAAGTGTATCAAACGGGCCACATCATATCCAAGTTTGGTCAGGAGTCCGATGAAGGTGTTGTCGAACCACATGATAAATCCCGTCGCACCCATGACCACTGTGCCCCAAACGAGCGCCCAGTATTCGCTCTTTTCGATGTAGCTGAATCGTCCGAACCTGGGTTTTTCGCTTGTGATTCCCAGGTTATATTTGAGGATATCGCGCGCATCAAGGAGGTCCTGGAACCGGGGCATCAGGTCGCGAATCAGTTCCTTTCCCCGGGGGATGAACAAGACATAGTAGATGTGATAGAGTGCTGCAAGAATCATTGCCACGGCCGCCATTCTATGGACAAGGCCGCGAAGATCAAAGACCTCGTCGCTGAGAGCTCTGATCGAGGCGACCCACCAGGCATCGGGATACCGGAGCATGAATCCTGTAATGACAAGAGTAATAAAGCTCAGAAGGAGCGAACCATGCTGGAGCCGTTCACTGAGCGTCATCCGAAGGTACAAATGGTGCCCCACGTGTTCTTCGTGGATCACTCCGCGTCGAATAAGCAGCTTCTTGCGTGACTTCCTGATAAAATCAATTGCATTGTGGAAAAACATTCCGCCAATCGTTGAAACAATGAGGATGATATAAATGGTTGCGACCCAATAGAGCAGGGGATCGTCCTCGCTGCTGGAGACATCCACATGGACCGACCCGATCGCAAATCGATCGTTGGCTCCCCGGTGACATTTTCCGCACGTTTCAGCAATGTTGCTCTTGTTCGTCAGAGATGTGGGATCGGTGGATGGCTTGATGTTGTGAACGCCATGGCAGCTTGTGCAATTGGCAACTTCGATCGATCCCCCGCGGATCGCAAGGCCATGGTAACTGTCATCAAACGTTGTGAATCGGTCTGAAGCAATGCCGTATTTCTGAGTCAACTTCACGGAACTATGGCAGGGGGAGCAGACTTGGGCCGACACGTTCTTCGCCGCAATAGGGGATGAAGGATCGGTGTGGGCCAGAATGTTGTGTTCGCCGTGACAATTCGTGCAAACAGGGGAGTCCGTGTTTCCCTGACTCAGAGCTTTACCGTGAATGCTCTCGGCGAATTCCTTCGTAACTTCCGCGTGGCACTTCGAACACGTTTGCGGAATGTTGAACTTGTTGACCTTCGAAGCAGGGTCGTTCCCTTTCAGCATCTGATGGCTGCCGTGGCAATCGACACAATTGGCAGCTTTCGCGTTTCCTGCCTGAAGCGCCGATCCGTGCACGCTGTGTTCATAGGCTGCAATGAACCGGGCCGAGGGGGCAACACGGGCCCGCACGCTCTCATCGTCCAGATGACACGACAGGCAAAACTTCTCCTGGGCAATCTTCACCTGCACGGAATCCCTTCCGGGTCGAATCTTGGTGAGATCATTCCGGTGACACGCAATGCAGTTGGGGGCGCCCATGATTCCCGCGTTAAGCGCCTGACCGTGCGCTGACTCCAGGAATGCCTTTCGTTCGCCGGTGTGGCATTTGCCGCAGAAGTCCGGCTGCTTCTCAGGGGAGGTGCGTGCCGCGGGATCGTTCGGCGATACGACATCGTGTGTCCCGTGGCAGCTCTTGCAGGAAACGTCAGGTGTGCCGTTGCGTCCCGTTGCACGCATCATCTGAGGGTGGAATGCGTGCTTGGGCGGGGCATCCCGATGGCACGTCATGCAATTGATGGGAGAGATCGTTTCCTTGTGCGGTATGTTGTCTTTGTCAAAACCCGTATGGCACGCCACGCACGAAAGCTTGCGGTGGGGAGACTGTTTCAAGACCCCCTCTTTCACGAACAGCGAAATCGACTTGCCGTTCTTTTCCATTGTCAACGATTCGTCACTGTGGCAGGCGAGGCAGTCTTCGTTGGTTTGTGCAGCAGCGGGCGAATTGACAAGAATCAGAAGAAGAACGGCCCATCCTGCTGTCGACAGTATGGTCCTTTGAACTCTAGAGATGAGGGGGTGCGTCATTGCGGTTTTTCTATGAATCCGAGATTTCGAGATGAGTCACTGCGCATCCCCGGGCTCCGATGCTGGCACATCGGGGGGATTCTGCCCGAGTCATGCCGGTGGAACGGGGGATTTCAGCCGTGGAACAACAAGCTTCATGCCGCTGAAATATTCCACAGCACCCGCAATAATGGGGATTTTTTGGCAAAAAGGAAGGAAAAACTTCACAGAAACGCTAAGCTTGTTTCCCAGAACCAAGAACCTCCTCAGAATGAGTTTTCAGCAGAGACCTTCCGAAGGACTTGAGCGTAACCAGCGGGCATGGGGCCATCCGAACGACCTTCTCTGTAACACTGCCGAGCAGGAGGTGTTCAATGCCCGTCAAGCCATGACTTGACATGATGATGAGGTCAATATCATTCTTCTTGGCGAATCCGATGATATCGACGGCGGCGCGACCTTCCTTGATATGAAATTCGAGGGGAACTTGAGGTCCGGAGGCCTCATCCGCGAGCCGCTTCATTTCTTTCAGAGTGGTCGCCTCAACTTCCGGGAACCAGGCGGTCAACGAGGTTTGCCCCGTTACGTAGAACGAGGGATGGATGACTTCTTCGACAATGTGAAGAAGTCTGACGGTTGAGCCAAAATCGCATGCCAGATACTTTGCGTGACTGATCGCATCACGGGAGAATCCGGAAAAATCGATCGGAACGAGGATCTGTCTGAACTGCGTCATTGCCGACTGCTGTTTCATCTCCCGAACCGTGATGACGGGACACGGAGCGAGCCGCACCACTTCTTCGGCGACGCTTCCAAGCATGAAGTGATTCAATCCGCGGCGACCATGCGTTCCCATCACAATGACGTCGATCCCCCGATCGGCTGCGTATTCAAGAATCGCCGGGGCTGCGGAAATTCCCCGAACCGTGGATTGTTCGATCGTAATGTCGCGATAGCTTCTCCGCTCGATGGCGGCCCTCACCTGGCTGGATGAGAGCCGGTCGATTTCGCTCTGGATCTTGTCCAGATCCGGCAGATGATGACCCAAATCATAGGGATCATATTCAAGCGGGAGAAGAACGTGGATGATTGAGAGGGAAGCGTCATAGCGTTCTGCCAGGGAAAGTGCGTGAATCAGCGCCTGGTCGGAACACCGGGAAAAATCGGTTGGAAAGAGAATTTTCTTGATTGTCATCATGGCGATCCTCTGCCGCGAGGAATCTTCGGCGGTCAGTGTACGACGTTCAGATTCGAAAGCTGATAAGGAGATATCGCTCCCGATTGATACTCAGAAGGCTATCTTGGTTGCCGGTCGATTCTGTTCTTTCTTGCGGCATCGCGAACACAAGAGGCCGGATGGATGGTGGAGCAAGTCCTTCCGCGCGATGCGACGGCTGCAGCTCGTGCATCTCCCCAACGTCCCACTTGAATACCGGTCAAGGACGTCCCGCAGTCGGACAACCGGCGAAGCCGAATGCATTTGGAGAATCCCTGTCTGTCGGATAGTGCGCAGCAACTTCTGAGGCGACGGTTCGGCGGTTTTCAGGACGTTGTGAACGGTGAGATCTTGGACGACATCGCGGAGTGTCTGGTGATAGAAGCGCTGAAACGTGACATCCATTTCATGCAGGAGCGCCCGGGCAAGTTTCTCGTCGCTTGTGATCTTCATGATCGGTCCTCCTTCTTGGACGATGCAATGCAGGACTATCCGGAAGAATCATTGCAGTGGAGCCTCTGTCCCGCTTTCAGTGCGGGCAGTAAAATGAATTGCCATAAGAACTGAAACAAGTTCCGACACCAGTTCTGCATTGATCGGTTTGTAGAGAATCAGATCGGAAACATTGCGGATGGCCTGCTCGATTTCCGGACGGTTGTTGCGAAAGACATGGAACATCACCACCGGGTTCTTGTTCTTCCTCCGTTTTAATACCTCAACGGTCTTGAGAATATCCGGAGGGAGCGGGTACAGGTCAACCAGCAACAACGGGGGATCGAGCCGGTTGATGTGCTCTTCGAGCATTGCAAGATTTGTCTCCGCCTCAATCGGATAATGCTCCTCAAGGAGCATGGTGAGGCTCTTCGCGATGTCATGATCCGGGCTGAAGATGAGGATTGCGTTTGTCCGGTCGACCTGAGAGACAGGTTTGGCTTTACTATGGGGAACGGGTGTCGTCATTGCCTTCAATGAGAAAATGTCAATTCCCATGCCAATGGAGGTTCCTGTGAGCAGGGAAAGTCGGGGTAAGAAAACGGTGAAACGGGGCATGTTTGTCGCGGGAATGGCGCCGGAATTTCAGGAATGCGAAAAGCGGAGGGGGCATTTCCAAGAAATGAAAAATCACAGAGCGTTCAAAATTGCAACAGTCAGTCCTTGCTGAGCGGGATGCTGAGTTCCTCGAACTTCCTGTACAAGGAGGAGAGGCTGATGCCAAGGGCTTTTGCCGTCTCTTCCTTGTTGAACGCGTGGTTCCCCAGAGTCTGTTGAATGAACTGCTTTTCAAAATGACGAACGGCATCCTTGAGGGACTCTCCGCCGCCCCGGGGGAGGGTCGTATTCGTGAGGTCGGTGGACCGGAAGTACTCAGGAAGGTTCTTGAGCTGAATAAAATCTTCATCACAGAAAATCACGGCTCGCTCGATCACATTTTCGAGTTCGCGGACTTCCCCTTTCCAGCGATAATTCACCAGGGACGTCATGGCTTCGTTGCTGAATCCTTTGATTGCCCGGTTCATTTGTTTTCGGTAGAGGTCAAGAAAATGATTCGCCAGAAGAGGAATGTCCGATGGACGCTCTGTCAGTGACGGGAGGTGTATTTCCACGACGTTCAGCCGGTAGAAGAGGTCCTCCCTGAATTTCCCCTTTTCCACTTCTTGCCGGAGATCCTTGTTGGTCGCCGCAATGATGCGCGCATCAACGGTGACCGGATCGGTCTTGCCGACCGGTGTGATTTCTTTCTGCTCAATAGCCCTGAGGAGTTTCACCTGCAAATGGCTCGGGATCTCACCCACTTCGTCGAGGAAAATGGTTCCCCCGTCTGCCACCTTGAATAATCCTTCCTTGTCGGATGTCGCGCCCGTGAAGGATCCTTTTTTGTGTCCAAAGAGTTCGCTTTCAAACAGCGTGTCGACAATTGCGCCGCAATTGACGGCGACAAAACGCTTCTGTTTGCGAAGGCCGTTGTAGTGAATGGCGCGCGCGACAAGCTCTTTGCCTGTCCCGCTTTTCCCGGTGATCAGCACTGTTCCGTCGCTCTGGGAGAGGCGTTTGATCGTCTCGAACATCTGTTTCATACTCGAGCTTTGACCGATGATGCGGTCAAAATCGTACGTTCGGCTCAACTCCTGACGCAAGAGGATGTTTTCCGACACAAGAGCACGATGATCCATGAGTTTTCGAACGCGATGGATCAGATCATCGAACTCGATCGGTTTGAGAATGTAGTCGTACGCACCCTTTCGCAGCGCCTGAATGGCCGTTTCAATGGATGCAAAAGCGGTAACGATCATGACAAACGTCTGAGGCGTCCGTTGAGTCACTCTCTCCAGAAGCTCAATGCCGCGCATCTCAGGCATTTCAATATCTGTGATCACGAGGTCGAAGGGTTTTTCTTCATGCTTCCGGAAGGCTTCCATACCGTTTGCAGCTTCTTCCACCTGATATCCTTCTTTTCGCAACACAAAGACAAGAGATTCGCGGATGATCTGTTCGTCGTCGGCAATAAGAATGCGTGAAGGCATCTAGATTCCTTTCACCGGTAGTGTAATGGTAAATGTGCTTCCTTCGCCTGGTTCGCTGTACACGACCACGTCTCCCCCGAAGTTCTTTACGATGCCGTAGCTGACCCAGAGGCCCAGTCCGGTGCCCTTTCCCACTTCCTTTGTGGAAAAAAACGGTTCGAAAATTTTCTCTTTGTCGGCCGGATCGATTCCCTTCCCGGTATCGCGAATTGTAATGACCACGTCACGCAATGTATGGAGAGTCTGGATCGTGATGGTGCCGGGAATATTGTCGAGTGCGTCGACGGCGTTCATGAGAATATTGATGAACACCTGTACGAGTTGATCGGGGACCACCAGGAGTTTCGGCATCCCGGCCATGAGCTGGACGTCGAAGGTGATGTGTTTGACCTTCTTTCCGTATTGAACAATGTTCAGCGCATCTCTCAGGACTTCGTTGATGTCCGTCGCCTTTACGACATAGTTCGACGGGCGCGAAAAATCAACGAGATCTCGTATGATGCGTGTGATCCTGTTGATCTGATTCTTGATCAGCTCGAGTTTTTCCTTTGCGAACTCGTCCTGGGTCGTCCTCAGAATCACCTGAACAAGAGAAGAGATGGACGTGAGTGGGTTACCGACTTCATGAGCGATTCCGGCGGCAAGAGTCCCGATACTCTCCATTTTTTGAGAGCGGACAAGTTGTTGCTCAAGTGCCTTCTGTTCGGTAATATCCCGATGTGCCCCCAGGAACCCGACAACCTTCCCCTTGGCATCGACAATCGGCGAAATGACCAACTCCGTGTGAAACTCCGATCCGTCCTTGCGTTTGTTTTGAACCTCACCGACCCACATCTTGCCTGTCATGATCTCGTTCCACACCTGTCCCCAAAATTCCTTTGAATGTCGCCCGCTGTTGAGGATGTTGGGATTCCGTCCGATCAGCTCCGAGCGGTCGTATCCGCTCGTGCGTTCGAATGCCGGATTCACGTAGACCATCACGCCCCTGGCATCAGTGATCTGAATGGGATTGACCGTGTGGTGGATGACATTGGAGAAACGGAGCAGGTCGAGCTCCTTCTTCTTCTGTTCAGTAACGTCGCGCGCAAGGATAATCTGGTAATTGGCATCCTTGGATTGGAGTTGCTTGATATCGATCGATGCATCGAAGATTGTTCCATTGGCATGCACAAGCTGCGTCTCCATCCTGCGGTCCTGTGCATCGGATTTCAGAAGCCGGATCAGCGGTTCCTGCTTTTCTGATGGGATCAGATCACGCAACGTCAGAGCATCGAGCTTCTCAGGCTCGTAGCCCGTCTGATCTGCCGCGGCCTTGTTATGATCGAGGATCTTCAAGTCCCCGTCAAGAATGAAAATCATCTCAGGGAGTAGATCGAAAACCCGGCCGTATCTCGACAATGGAATTGCCATGCGTTCACTCTGTGCAATCAACGTGCCATGATTTGCAGTATTGGGAATTCCCGTATCTGTTTCAAAAATAAAGGGAAAATCGGTACCAAATTCAATGAGTTCCGATTATCGGGAAAAGAACTGCTCATTCCGACCTGAATCGAGCTAATACGGACCCATTGGTTGCCTCTTACTCTATAATAACGCGGAACCGGAATCCGTTCTTGACACTTGGAAGCGTCGCGGGTTGGGTTGTTCGCTTCATCATTTTGCAAAAAAGGGAAGTGCTATTCTTGAATTCAATAGATAGGTCGAAGAAAGCACGCGTTTCTGGGGGATTTCATCACTTTCGAGCGGGTTGACAATCGTCACCCCGGACTGGAACGAATATTGAGTGAAGACGGACATGATTCGATCTGTTTGCACAACTGAAGGAGGCTCTATGGAACAGTATTGGAGCGCAATTCAGGACAGAGTGTGCCCAAAATGTATCGACGGGGATGGGGCGGGAAACTGCCGGCTACCTCTCGATCAATCCTGCGCTGTCCAGGAATTCCTTCCGCAAATCGTCCAATCGGTGACGAGTATCCGATCGGACCGGTACGACGACTATGTCGAGGCCCTGCGAAAGAACGTGTGCGCTCAGTGCACGGAACAAACGCCTGAAGGAATCTGTCGCCGGCGAAATTCCGTTGAATGCGCCCTCGATCGGTACTACGGGTTGATTCTTCAGGTTATCGAAAACGTCAAAACCGACGTTGCGACATTCCAATCCTGAACCGGGATGCCGCCCTGCCCTTGCAGGTTCATGAACAATTTTTTTTAGCGAATCCCCGTTGGAGGTCCGAATCATCCTCAGCGGAGTCGCCGCGTGAAATACTTCTACCATACTGGAAACGACAATGTCAACGAAAGAAACCGAAACTCCATCTGACAAAAAAACCGATCGCGTGAAAGTGACCATCGATGGGAACGAAGCCGCAGCATATGTTGCGCATCGCCTCAGCGAAGTCATCGCGATTTATCCGATCACCCCGTCATCCGCAATGGGTGAGTGGTCGGATGAATGGTCCTCGAACGGAAGAATGAATCTTTGGGGTACCGTACCTCTGGTGGCGGAAATGCAGAGCGAAGGAGGAGCCGCGGGAGCTGTCCACGGAGCGCTGCAAGCAGGGGCGCTGGCGACGACATTCACCTCATCGCAGGGCCTCCTCCTGATGATTCCCAATATGTTCAAGATTGCCGGCGAGCTGACCTCTACCGTGTTCCATATTGCCGCGCGGGCCGTGGCGACTCATGCGTTGTCAATCTTCGGCGATCACAGCGATGTCATGGCCACCCGATCCACGGGATGGGGAATGCTCGCTTCGAACTCTGTGCAGGAAGTCATGGACTTTGCTCTCATCTCACATGCAGTCACACTTGAAAGCCGAATTCCATTTCTTCATTTCTTCGACGGCTTCAGGACGTCGCATGAAGTCATGAAGATCGAGCAGTTGACCGATGTCGACATGCGAGCCATGATCGATGAGAATCGGGTGCTTGAACATCGACTCCGCGCACTCACTCCGGAACGGCCCGTGATCCGCGGGACGGCACAAAATCCGGATGTGTTCTTCCAGGCGCGCGAAACCGTCAATCCCTTTTACGCGGCGTGTCCGGCCATTGTCGAGAAGGCAATGGAGAAGTTTGCCGGTGTCGTTGGGCGCAAGTACGGACTTTTTGACTATTTCGGGGATCCCAAGGCGAATCGGGTCATTATCATGATGGGATCCGGCGCCGAGACGGCTCAGGAGACTGTTGAAGCCCTGAATGTGTTGGGAGAAAAAGTAGGATTGGTGAAAGTACGGCTCTATCGGCCGTTTTCGGTCGACCATCTCCTGAAGGCCCTGCCGACCACGGTCACATCCATTGCCGTGCTTGACAGGACGAAAGAACCAGGTGCTAGCGGTGAGCCGCTTTACATGGACGTGGTCACGAGCCTGGCCGAAAAGTGCCAGAACAAGGAATGCCCGTTTGAGGTAATGCCAAAAATCATCGGCGGCCGATATGGACTGTCTTCCAAGGAATTCACCCCCGCCATGGTGAAAGCAGTGTTCGACGAACTGAATAAGAAGTTCCCCAAGAACCATTTTACGGTGGGGATCGATGACGATGTTTCCAAAACGAGCCTTGAAGTTGATGCCGCATTTGAGACCGACCCGAAGGATGTCGTCCGGGCCGTGTTCTATGGATTGGGCGCCGACGGGACAGTCGGGGCCAACAAGAACTCGATCAAGATCATCGGAGAAGAAACGGATCGTTATGCTCAGGGATACTTCGTCCTCGATTCGAAAAAGTCGGGTTCAACGACTGCTTCTCACCTGCGATTCGGACCGCGTCCGATTCACTCAACCTATCTTATCAACAATCCGAATTTCGTCGCGTGCCATCAGTGGTTCTTTCTCGAGAAGTACAATCTCCTCGAGAATATCGCAAAGGGCGGAACCTTCCTGCTCAACAGTATCTATGGACCGAATGAGGTTTGGGACCAGCTGCCCAGGCACATCCAACAGCAAATAATCGACAAGGAGTTGAAGTTCTTCGTGATTGACGGCTATGATGTGGCACGGCAGACCGGCATGGGCGGCAGAATCAACACCGTCATGCAGACGTGTTTCTTCGCCCTCTCGGGAGTCCTTCCGAAAGACGATGCCATTGCTGCAATCAAGACTTCCATCAAGAAAACGTACGGCAAAAAGGGTGAGACGATTGTCCAGAAGAATTTCGAGGCCGTCGACAAGACACTGGCGAACCTGTTCGAAGTGAAGGTTCCGAAGACAGCGACAAGTTCCAAAGAACTCCCTCCGACAGTCGATGAAGAAGCCGACCTGTTTGTCAAACAGGTTCTGGCCCCCATCATCATCGGGAAGGGCGATGATCTTCCAGTCAGCTCGATGCCCAATGACGGGACGTTCCCCTCGGGTACGGCTCAATGGGAAAAGAGAAATATTGCGTTGGAGATCCCCGTGTGGGAGGCGGACATCTGCATTCAGTGCAATAAATGCGTGCTCGTGTGTCCGCATGCGGCCATCAGGGCGAAGGTTTTCGAACCGGCAAAAGCACACAATGTTCCCGCAACGTTCAAGTCCGTCGCGTTCCGTGGAAAAGAATTCGAGGCGATGAACTACACGATTCAGGTTGCGCCGGAGGACTGCACCGGCTGCTCCCTGTGCGTTGAAGTGTGCCCGGCCAAGAGCAAGACGGAGACGAAGATCAAGGCCATCAACATGAAGCCCCAGCCGCCCATCAGGGAGCAGGAGCGGCAAAACTACAGGTTCTTCCTGGGCCTTCCTGAGGTTGATCGCAGAAAGCTGAGTGTTGAAACGGTCAAGGGTTCGCAGTTCCTGAGGCCCCTCTTTGAATATTCCGGTGCCTGTTCAGGCTGCGGAGAAACACCTTATGTGAAACTGGCGAGCCAGCTTTTTGGTGATCGGGCAATCATTGCCAACGCGACCGGATGCTCCTCGATCTATGGCGCCAATCTCCCCACCACTCCCTGGACGACTGACACAGCTGGCCGCGGACCTGCATGGTCTAACTCGTTGTTCGAGGACAATGCGGAATTCGGCCTTGGGATGAGGCTCGCAGTGGACAAGCAAAAGCAAATGGCGGAGGAAATGCTGGAGAAAAAACGTGACACGCTGGGCAATGAGCTGGTGAACGACATTCTCGAAGCGGATCAGTCGAATGAAGCGGGAATCTACGAACAGCGGGAGCGGGTTGAAAAACTGAAGCACGCACTTGCGAACGATACATCGGCGGAAGCGCGCATGCTGATGAGTGTTGCAGACAATCTGGTAAAACGCAGCGTCTGGATCATGGGCGGAGATGGCTGGGCCTACGATATCGGGTATGGAGGACTGGATCACGTTCTTGCCTCCGGCAAGAACGTCAATATCCTCGTGCTCGATACGGAGGTCTATTCCAACACGGGCGGACAAATGTCCAAGTCCACTCCCCGTGCGGCCGTGGCCAAGTTTGCCGCTGCGGGGAAACCGACTCCCAAGAAAGATCTCGCCCTCCTCGCCATGGCATATCGCGACGTGTATGTCGCAAACGTTGCCATGGGAGCAAACGATGCTCAGACTGTTCGGGCGTTTCTTGAGGCGGAAGCCTATGACGGACCGTCGATCATCATCGCCTATTCGCATTGTATCGCGCACGGCATCGATATGGCCCGCGGCATGACAAATCAGAAGCTGGCTGTCGAGAGCGGATACTGGCCCCTGTTTCGGTACAACCCTCAATTGGAGAAAGAGGGGAAGAACCCATTCAAACTCGATTCGAAAGCGCCGAAGGTGCCGGTGAAGGAATTTATGGCCCTGGAAACAAGATTCAAGTCGCTGGAAAAGAGCCATCCCGATCGGGCCAAGGAGTTAATGAAGCTTGCTCAGGAGGATGTCGATGTGCGATGGATGACCTATGAGCAACTGGCGCATGAGAACGGTCAGGCGAAGACATCAGCGCCGCCCGCACCGTCTCTCCCACTTGGTCAATCAACGAACTAGCGGAGTCCCTGCAATGTCACTGGATCTTACAACAACCTATCTCGGCCTTCGACTGAAGAATCCGCTGGTTCCATCGGCAAGCCCGCTCTCACGGTCGCTTGATTCCATGAAGAGGCTGGAGGACAGCGGGGCATCGGCAGTCGTAATGTATTCTTTGTTCGAAGAGCAGGTGGCGCATGAAGAAGCTGAGCTGCATCATTACACCATATACGGTTCGGAAAGTTATGCCGAGGCCCTTTCCTATTTTCCTGAGGCGAAGGAATATAATCTCATTCCCGATGAGTATGTGGAACTGGTGCGCAAAGCGGTGGAACATCTTGAGATTCCTGTTATCGGAAGTCTGAATGGAATTTCAACGGGTGGATGGATTGATTATGCAAAGATGATCGAGGAAGCGGGAGCGGATGCGATCGAACTGAACGTGTACTACATCCCGACAGACGCCGCATTTGGTGCGGAGGATGTCGAGATACGGTATCTGGATGTTCTGCGGGCCGTCAAGAAATCGGTCAAGATTCCTGTCGCCGTCAAGCTGAGCCCGTATTTCAGCTCAATCGCGAACATGGCGCAACGACTGGTCAATGCCGGCGCGGACGGACTCGTTCTCTTCAATCGTTTCTACCAGCCCGACATTGATCTCGAAAACCTTGAGGTGAACCCGCAGGTGGTGCTCAGTGATTCGTCCGACAACCGGCTTCCGATGAGATGGATCGCGGTCTTGTACGGCAAAATCAAGGCAAGTCTGGCTGCCACGAGCGGTATTCACTCGGCCGAGGACGCAATCAAATTGCTCATGGCAGGGGCCGATGTGACCATGATGTGTTCTGCGCTCTTGAAGCACGGTCCGGAATACCTGAAGGATGTGTTGGATGATATGGAACAATGGATGGTTGAGCGGGAATATTCCTCCATCACACAAATGAAGGGAAGCATGAGTCATAAGTCGGTGGCAAATCCGTCCGCGTTTGAACGGGCAAATTACATGAAAGCGCTCAACAGCTATCGCCTCTTGGTGTAACGTCGAGGGAAGGGAAACCCAATGAATTCACTTCAGGCGCATGAAGAAGCCATTCGAAGTCAGGTCTGTGCGGACTGCATCTATCCATCCGGTTCGGGTATCTGCGGGGCTGGTCACACTGATGACTGTCCGCTAAACACATTGCTCCCTCGGGCCATCGAGGCGGTGAAGAATGGCCGCAACCCTTCCATTCTTGAGTACTTCCGAGGCCTGATCGCCGGCAAAGAGAATCATAATGGTACCGAAAAAGGGCCCGTGAGTCCGGAAGATGCCCAATGGCTGAAGAATTCATTTCCCCTGATTGCCGCGGCGGTTGAAGAAGCCGATGGACGACTGAAGCGTTCGGCGGTGCGATCGGGAAAACCTGGAGAGTAAGTGGCACAAGGAGTATCAATGACCCCGATGAATGAATACGAAGAAGCAGTCCGCACGGCAGTATGTACGGAATGCATTTATCCCACAGGAATCGGCCCGTGCGGCCACGGCCAGTGGAAAGAATGTCCTCTAAACAGGTTTCTCCCGCAGGCGATCGATGCGGTGAATGCAGGTCGAAGCGCCTCGCTGATAGAGTACTTCAGGGAATTCCTCGAAGCAACGCGTGGAGAAGAAAGCGAACGACATGAGGGAAACCGAATGCCTCCGGGTGATGCCGCATGGTTCGATCGGTTTCTTCCGCTCATTGCACAGGCGGTGGACGAAGTCAAGTCCCGCAACCTGGCACGGCTCAAGACGTCGACTCATCACTAGGAACGTTTCATGGCGACAAAGATCATCGTCACAGGAGCAAACGGACAGATAGGAAGAGCCCTGCTCGGCCGTTTGTGGGATACAAGTGCGGAAACGTATGCGGTAACAAGAGCCGCCGGATCCCTCCGGGCGTCGAAGGTCTTCACATCTCCGCTGGATTCCGAACGAGTGCAGAAGGCGATTCATCAATCGGATGTTGTGGTGCACCTTGCGGGTTCCTTGTGGCCGAAGACTTCCAACACCTACTATGGAGCGAATGTCGCGACAACTGCGGCACTGATCAAAGCTGCAAGAGACTCCAATGTGAAGCGCATTATTTTTCTCAGTTCGGTGGACGCCCGTGAGGACTCATCGAACGAATATCTGAAAACCAAAGGACAAGCGGAGACACTCCTCCGCTTGACGGGAATACCGACTGTTGTTTTCAGATGCACCCACATTATCGGCGGTCCCGACCTGCCTGGTACAACTGCCCGTGCACTGCAATCAACAGACGGTGAACCTGTGAAGGTCTTGGGGAGCGGTCAACAAATCGTCGCCCCTGTTTTCGTGAATGATGTGGTGTCGGCCATCCTCATGGCCATCGACAAGGGAAGAAGCGGTACATACGAACTGTCAGGTCCGGATCGAATGACCATGGACGATCTTGTCCGCATGGTGAATCAGATTCCGGATATTTCCATAAAGCACTTGCCGGGACGTCTGTCGAAGTTTCTTTCAAAAGTCATCCCGGGCATGCCGTCGGCATTGATCGATTTGATGCTGAAACCGAGCGTCGGGAATTCTGCGCAAGCCGTGGCGGAATTCGGCATTCGTCTGACGTCGCTTCCCACCGTGTGGAACGTGCGCAGAGAACCGTCAAAAGAGGCGGCGATGTCAGCCGGGGAAGAAATTGAGTTACGCACATAGGACATGAAAAGAAACAATCGGCAAAAGGGAATCATCCATCGTGCAGTGCGCCGTACGCTGAAGCATCTTGAAGCGGCCGACGGAATGGTCGCGTTATCAGAAGGAGAATCATACGTCTGCAGCTACTGCATTCGGCCGGTCAAGCCGTGCGAGAGCGATCCGAAGTATGAGTGCAAGGACAAGATTTTGGGCGAGACCCAATTAGACAGACTCGTAAGACACGTCCATGAAGTATCCAACGGGCTCCCTGCAGCCTGTTCGATTTGTGGAAAGACGCTTACGGCACGGGATATGAAGGGAAATGTGCTGCGTGAACTATGCCCGACGTGCCAGGCGAAAAGCGCCAGGACAAAACGCGGGAAGATAGAAAAAGGAAAATAACCATGATTCGCAAACAAGACGCGCTCGACTATCATGCGCTGGGTCGAAGAGGAAAAATCGAAGTTGTGCCGACCAAATCCTGTCAGACCCAACGCGATCTTTCACTCGCTTATACACCGGGTGTGGCAGAACCATGCCTCGAAATTCAATCCAACCCTGATGATGCTTATCTCTATACGGCCAAAGGGAACCTTGTCGCTGTGGTGTCCAACGGGACTGCAGTGCTCGGCCTCGGTGACATCGGCGCGATGGCCGGAAAACCGGTTATGGAAGGGAAAGGGGTCCTGTTCAAGAGATTTGCGGATATCGATGTGTTCGATATTGAACTCAACACCCATAATCCGGATGAGATTATTCGGGCTGTGCAGCTCCTTGAACCGACGTTTGGCGGAATAAACCTCGAAGATATCAAGGCCCCCGAGTGCTTCTATATAGAAGAGCAGCTCAAGAAGACAATGAATATCCCTGTCTTTCATGATGACCAGCATGGGACAGCCATTATCAGCGGCGCAGCCCTTCTGAATGCGCTCGAGCTGGTAGGCAAGAAGATCGGACAAGTCAAGGTCGTGTTCAGCGGAGCCGGAGCGGCAGGTATCGCATGTGCAAAACACTACGAACGCCTGGGTGTGAAAAGGGAAAACATGATCCTTGTCGATACGAAAGGAATTGTGTACAAAGGCCGAAAAGAGGGAATGAATCCGTACAAGGAGTACTTCGCCTCTTCGACCAAAGACGGTACCCTTGCAGACGCCATGAAAGGTGCCGATGTATTCTGCGGAGTGTCCGCCAAGGGAATCGTTTCGAAAGATATGATTCGTTCCATGGCTGACAAGCCGATCGTCTTTGCGATGGCCAATCCGGATCCTGAGATCACATACGACGATGCAACAAGCGTCCGCGATGACATCATTATGGCAACAGGGCGGTCGGACTATCCGAACCAGGTGAACAACGTCCTTGGATTCCCGTTCATTTTCCGCGGGGCGCTGGATGTCCGCGCATCGGCCATCAACGATGATATGAAGGTTGCTGCAACACATGCATTGGCAAACCTCACCAAAGAAGATGTTCCTGATTCGGTCATTCGCGCCTATGGAGTGAAACACGTCGGATTCGGAAAAGAATATATCATTCCGAAACCGTTTGATCCGCGCGTACTCTGGTGGGAAGCCACCGCCATTGCGAAGGCTGCGATGGATACCGGAGTTGCCCGCAATCCGATCAAGGACTTCGAGGCCTATCGTGACATGCTTGAAGCGCGTTTGGGAAAATCGCGTGAAGTGATGCGGTTTTTCATCCACCGTGCACAGAGCGATCCAAAAAGGATCGTCTTCTCGGAAGGGGAAGAAGAAAAGATACTTCGTGCAGCGAGTATTCTGATCGAGGAGAACATCGCCAAACCGATTCTTCTCGGAAGCAGGACTCTCATCACCCAGCGCATCAAGGACCTGGGTCTCGACATGGAGGGAGTGGAAATCATCAACCCGTCAAAATCCGTCATGCATGATGCCTACGTAACAGAATTCTACAATCTGCGTCAACGCAAAGGAATCACAAAGTTTGACGCGGAGCGGCAAATAAAGACTCACAATGTCTTCGGAATGATGATGGTGCGGCAGAATGACGCCGATGGTTTGATTTCCGGTCTGACTGCCGCCTATCCCGACACCGTCCGGCCCGCATTGCGGATCATCGGGAAGCGGGATGGCGTGAGCACGATTGCCGGTCTCTACATGCTCGTCTTCAAAAACCAGACGATCTTCATTGCTGATGCGACTGTGAATATCGATCCGACCGCCGAACAACTGGCGGAGATTGCATTGCTGACCGCGGAAAAGGTAAAGCAGCTCGGAATCGAGCCCAGTGTGGCCATGCTGTCGTTCAGCAATTTCGGCAGCACGCAGCATCCGTTTACGGAGAAAATGCGGCGGGCGACGGATCTGGTCAAGAAGCAGGACCCCGAACTGATGGTTGACGGGGAGATCATGGCCGATGCGGCGGTATCGTGGGACATCCTCTCCGAATTCTATTCCTTCAGTTCGCTGAAGAAGCCCGCGAATGTTCTCATCTGCCCGGGATTGACCTCTGCGAATATTGCCTACAAGCTCCTGACGAAGTTGGGAGGGGCAACGGCGATCGGGCCGATTCTGCTCGGAATCCGCAAGCCCGTGTATCTGCTGACTCCCGGGAATGACGAGAGCGACATCGTGAATATTGCTGCAATGGCTGTCGTTGAAGCACAACATGGGAAAGAGCAAGCTCCCCTGAAATGGAAGCAGCAGAGGACGGAGAAGGAAATTCACCACGTGAACTAACTCAAGACCAAGGAACTCATCATGATACGAGGAACAATCACTGTCGAGGTGGAGATCTGCAAGGGATGTGAGCTGTGCATCGCTTCGTGTCCCCAGGAGAGCCTGGCACTTTCGGACCGCATCAACAGCATCGGATACCGGTATGTCCTTTTGGCAAAGGACAACTGTACGGGATGCACCAATTGCGCGCTCGTTTGTCCCGAGGGCGCCATCACTGTCTATCGCCAGAAGAAATCCACTGCCAAGGCGGCCCCGGTCGCAGCAGCGGCGAAGTAGAAAGGAGATCCTCATGATCGTTCACGATGATGAACCCAGATTAATGAAAGGGAACGAGGCGTTGGCGGAAGCAGCAATCCGGGCCGGGCTCCAGGCCTACTTCGGCTATCCTATCACGCCTCAATCCGAGATTCTCGAATATCTCACCGTTGAAGCGCCCAAGCGCGGATTTGTCGTGCTGCAGGCAGAAAGCGAGCTCGCTGCGATCAACATGGTGTTTGGAGCATCCGGCGCCGGTGCCCGCGTCATGACGTCTTCGTCAAGTCCTGGAATCAGCCTGATGCAGGAAGGTCTCTCATATATGGCCTCTGCGCAGCTTCCCGCCCTGGTGGTCAATGTGAGCAGGGGCGGACCCGGCCTGGGAACGATTCAGCCGGCGCAGAGTGACTATTTTCAGGCCACGAAAGGGGGAGGCCATGGAGATTATCATCTGATTGTTCTGGCACCATCATCCGTGCAGGAGATGGCCGATTTCGTTTTCGATGCATTCCGTTTAGCCGATGAATACCGCAACCCCGTTATGATCCTGGCAGACGGTGCTTTGGGGCAGATGATGGAAAAGGTCACTCTGCCGAAGGCGGGGTCTCTGCCGTTTACTCCCAAACCCTGGGCGACAACAGGGAAATCGGAGGGGCGAGAACGCAGTATCATCACCTCGTTGTTCATCCAACCGGAAGTAATGGAACGCGTCAATTTGCAGCTTCAGGAGAAATACAAAAAGGTGCAGAAAGAGGTGCGGTTCGAGGCGTTCCATGCTGAAGATGCGGAGATCCTGCTGGTCGCTTTCGGTCTCTCGGCAAGAATCTGTCAGAAGGCTCTTGAATTGGCCCGTGAACAGGGTATGAAGGTCGGCCTGCTGAGGCCCATCACGCTCTACCCGTTCCCAAGCAAGGTTCTTTCCAGCCTTGTTCAGAATGTCGCTTCGGTGCTCGTTGTGGAAATGAACGCCGGGCAGATGGTGGAGGATGTACGTCTGGCTGTCAACGGCCGCCGTCCGGTACACTTCAAGGGAAGAATGGGCGGCATGATTCCCACACCTGAAGAAGTTCTTCATGAGATCGAGACAATCACAGAACAAGAGCGCATCGTAAAAGTGTAAAGGAACCGAATAATGGATACGATACCGGCAATTACTGATATGGAACTTGTTTACTGCAGGCCGTCGACACTCACGGACACTCCCTTCCACTACTGCCCGGGATGCAGTCACGGAGTTGTCCACAAAATTCTCATGGAGGTCGTGGCAGAAATGGGGATCCAGAGTCAAACGGTCGGAGTGGCTCCCGTTGGGTGTTCGGTCTTTGCGTACAACTACATGAACGTGGACATGCAGGAAGCTGCCCATGGAAGGGCGTCGGCTGTCGCAACCGGAATCAAACGCGTACTCCCTGACAAGTTCGTCTTCTCATATCAGGGCGACGGAGATCTCGCAGCCATCGGGACGGGGGAAACGATCCATACAGTGAACAGGGGAGAGAATATCCTCGTGTTGTTCATCAATAACGGCATTTACGGAATGACAGGCGGCCAAATGGCACCAACGAGTCTTCTGGGGATGGTCACGTCCACCACACCCTACGGTCGTGAACAAAGTGTGATGGGATATCCGCTTCGGATCACCGACCTGGTTGCTCAGTTGCCTGGAGCTTACTATGTGACCCGACAGGCGGTCCACACGGCGACGACGGTGAGGAAGACAAAAAAAGCAATACGGAATGCTCTCGAATATCAGAAACTGAAACGCGGTACCTGCTTCATCGAAGTCGTGTCGAACTGCCCTTCCGGATGGAAAATGACACCCATCGAAGCAAACAACTGGATGGAGAAGAACATGTTCGCCTACTATCCTCTTGGTGATTTGAAGGTTCCGAAGGAGAATCATACGTAAGTGAAACCGGATCTGTACAGCAGAACCGTCTCTGCGGACGAAGCGAAAGAGGGATACCTCATGATCCTGAAGGATCGCCTCTCGTTCTTTCCCATGGTCGGAAGGATTTTCGAGATGCAATCGGGCAGCTCGATTCGAAAAGTCAAACTCGAATCATATCACTGCGAATGCCGCGGGCCCGACACTCCCCATGACCATTACTTTGTTCGCTGGGATGAACTGAAGAAAGGCGACCGGGTCCTCATCCAAAGGGATGGAAAAAAAGCGGGAAGGTATGTACTGCAGTTACAGAGTGCCATCGGTCAAAAAGGCTTTTGCGGTTGAACTCGCGTCGAGCAATAGATATTCGGTCGCTGCGCCCAGGTATTCATGATTCGAGACACAGGAGGATTCGATGAACAAAGCACACGAAATTATCATAGCCGGTTTTGGAGGTCAGGGCGTACTGTCGATGGGTCAAATCATCGGTTACGCGGCGATGATCGAGGGAAAGGAAGTGAGCTGGATGCCTTCGTATGGCCCGGAAATGCGCGGCGGGACGGCCAATTGTATCGTCATAGTCTCTCCCCAGCGGATCAGTTCACCCATCATCTCCAGCTTTGATTCTGCAATCATCCTGAATCAACCTTCTCTTGAGAAGTTTGAAAACAAGGTCAAGCCGGGCGGTTTTCTGATGTATGAAACGTCGACCGTGATCAGTCTTCCGACTCGCCGGGACATCGAACTCCTCGCTGTCTCCGGCATGGAAGAAGCGATGAAATTGAAGAAGAAGCAGGTAGGGAATATGGTGCTGCTTGGTGCGTTTCTCGGACGCAGACCGTTGGTCAAGATTGAAAATGTCATGGCAGCCCTCAAGAAAGTTCTTCCTGAACGACATCATCATCTGCTTCCGCTCAACGAGCAGGCACTGGAAATCGGTCAGTCACTCGCCTCTGCAACAAGCGCAGTGGGCGCATAACGACGGTCTTAATAAAAGGATGATCCTATGAACACGAAAGACATCAATTGCGCCCATGCATGCAAGAACAGCTGCGCTATGTTGAAGAAGGGCATAGATCTAGAGTCAGAATTGACAGGCTTTTACGAAGAGCTGTCAACCGTTTGCGACTATCCGGATGTTCAATCATTTCTCAGCGATTTCGTTGTTCGCCACCGGAAGATGATTGGGGATATGCGCGAGAAGCTGAATCAAATGGAAGCAAGGGGGCAGGTTCTGGATGGGATTATCTCCAGCTTCGATCCCGCGGGAGTTTGAAGGTAAGGCAGAAGTCAGAAGTCAGAGGCCAGAGGTCAGAGGTCAGAGGTCAGAAGTCAGAAAATTGAACCTTGAACCTTGAACCTTGAACCTTGAACCTTGAACCCTGAACCTAATTCGCAAAACGTAAATCGAAAACCGTAGATCGTAAATCCTCATGTCCTCATTCCATCTTCGCACCGGGAACCAAATGATGGCTGAGGGAGCGATTCAGGCCGGCTGCAAGTTCTTCGCCGGCTATCCGATCACTCCCGCATCCGGCATTTTTAAGACCATGATCGATCTCCTCCCATCCAAGGGAGGAATAGCCCTGAGCGCCCCGGACGAGATCTCTGCCATCGCGTATTGTATCGGTGCGTCAATGAAGGGCGCCAAGGCGATGACTGCCACCTCGGGGCCGGGCTGGGCACTGATGATTGAATCCGTACAGTATGCGCTCATGACTGAAACGCCCCTTGTGGTATCTCTCGTTCAACGGCTGGGACCAAGCACCGGCGGTGCAACACAAGGAGCACAGGGGGACGTCTTGCTGGCCGAGTTTGCAACCTCCGGGGGATACACACTTCCCATGCTTTGTCCCACCAATGCAAGGGAGTGTTATGAGTTGACCGTCTTGGCATTCACGTGGGCTGAGCTGTACCGAACACCGGTTATTCTTCTGAGCGACAAGGAAGTGGGCATGACTGCAGAACGCGTGGACTATGACTCTTTACCGAAGTTCACCTCGCAGGACCGTCCGCGTCTCAGACAGGTTGCCGGCGGAGACGGTGCCCGACAAACAATGCCCGGAGGAACATATTTTTTTCGTGATCCGCAGGAGATACCCGCTTTTTCTCCGGTGGGGGGAGAGGTGAAAGTAACGGCCACAGGTTCCGCGCATGACAAGCGGGGAAAACTCCAAAAAAACTCGCCTGAGACAATCGATGTCCTTCTTCATCTCGAGGAGAAACTTCGTTGGCGTGAACAGGATCTCGCAGTCGTGGATGCCGACCTTCAAGAGGGGGCAGAAACGCTCCTCGTGAGCTATGGTGTCACGAGCCGGGCTGCAAAAGACGCTGTGCAGTCTCTGCGAAGGCAGGGCGGCAAAGTATCGTTTCTCGGGATTCAGTCTCTCTTTCCTGTGCCGAAAAAAAAGATTGCAGACGCGTTACGCGGAATAAACCGCGTCATAGTTGCTGAAGAGAACATGAAAGGGCTCTACCGGTCCGTGATCGAGCGATATTGCGGCGGAAATCCGGTCGTGGGAGTCAACAAGGTTGGTTCAATGATCACACCCAGGGAAATTTTGTCCGTTATCGTTCAGTAATATGAAATCAGAAACCTCACTCGAACAATCACCAATGCTCAACATTCAGTCATATCTGAACGACCAGGTGAAATTCCCCTTCTGCAAGGGATGCGGCCATAACAACGTTCTACGGCGGCTTAACGAGAGTCTGGTGGCGCTTCAGCTTGGCGTGAACGATGTTGCCCTCGTGACGGACATCGGATGCATTGGACTGGCGGACAATCTGTTCAAAGACATACACACTGTCCATACAACTCACGGCCGTTCGACGGCATTCGCCACCGGTATTGCACTTGTCGACTCGGTGCTGGACACCCGTAAACTCAAAACGATCGTGTTAATCGGCGACGGGGGTGCCATGATCGGTCTCCAGCACCTGGTTCACGCGGCGATGCTCAATGTTGACGTTACCGTGATTGTCTGCAATAATTTTGTCTACGGTATGACCGGAGGGCAGGGTTCCGGACTCACGCCCGAGTGTTTTATCACTGCGACAACGCCCCAGGGGAACATTGTTCCGCCGGTCGACCTTTGTGAAATCCTGAAGCACAGTAATGCCCCGTGGGTTGGAAGGACCCTTGCTACTGACCAGCAGTTCCCGTCACTTCTGAAAGAGGCGATCGATTTTCCCGGGTTTGCGGTCCTCGAAGTACTCGAACTGTGTACGGAATTTGCAGTTCCGGACAATGAATTGACGGGAAAGAAGTTGGCTGAGATCGCCGCACGCAATCGGTGGCAGCTTGGACGTATTGAGCGCAATGATGATCGGCGGCCGTATGCGGACAGGTACCGAGAGATCTCCGGGAAGGATCGAAGCAACGGAGAAGAAAAGGGCGCCGATGCGAAATCGCAACGGCCGGTGTTGCTGCGGAACCCTCTCAGCATCGTTCTCGCCGGAAGTGCGGGGGAACGGATCCAGTCGTCTGCTGCGCTTATATGCCAGATGGCCCTTAACGTTGGGTTGCACGTCACACAGAAAAACGATAATCCGGTGACGCAAGGATCGGGATTCTCCCTTTCAGAACTCTGGTTCAGTCCTTCCCCGGTTGGCTATACGGGTATCGAAGAGCCGGACATCATAGTGGTGACTTCTGAAGATGGATTCAAAGAGATCAGGAATCAGGGCTGGCTGACGAGGTTGGGCCCCAAATCGATTGTGTATCTCGATGATTCAATCAAGACGGAATTCTTCGATTCCCGTATGAAGCGAATTCCCTTCCGGACATCCTTTGGTCCAAAAGGTGCCGCGTTGGGCGCATTGACGTTTCTCGCGGACCGCAAGAAGATCATCGAAGCGGAACGGGTTTTTGCGCGCGTTGGGCAGCGCTACGGCCAGGAATCGGAGCAGCTGTTGAAGAAGGGAATGGAGACTCTCTCTGCAATGGATGGAGCATCATGAAATCGATCAAAGAACAAACTCACTCGCGGGTTCGGCCCGATCCTCTTGAACTTCTGAGAAATGAGCATGAGGAAGCGATGCACCATCTTCAGGTTCTGGAGAATGCGGCGGACTCCATGAAGGCCAACGGCTTCTCGGCTGAGGCGTTTGAGCAGATTGCGGAGACGATTCGTTGGATGAACACCGAGGTCCGCCGACACACGAAACTCGAGGAGCAGTATCTCTTTCCACTCGTTGAGCATCATATGAAGAACCTTGCAGATCAGGTTAAGGGAGATCATCAGGATATGTGGGATTCCTTTTCGGATCTGCTTGACACGGTCAAAGAAGTGGAAGAAGGAAGGCTCCATGGAACTTCCATCCGGACTGTGGTGGCAATAGCACGGACCATCGTCGAGCAAATGCGCGTCCACATTAGAAGAGAAAACACCATTCTGTACCCCGCTCTGAAGGAACTGATAACCGAACAGGAATCCAGAGCTTTGCTCGAGGGAATTCAGCACTACCACTGACCTGGTTGCTCCGTCAACGGACCTTTCATCCGGTTATAAAATCAGATAATTGTGACTGAAATGTTTCCTATATTGTCCCCGAACAGGATACTCATCAAAATGGCTGTTGGAAAGGGTTCCGCCGGACGCATGACCGAGAGCACTGTTATTCCGTTGATTAAGGCGAAAATGGGGCAGTCGCTGCGCATCCAATCGCTGCCGCATGGAAAGCTGCGCGCGTATTTCATACGCCTCGGCATTTCCGAGGGAGATGTGGCAGTCTGCCATGAGCGGTTACCCGGGGGAACGGTGGTCCTCCGAAAAAACCGTCAGGAGATTGCAATAGGCCACAAGTTGGCGGGGGAGATACTGGTCATCGTTGTGAAGAAGGAGCGGTCCGTATGACACCGGATGATCTCCACGCCCGCGTCCCTCATCGGGAACAACACCGTCACGTCGAACTCGGCTTCCTCCAGCAGGATCTCAGTGTCGCCAAAATCGTCCTCGTCGGCAATCCTAATGTCGGCAAATCTCTCATCTTTAACGCCCTCTCCGGCCTCTACGTCGATGTCTCCAATTTTCCGGGCACCACCGTCGAGATCGAACGGGGAAGATACAAGGGATTCGAGCTGTTTGACACTCCCGGCATTTACGGCGTCTCGTCATTCAATGATGAAGAACGAGTTGCCCGTGACATTATTCTCACTGCCGACATTGTCCTGAATGTGGTTGACGGAACGCATCTTGAGCGAGATCTTTTTCTTACCCAACAATTGATCGATATGGGGAAGAAGATGACGGTGCTCGTCAATTTCATGGATGAAGTTGAAAAGCACCGGATCGACATCGATCTCGACCGGCTCTCTCATTTCCTCGGCGTGGATGTTTTCCCTATCACCGCAATAAACGGAATCGATCCTCAACTGATCGATCTTGCAGTGAGCTCTGCAAGGGAGGGTACTCAAAGACGTGAGCTTCACTCCTATCTCCATAGCATGCTGAGCATGATGGGGTCGCAGGGTGAGGCGTTGCTTGTGCTTGAAGGCGATGAAACCGTGGCGGATCGGCATGGTGTCGCAGTAGGGCTCAGGCGTGAGGAACTGTATGTCGACCGGCGGAACCGCGTGAACTACATCGTCAATCAGATATTACGCGATATTCATCCTCATAACAGGTTCTCGGAACTTCTTGGCCGCTGGTCGGTCAACCCAATAACCGGTGTCCCTCTTCTTCTTCTGGTTCTGTATTGCGCCTACCTCTTCGTTGGGAAACTTGTTGCACAGGATATTGTCGGATTCACCGAAGGGGAAATCGGAAAAAATCTCTGGGAACCGTGGATTCGCGGTGTGGTCGGATCCCTGATGCCGCTCTCCTCCTGGCTGGGTTCCTTGCTTGTGGGAGAATTCGGCGTCATCACCTTGACAACGACATATCTCTTGTTTCTCTTACTTCCGCTTGTCGCGGCGTTCTATATTGCACTCTCGATTCTCGAGGACAGCGGATACTTGCCGCGCCTCGCGACCATGGTTGATCGCGGGCTTGGCTTCCTCGGATTAAATGGCCGGGCTGTCATTCCATTGATTCTGGGATTTGGGTGTGTCACGTCTGCAACCATTACGACGCGGCTGCTGAACACGGAAAGAGAAAAAACCATTGCCACGGCCATTCTTCAGTTTGCCATTCCCTGTTCCGCCCAAATTGCCGTGATTGCCGCTCTGCTTGCGGGTGCTGGATTCGGCGTCATGATTCTCTACACTGTCGTTATTGTAGCTGTCCTGATATCCGTTGGCACAGTGTTGAATCGGATGCTTAAGGGCTCCCCCGAACCGTTGTTGCTCGATCTTCCTCCGCTTCGACTGCCCAAATCAAAGAATGTTATGCGCAAGACGTATATCCGAACATCCCAGTTCATGAAAGAGGCGGCTGTCTGGTTTTTTGCCGGGGCTCTGGCCGTGGGGATTGCGGATGTAACCGGTGCGCTTGAGTTCTTGCAGAAGGCCATCATGCCTCTGACCACCCGGTGGCTTCAATTGCCTCCGGAGGCCGCAACGGCATTCATCATGGGAGTCGTTCGCCGTGATTTCGGAGCTGCAGGACTCTACCAGATGAATCTTGAGCCGTTCCAAATCCTGGTTGCACTGATTACGATTACGTTGTTTGTTCCATGTGTTGCATCCCTGATGGTCATGATGAAGGAACGGGGCCTGAAAGAGGGTCTGGTGATTTGGGCAAGCACATGGGTTGTCGCGTTCTTCATCGGAGGGGTTGTCTCACAGATTGTCATGTGAGTAAATCAATGAACGAAATCGCAAAAAAGAAAAATCTTGCCGAGCAGCTGCAATCTGAGGTCAGGAAATGCAGCCAATGCCGGTATTTGGTAACAAATCCGTTCTGTGAGATTTGTCCCCGTTGTAATGCGCTGTTGCCGAAGCTGGAGCTGTTCTGCAACGGCTGTCTTCACAATTCGATTTGTCCCGTCCTTGCGAGCAGGAGGGAAAGAAGAGTGAAAGAAGCAGGGAGGGATCCTGAATAGGAGAATCCCATGAAACGCGCTCTGGAAAAAGCCACAAAATTCTTTGACATTCCGTTGGATCTTCGTAGTCGAGTTCTCATTCTTCTAGCCGCAATCCTGGTTCTGCCCGCGCTCTTCACTCCGCTATGGCAGGTGAGTTTCGAATCGAGCCGTTACCCGAACGGTCTGCAGCTCAATGTGTATTCTCACAAGCTTGAAGGAGGAACAGATTTTGATCTTCTCGAGATCAATGCCTTGAACTACTACATGGGAATCAGATCGCTTGAGGAAGAGAAGTTCATTGAGTTCCGCTGGCTCCCGTTTGTCCTTGGAGCCGTCGTTCTTCTCTCGTTGCGAGCCATCGTGCTGGGGAAGATGTCGAAGCTTGTTGATTTGTTTTTTGTCGTTTCCTACGCCGGGATATTTGCTCTCTGGAGCTTCCAGAAATCCTTGTATGCATATGGTCATAATATCAGCGGCTCGGCTTCGGTGAAAATCGAGCCATTCACACCCCCCCTTTTTGGCAGCATCACGGTCGGCCATGTCGATGTTCACGGATCACCCGGATTTGGGGCTTTCTGCATGGTCCTTGTTCCCCTGGTTCTCCTGGCCGCTATCTTCCTGTCCCGTCGGACCTGGTTGATCGACCAGCAGCCGAACAAGGATTACATTGGCTGAAAAATCACTTGACAAAAACGTGTCAAAGAGATAAATTAGGACTAATTAGTCTGATATATGAGTGTTCTCTTCAGCAGACAATGTGAATACGCTCTCCAGGCGGTAACCTACCTCGCCCTGAAACGGGATGGAGAAATGACATCGATCAAGGAACTGACGAAGAAGCTGAGAATTCCGTACCATTTTCTCGGGAAGATTCTCCAGGATCTGACGTACAAGGGTCTGCTTGTTTCTCAGAGGGGCCCGACGGGAGGATTTCGGTTGGGAATGCCTGCAAAGGAAATCACTCTCTTTCATATTATCGAAGCGATCGATGGAGTCGCGTTTATGAACAACTGTGTCCTGGGATTCCCCGAATGCTCGGGGAAGAACCCCTGTGCCGTACACGATAAGTGGGGAAATATCAGGGAGACAATCTACTCGATGCTTGTCAATAAAAACATTTCACAGATCGCGCGTGAGATGCGAAAACCTGAATACGGATTCGAAAAGGGTTAGGTTTTTTTGGACTGTAATAAGATAAAACTATCTGAATATATGCTCAACCTCGATGATTCAATGACTTCAACTGTCACACGCCCGGTGCCCGTTGATACGGCGGACTTTGTTGACAGGGTACAACGCCACGTCCCGAAGAAAATCCCGCCCGAGCTTCGAAAATCATGCCCCACCATTCCAACGGGCATATCTTGGGTGAGAAAGGCGTTTCTCAGGCTCAAGAATGACAGTCAGGTTTTTCGTTCGACGGTTCAACTGACCTTTGCGCTTCTCTGCATCTGGATTGGAATCGAATTTCATTTGTTCATGAAATGGGGAACTTCCGGCGGCGCAAGCAGCTTCGTGGAGCGGCCGCCCGGAGTTGAGGGCTTCCTTCCTATTTCGGCCCTGATGAGCCTCAAGCATTGGATCGAAGGAGGTGTCCTCAATGACATTCATCCGGCCTCGGTTTTCATATTGCTGGCCATCATTGCGGTCAGTGTGCTTCTGAAAAAAGCATTCTGTTCGTGGCTGTGCCCGGTCGGGACATTGAGCGAGTCACTCTGGATGTTGGGGCAGAAGGTTTTTGGACGGAACCTGAATGTTCCCCGATGGCTGGACTATCCTTTGCGATCTCTGAAATATCTACTCCTTTTCTTCTTTGTCGCTTCGATATGGCAGATGGACGTCCCATCGTTGCATCACTTCATCTACAGTCCGTACAATAAGGTCGCCGATATCAAGATGTATCTGTTTTTTGCCCAGATCTCGTCGTTTGTCCTCTGGACAATTATCGTCCTGGCTCTGCTGTCGGTGGTCATCAAGAATTTCTGGTGCCGTTATCTTTGTCCCTATGGAGCGCTGCTGGGGATGGCAGGATGGCTGAGTCCTTTCAAAATCACGCGGGTCAAGGAAACCTGTATCGACTGCAACCTCTGCACAAAGGCCTGTCCCGCGGCCATCAAGGTTCATGCGGCGACACGGGTTTGGAGTGACGAGTGCACGAGTTGCCTCAAATGCATTGAAGCTTGTCCCGTGAAGAATACGCTCATGATGAAGACATCGGGAATGAGGGGTGGGGTCCCCTCTTGGGTGTTTGGCACACTCGTCGCCGGCGTCTTTGTGGCTGTTACAGGTCTTGCGATTCTCACAGGGCACTGGCAGAACAACATCTCCGGGGAGGAGTACTTGAAGAGATTCCAGGAACTTGACGCTCCTGTGTATCAACATTTTAGAGGAGAGGTGCCTGCCTATGGCCCTCACGACTGATCTCATCGACGAAACCAATGATGTGAGGAGTTTCTACGATGCCCTGGCTCCTGACTACGACAAAATGACCGGCTTCGAAAAGCGTTTTGTCCAGGAACGGCCGTTTTTCCATATGCTTGTGGAGAAGTACGAGATTCAGTCCGCCCTGGACGCGGGATGCGGAACCGGTTTCCATGCTCTATTGCTGGCGCAACTGGGAGTACATGTGACGGCGGTTGATCTTTCGCCCAAGATGGTCGCTTCGGTTCGGTCTCATGCACGGCAACTTGGACTTTCGATCAAGACGCTCGTAGGCAGTTTCGAGTCTCTTTCTGGAACGCTGAACGGGACATTCGATGCGGTGTTCAGTCTTGGCAACTCTCTTGCCCACTCGTCTTCGAAGGAAGACCTGCAGAGGACTCTCAGATCGTTCGCGCGTGTGCTGCGCCCCGGAGGCATCGTCTATCTTCAAAATCTGAACTACGATCGTATCCTCGCCGACCGGGAAAAAGTGCAGAGCGTGAAGGAAGCCGGAACGAAGACGTTCGTTCGCTATTACGATTATGACGGTGAAAGTGTCGTCTTCAATATTCTGACTATCGAAAAAACGCATGACGGACTTCTCCAGAATCACAGGACAATCCGACTGCTTCCGTTACTACAACGCGATGTTGTTGCAGCTCTTACATCTGCAGCGTTCACCGACGTCCAGATGTTCGGTGGAATCTCAATGAACGAATTTGTTCCGGGAAACTCGAAAGACCTCGTTATTCTCGCACGACGGGGAGAAAATTCGGCAAAAAGCATGTAGACGTCATGCTCCCAAGAGCAGAACAACAAGACTCAATGAATCTGAGCGAGATGGATAAGACCCTTCTTCAATAATACAATCGCGTGAACGGAACACGTCCAAATCAAAGGAGGCAGCCATGACAACACCAGAAAAGCCGGAACGAAAAGGGACTTCATCTTTCTTCATCGCCGGAATTGTGATCGTTCTCTTTTCGATCGTCGCGTACTTCGTGGGGAAGTCGCGCGGAGAGAAGGAATACCGTCACATCAGCGGCTTCGCTTGGGGCAATGATGAGTGGGTCGGGCGTACAAAAGGAATCAGAACGAGCTACAATCCGACTTCCGACCTCAATACAGAAGCCCTGACAATCGTGCCTGGCGACGAGCGCTGGCTTGATTTCGTTTTCTGGTGCTTCAACAACAAGTTGGCAGAGCATCAGGTTGAAGCGTATGGCGGTACGGAATGGGAAGGGCCTCAGGGGGGCGTTATTTTCCACTGGGCACCCGGGTCACGATGGGAGACACATACGCTGGCCAGCTTCGGATTCACGATCGGCCATACGATCGGAGAGCACAAATGGATGGACACTCAATTTCCCGAGTTCTTTGAAAAGTACGGCGGAGTGTACGGCATCAACGTCAAGGACCGACTTGTAGAAATTGATCCTGCTTCGCCCGCTCCGTGGGTGGAATTCCTCGAATACAGCGGGGGA